>SMTZ1_10002869_pt1 | contig 63268 bp, 45 predicted proteins | sample DeeMarSWOR136_30_FD_25667 | JGI IMG/M metagenome (IMG submission 25667) | reverse complement strand
CAAGGCCCGAGGAATCGTCTTCAGAGGATTTTCGGTTTCCTCGGAATTATAAGCAACCATATGCCATCCTCCAAATGCGAATAATCCGGCAATCATGGCGAGCAAAAAACTACTCAGCGATACCTCACTCTGTGCAATATTTCCTGTTACAAAATGCTCAGGAACACGCGAACCGAGTGCAAAGCCGGCAATGATAATGAAGATAACAGCGAGAACTTTTCCCATTGTAAAAAGCGTTTGAAGGATAGTTCCATGTTTGACTCCGAAATAATTGATGGCTGAGAGAATAACTATAACAGCAATGGATACAGTCTTAATCATGGCACCATTCAATGGGAAAAAATAGGAGAAATAACGGGAAAAAATGACTGAAATCCCTGCAATAATCCCGGAATGCACACTCCAAAACATGGCCCAACCCCATAAAAATCCAATCGAAGGAGAAAACGCCTCTTTCAAGTACACATACACCCCTCCGGATTGTGTAAATATGGATGCCAATTCCGCACACACAAGAGCACCGAAAAAGGTCAAAAGGCCTGATATCAGCCAAACTAGAAAAACTCCTTTTACAGTACTCACTTGTCCTGTTATTTCTGATGGCTGAACGAAAATAGATGCTCCGATTATTGTCCCGACTACCATTGCAGTTGCATGGGGAAGGCGAATTGCTCGACGCAATTCTGGGATTCTTTTATTATTTCGAGTATTCATCCGTTGATATTATTAATAGCTTCTATCACAGGAAAAAATTAAGGTCAATTGAATGATTGATATCGAAATAGTTGGCGGGGAAAGAAAAAATGAAACTTATCTATGCTTACTCTGAATTATTCGTATCTCAAACAATCGACTGGATCGGTAAGGGAAGTTTTAATAGACTGGTAGCTGACAGTAAGCAATGCGATAACCAGGGCCAAGACTGCCGATAAGATAAATGGCCATAGATCGATATTTATTTTAAAAGCGAAATTCTGCAACCATCTGTTCATCACAAAATACCCGAGAGGCCAGGCCACAACATTTGCCACAAGCACCCATTTGGCAAACTCCTTGCTGAGCAAAACTAAGATATTTCCGATAGATGCTCCCAAAACCTTTCGTACTCCGATCTCCTTTGTTCTTTCTTCGGCGGTAAAAGCTGCCAAACCGAAGAGTCCCAGGCAGGCGACAAATATAGAAAGAACAGAGAATATCAAGAAAATATTGCGAATCTTTCTTTCACTCTCATACAGGAGGTCGATCCTGCTGTCCAGGAAACTGAATTCAAACTGCTCCCCTGGATAAGTCTCTGTCCATTTATGGAGAATAAAATCGATCGTTCCCCTGACATCGCCAGGCATGATCCTGACAGAGATCGTATCGAAGTAATCTGGAATCAGTATAAGAAGAAAAGGCTCAATAATCCTATGCAGGGATTTGAAATGGAAATCTTCCACAACGCCGACGATCGTGCTTTCAACAAATTCAGTTACACCTTGATACCTGAATAATTTTTTCCCTACTGCTTCCTCTGGTGTGAAGCCGATTTCTAAATATCATCGGAATCATCTCTTTTGAAGACCGTATCGGAAAACATCGCACTTCCAGGGATGCTGGATGAAACAGCGACTGACTTGATCCGTGTATCCTGAGTCAGGGAATTACGAAAAGCCTCGATATTTTGACGAATATTCCTACTTTCTGCTGGAATGATGACCACATTCTCTTTGTCGAAACCCAAAGATCTGTTCTGTATATATTCCATCTGTTTGAAGATGATGAGCGTGCCAATAATCAAAGTAATGGAGATGACAAATTGGATAACGGCCATTCCTCTTCGAAAAATCGATTTTCCGGTTCCGGAAAGAACACTTCCTTTCAAAACTCTAGCTGGATGAAAGGCTGTGAGATAGAAAGCGGGATAAAAACCAGCCAGTAATCCTGTTATCAGAGTAATCCCGATGAGGATAAACCAGTTTCCGAAATGAAAAAGGTGTGTAACGGATAAGGATTTATTCGATATGGCGTTGAAAAGAGGGATAAACAATCCGATCAGGAATACAGCCAAAACCAGGGCTATAACGGCCAAAAGCACAGATTCACCTACAAACTGTCCCCAGAGTTGGCGTTTGACGGCACCGACTGTTTTGCGGATACCGACTTCTCTGGCTCTCTTGTTCGCACGGGCAGTGGAAAGATTCATAAAATTGATGCAGGCAATGATTAGAATCAAAAGAGCAATCGCAGAGAAAATATATACAGAAGTCAGGCTGCCCTGGGGTTCAATTTCGAACTGCTCGCTGGGTTGAAGATGAATGTCCAGGAGAGGATACAATTTCAACTGAAACACATCGTTGATATCCGCTTCTGTTCCGACGACGGCGATGAAATCAGCAGCCATATATTTGGTCATTAAGGCAGGGAACTTACCCTGCAGATCCTCAACAGAGACTCCCTCTTTCAATAACACGAAGGTGTAGAGGAAATTATTGAACCAAGGGCTCAAACGCTCTTCCGGGTAGGTAGAGAGAGAGACAAGCATATCAAATTGGACGTGGGAGTTGTGGGGGACCTCTTCCAGGATTCCTGTAATCTGAAAGTCTGTCAAAGTCCCATTCCAATCGACAGTGAGAGACCTGCCGATTGCGTCTTCAGTTCCAAGATATTTCAAGGCATTTTCCCGGGTTAGTACGACCGAATTGGGTTGGACGAGGGTAGTATGGGGAGCGCCCTCTTCCAATCGAAAATCAAAAACTTCAAAAATGGAATTATCCGCAAAAATCAGCGGCTGCTTACGAAATATATTCCGATGGTCTTTAATGGACAATTCTTCTCTGTCCAAACGAACGAAATTCTCGATCTCTGGATAATCTCCAACCATGGCGGGCCCATATGGTCATAACTCAATTCATCCTGCACCCAGAGGAATATCATCAGACAGGCAGCCATTCCGATGGCCAATCCTAACAGGTTTATCAAAGAGTACAACTTATTTCGGAACAGATTTCGTAACGCTATCTTGACGTAATTTCTTAGCATCTATCTCTCCGTATGAATCTCATATTCATTTAAATTTACGAAAAAAGTATAGAAAGAGTTCATTTTGATACAGCGGAGCAAAAGGGACCAGGATTTTAACATGTTCTGAAAAATGGATTATAAAACTCTTTTTGGGTCTATCTCGATCTTCCTTGACACATGCGTGTAAAAAATGTTTGTATGGGACGAATCTTTAGTGAGATTGGAATAAATTGAAAGTTTTACTCATCTATAACGCCATGGCTGCCCACAAACGGGCAAAAAAAATTTTACCCGATGTAGAAACCTGTTTCATCGACACGGGGATAAAATTCGACTTGCAGCTCACCGACTATCCAGAACATGCTGTAGACATTGTAGGAAAGGCGGATTTTTCCCGATATGATGGAGTCATTGCTGCAGGAGGCGACGAAGTCATCTGCGGATACTACAAAAATCCGGACACAGGAAAAATCCCCTTAGGCGTCCTCCCGATAGGCACTGGAAACGCCTTTGCCCGCGATTTTGAGCTAGATGTCTCCCGTTGGGAAAATGCAGTAGAGATCATCCGCTTGGGGAAACCGCGGTATGTGGATGTGGGGAAATTTCACACCCATGGACAGGATTATTATTTCCTCAATATCCTGGGCCTTGGATTTGTGGCAGACGTAGGCAAAACAGCCCACAAACTGAAGATTTTCGGAAACATCTCCTATACACTGGGTGTGTTTTACCAGATGCTTTTCCTGAAAGCCTACCGGGCAAAAATCGAAGCGGATGGGAAAACTTGCGAGAGGGAAAACATTTTTGTCGAGATCTCCAACACACGCTACACATCCAATTTTTTGATGGCACCGAATGCCGAGATCGACGATGGCCTGCTGGATGTCACTCTCTTGGGCAAAGCCACACGCCGGAGATTGATCCAGTGTTTCCCCAAGATCTTCACCGGGGAACATATCCATATGGATGAGGTCGAACAGTTCAAAGCGAAAAAAATTTCAGTTGAGACATCCATCCCCAAGGTTTTGACTCCCGATGGAGAATTGGTCGGCATCACACCGGTCCAGGTCGAATGCCTCCACCAGGCAGTGCCCGTGTTCTGGAAATGAAACACCTGATCTCCGCCTATGCTTGGATAGTTGGAGGCCTCTATTTTATCCTTCTTCTGTTCATCTGCATCGTTCTCTCATTTTTTATCCCCCAAAAAACTCTCGATCCCTTTATAAAAAGAAGCCTTAAGATTCTATTCAAGATCCTTTTTATCAAAATCCAATCGGAGGGGACTGAATGCGTCGAACCGGATAAAACCTACCTTTTTATGTCCAATCATGAAAGCCTGTTCGATATCCCTTTGCTGGAGGCTTATGTTCCCACGTTTGTCCGTGGAGTCGAAGCTCTGCGCCAGTTCAAGTGGCCAGTCTATGGATGGGCCATCCGCCGCGTAGGGAATATCCCGATCGACAGGAATAACATCCATGCCTCTATAAAGAGTATGAAGATAACCGAAAAAATCCTGAAAAAAGGAAAATCCATCGTCATTCTGCCGGAGGGGCATCGAACCAAGGACGGAAATCTGGGTCCTTTTACAAGGCTTCTGTTTCATCTGGCTAAACAGGCAGGCGTTCCGGTCATGCTGATCAGGTTGTCGGGTTTGTTTGAGCTTAAACACAAGGGATCCTGGCTGATCCGGCCAAGGCCAATCAAAATCAAATTCGGCCAGCCCATCTCCCCGGATAAAATCCAAACTCTTGCGACAGAAGAATTGAGGGATTTAGTCAGGGAGAAAATTCTGGCTTTGATCGAATGATCGATGAGCAGGAAAGAGCTTCGAGACAAAAGCGGAATGTTAAACTTCTGAACGAAAGGGGATGAAATTTATGGGGTTTTTCTTTAAGCTGGGTATGATTTCAGATAAAGCTTCCAGCGTTTGAGACCGATCCACACGTTTTGTACTTCCTCCATCGTGTAATATGATTATTGAACCCGCAGCAGTCCGTTGGAGAACTCTTTCGACAATTTTCTCCTTTCCAGGGAGATGCGGATCCCGAGGATAAACATCGCCCACGACTGTTTTGTAACCCAACTGTTCTACAACATCCAGAACCCGCTTGGTAAAAAATCCCGCAGGAGGTCTGAAAAATTTTGGCTCGGCCCCATCGATGTTTCTGAGGAGCTTATCCGTTCGACATATCTCATCTCGAATTCTCTTGTTTGTTGAAAGGTACAACAGAGAATGACTGAAGGTGTGATTACCGATTTCGTGGCCGGCATCAACCATTTGGTGGGCTATTCTGTGATGCTTTTTAAGGCATTTGCCCACCAGGAAAAAGGTTGCTGAGACTTTGTATTGTGACAAAAGATCCAGTATCAAAGGTGTTGATATGGAATGCGGACCGTCATCGAATGTTAACGCGATTCGAGGTTCATCCGTCGATGCACGCCAGTGAACACGGTCAAACAATTTGGGACCGAATCGTTCAAGAGAAGCCGCATGGCTCAAGTCGCTCAATAACAGCTGGGGTCTGACATTGTTCAGTGCTTTTCTAAGCTTTGATCTTTTTATATTATTTGATTCCATGTCTACAATCTGGTGCGCCTCTTTGTCTAGGGTATATTTTTTGAAGTTGTTCTATTCATAAGCTCCATATATTCGTCTTTACAAACGTTCATCTCTGATATGAGCGCATTTCTTGTACGACGCATTTTACCTATAAGGTGTCGATTTGTAAAAAGAAAAAAAGAAAAACTCATACCTTCCTGGATTCTCCTGATTTCCTTTATGTAACCCAATGCGAAAAAACCGGATAGAGGCAAGGTTATCAAATAGAAGATGGACCAAATATATCCTTCCAAGTACCAGACAAGCAACACTTGGGTACAGTAGAACAAAATAAACGTAATCCCTCCTCCTAGAAAAAGTGCCATCAAAATCTTGGTCTTGTCATCGATAAACCTTCTCGCAATGTATTCGGTTATCCTATAAGGAATAAAGTTATTAAGAACGCCATAAGCCGCCAAGGGAAATCCGATTATCACTTTAGCAATTCCTGTCAATTCAGCCTTAAAGAGTTTCTTTATGCCTGTCCTTTCTCTAACCATGATGTCCTTCAGGTGGAGGCGTTTCAATTTGCGTTTGTAACTTGATATTTTCTCTTCCATGTCACGCACTTTCTGCGGATCGTGTTCTTGATAATATGCCACACAGTCAGCGATCTTTTGTGTGATGACAAATTCTGCGACGATCTTCTTATAGGACTTGTGATCAGCCAGGGTTTGTGTCATCAGTTCATCCCGATAGATGCCCTCGATATCTTTTATGAAGCGATCCAATTCAGAATGTTGGACATGAACAGTCAGGTATTCTAAACTGCTTTGAATCTTCTCTGTAAGTCGCTTGACAGCGTTTAAATTGTCTTTCTCATTCAGGGCAAAGTAAGGCTGTAGATCGATTGCCCTTCCTACGTTTACCAGCACCTTACTACGAAACCGGCTTCTAGAGAAAAAATGGAGCCCAACAGGGATGAGTTTAATCCCAAGTTTGTAACGATTTCTTCGCTCGGATTCCAGAACGATCCTCGCAGCCCCTGTTTTTATTTTTTTTACACGACGCGGCATATCGCTTATGCCTTCAGGGAAGATACCGATAACATCTCCCCTTTCTAAAACCTCATAACACTCCTGGAAAGCCTCTATATTCCGGTCGACCATATCAGATTTGCTGCGGTGCCGATGGACAGGGATGACCCCACAACTCCGAAGCAACCATGCTCTCAGTCTATTGGAAAACAATCCAGCATGGCCAATGTAGTGAACTTTTCTTTTTATCGCAGAACTGATGACAAATGCATCCATCTGGGACTCGGGATGATTGGCCACGAAAAGCACAGGTCCTTGCTTTGGCAAATTCTCCCCATGACGAATTTCGATCTTTTGGAAAAAAATGGCCAGAGCGATCTTGATGACATACTGGAGGAATTTGTAAAGCATTGTCAGGAAGAGTTACTCATACTTATTTGTTCTTTAATTTTCTTAATTCCTTTTTCAATCTTCTGATCTCTTTTTCTCTTTGTTCCAACACTTGCTTTTTTCTTCTCTGTTCTTTTTTCCTTTTCTCTGCTGCCAAGACTCTCCTTTTCAGACTCCGTTCGTCGAAATGGAATAGATATGAAATCGATACCTTCAATGCTGCTGCTATTTTTTCTAGAGTGTGCAAGCCAGGATTTTCAATCTTGCCAGATTCAATATTACTTAAGTGTGATCTGGAAATACCAGCAGTTTTCTCAATATCCACTTGGCTTAATCCTCTTTCCATCCTGAGTAATCTGATTCTCTTTCCTATGAGCGCAGGTTTTTTCATCAATTCCTCCTCAATCCAGGCGTTTCCCCTTTTCTCAGAACGTACTCCTCCGTATAGAGATTTCTTCATTTATAAAAGCAGTTCCGTGAATGGCCTGGTTTTGCTGCAATGGTGCAGCACATTTCCTGCAGTAAATGATGTTATCAGGGTTGCCAGACTGACATTTGGGGCACTTTGTGCTCACGCTTCTCCCCTTTACCTCGGCAAAAGGATATCAAGGAAAAACATATGTGTCAAATTCCCATGGAACTGAACCGGCCTATCTATTGACAATTTTGTTAAAAGGGATTATCTTCTTGATTCGGAAAGACCTCTCAAAGGTACTTACCCTAGGGGAAATTTTAAAATGTCCAGACCAGATTGGTATACGACCATGGCACAGTTCGAGAGTCCCTCAATCCACAAATCATCCTGGCAGATTATCAATACCCTAGTCCCCTATTTTCTCTTGTGGTATGTGATGGTCCGAGCCATCCATTCAGGCTACCCTTATTGGGTAATCCTTCTATTGGCCATTCCAGCCGGATTATTCATGGTCCGGCTTTTTATTCTTTTCCATGACTGTGCGCACCAATCTTTTTTCTCCTCCAAAAAGGCTAACCGGATCTTTGGGTATATTTCTGGAATTTTAACCTTTGCGGCCTATGATAAGTGGAGGGCTTCACATTGGCGGCATCATGCCACAGTCGCAGATCTGGATCGACGTGGTTCTGGAGATTTCTGGACCATGACCAAACAGGAATATCTCGAATCACCCAAATGGAAACGATTGGTCTACCGATTGGCTCGCAATCCTTTTATCGTGTTTATCCTAGGCCCCATTTTTATTTTCCTCGTCTATCAGCGAGCTCCTATCTGGACTGAGAGCAAACAGGAGCGCAACAGCGTTCACTTCACAAATCTCGGGATTTTGGTGATCGTTTTGCTTGCAGGTTTTATCTTCGGCTTCCGCACCTATGTTCTGATTCAACTCCCCATTCTTTTTATCGGTGGGATGCTCGGTCTCTGGCTGTTTTATATCCAGCACAATTTTGAAGGTGTGTACTGGTCTCGCCATGAAGGGTGGGACAGGATGAAAGCCGCGCTTGAAGGGAGTTCCTTTTACAAACTCCCTAAGGTACTGCAGTGGTTTACTGGCAATATCGGTTACCACCACATTCACCACATAAGACCTCTCATTCCCAACTATAACTTGGAAAAGTGCTACGATTCAGAACCCACCCTGCAGGAGGTCAAACCGCTGTCCATAGGAAAGAGTCTGCAGTCGCTTGGATTGCACCTCTGGGATGAAAAAAATCAAAGGCTTGTAGGTTTCCATTCGCTGAAGAAATCAGAAACACTATAGGGTACCAAATATTAAAATAATTTCTCTTGCTATATGTTTATGAATAAAGTATACTTGTTTTTCAAACATATGGAAGGAATAAAGTCAAAGTAAATTGTTTTTTCCACCCGAACAATAATTTCCTCTGACATTCACCCCCCTCATGTTTTAATCAAATTACAAGGAAAAGAAATGAACTTCAATACACTCAACCTCGATTCCCGAATTCTGCGCGGGATCGCGGATCGAGGCTATAAAGAAATGACGAAAGTCCAAGAGCGGACTCTGGATGCTACTCTAAAGGGTTTGGATGTGGCCGTTCAATCTCAAACTGGAACTGGTAAAACCGCAGCGTTTTTGATCACGCTGTTTGACAATATTCTCAAAAATAACACACCCAATAGAAAAAAAGCGCTGATCATCGTACCGACCAGGGAACTGGCTGTTCAAATCGAAAAGGAAGCTCGGCTGCTCAACCGCCACATTGGTTTGGCCATAGGAAGCTTTTTCGGAGGTGTGGGTTACGCCAGCCAGTTATCGTCCTTGAGAAAAGGCCTGGATATAGTTATCGGCACACCGGGAAGATTGCTGGACCTCAGCGAAAAGGGTCATCTGAAGCTGAGAAGTATCGGATTCCTCGTAATCGACGAGGCCGATCGTTTGTTCGACATGGGATTTCTCCCGGACATCACAAAACTGATTAGGAAAATGCCCCCCCGCCAAGTCCGGCAGAATATGCTTTTCAGCGCCACTCTGAACCGTATCTCCCGTAGAATCGCTGTCGAACACATGACCCATCCTGAATTTATCGAAGTCACTCCCGAAAAGCTTACAGTCGATACGATTTCCCAGGAACTCTACCATGTGAAAAGCCACATCAAACTGAACCTCATGTTGGGCATCCTCAAGGCACAAACCCCTCAGAATGCACTTATTTTCACGAATATGCGGCATTCCGCTTTCCGCCTGGCCAATAATCTGCGACAAAACGGATTCCAAAGCCAACACCTCACCGGAGATCTTCCCCAAAACAGAAGGTTGAACATCATGAGAGATTTTAAGGAAGGGAAGTTCGCTTTTCTGGTCGCCACGGACGTAGCTGCTCGAGGACTCCACATCGATGACCTGAAGATGGTCATCAACTATGATATCCCTCAGGATTGCGAAAATTATGTCCATCGGATTGGGCGAACAGCCCGTGCTGGTAATACAGGAAAAGCGATAACGTTCGCCAGTGAAGGCACAGCCGATCATCTGGAGGCCATCGAATCCTTTATCGGCATGAAAATCCCTGTACAGACAGCGGAGGATGATCTATTTGCTACGGATAACAGCATAAAATCAGATCCAAGGAAAAGATTCCAAAACGAAAGATCAAAAAAATACAGGACAAATGCAAGATCTAAGAACTTCCAAAGAAAAAAGAATCTAAATAGAGCAAGACAGTATGCAGTTTAAAAAGTCTATCCGTTTTGGGGGAGTCAATGACACAAGTTCACTGCTCTGAATTATTCATGTACACACTCAAAATCATGTTTATGAATAACTCAGACTGATAAAAAAAAGAATAAAAAGGAGAAAAGAATGCAAGGTAACAAACTTTATGTGGGAAATTTCAGCTATTCTGTATCTGAAGATGATTTGAAAGAATTGTTTTCCAGCCACGGAGAGGTCAAAGAAGTCAAGGTGATCGAAGGCAGAGGTTTCGGATTCGTCGAAATGTCAAGCCCGACAGAAGCTGAAAAAGCAAAAGAAGCTTTGAACGGTTCCAATCACAAAGGTCGCACGCTGAGAGTCGATGAAGCCCGTCCACCGAGAGAACGTAATTCCGGAGGTGGAGGCAGAGATCGTGGTTATCGTCGATATTGAGATAACAGTCAGAAAATAAGCCGCCTATTTCCGTCTTTTACCGGAAATATTGGCTTCACCGAATTCAAGAGAGAGCATTCCTTCTAGGCCATCTCTCTCAATTGTCGCTGAAAAGTCGATTGGCATAGACCGACCGCCAGCCTCAATATTCACAGTGAACGTGAGTTCATTATTCTCATAGGTGAGGTCCTCCATTTCGACCTCTCCCGTAGAGCCCTGAAACATTCCTTTTAGAGCACCGTCCTCCATAGAAAAAGTAAAAACGAACGCATACTGGCCGTCTTCGGTTTGCACATCCCATTCTCCAAGAAGGGCTTCATAATTCTTCTCTTGAGCGACCGCAAGGAAGGTCACTGATAGACAAAACAGAATAATCCACGCAGTTGTTAAAATCTGAAATTTTGCTTTTTTCATGCCATCTCCTTGTCCTTGTGTGCTGTGTAACGTAACACACAGAAATCCGGATAGTCAATCTCAAAACTTAGAAGGGAACATGTAATTCTCTTTAGGTTTCAATGGAAATAACGACGGGTTTAAAGGGATTTTAATTCAACAGCCTCTTCCGTGCATCCTCAACTTCTGAAAAACCGGGATCAGCATCTTTCCAGAGATCGAGAAATCTCTCGTAATTTGCCCTTGCCTTATCATCCTTCCCTTGCTGCTCATACAACAACGCCAACCTATAATAATATACAGGATGGATGAGCCATCTCTCTTTTCGACTCCGATCAAAGTGAATCAATCTCCTGTACTCTACGATTGCCTTATCAATTTGACCCGTATGATGACAGATTCGAGCTAGTACATCTTTTTGGAATGGTATATTATGTTCAATTAAAGGAATGTAAGGCGGCGCATAAGGTCTTCCCAAAGAGGCAGCATCTTTGCATACTTTGACAGCATTTTCAAAAAATTTCTCCGAGAGCAAGATTTCTGCATGGAATAAATCATGATAAAACTTTGTTCTTTTCCTCTCTGTTTCAGATAAATCAGTCAAAGCGTAATTCAGTTCAGAGAGTTTTATTTTTGCTGAATCGTACCGGCCTTCCTCCAGCTCTATATATCCTGAACCTAGACTGTACAATATTTTAAAAAATGGAATCCTGGATTCTTCAATTTTTTGAAAATACCTCCTGCTAAGGCCATATTCGCCTTTATCGTAATGTATCCAGGCTCTCATCACATCTGCAAGACACACTAAATTCCTATTCTCGACTTTTTCCGCATTTTCTACCGCCAGATCGAGATTTTCCATCGAATTTCCGAATTGTCTAAGCCAATAATAATAAAATCCTTTCCAAACATAGCCAATCGCTTTCATCCCAGCATCAGACACTTCTGCAATGAACTGATCGATCCAGTTGATCGCCTCAAGATAGCTTTCCTTCAAGGCCAGTATGTAACCTATTTTAATTTTAGAGAAATAAAAGTCGGGCTTGATTCTTAATGCTTCTTTGTATTCTAAAATAGCCTCATCGAGCTTCCCCAAATAAAAATACATGTCACCCGTAGAATCAAATGGATTCGCATCCTTTGGATGCAATGATTTATATTGCTCAAAATACTCGATTGCTTTTTCATAATCTTCTTTAATGAGTGCATATGCATAACCTATCTCATTGAGTGCTAATCCGAAAGAAGGATCTAGTTCCAGGACTTTATCGTATTCTTCTATGGATTTCTCGCTTTTTATATCTCCATAATATTCAGCTAAATCCATATGAAATCTTTTTTCTCTCGGGTATTTCTGAACCAGATTCTCAAGGAGCCGAAATCGCAATTCCCTGTCTTTTTCTATGAATTCAGCATGCCAGGCACCTATTAAAAACTTCTCTTTCTCTGATGCTTTCTCAGAATATAACTTAGCTTTTCTTAAAGTCTCATCACGCGCTTTTAAATTTCTCATGCCCGTATAGACTTCAGAAAGGAGAATGTAAGCCGAAGCAAAGGTGGGATCAATTTCAACAGCTTGCTGAAGCGCTTGGTACGCTTCTTCCCAATAGAGTCTTTCTATAGATTCTCTTCCCATAAGAAAATACTTGTATGCTTCTAACGAAGAGGTGGTCACATCCATTATTTGTATCTGAGCTTGTTCAATTGTCTTGCGGTTTATCCCCATTCCACTTGAAATTTCCATACTCAGCTCATCTATCTGCTTTTCTAATATGCTTTGCTGACCTATTCCTCTTGAACTGGCACTTTTAAGAGTTTTTTTGGTTTCTGCATCTAAGACCTTCACATCTGTAACAAACATTTCTCCGGCCTTGGTGAAAGTCCCTAAAACAATGGCTTCAATCCCTTCAAGACGGCAGAGTTCAAAGCCCAAATCTCTGTCAATGATTTCCACCCGTTCCCTTCCATTCTGCCTTATAAGATCCTGTAAGCGCTCCCATGTAGCTACATGAAGATATCCCGTATTCTCGAGGTTTGTGATCAGAAGATTTGGTATCGCTTTCTGTAAATAGTCAAAGGAATCATCCCCAGTCTGATTTTCGAAACTTATCACAGCTATTGAGTTTTCTATCTTGGGTCTCAGCAGGGGTTTTTTATAAGGGAAAAATTTCCAGATCATAACCGCTATGATCACAAGCACTATAAAGACCAAAGAGGGTATAAAAAGTTTCTTCAAACCAAATGTTACTGTAATCTCCTTCGACGTGATTGGCCTTTTCGGCAAGATGACCTTCTGGGAGGCAGGGATTCCTTTCTCTATGCCTGCCAACTCAAAAAAAACTTCCTCTGTATTTTGAAATCTTTTCTCCCTTTCCTTCGCCAAACATCTCAAAATTAAATTTCTAAGACGCTCAGGAATCTGATCATTGAAATCTCTGGGATCATCAGGAGGATCATGTTTATGTTTGTAAGCGACACTCAGAGGGGTATCTCCTTCAAATGGGACTCTTCCAGTGACCATCTCATAAAGCATAACTCCTAGTGAATAAATATCTGATCGCTCATCGACTCGCTTGTTTTCCACCTGTTCTGGAGACATGTATTCAGGAGTGCCGACAATTGCACCGGAGCCAGTGATACTTTTATCCTCAACTGAACGGGCTATTCCAAAATCCATGATCCGAGCATTTCCATCTTTATCTATCATGATGTTGCTGGGTTTCAAATCACGATGCACAACACCTAATTTATGTGCCTCAGCCAAACCATCACAAATTTGCTTGGTAATGCCGATTGCTGTCCCGATTCCCAGCTGGCCGCTCATCCTGATCATGCTCTTGAGATCCTCGCCACGAATGTACTCCATTGTTATAAAATGAGCCCCTTCTGACTCGCCAAGATCAAACATGCGACATACATTTTTATGAACGATCATTCGTGCTGCTTTCAACTCGTTCCTGAACCTTTCGATCGTCTTCTTGTGAGCTGCAATCTCAGGTCTAATCAGCTTGAGGGCAACCTCCTGTTTCAGTCGTGTATCCTCAGCTCTGTAGACCCTTCCCATTCCTCCTCTGCCCAGCTCTTCGATGATTTCGTATCTATTAGAAAAGGTGGCTCCTCTGCTCAGTTCTTCAATAGGTGCTTCAAGGGTTTCGGTGACTTCGAAGTCATCAGATACAGGGAGAGAAGTTGCACATTCTTTACAGTACTTGGAATCGGACGGATTGTCAGTTTGACATTTGGGGCACTTAATGACCACTCTTTCCCCCTAACCTGAAAGAAGAATACCAAGGAATGTCTTACAAGTCAAATTTATTTATTTGTAAACCTTTTTGGATTCTATGCGTCTTATTATATAAATGCCTTTTGCATACAAATAAAAGGATATTCAAATGATTATGCTATCCAGAGCCGAAGAAATTATTCTCCTGGCTGTCTTCAAACTTGGAGGGAATGCTTACGGTGTGACGGTTCGAGAGCAAGTTTACAAAGATATCGGTCGAAACTGGTCCTTTGGTGTTATCTACAAAACCTTGAAGAAGATGAAGGCCAAGGGATATGTGAAAAAGATATCCAGCGATCCCATAGCAGAACGCGGGGGAAGGAGTCGGTATTATTATGAGATTACCCCCAAAGGAGTTTCCGTCCTAGAGGAAATCCGCACTATTCAATCTTCCATCTGGGATGGGATTCAGAAACTTTCTCTCAAGGAGAAGGTTGAATAGATGGCGATGAACAAGGAAAGGCCTCCTCTCATCCCCTGCATTCTCCTCAAGCTACTTCTCAGAGGAGAAGCCTATTATGAATTTTCTGATGACCTCGACGAGATCTATCAACACAGGATTTCTTGTGATCCAAAATGGCAGGTAAAGGCCTGGTACTGGTTTCGAGTACTTGAATCTATACCAGGGATCATCCTGGACAAAATTTTTTGGAGGGTTGTGATGCTGAAGAACTATTTTAAGATTGCTATACGAAATTTCCTGAGACATAAAGGATACTCTTTTATCAACATGGCCGGATTCGCTATTGGAATGGCCTGTTGTCTCCTCATCCTTGTCTATGTCCGACACGAGCTGAGCTATGACAAATACCATAAGGAAGTAGAACGCATTTATCGCATCGTTCAAGATATCCGAAGTCAAACCTCGAGTAGGAATTTCGCCTATGTCTCACCCATGGTCGCTCCTACATTAAAGGCTGAATATCCTCAGGTTGAAACCGCAGCCCGAGCTATCCCGGCATCGAGCCGGTTGGTTAAACAGGAAATGGCTGTCTTTTATGAAGACCGTTTCATGTATGCAGACCAGGAACTGTTCAATATTTTCACCATTCCGTTTATCAAAGGAAATCGCCAAGAAGCTTTGACTAGGCCTCGAACCCTTGTCATTTCTCAAAAAATGGCACACAAGTATTTTGGCCATGAAAATCCCCTGGGAAAGACTCTCACGATCAACGAGAGAGAATACGAGATTACAGGAGTCGTAGCAAATTCTCCGGAAAACACCCATTTAAAGTATGATCTGATTGCATCGATGGAGACTATCGCCGACTGGAGTGAGATGTCTAATTGGTACTCAACCATGTTTTTAACCTATTTAAAGGTTAAACCAAACATAAACATAGAAGAGTTTTCCCGGAAGGCAAGTCGGCTTGCGGATAAATACGTTGAAGAACGATTGAGTGACCGGGGAGTCACTTATAATTACATCCTGCAGCCACTCTCCAGCATCCATCTTCACTCTCATACCAGCTATGAATTCGAACCTCCTGGGAATCCTATCTATGTGTATATCTTCTCTTTTGTGGGCCTTTTTATCCTCCTTATCGCTTCCCTAAACTTCATGAATCTTTCTACGGCTCGCTCGGTCAATAGAGCCAAAGAGGTGGGTATGCGAAAGCTTGTGGGAGCCCAAAGGCGTCAGCTCATCGGCCAATTTTTAGGTGAATCTCTGATTATGGCAGTATTATCTCTAGGTCTAGCTATAGTCATCGCTAAGTTCACAATTCCTCTTATAAACTATTTGATCGGAACCACCCTGAGTCTTAATGCTCTTTTGAATTCAATGGTGTTGGTTTCTCTGATCGCAGGATCCATTCTTATGGGACTAGCCGCAGGTATCTATCCCGCTTTTGTGCTCTCGGCGTTCAAACCGGTCGCTACGATCAAAGGAATGCTCAGCGTTGGTTCGCGCAGCTTCTCGATGCGCACTGTACTGGTGATCGTACAATTCACCATTTCTGTCTTTCTGATTATCGGGACCTTGATCATGTACAAACAATTTCACTTCATGAAGAACCAGTATTTGGGATTTGAGAAGGAGCAAAAACTCATTCTACCTCTTAGGGGAGGAATCAGCATACAGGATAATTACGAAGAAGTAAAAGATCTATTCTCCAAACATCCCAGTATATCCGGCGCAACAGCGTCTTCCGGAGTTCCGGGTCGGCCGACGGCAAGTTACAGCATCAGCCTGGTCGGAGAGGAAGACCAAAAAATTCAAGATATGTTTCATATGTACTTTGACCATGATTTCATTCCCCGCTATGGCATAGAAATGTTGGCCGGAAGGAACTTCCAGAAAGAGATGAGCACAGACACTGCAGGGGCCTTTCTCATTAACGAAGCAGCACTCAAAGCCTTTGGCTGGAAAAATCCTGAGGACTCGCTCGGAAAGCGCCTGCGGTCAGGACATGGGGGGCGGGTAAATCCAGTCATCGGAGTGACGAAAAATTTTCATTACCGAGGATTACAAACTGAAGTAGAGCCGTTGATCATGGAAATCCTTCCCCGGACTTTCCGTTGTATCACCCTTTCACTAAATACTTTCAACCTGAAGGAAACAATGGCTTATGTCGAGTCCCAATGGAAATTTCTGTTTCCAGGTTATCCATATGAGAGTTTTTTTCTGGATGCAGATTTTGACCGACAGTACCGTGCTGATGAACAAGTGGGCAGGATATTCGGTCTCTTTACTTCTTTGGGACTGTTCATCGCTTGCTTAGGACTGTTAGGATTGGCCTCCTTTACGGCCGAAAGCCGGACCAAAGAAATCGGCATACGAAAAGTCCTGGGAGCCTCTGTGGGAGAGATTGTCCTCATGCTCTCCAAACAGTTCACTAGGTGGGTGCTTCTGTCCAATCTCATCGCCTGGCCTATTGCTTATTATTTCATGAACAGTTGGTTGAAAAACTTTGCTTACCGCACCAATGTGGGTATTATGATCTTCGTATTATCTGGTTTTCTTGTTTTGGTTGTTGCCTTGATAACTGTCAGCTTCCAATCCATAAGAGCCGCCTCGTCCGATCCTACAGATTCCCTCCGATACGAATAAGAAAGACTTGACCTCAGCATGTCAGGTTTAAGATTCACTTTAATTAAAAAAATAAAAAAAATAATTGCTGTTTTACAAAGAAGTGAATAAAATACGGTTAAAATAAAATTTTGGTATGAGAGGACCGATCTCATAAAAGATTATTCTAGAAAGGAGTAAAAAAGATGGCAAAAGCAGCAGCTAAAAAGAAGGCAGCTCCGAAAGCTAAGCCCAAAGCTAAGCCTAAAGCTAAAGCCAAGCCCAAAGCTACAGCTAAAGCAAAGCCAAAAACTAAAGCTAAAGCCAAGCCCAAAGCTAAACCCAAAGCTAAAAAAAAGAAGTAAACAGTAGGATTATAGCCTAGCTTTTGCTCTCTTCCTGGAGAGAAAAGGGGGAAGTTTCCTCACAATCAAGTTCAAAAAAACCATCCCTTCGATGCTTATTCATACCTAAGCGAATCAACGGGATTAGTTAGAGATGCTTTGACAGATTGGTAGGCAACGGAGAGTATAGCAAGCATAAGAGTCAAAGCCGAGGCGAGAAAGAAGATCCCAAAGTCAATATCCATTCGGTACGCAAAGTTCGCAAGCCATTTGGTCATCGCAAAATAGGCAATCGGCCAAGCAAATATATTGGCCACCAGAACCCATTTTGTAAAATCCTTGAACAAGAGCACGACAATACTTTGAGAGGAAGCACCCAAAATTCTGCGGACACCTATCTCTTTGGTTCTTTTTTCTGCCAGGAAAAAGGCCAAGCCAAACAGCCCTAAGCTGGAAATGATGATCGCCAGCAAAGCAGAATATCCAAAAACAGTCTTGAATCTCATTTCTGTGCGATAGAGCCTGTCTAAATCTTCATCCATAAAAATGTAATGAAAAGGATCTTGCGGGTTCCAATCTTGCCATCAAATATCGCTGTCCCCCATCTGCACTTCTCAGCACAAGCCCACCTATTTTGGAATGGAGAGATCGAAAATGGTAATTGGCTACAACACCAATCACAGGTCCTTTTTGCTCAAAGATTTCGATGTCCTTTCCTACTGGATCGGAAAATCCCATCAATCGGACTGCTTCTTTGTTCAAAACATAACTCGTCCTGTCCAAGCCAAATTTTTCAGAAAAAAATCTGCCCTCCACTATCGGTATTCCAAAAGTCTTGAGATAATCAGAGTCAACATCATCGAAAAAGAGCTTGATGCTTTTGCCTGTGGCTGGATCGGTCCAATCCGTGGAACTTAGATGATAAAACGGTCTTTTTGAAGATGTCGTCACGGCCGAAACAGAAGGAAGCCTTAAAAATTCTTCTTTGATCACACTGTATTTATCCATCAGGTTTGGGGTCAATTCTAAGCACACCACAGATTCATGGTTGGTGAACTGAAAGGCAACGAGAATTTTCCGGAAAAGAGAATGAAAGCCCTTACCAGATCCGGACAAATGTCTCAATACACTCGCAGGTTTAAACGAAGAGAGAAAGAAAGCTGGATAGCTGCCAGAAATGAAACCTGTTACCAGGGCAATTCCGAGGAGAAAAACATAGAACAGGGTGTTGCCCTGGAAATCTAAGCTCAGCTTTTTTGCTGTCAGATTGTTAAAGGCAGGCAACAAAAACTCAACTATCACCAAGGCTAGAAATAAAGCCAACAAAGCCATCAATACAGACTCACTAAAGAAGCGCTTGGCAACATCTCTGCGGGTCGCTCCCAAAACCTTACGCATGCCGACTTCTTTTGCCCTATTGGTGGAACGGGCTGTACTCAAATTCATGAAGTTGATGCAGGCAATGAGCAGAATAAATAGAGCAACAGTCGAAAAAATATAGACATTTCTTATATCACCTCTTGCACCCAATCCTCCAAATCCTCCGGATTTCAGGTGAATATCCTCCAGGGCTAACAGCTGAAAAGACAGGCTTTCTGAATCCTCGATTCTGGAATGGACATAACTTGTCAGCCGTTCTTTATCTATCGGCTGACTTTCTGGATGAAGCAGAATATAGGTAAAAATGAAGGCCCGATCCCAACTGTTCAGATCCCAGCCAAAATCTTCGAGGATTTGGACAGGTAAGAGGATTTTAGCCTGCAGGTGGGAATTCTGTGGAAAATCCTTCATGATGCCGGTAACTTTATGTGCATAACGCCCCGCAACCACAAGGGTTTTCCCCAAGGGATCCTGGTCACCGAAGTATTTACTTCCCAGCGATTCAGTAAGAACAACAGACCTAGGATCTGATAGAGCGGTTTTGATATCTCCCCTTAGCCAGGGAAAGGAAAAGATTTCAAGAAAATCTGGATCAGCAACGGAAATTTCCTCTTCCAGGAATTTTTTCTCTTCAGAACTGACCAGCACATTATCGATTTCATAATATCTTGTAGTTCCGGCGACCTCTGAAAAATCCTGAACCAGAGCAGGTGCCATAGCCGGAGGCGTTACCGCAAATTTATCTATCTTCCCGGCCCAATTGTCTATACAGACAATCCTGTAGATTCTGTCTCCATTGTCGTGGAATTTGTCATAGCTCAGTTCGTCCTGAACCCAGAGCAAAATGAGAATACAACAAGCCATCCCTATGGACAATCCTCCCATGTTGATAATTGAATAGATGTTCTGTTTTTTCATGCTTCTGAACGCAACTTTTATATAATTCTTTAACATCTCTCCTCCGATTGCCTGATCCTGTTCATAGCACACACATGGTCATTTACAGAGCAAAAATTGTGCCATTGTCAGAATCAGAATCCCGAAGCTGAAGATAATGGCGTAAATTCCTTGCACCCTCCTATAATTTATTTTTCCAACAGGAGGATATTCAGTAAGCCCAAATCTGTTAACTGTTCGAAGGAGGACATATGTTGTTCGATTTTATACACAAGCCCCATGGTTCCACATTGACAACATCGTTTTTGTCGTGATAGGTTTGATATCAATAGGAGGAGACATGTCTCGATCGACAAAAAAAAGTGCCCTCACCCGCCGCAGATTCCTTAAAACGGCTGCTGCTTCGTTCGTGGCACCCGCTATTGTGCCGTCCTCAGTGTTCGGTAAATCAGCTCCTAGCAATACACTGCAGATGGGCTGCATCGGTGTCGGCCGCCAGGGTCAAGGCGATATGCAGGAGTTGATCTATCGCGGTCTTGAAGCCGGTGCACGAGTCGTCGCAGTTTGCGACGTCGATCAGCACCGATTGGAGGACGCTCAATGGCTGGCAGATAAGATCTATTCCATAGAGGTGGGCAAAAACAGCTACGAATCTTGCATGACTTACCGGGACTTCCGAGAACTTCTGGACCGCAAAGACATCGATGGCGTTCTGATCGTCACTCCCGACCACTGGCATGCAGCACACGCCATTGCGGCTGCCAATGCAGGTAAAGATATCTACCTGGAAAAACCATTGACTTACACCATCGCCGAAGGAAGGAAACTCGTGAAGGCGGTACGGCAAAACAAACGAATCCTCCAAGTGGGCTCGCAGCAGCGTTCTTCAACCTACTTTTTGATGGCCTGCGAGTTGACACGCAATCAGTGTATCGGCAAACTCCACACCATCCGTGTCTGGCTTCCAGAGGATCAGGGTACTGGTGACGCGCAGGAAATGCCTGTGCCAAAAAATCTCGAATACGATTTCTGGCTGGGTCCAGCGCCAAAAGCACCGTTCTCTGAAGATCGCGTCCATCCTCAGAGAAACTACAGCCGACCCGGCTGGCTTCAGATCGAACAATACTGCAGGGGTATGATCACCGGCTGGGGTTCCCATATGAATGACATCGCTCAATGGGGAAACGACACAGACAAGACCGGCCCTGTGGAGATCGAGGCTGAAGCAGAATTTCCGGATAGAGGCTTGTTCGATGTCCACACAACCTTTCGTGCCGAAGCCGTGTATGCTAACGGTGTCCGTCTAATCATGGAGACGGGTGATCCGGCGGGTGTCCGTTTCGAGGGGGATAAGGGATGGATCTTTGTTCAAAGGGGTGAGATTCAGGCGTCGAACAGGGAGATTCTCCGCCAGAAAATCCCCGATGAGGGAATCAAACTTTACCGCAGCAGCAATCACATGAAGAACTTCCTCGAATCCATGCGCAGCCGGAAGGATCCGGTCACTCCTGTCGAAGTGGGACACCGATCGAACACCATCTGTGTGATGACACACATCGCTATGAAACTGGGCCGCAAGCTGCATTGGGATCCACAGACCGAACGCTTTCTCAACGACGAAGAAGCCAACCGCTGGCTGGACTATCCCCATCGTGAGCCCTGGACCTTATGAACAAAACACGGATGTGTATGCTGAGATGCATCGTACTGATCTGTTGCCTCAGCATGGTCTTGGCTGCTGGGCTGCAGACTGATAAGTCACATATAGAGCTGCATCAAGATGATGAGGCTGGACAGCTCCATGTGTTTATCGATGGACGTGAGGCATTCGTTTACCAATACATTCAATGGCTCGATCTTCCCCACTTCTGGCCGATGTTCAGTCCATCTGGGAAGGACATCCTGGTGCAGCAGGCCGATCCATATCCTCATCATCGTTCGTTCTGGTTTGCTGACACCGTCCGGCTGAACGGAGGAAGAGAGGTCAGTACATACAATGCGCTCTATTCTGGCCAGAAGATAGGAATGGAAACATTCGGTCCGCCTTTTCGCGATCACATTCGCCATATCGCTTTTACTTACGTGGAAGAAGAAGAGGGCCAAGCTGTGATCGACACGAAAATGGTCTGGGAAATGGATGGCGCCCAGCCGGTTTTAGAAGAAAAACGACATCTAGTGATTCATGCTCTCAAAAATGGCGAATACCTGCTGGATATCACCTTCGAGTTGACCGCTTTCTATGGCGATGTGGAGTTCGTCAGCGACGATGTTCATTATGCCTGGCCATACCTACGCATGCACCCTCAGTTCTGCGGAGAGAACGGCGGGACTATCACCGCAGATAACGGAGCAACAGCCCAAGAAGGCACCAACATGAAGATCGCCCGCTGGATCGATTACTCTAACACTGTCGATGGTATGGCCGAGGGAGTGGCTGTTTTCCAATGGCCGGATGGCCGGGCACACCGCTGGCTGACACGCGAGTACGGCTGTTTTGGCCCCAGACGTCCGGACGACTTGAGTGGAAAATTCTTTGTCTTGAAAAAAGGAGATTCGATCACCCAAAGGGTGGGCATTCTTGTGCACAGGGGAAACGCAAAATCTGGTCGGGTTAGTGAACGGTACCAGCAGTATATCGAAGGCAAGTGGGAATAATGAAAAGAAGAGAGTTCCTTGGGGCGACCCCCTCGATTGTCTTAGCACTCGGTATAAAGCAGTCTCTCGCTGCAAGAAAACTATCGAAGCCAATCATGCAACCTTCGTTAATTCAGGAGCCTTCTTCACCAAAGTCAATAAAAGTCAAAATCGAAAAGATCGACCTGTTTCCCGTTCGCTACCCCATGAGCGGATACTTCAAATTTTTCACCGGCCCCCATGGTTCTGCTGGCCGGGCTGCAGTTATCGTAAAGATCACTGCCGATGATGGTACAGTGGGCTGGGGCCAAGCCTTACCTCTCGCCAAGTGGAGCTATGAGACACTAGAAACATCGACCATTGTCCTTAAGGATTACTACACGCCGGTGCTGATCGGTCGCGATCCCCTAGATATCGAAGGGGCTCATATTGAAATGGATAAGGCCATTGCTCCGGGCTTCACGACAGGCATGCCCATCACCCGCGCCGGAATAGATCTGGCCCTTCATGATCTGACCGGCAAGCTGTCAGGTAAATCCTTAACACAGCTATGGGGAAAACCGACCGCTAAGACTATTACCCTCAGTTGGACAGTAAACGTAACAGACATCGACGATATCGGGCGCGTTATAGATGAAGGGAAAAAACGGGGCTACCGTCACTTCAACATCAAAGTTGCACCAGATCTGGATTTCGATGTTAAATTGGCCCGTGAGGTTCGCCGCCTCGCCCCGAATACATTTCTTTGGGCCGACGCTAATGGCGGCTATGATCCTGAAACAGCATTACAGGCAGCTCCCAAGCTTGCCGAAGCTGGGGTGGACGTGCTTGAAGCTCCGCTTCGGCCCAACCGCATCAGTGGTTACCAGGCCCTCAAAAAGCAAGGTGCCCTGCCGATTCTCATGGATGAAGGTGTCATTTCGGCAACAGACTTAGAAGAGTTCAATAAGCTGGGCATGCTCGATGGAGTGGCCATGAAACCGGCACGCTGTGGCGGATTGATTTCGAACAAACGCCAAATCGAGCTGTGCCAGAAACACAACCTCATTTGGCTTGGCAGCGGCTTGACAGACCCTGATATATCCCTCGCGGCCGCTCTGGTTCTCTACGGAGCTTTTGGTTTAAAGAAACCTGCAGCGCTGAATGGACCGCAATTCCTCACCGCCAATGTTCTGAAAAAACCGCTTCATATCGAGAATGGGACCGCCCATGTACCCACGGGACCTGGATTGGGCATCGATGTCGATGAGAACAAGGTTATCCAGCTCATGAAAAAGAGCGGTGGAGAAAAACTGATTCGAAAATGAAGATACTTAAACACATACTCCCTGGGATTTTATTTTTCATGGCTGCCCTTGGATTCTCCTTTGATCTCTGGACAGACAGAATAGATAAAGATTTTTGGATAAAGGCCGAGCAGAACGCAGAGCAGGCCAGGCAGAGTTTTATCCACTGCAGAGATTATGTTCGAGGATGGCTGGCTCACGCTGACCCGAAAAGTGGATTGATCCCCCGAAACCTAACCCGTGATCCTTTCTGGAATGCTCAGGACGCGGCTGCGGATAATTATCCCTTCATGGTACTGACCTCTGCTCTTCTCGATAGAGCTTTATTCAAGGGAAAGATGCAGGAGATGCTGAAAACAGAAAGAAAGCTTACTTCCCGTATCGGATCCCTTCCTGATGACTACCTTTTTGCCTCACAGTCTTTCCGCCACAACGAAGTGGATATGGCTCGAATCATCTTCGGAAGCTCTGAATACGTAAAGGACGGGCTTCTGCCGCTTACAGAGTGGCTCGGTCCCAGCCCTTGGCTGGACCGGATGCTGGAGTTGGTTGACGGCATCCTCGACCACGCTGATATCGAAACGCCATTTGGCCGAGTGTCTGCCACTGACCACGAGGTAGCTGGCGAAATGATGCAGGTCCTTTCCCGTCTCTTCTGGATGAGGAAGAAGGAGGAGTACAAAAAGATGGCCTTTCGGTTGGCCGATTACTTTCTGCTCCATGCCCACCCCGGTAAACAAGAACAATTGAGTCTGGATGATCATGGATGCGAAGTCATCGGTGGTCTTTCAGAGGTCTATTTTTTGGCTGCCAAAACCGATCCGAAAAGGAAAACTCGGTACCAGAAATCGTTCTATGAACTTCTCGATCGCATCCTCAACATAGGAAGAAATCCCGAGGGTCTTTTTTACATGCGGATCAATCCCGTAAAAGGAGAAGTACTCCGTGATGAGCTGACAGATAATTGGGGCTACGATTACAATGCTTATCTTACCGTCGCGATGATCGACAGCTACCTCCCCTATCGCACAGCGGTTCGCTATGCTCTTGAGAATCTCCATAAAAGTCAAGGCTATATCTGGGAAGGAGGCAGCGCTGACGGTTACGCAGATTCGATCGAAAGCGCCTTAAACCTTCTCAACCGGATGCCGGTGGACAGTGCCTTCGATTGGGTCGATCACGAGATCGCAACCATGTTCGCCAAACAACAGGACGACGGAATTATCGAAGGGTGGCACGGCGATGGAAATTTTGCCCGGACTGCACTGATGTATGCTCTCTGGAAAACTCAGGGGTGTTGGATAGATCCCTGGCGGGCAGACGTGTCTATTGGGGCCGTCCGCGTCGGTGAAGAACTCTGGCTCTGCCTGGACTCGAAGTGGCCCTGGAAGGGCCGATTGATCTTCGATAGACCCCGTCACCTGGAATATTTTCACCTCCCTGCCGACTACCCGCGCCTCAACCAGTTCCCGGAGTGGTTCATCCCGGAGAAAGAGAAGCGGTATACATTGATCGACGAAGAAGGAGGGGAAAACACCTTCAGCGGTGAAGATCTTTGGGGAGGTATTCACATCCATTCCACTGGAGGAAAGGATCAACGGATTCGCCTCCGTATCACAGTAGACAACGGTCGTTCAGATCGGTCAAAGGAAAAACAATGAGAAGAAGATATCAAAGATTCTGGCTTATCGGGATCATTCTGGCAAGTATGTCTCTTTTCGGTTTAGATTCCAATATTCGGCGGATGAAGTACAGCTCTCGTTCCGAAAAGGAGGCTGTTCGCTGGCAAGAAGACGTCCGAGGCGCTCTCTTCGGCATTCTAAAGATGGAGGATTTGGTTTCCACTGAGACTCCGCTCCCCTTCGAGAAAAAGGAACTTCGAGAAGAAAAGCTGAAATCTTATCAGCAAATTGAGCTCGAAATCAATTCTACTAGGAGGAGAAAAATACCGGTCATCTTGACATTACCGAACAAAGCAGGAGGCCCATTTCCAGCCGTGGTCTGTATCCACGGGCACGGAGGAACCCGTTACTCTGTGCACGACCGGAGCTCCGTCTATAAGGGTTTCGCTGCCGCTCTGGCGGAATCAGGATTTGTCACAGTTGCTGTAGACGTGGGTCAACATGAGATTTTCGAAAAGGATCGGACCTTGATGGGAGAAAGACTATGGGATCTGATGCGCTGTGTCGATCTGTTGCTGTCTCTGGAAAACAAAGTTGACAGGGAAAGAATCGGATGTGCAGGTCTCTCTCTCGGAGGGGAAATGGCTATGTGGTTGGGAGCCATGGACTCACGTGTATCAGCCGCGGTCAGCTCGGGATTCCTGACAGTTATGGACCAGATGGAACAGAACCACTGCCTGTGTTGGAAGTTCGATGGGCTCCGCGAACTTGTCGACTTTGCCGATATCTATTCGTTGATTGCCCCCAGACCTTTGATGTGCCAGAATGGTCTGCAAGAAGAACCAAAGGATTTCTATGTCCCGATAGCCAGAAAAGCCATGGATGAGGTCAAGGTGATCTACGAGGATTTTAATAGGCCTCAGAATGCTTTCCTGGATGTCCATGAGGGCGGGCATGAGATTCATCTACCCAGTTTAATGGAATTTTTCCATAAATACCTCACGATTAGGAATGATTCTATGAAATTCGTTGAGAATAAAGAAAAGGGATTTCTCACGGTGCGTGATGGTAAGGACGACGTCCTGACCTATCGTTTCGGCGATCAGCTTAAGGAAGGAATCGATCCCGAACAAACCCGATCTTGCTACATCCACGCCCTTTACTCCTTGGATGGCCAGGTGCTCACCGATGACTTCCCAAAAGATCACCTGCACCACCATGGGGTATTCTGGACCTGGCCGATTGTAAAGACACGCGATCAATTGACACAAACCTGGCACCCCCACTCCCCTTCTCTGCGGCAGTATTTTGTTCGTTGGCTGAAACGAGAGAAAAAAAATGGTACGGCCATAATCAGTGTAGAGAATGTCTGGAAATTAGATAACCGAGAAGTGGTGGCAAAAGAAATCGTGACACTTCAAATCCACCCAGCCGATAATACAAGCCGAGCACTCGATCTGGAGCTCAAAATCCAGGCAGTGGGTAGTTCTCTTACTCTGCAAGGCACACCTGACCAGAATAAAGGTTATGGCGGATTGAGCATACGGGGTGCTCCGATGTTTACAGGTGCTTCCATGTCGACCGATCGGGGGATGTTGGAGGAAGATTCCACGAATGTGCCGTTCTACTGGGCAGATCTCTCGACCAAAGACCTTGGAGTGGCCATCTTTGTCTCGCCTGACCATCCCGACTTTCCAATCACCTGGCTCATCCGCAACAGCTATGCATGTTTCATCAATGCTTCCTGGCCCGGACTCGATCCCTCTGTTCTTGAACCTGACGAATCGGTCACTCTCCGCTACCGAATCTACATCCATAGGGGTGACAGATATAAACAATATCTCTCACTGTTCCCAAAGAAATGAAGATCGATAGAAGATGCCCTAATCTAGATGGATTATTCACGAGTCAAGTGATTAGGTTGGGTCGGGTGCTGCAACGGCAAGGAAGTGGCTCATGAAGTTTTAGTGAACTATTGCGAATGGGCTACAACGAAGCCGCCAACTCACCCCACCCAGCAATATGGGCTCGCCCGGAGGGTAAAAAATCCCGATTAAATGAAGAAATATTTTCCCCTAATAATTTACAGCAATATCAGGTTAACTTTCTGAGATTGCTGTAATAGCAAATGGTATCGGCATTTTTTATGAATAATTCAGATTAGATGGATTCCCCTCTTTGTTCATAAAGGGCTATCCACTTCGATACGCTCTGTACTAAAGCTTCTTTCAACTTTTCTCCGCTTCCATGAATGGGGCGAATCTCCTCTGCCAGCTCCGGGTAGCCCTTTCGATCCAGCCAGTTGGAAAACACATCATTATCCGAAAGATGTTGAATCATCTCGGGCTCCACCTCATGAAGGGCATTGAGAAGGTCATCGAGATTGAACACTCTCTCCTCCCCTATTGCCAAAGAGGTAGAATGTATGCGTGAAATCTCTCTTTCTATCGGTTCCACAAGTTTCCTCACCAGGTCTGTCCCTTTTCCACGCTGCGGTCTCAACTCATCTCCCAATTCTCTAAAACCATGCATGTACAGCCATGTGGAAAAGGCATCTTTTTCTCCATAAATTTCTAGTATTTCTCTTATTCTCTGGGCGTTCTTCGTTCGCTTTTTGGCCTCAGCCAGAATCTGTTCCAATTGATAGATATCTTTAGCTCTAAATGATTCCCTTCCTGTTTTGTCTCGAAGAACAAAGTCACCCAAGCCAGTGAAATCCTGAATATGGTCATGAAGGGTCTGCAAGCTTCCAGGATCTCCTTTCGGTAGGATAAAGGCTTTCTCCTTCAGATCAAATGCTTCCTTTGCTTTGGAGGCAACGATCACAGGAATGCGGGGATAATATTTTTTAGTGATTCTGATCAGATCCTTACCCGCATCACTGTTGAGATCGTTTCCCTTCGGAAAAAATATGTCAGCTATCAGGCAAACCACATTATCCCCGTGTCCCATAGATAAATATCGCTCTTCGTCGATTTTTGATTCCTGATCCACTCCGAAAAGGAATTTCAGCGCCTCTTCAAATGTTCGGGCCAGCATCACATCAGCTCTTTGACCAATGATGTTATAAAGGACCGGAATGAACTGAGAAAACCACCGTGGCTCATCATCTACGATCAAAAAGATGTATCTTCTCACCCGGGAATATTTCATGATGTTGAGTAAATCTTCTGCGCACCTTACCGCAGACGGCAATATATTCTCCGGAATAAATTCCTCCCGATCCATAGCGAAGACCAGGTCAGCTTTAGCTGTATATGGATATTTTTCGTGTGTGATGGAAGGTGAAGAACGACTGATAAAATCATTCGAAGAGAGAAGAATCAAAACTACGTCTCTGTTATTTTCACGTATTTTACCGGCATCAACAACAATGAGCGCCGTGTCATCTAAGATGATGACCGTTGCCTTATCGGATTTGTAATTGGATACGGATATTGGATCATGGAAGATTTCAACCTCTGTCCACGGCATGCTTTCAACGAGAACTTCCGTTGACTTACGCATCTCCTCTTCTGCTGCAAAGACAATCGCCCGAGAAAATTTCACTGGATTGATGATTCTCGGATAGAAAGCATATTGATCCATCTAAGTTAAACCTTTTCCGAAATAACGACACATTTCTGTTCTGCTGGATCTGCATACACGGATACAGACTTAGGGAAGTTAATCCTATAAATCAGGCCCCTCTCATCTGGTGGAGAAAACAACCAAGGATCAAATATATCTGATGCAGGCTGAATAAAACCATAGATGATATTGTTGCTCATCAGGTTTGTCAGGAAATGAGTGCCCTGAGTCCCGTATATCCGTGTCTGCATCCTTTTTTGCTCTTCGTCATAACCGCCCTGAATCATATACAAAAAATGGCTCCCATAAATTCCTCCGCCGGTATGTTGTTCCGGCTCCTTCAGAGGTTCATCCCTGCCCGCAACATCCACGCCGTATTCAAAAATGGCTGCAGCCTTATCAACATCTCTGTAATCCACCTGGATGCCCCAATCTCTGTTGTTGCTTCCTAGACGCCCAGGAACAACTATGATGTACGGAGTGTCCGCTTCCCGCATAGAACGATTGTGGTCCGAAATTTCCTTTCTCAGCTCATCATGCCTCTCCTTGAGGTATAAGAAAGGAGAAACAACCAACGCATACTTGATCCCTTTCTTAATTCCATGTCCCTGGAAATTGGATGTGGAAATATATGTCTTACTTATCTGGTCTGGAAATTGGACTTTTTCAAACTTCAGATCAGGTAGTTGAGTCAACTGAACAACATGAAAGGTCCCCGATCCCTTACGCCCTTTGAAATCATCGACATTGAAAACAAATTCAATTTGGTAATGAGAAGATATTTTGGATGAGATGACATCCATTATTTCGAGAAGACCGCTCTTAAAGCCAAAGTGGTCTTTCTCTACTAATGGCTCAAAGCTCAGCGAATTTTTAACCCTTCCGAGGATTTTTGTGTACTGGATATCAGCAAATGTTACATTCAGTTTCTTTATCGTCTCCAGCTCATCACCTCTAAGGCTTTGGTTTTTGGACATATTGATGGCGTAGAAAAACCTCTGCCTTTCACCTAACATTTTGAGGGGGAGAGGATTTTGGATTGTCGCCATCGAGATCACTGGAAAATCATCCAAAACCGTTGCATACCCATGACCAAAAGCAATCCGTGCAAAGCCTTCTTCTGGGCTCTGCGTTTTTAGGGCATAGGGAAAAAATGAATTGGCAACTCCCGAAACCAAGGGATAGTAAATGTCTCCGGCAAAGGTGCTATCATGAATTCCAGGAATCGGATTAATAACGATGCCCATCTTTTCAGGACTTTCGGGAGGCTGGTTTTGAATAAAATCATTATAAATATGGTAAATCGCCTGTTTCAACTGGTTGAAGCGCACCGAAAAATCAGAGTGATTATTGGGCAGCATAAAAGATGTATTCTCCCCAGCATGAACAGAACCACCCTCCTCCTCAGTAGCAATGGCCTCATTTGTCGCAGACGAACGAACACTGATGGGAATATTCCCCAATTTCTCTAAAATTGAGGTGATAATGCTTAATTCTTCTTCCTCAAATTTGCCTCCACGTTCCATGAATCTATCAAAGAAGGTGGTGGTTAACACACGTGTACTTAGTTTATGTGCTTTGGGTATGCTGCACTCATTAATTTTTACCAGCCCCTCTCCTTTCCCACCTAGAGATCCTGTGCCAAATATCTTTACATCCCCGACTCGATCAACGATCTTTACACTCATTTTCTTGCTAACAATGGAAACTTTCGCAGATTTCTCTTTTATTATACTGTTTCTCTCTAATGAGACAAAACTTTGAGAAAATTCTCAAGAGTATAGTGTTGGATTTTCAGTCGTCTGGATCAATCTTCTTTTTTCTTATGCGACACGAACTTAGCGTAAATGCCCTTTCGTAGGGCTACAAAGGTCGTCTCGAGAAGATTCACTCCTAAAAGAATACCCACCGTCAAAACACTCAACAGAATCGATGTCATGTATTTTCCAAAACCGATGAGAAGACCGATGCCGGCCAAAATCCAAATCACGGATGCAGAGGTTACACCCACAACTGCTCCCTGACGGGTCAAAATCACTCCTGCTCCGATAAAACCGATCCCGGTGATGACTTGTCCTACAATTCTTCCTGGGTCAACATTAGGGCCCTGGACCAATTGACTCACACTGACAAAAATATAAGTGCCAAGACAGATGAGGCTACTGGTACGAATTCCTGTCGGTTTGCCCGAAAGCTGGCGTTCCAGTCCGATGATCAAGCCACAAATGATGGCAGTGCCAATCCCTTCAAGCCTGATTGGAGCCAATAATGCTTGGATATCCAATTCTTTCTCCTTTCCAGAATTGCTTATATTATACAACAAGCTCATAAAAGGCCCTCGCCAATCCCAGAAGGGGCTTTATCAGAAAATAACCGACTCCGAGAGAAAGGGAATTTTATGATTATGGTATGAGTTTGACTCCTCAAATTATATGTGTTATTGCTACCTTGCTCATGATGTATTCCTCCTTTCCCATATATCATCTCTTCTAAAGGAGTCAACTAATGAAATATGCAAGACTTATTCTCTTCTTATCGATTCTCTGTTTTTTTCATCTGGCCATCAATGCAGGTGCTGTCGAAAAACAGCTAATCGGCGCCCGATATCCGGCCATATCTCCGAATGGCAGGCAGATTGCATTTTCCTACATGGGCGACATATGGGCTGTTTCCACTGAAGGCGGAAAAGCAGTGCGTTTGACCGACCATATGGCTTATGACCGCGAACCCATCTGGTCGCCTGATGGAAAATGGCTGGCCTTCACCTCGAACCGAAAAGGAAATAACGATGTTTATCTGATGACTGCAGAGGGCGGAGTTCCCAAACAGCTTACATTTCACAGCGGGAATGACGTAGCCACCGATTTTACACCAGACGGCAAGTGGATCGTATTCACTTCGAACCGATCTTCTTCCTCCAGCATTTTCAAAGTCAGTGTTGACGGCGGGAATGCCCATCCCATTCTGGATACCTACTGGAGTTGGCCCTACAGAGCCAGGATCAGTCCTGATGGAAGCACTGCCCTCTTTTCCTTGGGCATGGAGAACAATTCCTGGTGGCGCCGTGGTTATAGCGGCAGTAACACAGCGAAAATATGGACTAAAGCGCTTACAAAGAATACAGCCCTGCTTGTTTTTGGAGATGAAAGCAATTGCTTCTGGCCGGCATGGAGTCCAGATGGGAAGCTTATTTATTTTGTCAGCGATCGGGAGTTCAACAGCAAAAACATCTGGTCCATCGCTCCCGATGGCTCTGGCTTGAAGGCAATTACGAACTCCCATGAGGAAGATGTGAAATGGCTTACTGTTGCAAGAAGTATTCCCCTAGCTTCTTACGAACGGGAATTCGGCATTTGGGTCACAGACCTCAGCACAGGAAGTTCTCGTCGTGTCCCCATCGAGGCTCCGGCAGAGACCAAGGAAAGCCGTTTCTTTTTCGTGGATGACACTCAGGTGAGCGAGTTCCGTCTCTCACCCGATGGGAAAAAGATCGCAGCTGTAGTTCGCGGCGATATTTTCGTTCTTTCCACTGAAGGTGGATATGCCCGTAATATTACCGAAACACCATGGCGAGAAAAGCACATCGACTGGGACAAGGAGAGCAAAACCATTGTCTATGTCTCAGACACAGATGCCAATCCCGATATCTACAGAATCTCTGCACTGGGTCATGAAAAGCCGAAACGATTAACACAGAACGAAGAGGATGTGCTTTACCCTCGATTTTCCCCGGATGGGAAGTGGATCGCATACTGCCAGGGAAAACGTCAAATTCGCCTGATGCAGCCGGATGGAGAGGCAGACCATTTGCTCATCGAGCACGATTTCGGCGGTCGATTCGGGGATGATTTCTCTTGGTCTCCGGACTCGCGATATATTGCCGTAGTACCGCAGCGAAATGGAAACCGGGATATCTTTGCTGTTGACATTCAGACTAAAAATAAAATTCTACTAACCAACACGGCTTATGATGAATCCAATCCTCAATGGTCCTCAAATGGAAGATTTCTTCTCTTCAACTCCAATCGATTCGGTCACAGCTTTCCTGAATTCACAGGAAAATGGGATATCTACCTGGTCTATATAGAGCCGAAAAAACCTGAATTCAAAGAGGATGAGTTCGAAAAATTATTCGAGCCCAAAGAAAAGGAGGATAAAGAGAAGTCTGATAAAGAGAAGGAAAAAAAGCCTGAGGGAGAAGAATATGAGAAGGAAAAAATCGAGGTTAAGTTGGACCTTAAAGACCTGGACCGCCAAACCGAAACCGTCACTTACACTCTGGGGGATGACCGCGTTTATGTTCTCAATCCCAAGGATAGCGAGACCGTTTACTTTGTCTCTAACATCGATGGTGAATATCATCTCTGGAAGACCAGCTTGAAAAAAGAAGAACGCGGGAAATACGAGCCTTTCATGCCTCAGATTCGATACCCCCGCCAGCTCCAATTCGATAAAAAGGGGCAATACCTTTACTATTTGAGTCAGGGAAAGATAGGACAGATCGACATCAACGGCAAAAAGAACAAAAACATTCCGTTCAGCGTTAAAATCAAGGTGGACAAGATTGCTGATTACAAACAGGCTTTAGGCGAATTGTATTACACGCTGCAGCATTATTTTTATGATGCAAACCTCCACCAGGTAAACTGGAAAAAACTCTACGAGCACTACAAATATGTTCTCCAACAGGTCCGCGAAGACCAAGACTTCTATGACTATGCTAATGAGATGATCGGGCATCTCAATTCTTCTCATACAGGCATCCAGGGACCCATGCAAATCTCAGCCGAAGAACCGAGCGCACACGTGGGAGCAGAATGGGATTTTTCGGATGAAAAGATCACCTTGAAACGTATCATCAAGAACGGACCGCTTTATGATCAGAAGGGAGACTTGAGGATTGGTGACGAACTTGTTGCTATTAACGGAAAGGCTGTCAATGCGCAGAAAAATATCTGGACTTCTTTGAATGGTTTGATGGGGAAACGAGTCACGCTTACTTTCAAGAGTCAAAAAGCGAATAAGAATATCGATGTTTCTGTTGAGCCCATTTTATCATACGCTGAAAATCGACTGCTTTTGGAAGAGTGGATCGAGAGCAGGAGAGAGATTGTCAAGCAGAAGACCGATGATCAAGTTGCCTATATCTATATGAAAGCCATGGGCAGAAGTGATCTCTCTCGTTTTCTCAGAGAGCTTGAGCGAGATGCAGTTCCCAGAAAGGGATTGATCCTGGATCTACGCTTCAATTTCGGTGGAAATGTGCATGACCGAGTCCTGCAGGCTTTAACCAAGCCCATCTATGCCAAATGGCGCATTCGTGGTCTATCCGAGACTCCTCAATCCACATTTGGAGTCACGGACAAACCCATAGTTCTCCTGATTAATGAAATCACACTGAGCGACGGCGAGATGACTGCTAATGGCTTTAAAACTTTAAAAAGGGGGCCGATCATCGGGAATACGACCTATGGATGGTTGATCTTCACCACAGGAGTGAGATTGATGAACGGCGGTTATTTCCGGCTTCCTTTCTGGGGCTGTTATACTCTTGATGGACAGGATCTCGAAACTGGCGGAGGAGTAAAACCAGATATTTTTGTCATCAACGACCTCAACCACGACCTTCGGAGCCAGGACCCTCAATTGGATAAAGCGAGCGAGATAATTCTGGAAAGAATCAAGCAATAATATTCACAAGGCTTTGTTTGAAGGAGTGTATTAAAACAGAGAAAAGCTCAGCAGACAAAGCTTCTGATGGCTGAAGAAAGTGAGGAGCAAATAGAATTGTTAATAGAAGAAAATTCAGCTATTTAGTGAACGACTCCAGTTTCCGACGGTGTCGAGATTGCTTCAATTTCCTTAGTGCTTTTTCTTGGATTTGTCTTATTCTCTCACGAGTGACTTTGTACTGCTGGCCGACTTCTTCCAGCGTGTGTTCGTTACTTCCTCCCAAACCAAACCTCATTTTGAGAACATTCGCTTCTCTCAAAGTATTGGCTCTGAGTGCTTCGTCAATTTTCTCTCTTAAATTAATATGGAGAACCTCCTCAGGAGGCGAAAGGCTTTGTTTGTCCTCTATGAAATCTCTCAGATGACTTTCCTCTCCATCTCCGACAGGCGTTTCAAGGGAAAGAGGCACCTGAGCAATTTTCATGATTTTTTGTACTTTGCTGACAGGCATATCCATCTTTTTTGCTATCTCTTCGCAAGTTGGTTCCCTGCCTTTTTCCTGGACGAGCTTTTTCGAGGCTTTATTCAACTTGCTCATGACCTCAATCATGTGCACAGGAATTCTTATCGTCCTTGCCTGATCAGCTATGGCACGTGTAATGGCCTGCCTTATCCACCAATGTGCATAAGTGGAGAATTTGTATCCTCTCTGGTATTCAAATCGATCCACTGCTGTTATCAAGCCTATGTTTCCTTCCTGGATCAAATCAAGAAACTGAAGTCCAAAGTTGCTATACTTTTTGGCTATAGAAACCACGAGTCTCAAATTCGCACTGACCAGTCCTTGCTTCGCTCTCTCCCGTATCTGTTTTCCCCTATCGATATCTTCCATTATTTTTCTGATTTCTTGTGAATTCAGACCGATTTCTTTTCGATACGTCCTTAAAAGTTTTTCAATTTTTTTAACTCTTAGTTTCTGGTCTTCCTTAACTTTTTTGCTTTTAACTCTGATCAGCGCGTTTTTTAAATCTTGTTTTTTGGATTCTAATTCTACGAAAACCTTCAGCTTTCCAAGCAGGCTCTCTGTGAGAAGCTCCAGATAAGAAGGACGGATATCCAAGTTCGAGAAGATGCGGTTCATTTTAATGATGAGGCGTCCACGAGGGATAGCCTGTTTTTTTATAGCAGGAATCTTTTTTAAAAGGAAATTTATCTGATTTATTTCATCGATTTGTGCAAGAATCTTCTTTTTTTTCTTCTCAATTATTCTTCTTGTGTCTTCGTCTTCCAAATCTTCGAACATGATGTGGATGATTTCATCATTTTCATGGAGCTTCTTACCCAGGGTTAGGATTTCATTTTGGAAAAATTGTGTCCTCAAAAGAGCTTTAATGATTATGTTTTCTCCTCTTTCCATTTTCTTGGAGAGTAAAATTTCCTGCTTTCTTGTCAACAGAGGAATGCTGCTCATCTCTTTCATGTAGATTTTCACAGGATCCGAGATAAGGGCTGACTCATCGATCCAAATGGAGGGATTGCTTTTTGCCATCTTCAATCTTTCAATACGGAAAGGACAGAACTAAATATTTCTCCTTTTTCTTTTTTCTCTCTTTCTTTTCTCTTTTTTCCTTTCTCTTTTTTTTCTTTCCTTTTGTTTATATTTTTTCATATATTTTTCCCGTTATGAATTTATTCCTCACGCTGACTTTTCATATTCAAACCTAGAGCTCACCTGACACAACTACTTCCGCACTCCTGTCCTGAGAGATAGAAATAGTGTGTATGAGACCCAATGGGTGGGGGTGTTCGTCCCTGGATAGATTTTATCGCTTGATTTGGATCGGACTGTGTGATTCGAGGTATCGCTAATTAGAAGCGTCTTTTCCCTCCGAATCCACCTCTGTCAAAACCTCCTCTGCCTCGGCGATCGTCCCGGCGAGGGCGGGCTTCGTTGACCTTCAGAGCGCGTCCTTTCAAATCTGTGCCATCAAGCCCATTAATTGCAGACTGGGCTTCGGGACTGTTGGGCATCTCAACAAATCCAAATCCCCTGGAATAGCCAGTGAATTTGTCTGTGATGATTTGCCCGAAGGATTCAAAAGCTTGGCGCAAATCTTCTTCTTTAGCCTCTCGTGCTAGATTGCCTACGTAAATGTTCATTTAAGTTCCTCTTAAAATAGAATTTTATAAGGGAGGGATCTCTTTTTCTGTTGAAATTTCCCTGCATCCCTTATGACCTTTACCCGTTCTTACAAATGGACAGGTCTCTTCAATTTCAACGTTGCTAATCATAGCACAGGACATTAGTGGCGTCAATAAACCAGTTTATTAAAAAAATTGTAAAAATAATTTACAGATTATTATTCAAAATGTGTGAAAACCTCCTAGAACAAAATAGGTATGTTTATTGCATAAATTCAATGAGGGTGAAATTTTGCGGCTCTTGAGTGTTTAATATAATGAGAGAGAAGTCATCAACGATTTCGAGATGAAGAATCCAGTTTCTAAGGAAATCGACATTGAAGCCTATTACATCCGCTACGGACCTATGGTACTGAGACGGTGCCGCAGAATGCTTAAGGACGAGCAATCCGCCTATGACGCGATGCACGAGGTATTCTTAAAAATATTATCCAATCATGAGCGGTTGACAGGAACACACCCATCCGCCCTCCTCTATCGGATCGCCACCAATGTCTGTCTGAACAGAATCAGAGACGAGCGTAAATATGCTCTCAGTGAATACCTCGACATCTTGAACCATATCTCGTTCTTTGGAAAGGCGAGTGCTCATGTATCCGCTCTAAGTCTACTTGAATATGTGATCGGGAAAGAGAAGGAATCCACGAGGAAAATTGCGGTTATGTATTTCATCAATGGTATGACTATCAAAGAGATTGCAGAAACAATGAAGCTCTCCGTATCCGGTGTACACAAGCATTTGGAAAAACTTCGCCGGAGATTGAGTGAAAAGGGAGAACTCTCATGAGAAAGGAATTTATCAGCGACTATTATCTAGAGCGATATGTTTTGAGGGAGCTGCCTGAGGAGGAGACTGAACACATCCGACAAAGGGCCTCCACAGATCCTGGACTTCGGAAGGCACTCGATGACATAGAATCCTCCAATCGGGACATCCTTGCACTCTACACCCCATCCATGGTGAAAGCAAGCCTCTTGACACAGGCAAATGAAACGATGAGAAAGTCATCATTATTTCCCCTGAAACAAATTCTCACCGTTTCCTCCGCCTTGGCAGCTATCATAGTATTCTTTATCCTGATTTTGCCTTTGCTCAAAAATGAAACCGAAATAAAACATATTGATACTGGAGAGGATTTTGCATTGGTCAAAGGAATTGAAGCCATTGATCTTTCAAAAACACAGCTTCTAATTTTCCGGAAAATTGATGAGAAAGTGGAGATGTTGAAAGACGGAACACAAGCCAAGGAAGGGGATCTTTTGCAGCTGGGGTATGTGGCAGTTGCAGAACCATATGGGATGATCCTTTCGATTGATGGGAGAGGGAACATCACCCTGCACTACCCTTCAAAACAGGAGGGATCCACGAGTCTTGTTTTGAGAAAAAAATCGTTCCTTTCAAATGCTATTGAGCTGGATGATGCCCCAGCGTTCGAGCGGTTCTTTTTCATCACATCGGAAAGCGAAATCGATGTGGGCAAAATATTACAAAAAGCGATAAGCCTGGCCCAAGATCTTGATCGAGTCCAACAAGATGAACTGGACTTGGGGGAGAACCTCAAACAATATTCCATACTTATCCGCAAGGGAGAGGGATCATGAAGAGAAACATGTTTTGGATATTGGTATTATTTTTGACTTTAGGCATGTCAGGACCTCTGGGGCTTATGGCAGACAATCAAACCGATGAATTATACACGCGCAGGTTTGCCTTTTTAGTGGGAGCGAATAATGGAGGAAAGGACAGAGTAATCCTGAGGTATGCAGAGGATGATGCCAGAGCGATTCAAGAAGTCCTTGGAGATATGGGTGGCATTCTTCCTGGAGACAGCCACTTTCTATCGGATCCAAGTAAAGAAATCTTTTTCGAAGAGATAAGGGCACTCACAGAGGACATAGCACGGGCCAAAGAAAAGTTCAGAAGAGTCGAGGTCATCTTTTATTATTCCGGGCACTCCGATGAAGAAAGTATTTTCTTGGGTGATGACCGGATCTCGTACAAGGAATTCCGGGAGCTGATCACTTCCATGAATGCCGATGTTCGCATCGCAATAGTAGACTCTTGTGCATCAGGGGCCCTGACACTCCCCAAGGGAGTCATAAAAAAGTCACCCTTCCTGATGGATACGGCCTATGATATGAAAGGCTATGCCTTCATAACTTCCAGCTCGGCCAGCGAAGCAGCTCAGGAATCCAGCCGGCTGAAGAGATCGTTCTTCACCCATAACCTGATTTCAGGTATGCGGGGAGCAGCGGATATGAATCAAGATGGCCGCATCACGCTCAATGAAGCCTACCAATTCGCTTTTGATGGGACCCTAACCCAAACCGAAAAAACCATGGCCGGACCTCAGCACCCGAGTTATCATATCCAGATGTCAGGAACAGGGGATGTGGTGATTACCGAAATTTGGAAGAGCACGGCGGTTTTGGTTCTTAAAAAAGACATCGCTGGGAAAATATATATCCATAACCAAGAGAATGTTCTCGTCGTAGAACTGAAAAAATCGGCAGGCAGAGAAATCTCTATCGGATTGGAAGCCGGAGCCTACCGGATCATCAATATAGGAAGCAGCGGCATATTTGAATCAAAGGTGTCTGTGAAGGATGGCAAAAGTCTAGAACTCGGAAAGGATAGATTTACGCAAACAGACGAGATTCCCACAAGTCTCCGCGGCAGCTTGCCTGAAACCGTTTTGGATCCCGATACAGGAACAAAGTTCAACAGATGGCGAATCGAGATATTCGGAGGATTTGCATCCATGAATCCAGAGGATCTGAATTTGCGCGTAAAATTCGACGATATGTATGCTGCTTTTTATTTAGAAGATTATTTCCGATATCAAGAAAATCAAGGGGAAATTTCTTCTTTTATGAAAATGAATGAGGGAGGAAAAGCCAGACTTCTCAAACATTCCGTTCCTTTTGGGATTCGGCTGCGGTATGGAATCAATGGCTGGCTTGATCTCTCCCTGGGATTTTCCTATTTTTCACGCTCCCAAAATTCAAGTTTCAAGAATCAGTTCGAAGTCTCTAATAGTAATGGAATTAAGGCTATATACACAGACGAATACATGAAATACAACTTGGCGGCTGAAGGTTTCATTCCTTCTCTTGGGATCCATGTCGGAAAAAGCATCAATTCTTCCATGAGACTGGAAACCTACATATCCGGTGGACCCTTGTTTGCCCAATGCATGTATTCGATAAATTACAAGAGCCAGTGGCCCTTATACGAAGTAGCTGGCGATTTTAGAAATATGGATGAGGGACTGCTGGAGGAAAAAGGCAGTGGAATCGGGCTGGCCTTTCAAGCCGGTGCTAAATTCGATTTCTATTTTACGAAAAAATTCGGACTTTTTCTGGATGGAGGCTATGCCTACCAGGCTGTCTCTAGCATATCAGGTCCAGGAACACGTACGGATACATCCCATCGTGATTATTGGGATGAGGAATGGGCCCTCAAACAGGACATCCGGATCGAGCCCTGGGGAACAGCGCGATTCCTCTGGCCGTCGAATGGTTGGACCGCTTTCGGAGGCACATGGTGGCGGGCCAGGAACTTTGAACTGGATCTCTCAGGATTTCAGTTCAGGATAGGCGTGTTGTATCGCTTCTAGTCTGAAGCTTTTATCTAAAGAAAGGAAATGTTTAAAAAAAGAGGGTGTTTTCTACCCTAAAAAAGGAGATCAAATGCAAAAAAAGGAACCAAGGAGTGCAAAAACAAGTGTTGCTTTGGTTGTTGCAGGACTCCTCTTAGCCGGGACTACTCCTTCCTGGGGCTGGGATTGTAGTCTGGATGGAATCCAAGAAAGAGAACAAATGGCAAAGGAGAGTCATGTGGGCACCATCAAAGGACGAATTCTTGATTATGAAACCCAAGAATTCCTAGATGGGGTATCCGTTACCATCAAGGATACCGATTGGAATGCTCGCAGTGATTCCGAAGGCACCTATGTTTTCCCAGGAATTCCTGTGGGATATTATGTCCTGGCGTTTGAACTCGAGGGGTACTATACCGACACCCGGACCGATGTGAGTGTACGTCCCGACCGCATCACATTTCTGAACGTCCAGATGCTAAAGGCTCGCTCGATCACAGAAGAAGTCCGCGTCACGGCCGATTATTTCCCCAAGACGCCGGATAAGCCAGGCAGCAAAATGCAGGATTTTTTGTGGACAATATCTTCATTCCCAATATCAATCACTTTCCCCAATGGGGCGCCTCCGGAGGGAATATCAACATGCTGAACATGCATTTCATCGAAAGGCTGGATATCTATACCGGTGGATTCGACGCCTCGTTTGGCAACCGGCTCTCCTCCATCATCGATATCGGCTATCGCGAAGGCAACAGGGATAGCCTCAACGGGCAAGTCAACTTGAGCATCATCGGTTTAGGAGCACAGGCTGAGGGACCTTTGCCGAATAAAAAGGGGTCCTTCATGTTGTCCGGATACCGCAGCTACCTCGATATCATCGCAGGTCTCCTCGATACGGGCAATCCATCGGATTACTACGACATCCAGGGCAAGATCGTTTATGACATCAACAACTCGAACCGTCTCTCCTTCCTGACCATCAACGGGTACAGCGAAACCAAAGAGGACCCCGAACATGAAGGGGAATCGGGCATCGGCGACTACAGTTGGGAACGATTCCGGACTTCGACCATCGGACTCACCTGGCGTCACATCTGGGGCGGCAGGGGCTTTTCCGACACCTCCCTGTCCTATTCCTCCATGAAAGGCAACGATGATGGCTGGAGCGTATCGGACGATGCGCCCGTCTATTCTTTCAGTTATCGCAACGCATGGATAACGCTCCGCAATGTGAATCAAATTCATCTTGGATCGTCCCATCAATTGAAATTCGGTGGAGAAGCCCAAAACATCCGTTTTCACAGCCAAAATTTAGATGACGACAGACCCAAAAGGCTCAACGGGACATATGGCTCGGCATTTCTTACCTATCTGGTCTATCCCCTTGAAAACTTCTCCCTTTCCTCAGGTCTGAGGCTCGATTATTTTCCTCTATCCGAACGATTCCACCTATCGCCGCGGCTCTCATTCTCCTGGGCATTGACCAAGCGTTTTTCGATCAATGGGGCCTTCGGTATGTTTCACCAGCAAATGCCTCTTTTCCTTCTTAACCAACACCCGGAAAATATCCATCTGAATGAAATGCAAGCCCTGCATCTCGTTTTAGGCTTCGAATATCTCCTATCACCTGACACGCAGGCAACCCTGGAAATCTACGACAAACAGTACGATCATTTTCCGATGTCATCCTTGGCCCCCTACTTTTTTCTCATCGATGATATAAGCGGCGATAATGCCATGTTCGGGAATTGGGGCCGCTTGGTGGATGAAGGGAGAGCCTATGCCCGGGGAATCGAATTCACTATCCAGAAAAAACTGGCCAAAAACCTCTACGGATTGGTAAGCTTGACCTATTACAGAGCCAAATATCGAGACCTGATGGGTGTCTGGCATAACCGGTTGTACGATAATCGGTTCATCATCTGCCTGTCCGGGGGTTACAAACCCAGCAAGAACTGGGAATTCAATGTAAGATGGATATGGATGGGAGGCAAGGCCTTTACTCCGGTCGATGAAAAAAAATCCATTGAATACGGATGGCCTTGGGTGTGGGTCGACGATATCATGACTGGCTATCTCGATGACTACCAAAATCTCTCCGTCCGGGTAGAGCGCCGATTTTATTTCAAAAGGACAAGCCTCATCATTTATGCGGGAGCATGGAATATCTTCGACCGCCAGAACGAGCTCTACAGATTCTGGGATTCATACGGAAATCAGTACCTCTCAGAGTACATGTGGGGCGCCATTCCATACATCGGCATCGAGTTCGAATTTTAGATAATAAGTAATCCTGGAGGAAAAATGAAAAAAATAATCTGGATCTTGATTTTATCGATGTGGATTGCATTTTGGGTAGGACCAGGAAATTCCCTGATTGCCCAATCCCAGCCAGAAGCAGGCTTTTGTTTTCTGGAAGAGAATGATTTTTACTTCCACACCAACAGCTATTTCAACCGGCTTGCCCTGCGTTCATCCCCATCACGTATATGGCGGGTTTATCAACCCGCTGACAACGATCCTGCATCAAAGCCTCTTTTTGTCTTTTTCAACGGGGGGCCGGGAGGAGCAACAAGCCCAGGACTCTTCAGTGCGAACACCGGCCGGAATGCTGTTTCTGTCAACCCGCAGACAGATGAGGGCTCGATCATTATCAATCCCCACAGTTGGACCCGCATCGGAAATCTTCTCCACATCGACTCCCGCACGGCGGGCTTTTCCTACAGCCTGATGGACAATCCCCAGGACGACACTTTGCGTCAGGCCGAATGGGATGCCCATAATTACAACTGTTTCATCGATGGGGCCGACTTTGTCAGGGTTTTGCTGCGCTTTCTGTCCGACAATCCTACGATCCAAAAGAATCCAGTGGTGCTCGTCGTCGAAAGCTACGGAGGGATTCGATCTCTCGTCATGCTGCACCTGCTGCTCTATTACCAGGATTACGCCAACGGAAAAGCAATCTACCAGGATCCCGCCCTGGTCCAGGAAATCCAGGTACACTACAACATCGTCTTCCCCCAATATGCAGGGAAGGCTGTCCCCTCTTCGGTCATTGCCGAACAATTCCGTCATCAGGTTCTGATCCAGCCCGCCATTACCCGCTACTATCAAAGAATGGTGGCAGTCGAAATGCTGGAAGCCCAGAGGTCGATCCTCGATGAGTTGGCAGAAGAGACCGATGTCCCCTATGTCCGCTACAAGGACCAGCCTTGGGCGATCGAAAATCCCACTCCTTACAATATCATGAACAACATTTATGACTACCTGGATAACATCGATCGCGATCCCTACTTCTATTCTAAACCAGAAGGTTTTTTCAACGGTTATTTCGATGCTGCAGGTGAGTTATTGACTCATTATGATGCATTATGCCTGATGACAGGAGTGGATGTGGCCGGGATTCCCGAGCTGTACTCTTCGGCAAGGCAAAAGGCTTACAAAATCAAATTTTTAGAGGATTATTCCTCCCAAGCAAATTTATCCGCTCTGATGGGGCCTGCGCCCAAAGCGAGCGATCTCAGTTCCTTTTTTTCCCCCTGCACGGAGGAAGACATGGCATCCATTTTCGGGATGCTTCAACCCTGGGATCGCTATTTTCTCGATCTGAACTACGATGTCTCCACTGCATTCTCGCTAAACATGGCGGTTATGCAGTGGTATAACATCCAATATGGCTACTCGGAACGGTATGGTGAAATGTTCCTGGAAAACGTGGCCTTCGTCGAAACCTTCATCACCAATGCTGCCTATGATATCGTGGTTTATAGTCCGAGCCTCCCGGACGCTCTGGCGTTCCATGCATCGAAACTCAATCGTTCGACTCACGATACCGATGGCCCACCCCAGGCAGAGCGTCCGGGTCAGATCCTCCTTGAATATAAGCCGGGAAGCGTTCCAGGCTCCAGCGTCACGATCCGGACCATCCGGTTTCCCCTCTACACGAAGAGCGGTCACGCCGTCACCATGACCGAACCGGGCGAAATACTGGAGGATGTGATTGTGTGGCTGGAAAAAACCGGATTTTTTGCTGAAACACAGATGCGTCATGCGCACGATTCGCATCAAGGAGTAATCAATGAAGAAAGCCATATCCTTTAAGCATCGGATCACGGCCGCCTTGGTTTGTTCGGTGTTGCTTCTCCCGGCTCTACTGATCGGAGCGGACCGGTTTCAAATCGAACTGTACGGCGGCATTTCTTTTATCAATCCCAAAGATCTCAACCTTCTCAGTAAAGCCGAGCAGCAGTACAACGATATCTACTTCATCGAGCGTCTGCGTCATTACAACGGATATTTTGTAAACGATTTCCCCGAGATCAGAGAGATGATCCCGGCCGGGCTTCGCTTCAGGTACTGGGTGACGAAAAAACTTTCTTTCTCTCTCGGTGCAGAGGGATTCATTCAGAAGAAAAAGCTCTCTCTCGAAGGATCTTTTGGGTACAGCTCGACCACATCAGAAAACCACATAAAAAAATACGATCCTTACCAGCTCGAACTGTCTGGATACGCGCTAATGGGCGGAGTCCATTATCGCATGCCCGTCGGAAACAAAACAGACATCGAGGCTGGAGCTGCAGCCGGATGGGCCAAAGCCGAGTTCGATTTCAGCTCCCATTGGTCCTATACGGCCAGTTACCAGGAAACCTCGGTTTCTTATTCCTCTACGGACGGAGGTGTTCTAGAAGGAGATGGATCAGGGAATGGATTTATGGCCCAAGGGATGCTGCGCCTGAACCGCATGCTGGGAAGGCGTCTCGGTTTTTTTGTGGAAACAGCCTACACTTACTGCCGGATAAAATCGATCGATGGGAGCGGAAGGGAGTCCCGAATCGGGACACCTGGAGAGATGTCGTGGGAGGGCACCTGGGGAATAAAAAGGGAAGAAGTCCGAGTACTCTGGGGAGAAAAAGACATATCTGTGCCCACAAACTACTGGGAGGGATGGAACTCGACGCAAAGAGAGCGGGACTTCGTTCTCGACCTCTCCGGATTCCGGCTGGTTCTCGGATTTTGTATCAGATTGTGAATAATCGAACGTTAGGTTTTTTTATTTAATCTTATAGGTAATCCCGACCATCCCGTAAACGCCGGAAAAATCCCCAGTCACTGACCAAGACACCTTTACAGTTACCAAAATTTTGCTCAATAAGCCTGAATCATTCTCCCAAAAATAGAAATGCGTTCCCAGAAAGGGCGCGATGTGAGGTTCGCTTTGCAGATCGCTTATATTTTCGTTTCCTAATTCATTACTAACGGAAAGAATGCTATATCCCAGATTTGTACCAACGAAAAAGTCCAGCCCTTTTATTTTCACTGTATCGAAATGATACACGAAATCTAATGATGGTTTGAATACAAGAAAAGTGAACTTGCCACAAAAGCATCCTAAGTAATCGGACCATTTGTCGAACATGATGGTCCCGCCGATTCCGATGTTATCCGATAGAGAGAATTCACAACTTGCGCCTACAGGAAAAGGCATGGTGTTGAACGCCAATCTGCCCGGTTACAAACACAGATCCTTTGGAGAACTTCTTGTCTTGAGGGGAAGCTGAAACAGAGGTCAAGGCAAAGAAAAAAAATAAGACGATGAAGATAGCCTGTAAAATTGAAATTGTCTTTCCCATTTTGTACCTTCCTTTTTTCTCTTTCTGCGATCCTTTTTTATCGATTCTCTAATATTTCGGCAATAAACGTGCCAAATTAAACAAATGACTTTTTCCCCTGACAGGATTCAGAGCGGTTCTCCGTTAAGGAAGGACGCGTTCCTTCAAGCATCTGGCTCGACTGATGCTCTAGATTGGATAAAGATCATACAGCGTTTTCCGATATGTCCCTTTTTTAGGACGCTAATGTGCCACATTTAAAATATTCCGCAGAATTATTGACGTTCATCGCAATATTCTTTATCGTAGGGCATGACCAGCCGAAAAAAAATGAAGTCATCATAAAAAATTTTAAGATGTGAGGAACAAACCATGGCAAATCGAAGAGAATTTTTAAAAAAATCAGCCATCCTCGCCGGGGCTACAGCCTTGTTCGGCAGTACGCCCATGTGCCGCGGTGTAAAGAATCCTAGCCAAAAAAGCCGGGTTGTCTCCGCAGCCGCAGAGGATATGCTCATCGACCAAAAGTACAATCCCGATGCTGTCCACAGAGCATTCTCAGCCGGACTGCAGGAACTGACAGACGAGAGTTCACTGGAAAACGCCTGGGCGTCCCTATTCTCACCCCAAGATGTGGTGGGCATCAAGATAAACTGTATCGGGGCTCCGAGAATCTCCTCCTCTGTGGAATCCATCAATGAGACGATTCAGGGTCTCAAGAGTGCCGGCGTAAAGGAAAATAACATTATTGTCTGGGATCACATGGATCAGGCTTTCAGGAGAACCGGTTTACAGGTCAACCGCACCCCAACAGGAGTTCGTATCCACGGGACATCGGATAAGAGCGGGGTAACCATACCTTGGGCAGAGGGATTTGACCGCGATGTGTTCATCACCTTGGAAGACGGAACTCTGAAAAAATTCCGCCAGCTCATGGAACAGAATTTCACGGAACACGGATCTCATCGTGAAATTTTCAACTCCTGTGCCTGGTTATGGATGCTCATTAGCTTGGGAAATGAAAAAGCTCAAAAATACCGCGAGGATATTCGTCGTCTGTATATGGATTACGATGACCGGGAGGGAATCAAGCGAATAGCCGAGCAGGTCGCCGATGAATTCAATAATGTCGTCATAGAAGATGAAGAGAAGTCCTTCTTCTCCAAGATCGTGACCAAAGACATTACCAAGCTGGTGAACATTGCTGTGCTCAAGCATAACGAGGACAGCGGCGTAACCTGGGCCACCAAGAACATCGCCCTGGGTGTGACCACCAATAAGATCCGATTCCACATCGATTATTGTACAAAATCTATCGCCGAAATCCTCAATAAGCCCTGCATCAAAGATAAAATGGTGCTCCATATTGGAGAAGCAGCGAAGATATCGACCGTGAGTGTGGCTGGCGCACAAATGGCACTCGACAATCGGATATTTTTCAGTAAGGATCCAGTAGCCATGGACCGCATCGGACTGGATATTCTTGAAGAAAAGCGTCAAGAGATGGGCCTGGAATCCATCCGGGATATCTCTACCCATGTGGCAGCTTGTGCGAAAAAAGGTCTAGGTACAGATGATCTGATAAAGATTGATTTAAAAGCTCTCCAGGTGTGATCCTGCTGCATCGGTTCGATCTCATTTCTCGCATCTTTTCAAATCAAACAAGTCAAGATCAGCGTCCTCCCTCATGTCATTGACACCTCTGCCCGCTCATACCGTTTTCATTGACTTGCCGCTCAAGAAGGTTATAATAGGCGGTTCATGAAAAACACACATCAGGCTGCTCAATTTATTCCACGTAACACCAAAGGCGTACAGACTCTATTGGGCAATCCGAAAAAGGCGATTGTCAAGCTGTCCATCCCGATGATTGTGGCCATGTCTGTGCATACTCTCTACAGCTTTGTGGACGGTCTCTGGGTAGCGGGATTGGGACCTGATGCCCTGTCTGCTGTTGGATTCTTCTTCCCCTTCTTCTTCCTGATCATGGCCATTTCGGCTGGTATTGGCGTAGGGGGAAGTTCTGCAGTCTCCCGCATGATAGGGGCACAGGACAAAAAAAGCGCCGACGATGTCGCCTCCCATACCATGGCTCTCATGCTGCTCAGTGCCCTCATCCTTGCGCTGCCCTTCTTTATATTTGCTCCTTCAATTTTTGCCAGGCTGGGTGCAGGTCCTGTCACTTCAATGACGGGGGAATATGCCCGCATCATTTTTGGAGGGATCTTGATCATCTTCTTCGGCCAGGTGGCCAGTGCTCTTCTGCGGGGTGAAGGTGACGTCAAACGGGCTATGGTGGTCATGATGATCAGCGCAGGATTAAATATTCTCCTCGATCCAATCTTCATCTACGGATTGAAACTTGGAGTCGCCGGGGCGGCTTGGGCAACAATAATATCTATATGTTTTTCAAGCGGCTATCTTTTCTACTGGTTTTTCATCAAGCGAGACACTTATGTTGACATCAAATTCAAGGGATTCCGATTTCGAAGGATTATCCTCATGGAAATCCTGAAGGTCGGGGCTCCGGCCTCATTCCAGCAGATGACCATGTCCATTTTTATGCTCATCCTCAATTTGATAGCTGTCAAGGCTGGTGGGACGGATGCTGTGGCAATCTTCACGACCGGATGGCGAGTGGTCATGTTCGCCACCCTTCCGCTGTTCGGAATGGCCACGGCAGTCGTGTCTGTCACTGGCGCTGCTTACGGAGGAAGAGACTACAAAAAGCTAGACAATGGCTATATGTACGCCATAAAAATCGGAATAATCATCGAACTGATCATGGCTGGTGTCACTTTCATCCTGGCTCCTCAAATCGCGTGGCTCTTCACCTTAACACAGGAATCGCTCCGGATACGGGCTGACCTTACCCATTTCCTGCGTGTCATTTGCATTTTTTATCCTGCTGTTGCTCCAGGCATGCTGTCCTCGGCCATGTTCCAGGGCACAGGAAAAGGAATCCTTTCCCTTGCAGTAACCTTCATCCGGACCATTTTTCTGACAGCCCCACTGACTTACATTTTGACCATTACTCTGGGGATGCAGCTCAATGGACTCTGGTGGGGGATCGTGATCGGAAATTCCCTCGGCGCCACCGTTGCCTTCATATGGGGGCGGCAGTATGTCCACCGTCTTCTAGCCACATTTCCTTTGAAGGCTACCGCATCTTAACTGCGTCCAAATCAATTTCCAGTTAGTCCATTCGAACAAGCTTTATTTGAACCGTTCTCTCCTCCTCGTCGCGGCTTACGGTCAGTGTTACTGTATCCCCTATCTTGTAGTTATCAAGGGTATTATAAAGATCGTCATAAGACTTGATCGCCACACCATCGATTTTGGTAATGATGTCTCTGATATAAAGGCGGCCGCGCTGATTACGTGCCAGGCCTCTTAAACCGGCGCTGTAGGCCTCCGAATCACGCGGAACAACCATAATCACCACGCCTTCGATATCCAAACGACTAGCGTAGGAATCGGGCAGGATTTCGATGCCCAGCCCTGGACGAATAACTCGGCCATAACGGATGATCTGTGGAACAACCTTTTTAATAGTATCTACAGGAACAGCAAATCCAACCCCACTGTACTGGCCAGTCCTGGATATGATTACAGTGTTCATTCCGATCAAGAAACCCATAGAGTCGAGCAGAGGGCCGCCTGAATTCCCTGGGTTGATTGAGGCATCGGTCTGGATCATGTCGCGTATACTGACACCGCCAGCACCGAGTATCCTCCTTCCCAGGGCGCTGACGATGCCGGTGGTCACCGTATGGTCAAAGCCGAAGGGATTGCCTATGGCGATCACCTTTTGTCCAACTCTCAATCCACTGGATGATCCTGCGATCAAAGGCTCGAGACCATGGAGATCCCCCTCCACCTTCAGCACGGCGATGTCCTTGTTCTCTTCCTTGCCGATAAGCCGGGCCTGCCGTTGCTCCTGATTGGGAAGGGTGATGTTGAAGAAGTCCCCGTCCTCGATGACGTGGTAATTGGTGACAATATGACCCTGGCTATCCCAGACGAAGCCCGAACCTGTTCCTCGGGGTACAGCCTGTTCATCGAAGGAGAAGAAATCGCGAACAAGTTGGATGTTGGTGACAAAGACCACAGAGTTCTTTGTACGTTCTACGACATCGGTGGTGTTTCTTTCGTCTTGGGTCAGCTGCGGGTATAAGGGAAAGACTCCGATGGTTATGAATACGCCTATGAGACAAAGATTTAGAAAAATCCTCTTGTTCATGACAAATCCTTTCATCAAAACATTGTTCAGAGGAATTCAATCACCGAGTTGAATCCATCTGGAACTTGTATTCCTTGGGCGGTTCTGCTCCCATCAAGTGTTTGACGAAATAATCCCACCGGCGCCTGATCATGTAGGATTCTCGACCGAACCCGTGGCCGCGGTTCGGGAACAGGATAAGATCGAAATCCTTGTTGGCCGCGATGAGCTCGTTCACGACAAGAAGTGTGTTGTACACAGGCACGTTGGAGTCCATGGTTCCGTGAGCCAGCAGGAGTTTGCCCTTCAGGTTCTTGGCAAGTAGTTGGTTCGCTTGGTTATCATAGTTGGAGGTGCCGTCTGGATATGTATCCAGGAGTCCCTGCCACTTTTCTCCCCAATCGTCCTCGTAGTTCCGGTTGTCATGATTTCCAGCCCCGCTCACCGCTACTTTGAAGAAATCAGGATAGCGGAGAATAGCATCCGTCGAGGCAAACCCTCCTCCCGAATGTCCGTAGATACCTACCCGGTCGATGTCGATCCAGGAATACCGCTCTGCAAGCTGCTTCATTCCGGTGATCTGATCCGGCAGGCCGTTGTCTCCCATGTTGCCGTAGTAGGCAGCATGGAACGATTTCGAACGCATGGGTGTTCCCATCGCATCGAGTGCGACAACAATGAATCCTAATTCTGCCAGCGCTTGGGTGTCCCCTCGGGAAGCGGAAAAGCTGCGCCTGCCCACACTGCCCGTCTGAGGGCCCGGATAGATGTAGTTGATGATGGGGTATTTTTTAGTTGGATCAAAGTCGGTTGGTTTGAACATGAGCCCATAGAGGTCTGTCTTCCCGTCCCGGGCTTTAACAGAAAAAGGAACAGGCGGATTCCATCCTGCCTCCAGGAGAAGAGAGATATTGGCTTTCTCTACCCTGAGGAGCTTCTGACCATCGAGATCCCAAAGTTCGGTGACCGGTGGCTCCACCGGAGTCGAGTAGCTGTCGACAAAGTAAGGCCCCGAAGGTGAAAGCGAGATGGTATGATGGGCAGAATCCGGAGTGAGGAGTTCCACCTCTCCTGATCCATCCATGCCGACTCGGTAAAGATACTGAAAGTAGGGATCGCCGAGTTCCCGACCCGCTCCCGTGAAGTAAAGGGTACGGTTCTCCTTGTCCACCCGCAGAACCTGAAGTACGTTCCATTCGCCTTTGGTCATACGGTTCTTCAACCCACCGGTCTTCAGGTCATACAGGTAGAGATGACCCCAGTCATCTCGCTGCGAGAACCAGATCAGTTCGTTTGTTTCAGGCATGACATGCCAGTTCACCTCGTTGAATCCCGATTCAAAAAAAGTATCGACTTTCTCCTCCAGAACGTCCCGGACCTTCCCTGTTTCCGGATCTGCTATCCGGAGCACGACATGTTTGTGGTCACGTGAAACAGAGACAAAAGCGAGCTGGGAGGAATCCGGGCTCCATTCTGCATCGGCCAATTCCCCGCCCCTGAAAGCGATGTGATCGGTGATTGTGGATCGGTGTTGGTCAGGGGGCATCTGGAGTCGTACAACTCGGGGGCCGTCCAGATGAACCACCACACGGTGGATCTGGAAAATAACCTTGTCCTCCGGCAAGGGGTACTTCCATGCCTCCAGCTTGGGGTGACCCACGTTGGTCGTCACCAGGTACATCTCTCCTACCTCTCTCCCATCGTGTTGAAAGGTGGCGATCTTTTTCGAGTCTGGCGACCAGAGAAGCACAGGACGTTCGCTTTTTATCCATCCAGCGTTGTTCGTTGCATAACCGAAGTCCTTGATCCCATCAGTGGTCAGTTGAGTTTCCTCTCCTGTCACAAGATCTCGAATCCAGAGATTGTACTCACGGATGAAGGCAGCGCAAGTACCATCTGGAGAAACGGCTGCATTGCGGTCGATCTCCTTCTCTTTCTCCCCTGCTATGCAGCGGTTGCTCTGAATATCATAGGTATATTGGCGTGAATCAACCGCAAAGATCAGAGAGCCCCGGTCATCGGAAAACTCAAAACTCTGAAACGGCAGTTTGAAGGGCTCGTAGGTTTTTCCCACGGCTTCCGACAGAGCTCTCGCCAGTTTCTCATGGTCAAAAGCTCTATCTCTTTGTTTCTTTTCTGCATCTACCAGCACGAACTCATATCCTTCAGGGATGTCGTTCCGGTACCAAAAAAGACCCTCATCAATCCAGTTGGGCCGCACATTTGCACCGAACACAAGGGGGTCTGTATGCTGCCGCAGGAATTTCTCGGCGCGGGCATAATCTTCTGCCGTCAGAATCTGTTTTTCCTGCTGCTGTGCCGCTACAGGATGAAGGATTGCTAGCAACAAAACCATACACGAAAGGAATGCGCCAAATTTTTTCAAGTCTTCCTCCTCAATTTGTTTTATCCTCTTTTTTTAAAAACCAATTAAGGCTAAAGCTCCCCTCTTCGCCTTCTGCAACTCAGATAAATCCAGCATAGCATCTTTCGAATATGAATAAGAATTTTTACAAAGAACCAAAAGTAAAACCAATTCCCAATCCTAGATTCCACCGATTCGCTTGGTAAGTAACAGGAAAGTCAGGTAGTGCGGATGTGCTGTTCCGAGGGAATCCATATTGAAAAAATATATCAAGAGTAAGTCCTCCAATACTTTCATCATAGTCCCAAATCGAAAATGCTGGGCCATCATATCCGATACCAAAGGACAATATATTGGTTTCTAAATCGGGAAAAACCGGATGGATCATCTGGCTATTGACAGCACTTTTTTGATAGGTGTAGCCAGCCCTAACAGCTATAAATTTTCTGAGACGATACTCAACACCTAGCATGATGCGGGTGATGTCTCTCAAGTTGAGGTCAACGCCCTGGTTGATATAATCTGGCCTTGTTCCATAGTAATTTTCGATCTCTTCATAGAATTGGGGATCGATATCGAATTCCCATTGCTTGATATCGCTCATCCCACTTCTTTGAAAGTCCAACTGAAGATTTAAACCCCTCAAAGGTGAATACATTATTCCTAATACATATTCCTGAGGCATTGTAAGGGATGAATTTACTTTCTGGCTAATGCCGAAAGGTGTATCACGCAACCGCGAAAAAATGAAGAAGTGCTGTCCTGATAAGTCCAATTTGACCTTTGGCTGGTATCTCCCTCCGATCCGGAAATTCTCGCTAATCTTTAATAATATCCCAGCGACATAGCCTATGCCTTTTGCGCTGACATTTGATTCGCTGGTTGCAGTTAAAGAATCTCCGGATCCCATCTCCTGAAAGGTGAAAATTCTTTCATATTTCCAGGTAACATCAGAGGAGATGAAATCCATTCCTATTCCTATGGAAAGAAACTTTGATATCTTAATTGCAGCGACAGGACGAATATACAGAGTATTCAATTTTGACTGAATCGAAAAAGCGCGCCCTGTCCAGTTCTCCGGCCAATAGGTTTCCATCGAGTTGGGAGCGAATACTCCTAGGCCCAAGCCGATTCTGTTTTTGATGCTGGTAGAAACAAAGTGGGATGAAAGGAGCCTCCCAAGAGAGCTCTGATAAGGCGTTGGAAATGTGGGATATTCTGCAGTCAATGTCGTTTTGGGATAATAGATGTTCGTTCTGATCATGATTCCTGATGAGAAAGCTAGCCCAGCTGGATTGTAAAAAACAGCCGAAGCATCATCTGCAAGTGCAGCAAAAGCTCCTCCTAATGCAGCCACTCTTGCACTGAGCTCAAAGGGCATGAATCCAGAGGCTTCAAGAAAGCAGGAACTCGATACTATAAATAGTAATAGGAGCAGTATAACAATCTTTTTTCCCATAAAAAGTCTCCATAGATTACATTTCACCTAAGTTGCTTTCCATAAAGTTACATATTATCAGCTAAGTGTATAATGGTCTACTAAATTCAGAAAAAGAGAGCAAAATCTTGCAGCCTCCTTTCGGCAAGACCCTCATAGCATTTCGAACATCCATCACCGACATCATGGGCTGATTTTGAGGGATTATTTTGGTCAACAGATTTTAATGAATTTGATATCAAAAACAATTGTATGATATATATAGGCATCCAAATACAAAAGGGGAAAATATGCAAAAAAGATTGTTAATAACCTTAATGGGTATATTTTGCGCTTTTTCAATCATAATTTTTTTCCCATTTGTAAGTTCTGCACAAGAAGAGTTCATAATCCAGAAGGAAGGTGATGTGCTAGTTATTTCCAATCCCAAGCACCCGGTTCCAAAAGTTGGTTCGAGAAAAAAATTAGTCTTTGAAGAAGACCTCTCCATAGGAGTAGTTGAGGGAGACGAGAATTATCTGTTCGGCGAATTGATCTGTTTCAATACGGATGAAGAAGGAAATTTTTATGTGAGTGACTTAGAAACCCTGAGAATCCAGAAATATGATACTGAGGGCAAATACCTGCTTACTATGGGCAGAAAGGGCCAGGGTCCAGGAGAATTCCAGAGCTTGTCTGTAGTCAGATTTGACCAGGATGGCAATCTTTATGTCGGTGATATAACAGGTAAAAAAGTTATCTTCTTTAGCAAAGAGGGAGAATTTTTGAAGGAAATTAAAATGCCGGGTGCTTACGAGAATATCTTTATCAACTCAAAAGGCCAAGTGGTTGCCCTAAAATATGAACGAGTCCCTTCAGAGAATGCTCTGGTTATGAATTCCATTTTTGAATTATTGGATCAAGATTTCACCACTTTAGCAGAACTATATAGAATCAAAAGGGAAATTGAGCTTCCTGGAAAGGACGTATCTTCAATAATCCAAATAATGGCAAACATGATAAACTTGATGGTCTTTCAGCCTCAGCAATTTCTAACCCTGGCCCAAAATGACTTCATCTATTTTGGCTATCCAAACAAATATGAAATCAGTATTTTCTCTCCCGAAGGAAAGCCGGCGAAAAAAATAACAAGGGAGTACGAATCTATCCCAGTCCGAAAAAAAGACAGACAATACTTTGAAGAATTGATAAGCCAGAATGAAGCCTATAAAGGTGCACCGGAGGATTATAGGAAAAAGCTTTTTCAACTGATAGAATATCCCGAATACAAACCAGCTTATCAAGGCTTCACACTCATTCAAAGCGGTTTAAGCCAGAGTTTTACCCTAATGGATAATGGATGGCTGGCTTTGATTGTTGATTCAATAAAGGATGAATACACAATCTTCGATCTTTTCGACCAAGAGGGAACATATATCGGAAACTTTAAAACGGACATCCCTGTAGAAGGATTCTTTTTTAACAATGGCAGAGCCTACGCCGTAGCAACAGAAGAAGGATACAAAATTGTGAAAAGATACAGGATTGGACTCCAAGAATACTGAGAAAATAATTGAGTCGTGAGCCGATTATTCTTTCTGTAACTCTTTCAAGATAGCTTCGAGGTGCTGATTGAAGAGTTCAGGATTTTCCAGCATCGGGTAGTGACCTGTATTGGGAAGGACGACAGCATCAAAATCGGCATGAATGCCGCGGTTCTTTTCTACTTGCGTGGGGTAAAGATCGCCGTTAATACAACGAATCGGGATATTGATGTTCTTTACAAGTTCTGCCATTTCAAAATTGGCGAAGGATTCCATCAGGGTAGCGGCCATTTCAGGAGAATTGTCCAGCATGCGTGTTTCTACTCGAGCCATGAGTTCCGGATAAGTATCTGGATGAAAGAGGGATCGCACCATCGCTTTCATGGTACCGGTAAAATCTTTGCGGAAGGCATCGGCTCGTGCCTGATAATAAGAAGCAGGCGCTCGTATAGCGATGTCCTGAAGCGTATCCACAGCCACCATGGCTACAATCGTATCAGATAGAAGATTTGCGGTCTTAAGGGCTACAGGTCCTCCTAAGGAATTTCCGATAAGGACAGCTTTTCCGATCTTTTCTTCCTTTATCACTGCGCTCACATCTTCGGCAAAAGAAGTGACGCTCCAGGATTTTCGATTTTTGCCTGATTCGCCATGGCCTGCCAAGTCGAGTGCAACGACACGGTTGGTGCGGGCAAAATGCTTCATCTGATCAGACCAGAAACTGCGGTCGGCAAATCCTCCATGGATAAAGACCAAGGCTGGTTCGGCGCTGCCTTGGACAGAATAAACAATCTTGACACCATCGTATGATGTAGCTGTTCCTAAGGTTGGACGAACCTGCTGTCCCGCGGTGCCATGCCCACAGAATGCTATGAAAATTGAAAAAGCGAGAATCGCCAACAAGGTAGGTTTTGTTTTCATGCTATGCCTCCTTTTAGAGATCTGGCATCCTCTTATTAAAATCCACATCACCCGTGTTAGTCAACAAGCAGAACTTGATTGAGAGATTAAAATGGGAATACAATAAGGCATGAAACATGACAAAATCTAGATTAATCAATCTAATATTATTTGTTCTTTTGACCTGCTTAGCTTTTTCGTATACTGAAGAGACAACTTCCTTACAGTATGGGGTTTTCCATTCCACTATAAAAATAAGACCTAATAAGTCTGTGGGCAAGCGCAAGAAAATCACTATCAAGGCGGCTAAAAACGAATATGAATCCTTCCAGATTGCCATATCCGGTCCAGCAACGATTACAGATGCAAAACCAGTAAATCTACGGGGGCCTGCAACTATCGGAACCAAGCATATCAAAATCTACCGGGAAGGCTTAATAAAAATTGACCAGATTTCCAACTATGACGGTACTCCAGGCTGGTGGCCGGATGCTCTCATTCCAAAAAAAGATGTTTTTATTAACGAATCTCGGAATGCTTTTCCTTTGACTATTCCATCGGGAGAGAACCGGACGCTCTGGGTGGATGTTTTTATTCCTCCCAGGGCTCCAGCAGGGAAATACTCCGGAGAAATCATCCTTTATGGGCAGTGGGGAGAACTCGCCCGGGTTCCCTTTACACTTAGAGTTTGGGATTTTACCCTCTCCTCTGTTGCGAGCCTTCCCACAGCCTTCGGATTCAGTGGGTGGGAAGCCCTGGATGGCCATTTCAAAAATAAGGATGAGCATTACGATGACATCATCCCTCTTTCGGTAAAATATCAAGATGCAGCTTTAATGCATAGAATCACTCTGGCTGGAGTTTTTACTGAAGACTGGTCTATTTATGGGTCCATTCCCATCGATTTCAGGAACTTTGATCAGATCTGGAAACCATTTATTGAGGGGAAAAGACTTCCTTATGGCCTGAGAGGCGCTAAAATGACAGCAGCACAAATACCTGAATACGGATCAAACGACAGAGAGATGGTGGCTTACTGGACGGATTTTTCTTCGCATTTTAAAGCCAAAGGCTGGTTTAATATACTCTTTGATTATACCTTTGACGAACCGAGTGACTACGATGATTACGAGCGAATAATAAAGAGAGCCGGCCTGGTGCACCAAGCTATGCCGGACTTGCGGGTTCTGGTCACGACCGATATTCAGGAAGCATCTCAATACGGAGTCCAGGAAGAAATCGATTTGTGGGTTCCCCTTATAAATTTCGTCTACGGGAAGCCTTATGCTGTCTGTTGGTCACATGAATATGAAGGCAACAAACGCTCTTCGTACAACGATCTTTTATCTTATGACAAGGAATTGTGGTGGTATCAGTCATGCATGAGCCAAGGTTGCGCCGACACCCCCCCCGATGATAAGTGTGAATCTGATTACCCTTCATATATGATCGATCACCCGGCAGTCATGAACCGGATCATGTCCTGGATGACTTTTTTTTATGATATCCACGGTGAACTTTATTTCAGCACCATCTATGCCTATGAGGAAGACAATCCCTGGACCGACCAGTATTATTTCGGCGGAAACGGAGATGGCACTCTCTTCTATCCCGGCACACCGGAGATTGTAGGAGGAACTACCCATATTCCCATTGCCAGTATCAGACTGAAAATGATTCGTGAGGGCATAGAGGACTATGAGTACATGGTGATTTTAGAAAGGGCCGGCTTAAGACAAGCTGCTTTGACTAAACTAAAGAGAATCATCACTAATGCTTATACCTATTCCCACAATCCTTCCAAATTGCTCAAAATCCGTACCCGACTCGCCAACCTCATCCTTCGCCACAAGCTAAATGGAGTTCAATAAAACGACTGGATTCGTTTCGTTTTTCCACAACTAGTCGACCCTGAATATAGATTGGAATAGACTTAAATCGTTACTCATTAAGGCAGAAGGATTATACGGGTATAAATTCGATTTTACATCTTAACTATAGGACAATTGCCTATAAGAAAAGCAATACCTATCTCTTAAGTATGCATATGTGGGTAGGAATATTTATGATTTAAGCAAGGGGGGAATAATATGAAGCAAAAACCTTTTTTTTTATTAAAACTTTTCACCTTTTTATTGTTCATATCTATAATCATTTCTACAGCAGGTTGTCCTCCAAGCTTGGTTTATAGTCCTTCAGCTAATTTGCCGCCAAGACCACTAAAAAAAGGGAAAGTACAATTTCTTGGTTGGATTGGGATGTTTCCAGAAGCTCGTCCCCATGACGTCGACAGCAAGACCGCAATCGGTGGCGACTTAGAACTCTTTTAAAAGACGTAATTATATTTAGTTTCAGAATTCCTTTTCCTTTTATTTTTTAATTATCATTTTATATTTTCTATATGCATATTTAGCGGGTAGCTGCTTTTTACCAGACATGGGGTACTCTAGAGTTGCTTCGTATATACCAGCCTTTACATAGCATCTTCAGCTTCAGAGAGGTTATGGCTTTATTAGCACTAATCTCCACCAACCACACCTAAAATTGCTTATTACTTTTTTAGAATCTGAGCAATTGTTCAATCCGTGTTTTACAGGACTGGCAAAACTCATCACTTTTTCGGTCAGTATCATGAAGACTGTTTGAAAAACACATGACGCAATTAGAATTTGGACAGTGTTTAAGTCCGAATGTATGACCCAGCTCATGCACAGCTTCCTTCTTGGCTCGCTTTAAAAAAAGAACACGATCTTCAGGCAATTTATAAAAACTTTGATGAAGCCGTGCAAAGGAAATCACAGCAAAAAAACCCGAAAGTTCTGCCTGACCGAACACAAAATTAAGTCCTTCAACATAGAGATCTTTATCCGTAACTCCCAAGACTCTCTCTTTCTTTTCTGGATCCATGCAGCGGCGCATAGCTATCAGAAAAAGTGTAGCTTGATACTGATTTCTTTGGGGATTGTGTGAATTAGCTGGGATCTCCAGGTGATTGACTATCCGAACTTGAATATCGAACACTCTCTTCAAATCCCTTCCAAGAACTTCCAAGATACTCTCCTCGTCCAACCCTAGTGGTACAAGTGTTATGACACCTTGCCCCTGAGCTAAACTCTTATCCTTCATATTCAGCCTTTGATTCCTTTCACTCCTTTTCATACGTCCTCTCTTTAGTTTAAAATGAAAAAGATATTGTGAAAAGGGATTTGATCTATGAAGCTTTATCTGATTCAACACGGATTAGCCCTCGCAAAGGAGGAAGATCCGGAAAGGCCATTGAGTACCTCTGGAAAAACCCAAACCCAAAGGACTGTAGAGTTTTTGAAGTCCAAAAGTATCAATGTTGATTCCATTTGGCACAGTACAAAATTACGAGCTATTCAAACAGCAGAAATCATAGCCGAGGCCCTCCCCTGTGGAAAGATACAAACAAGAGAGGATATGAATCCACTCGATCCTGTGGAAAAACTTGCTGGGGAGATATTAGCATCCAACAAGAACATCATGATCATAGGGCATTTGCCTTTCCTGCAAAAACTATCTGGCCGCCTTCTCACAGGTTCGGAAGAAAGTGAGATTATTGCATTTAAAAATTCAGGGGTAGTATCTCTGGATTATGACGAAAAGTGGAAAATCGATTGGCTAGTGTCACCGGAGCACCTGTAAAGGATATACCTGGCCATTTATTACACTAAGGCGTGAACCGAGTGTGCCGGCATATCTTGCATCAGGATCACTAGATTCTACTCGCCTCAATTCTCCTTCAACCCAGCCAGCCTCTTCATGGCGTCGTCAACTTCAGCGGTACATGGATCAGCGTCCTTCCATAGGGGGAGGAATTTCTCGTAGTACTCTGATGACATTTCGTATCCCATCTTGACACTCATGAATATCTCCTTGCTAGGTCTCAATATACTCAAAAAATAAGATTGGATTTTAGAGCAATGGAATCTTGGCTATTCTCTGTCATAAAGTTGATATAGGGAATATTTATTTCTGTAAGAGTAAGGACATTAAGTGGTAAAAAATCATACATGTGCTGCAAATAAATGAAAAATGTATGATCCATAAGTGTTAGTAATCCCGAGAAGATGAAGTTGGCATGTTTTTCGCTGCTATCGTTACCATTATTACATCAACCAGATGAAAAATTCGGTGAATACCTGGATTGTCACAAAGCGAGGAACTTACTAACAATTTGTGATTTGAACATAAATATAAAAAGAAATGGGAGGAAAAAAATGTTTAGAGTGAAAAATTTAATTATCTTGTTTTTAAGTTTGGTATTCATTAACAGTGTTACTTTAGCCCAGACTACTACTGCCAGAATTTACGGAACAGTTACAGATACTGAAGACAATCCACTGCCAGGAGTTGCAGTAGAGGCTACAAGTCCGAAACTAGTAGGGATAGCCACATCTGTCACTGATGCTAATGGTGTCTACCGGTTATTCAACCTGACGCCCGGCCTCTACACTGTTGTATTCACATTGGAAGGATTTAAGAAGCTTACACGTTCAGATATCAGTATTTCAGTTGAACAGTCTCTGAAACTCGATGTGCAAATGGAGATAGGCAAAATTGAAGTTGAGGTCGTGGTTACAGGAGAGGCTCCACTGATTGATGTGAAGAGCAATTCCCAGGGACTTGATATGAGCAGAGATTATATCAACAAGCTCCCCAAGGGCAGGGATTTCATATCACTTGTAACAATAGTGCCTGGTGTTAATGATGAGCCAATGCTAGGAGGAGGAGCGCGAGGGAGAGGAATATCTGTTGATGGTGCATCGGAAGGTGAAAATGTCTACTTTGTTGATGCTACCGATACTACAAATATTGTCATTGGCAGAAGTGGGCAAAGAGTAAACTATGATTTTGTCGACGAGGTTCAGTTCAAATCCAGTGGATACCAAGCGGAATTTGGAGGGTCTGTAGGTGGTGTTATCAACGTAATAACTCGTTCCGGCAGTAACGAATTCCACGGTGAAATTCTTGGCTACTATAGTGGGACTGCTCTTGAAGGAGAGAGAAGAAAAATACTTACAAGGGATTGGGACGACCCCTCAAAAGCTGTATACATGGCTTATGATGACTATTATGGAAAGTCAGATATTAACAGACTCGAAGGAGGATTTGGATTAGGCGGCTATATTATCAAGGACAGATTATGGTTCTTTGCCTCTTTTCTCCCCATTTACTATAAAGAAAAAAGAAATGTTCCTTTTCACGGCACAAACAATGTTAAGGATTTCACGCAGAACTCATACTGGTATAATGCTTCTGCTAAACTGAGCGCACAGATATTGCCAAATCTCCGTTGGGGAGCCAGTGTGGTTACTAATACGAACAAATATAAGGGAGATCTAACCACTCCTACAGGGAATCCAGAAGCTGATTATGATGCGATCGGTTTCACATATCCTAACATATCTGCAGCTACTTCCTTTGATGCAACTTTTGGAAACAACCTTTTATTGACTTTACGTGGGGGATATTTCAGAACTAATACAACTAATCAGCTCGTCACTGCTACTGGTCCCCGCTATTTGTTTCAAAAGGAAGCTCCTGGTGGGTATGTCAATACCACCAATATTGGTCTGCTTGACGTTCCTGATGTGTATCAACGTCCACTGGGCTGGTCGAACTTTCCCTGGAGTACGCTTTTCTCGTTTAAAAAGAATATCAGAATGAGAATGTCCGTGGGAACTGATTTAAACTACTTCCTTAATCTTGGAGGAGAACACTCCATAAAATTTGGAGGTCAATTCATACGCCAGGGAGAAAATGTGGATCAAACAGCAGATTTTCCTCACATCCGTTTCGCCTGGGATATGGATCTGATCCATACAGGTGTCAATTATGGAAGAGGAAAATATGGTTACTATGCAGTAAGAGGGAATGAAAAAACAGGCCCATATGGCAATTTGTATGATGCGAAGAGTAACAGATGGGCATTTTACATCCAGGACAGCTGGACGATAGCTGAGAAATTCACCTTAAATTTTGGTGTTCGTACAGAATCTGAATATATCCCCACCTACTCTGACGATCCGAGTGTAGACCAAAGACCTATTGAGTTCGGTTTTAAGGATAAGATTGCGCCGAGATTGGGATTTTCTTATGATGTCTTTGGTGATTCAAGCTTAAAAATCTTTGGAAGCTATGGCATATACTATGATGTTATGAAGGTCTATATTGCAGCAAGTTCCTTTGGTGGAGAGAAAATTAAGATGGCCTACTACGCTTTAGATACCTATGAATGGGATACAATCGGAGTCAATGGAAATTTTCCAGGTAGAGAACTCTATACTCCGCAAGGAGGAGTCTATAATTATCGCTGGTATAATGACGTTGATCCTAATATCAAACCCTTCACTCAGCAGGAAATTGCTTTAGGTGCAGAGAAAAAGATAAGCGAAGATATTTCTGCGACTATTCGAGTTGTCAATAAACATCTCATCAGGGGATTGGAAGATATAGCCATTTGGGATGCTGACACTGGCTGGGAACTCTGGTATTTCGGGAATCCTGGATATGGATACAGTCGATGGGTAGAAAACGGTGGAATAATGGACAGCACATATCCCGAAACTCCAAAAGCCACTAGAGAATATTGGGGGCTTAGTCTCTCATTTGAAAAGCGCTTCAGCAACAACTGGATGGGCGGGTTTTCCTATACTTTGAGCAGATTATCGGGGAATTATTCTGGTCTTGGGAGTTCGGATGAGCCTGGACGATCAACCAGCCCCAATTTCGAACGTT
>SMTZ1_10000436_pt1 | contig 63354 bp, 49 predicted proteins | sample DeeMarSWOR136_30_FD_25667 | JGI IMG/M metagenome (IMG submission 25667) | reverse complement strand
GCCTATAATTCCGAGACTTCTAATTACACGGATGGAAGCCATCCTTAACATATGATATTCCTGATTGGTTGGAGTTTGACTTGGTGCTACAACAATACTCTCACCTGTATGAATCCCAACGGGATCAAAATTTTCCATATTGCAATTTATGAAACAATTATCTTCAGAATCTCGAACGACTTCATATTCGACTTCTTTCCAACCCCATACGCTTTCTTCAATCAGTATTTGGTTAATTCTCGATTGAGCTAATCCTTTTTTAGCCATTCTTTCAAAATCTTTCATATTATCAACTATACCTGAACCTCTTCCTCCTAAAGTATAGGCAACTCTTAGCATTAAGGGAAAACCAAATTCTTCCGCTACTCGGATAGCTTCTTTGTAGGAAGTGACTGCTTTACTTCTGCAAACTTTAGCATTCGCTTGCTCCATTGCTTGAACAAATAAATCTCGATCCTCTGTGGCCTCAATTGCTTGAATAGGGGTTCCAAGTACTCTTATATTATATTTTTTTAAGATACCAAGCTCCTCTAAATCTACACCCACATTTAATGCAGTTTGACCTCCAAAAGCTAATAAAATACCATCAGGTTTTTCTTTTTTAACAACTTCTTCTACATATTTAACATTAATGGGGAGTAAATATACTTTATTCGATAATTGAGGATCTGTTTGAATAGTAGCTATATTTGGATTAATCAAGATGGTTTCTATTCCTTCTTCCTTCAAGGCTTTTAATACTTGACTTCCTGAATAATCAAATTCTCCTGCTTGCCCTATACGAATACCTCCAGATCCTAAAACCAAAGCTCTTTTAATGGTGCTATCTAATGGCATAAAATCATAGCTCCATCATTTCTATAAATTTATCAAATAGATAGAGAGAATCCAAAGGACCGGGACAAGCTTCTGGATGAAATTGAACTGCAAAAATAGGTTTTTCTTTATGCGTTAATCCTTCATTAGAATTATCATCAACATTTTTTAAAAATTCTTGAAACCCTCCTTCCTCAAAGCCTTTTACGCAGAAACCATGGTTTTGAGAAGTGATATAACATTTTTTAGTTTCTGTATTTATTACAGTTTTATTTCCTCCTCTATGACCATATTTTAATTTATAAGAAGTTCCCCCTGCTGCTAATCCAATAATTTGATTACCCAAACAAATTCCCATAGTGGGTATATCATTTTTAATAAGCTTTCTTGCGACTTCAATTGCATCTAAATATATAGCAGGATCACCAGGTCCGTTTGATATAAAAACTCCATTAGGTTTTAATTTCATGATTTTTTCATAGGAATAGTTTGATGGAACTATGATCACTTCGAGCCTACGGTTTAAAAAATTTCGAAGAATATTCAATTTCACTCCCATATCCAATACAACTATTTTTCCTATTGGATGTGAGGGTTTATATGAGATTACATCTTTAGTTGATACTTGACTAGCTAAGTCATCTAGATTTGGATCTTTAATACCTTGAACCTGTTCTCTCAGCTTATCAATATTGGGTTTCTCTCCAGATCCTAAGACCGCAAGTAATCCTAATTGAACTCCCTCTTCCCTTAAGATCTTTGTTATTGCTCTGGTATCAATCCATTCGATTCCAGGAACATCCTCTTCAAGAAGAAATTCATTTAATGTCTTAATACTCTCAAAATGATTAGGATTTTTACATGCTTCATTAACTACTAATCCATTTACTTTTATGGAGTCAGATTCAAAATATTTTAATAGGCCATATTCATCCTTTTCCCAAGCGGGAACTCCATAGTTACCGACAAGCGGGTGAGTCATTACAACTATTTGACCTTTATATGAGGGATCAGTCAAAGTTTCATTATACCCTGCACCAGTGATAGTAGTAAAAACAAGTTCCCCACCAATTTTTTTTGTTGCTCCGAATCCAATTCCTTGAAAAAATCGACCATCCTGAAGCATTAAAATTGCGGGTCTTTCCTTCTTATAAAGCATTTAAAAATATGAAATTATGTTATTTTATTTTCTTAAAATTAAGATAGCTATTATTTTTTTTTAAGATTATTTATTAACTCATTAAATATCTATATAAATGTCAAAACCGACAAATAAGGAAAAAATTGAGTAAATCTATTCTGGATTGATTTTTTAAAATAGTTTTTTAATAATCTTGTACTTATCTTTTTAAATAGTAAGATTCAATTTATATTCAAAAAAAAAAAATTAATCAAATCGTTTTGAGGTGGAAGATTAAATGGTTGATGAAAAATTAATTCAAGATTTGAAAAATATGAGAGAAAAAGGCGCTAATAAACCCTCAGATGCTCTATTAATGTATGAATTTGTTAAACAAGTGGCGAAAGAAAATGAAGATATCAAAGAAGAATTAGAGGATGTAGACATCCTTGTTCAACTTATAGTATCCGATGCGGATTATCATTACTGGGTAAAGATGGGTGACGGCAAAGTCGAGTATGGAGAGGGAGATGCTGATGATCCGAGTGTTACTATGACTGCGACAGGTGCAACCTGGGCAGGATTAGGAAGTGGAGAAATCGACTCTACCAGTGCCTATATGTCTGGAGATCTACAAATAGATGGAAATCTTCAAGATGCGATAGCCTATGGAGAAATATTAGGTATGGCAATGGATGAATTCCCTTCAGAGTGAAACCAGATAGATAAAATAACAGGTTTTTTTTTAATACTTAATAACTTTTTTTTACTGATCTTAATTTAAAGTTATAAAATTTAACGTCCTTTTCATAACATATCTATTAGAATTTTGATTCTCGATTATTGTGTAGAAATTTTTCGCTAATCCAAATTTATTGAACAAATTAATAGACAACAAATGATTTTGTATAATTTAGTTAAAATAAAAATAAAAGGTGATTATAAAAAATGCCGGAAAAAAAAGGTTATGAACATATTAATATTGAAAAAAAAATAGATAGCAACTATGCAGTAATCTCAATTTGTCGACCTGAGAAATTAAATGCGCTTCAAAATCAGACTTTGAAAGAGATCGCTACAGCTTTAGAATCTATGGAAGTAGATGAAGAAATCAGGTGCGTTGTATTAAGGGGAACTAAAGAATTTACCAAGAAACCTGCTTTCTCCGCAGGAGCTGATTTAGCTTCGAGAGGTAGTTCTGAACTTGATCCTGATAATTTAAGACATCAGAGTCATGCGATGTATATAAGACAAAAATATTATAATTTAATTGAAGAGTTTCCGAAACCTCTTATAGCTGCGATTGATGGGTATGCTTTAGGCGGTGGTTTTGAATTAGTTTTGGTATGTGATATTTCTATTGTTTCTAAACGATCAACATTTGGTTTTCCTGAAATTCAGCGAGGTATTTTTCCCGCTAATGGTGGAACTCAAAGATTGATAAGAAATCTTGGTAAAATGAGAGTAAAAAGAATGATGTTTTTTGGTGAACATTATACTGCTGAACAAATGTTTGAGTGGGGAGTTATTTCTTTCTTGGTTGATGATGAGCAATTTGAAGATTTTGTGCATGAAAAAGCATCATGGTTGGGAAATGCTGCCACAAACAGTTTATTTTTAATTAAAAAAAGTATTGATTATGGAACTCAAACAACATTAAATATAGGGTTACAATTTGAGCAAATGGGTTATGCTATTAACACTCGTAGTAAAGATGTAGCTGAAGGTGTTAACGCCTTCTTAGAAAGAAGAAAACCTAAATTTCAAGGTAAATAAAAAGCAAATATTTTAATTTTTTTTAATCAATATCAAGGATATCTTTTACTAAAGCTTTCTTTTTTTCTAAGTTTGCTTGACGAGAGATCATAACTCTTTGAGCTTGAGGGGAACCAGCACCATGCATTGACTCCGTTCTATAACTTACCGATGCAACACCCATTGTTAAATTCTCTATAAATCTTAAGACTTTATATCTATCTTCCGCACAAATTCCCTCACAAGTAGTTAGGTATTTTTCAATTAACGGTCCAATTTCTTCTGATTTGATATCTGCTTCAGAAGGCATGGTACAGATTATTCCTCCAGCGAGATCTTCAGCTAGTCTTCCTATCTCGTAAGGGAAACGAGTGACGTTTTGTTTACACACGTTAGCTAATAGCATATCCATCTCATAATTTCCTGCTTCTCTTTGAAATCCTAATGAACTACAAGCTATACCACAACTATATAAAGTTTCATTAAGATGGGTCATTTCAACCAGTTTATCTCGAATATGAGAGGCATTCTCAGTTCCATTATATTCTGAGATTAGAGCAGTTGCTCCTATAAGTACATCCCCCACTCCCACTTTACATCCTCCATAAGACTGCCGATGAAATCCCGCAAAACGGTTTACTAATTCTCCAGAAAATTCAATTTCCCCCTTCATAAAAATATTTTCTTTAGGAATAAAGACATTGTCAAAAACTACGAAAATCTCTTGACCACCATACTTAAAATTACCTATATCCAAATTACCCTCTTCAAGTTTCCGAGTATCGCAGGATTGCCTGCCATATATTAAAGTAAGTCCATCAGAATTAGTATCAATTCCAAAACTTACAGCATATTCTTCCTCACCTGATCTCAATGAAAGAGTAGGCATAATGATTGCCCTATGGGAATTTAGAAATCCTGTTTGATGAACTTTGGCACCTCGCACTACAATGCCATCATCCTTTTCTTCAATGATATGAAGATATGCATCAGGGTCTGGTTGATCTTTTGGTCGCTTACTACGGTCTCCCTTAGTATCTGTCATTGCTCCATCGACCATTAAATCTTGCCGCTGAACATCGGTCCAATACTTTTTAAATCGCTCATGATAACTCGTATTATATTTTTTGTCCATTTCATAAGTCACACTATATAAAGCATTTGCAGCATCAAAGCCTACACATCGCTGGAAACAGCACGCTGTATGTTGCCCTAATAATCTTTGCATCTTAACTTTTTTAATTAGGTCTTCAGTAGATTGATGAATATGAGTAAAACGATTTATAATTTCACCTGTTAAATGCGATTTAGTGGTCATTAGATCTTTATATTCTTCCATTTGAGCCAATTCATAAATTTTCATCACTGTATTAATCGAAGGTTTAATGATAGGATGATTCCAAAATTCTTTAATCCTCTCCCCAAATAGATATAAATTTACAGGACGCTTTATGCTTTCTAAATACTCCTCAGGCGTTTTTAACGGCATTTGTTTGATTCTCACACTTTATTATTAATATTTTAAAAGAACCTTCAATCTTTATTAAAAATAACGTTAATAAGTCTTAACGAAAATATTGGTTTAAACTATATTTTGATTAAATTCTTTTTTATAAAGAGTATAGAATATTGTATTTTAATTACTTTTTTTTGAAATTAATACATTCCTTGATAAAGGCAGAATATATTGGTGATGGTTTATATGGACGGGATTTAAATTCTGGATGGAATTGAGTTCCAACCATGAAATGATCATTTCTATTTAACTCAATACTATTAATAATTTTACCTGTTTCGTCTCTACTCGATACTACTAACCCTTTTTGTTTAGCTTCTTCTGAAAGAAATTTCTCCTGTATATGAAATCTGTGTCTAAATCGTTCTAAAATTTCTGTTTGTTTGTAAGCATCATATAATCTAGTACCTTCCACAATCTTTATTTTATGTGCTCCTAATCTCATTGTTCCACCCTTTTCTTTTATACTTTTCTGACTTTCTAGTATGTCTATAACAGGATAGGGTGTATTTGGATCAATTTCTGTAGAATTGGCTCCATTTAAACCTAAATATTTTCTACAAAATGCGATATAAAATAATTGAGCTCCAAAACAAATTCCAAGAAAGGGCACTTTTTTATCCATGGCAAATTCCGCAGATTTTATCATCCCTTCCACAGCTCTTTCCCCAAATCCAGGAGTTAATAGAATTCCATCACAATCGCTTAATTTTTGTGTAATATCAGTATCTTCTTCTATATTAATCATTTTCAATTCAGTTTTATAACCTTGATGAGCTGCTGCATGTTCTAAGGCATCATTGATCGAGATGTATGAATCAGAAATATTGAAGTACTTACCAGGCATCCCTATTCTTACGATTTTCTTTGCATTCTTAAATAACTCAACCATTTTTACCCATTCTGAATAATTAGTCACTTCATTATATGCTACCAATTTTGCCTTTAAATCGATAAGTTCACACAGAATATCTCCTAATTTTTGTTCTTCAAATAATAAAGGGAGTTCATATACAGTATCTAAATCAGGATTTGAAATTACTGCTTCTTCATGAACATTAGAATATAAAGATATCTTTCTTCTAATATTTTCATCCAATGGTTTTTCACTCCGACCAATGATGATATCAGGTTGTAGTCCCATACTTTGCAGCATTTTTACTGAATGCTGAGTTGGTTTAGATTTTTGTTGGCCTACTGCACGTGAATAGGGGATTAAAGTTACATGAACAAATGCTGCTCTTTTAGGAGTTCCTAGTTTAATTTGTCTAAAGGCTTCAAGAAAGATACTTGATTCTAAATCTCCTACCGTTCCCCCACATTCAATTAATAATACATCTAATTCTTCATTTTCTGCTATTTCCATTAATCTTTCTTTAATTATATTTGTTACATGAGGTATAAGTTGAACAGTTTTTCCTAAAAATTTTCCACTTCTCTCGCTTAAGATGGTAGATAAATAAATTTGACCAGAAGTAATATTATGAGAAGGATGCATTTCTATTCCCAAAAATCTAGAATATGTTCCAAAATCCTGATCAATTTCAGAAATTCGATAACATCTCTCATCTGAGCTAGGTACAGGTTTAAAATCCCATACATCTTCTGTGATAAAGCACTCTCCATGCTCTATAGGATTTAAAGTCCCAGGATCTACATTTAAATAAGGATCAATCTTGACTGCAGAAACTTTAAAGCCTCGAAATTGTAGAACTTTTCCAATACTAGCAGTAACAACTCCCTTTCCTATGCCTGACATAACTCCGCCAGTTACAAAAACAAATTTACAATTATCAGTCATTTTCCTGTATTTTAAATTTCAGCGATAATAAATTATCTACTTAAAAATATTAAATATAAACCACATTTTATAAGAATTTCGAGAGAATGAAAAAATATTTTTACTACTAATTTTGATTAATTTTAATCAAAATTATTTTCCTTTAAAAGAGGGTTCTCTCTTCTGACCTAAAGCTTTAAGAGATTCTCTAAAATCATGTGTTTTCATTAGGGACCTGAGACCTTCATTTTCAAGATCTAATGTTCTGGATAAAATTTCTTTAAAATAACTATGCATTGCATTTTTCATTAATTTTAACGATAAACTAGGCCCTTTAGGAGGGATTAATTTCAGTGCTTGTTCTCTCGCAAATTGCATTAATTCTGCTCTAGATACGACCTTATTCACTAAACCAAGGTCGTATGCTTCGTCTGCACTAATTTTTTTACCAAAAAAAAGTAATTCTTTTGCTCTTTGAAAACCCAGATAATAGGGAAGTAAAAAGTGAGCACTAAATTCTGCCATTATTGCACGTTTAACAAAATAAAATCCAATCCAAGAGTCTTCAGACATATAGATTAAATCTGCTACAGCTAAAGGCATAGTAAATCCTGCTCCTACCGCTAAACCGTTAATAGCTGCTATAACTGGTTTTGAAAAGTTCCAGAATTTCATACATAATCTTTTTACAGCAATATCGGTTAAATCAAGCTCTTCAAGTATTTCAGGAGGCAACCGTGGGTATAAATTCATGTTAAAGTATCCTCCTGAAGAAAAAGCGTTTGCTTCTTCACATCCAGTAATAATTAAAACTTTGGTTTCTTTATCAGATTCCATGTCTGCAAGGATAGCTTCAAATTCTAAAAATGTAACAAATGACATTGCATTCTTTCGTTTAGGCTGATTTATAGTAGCAGTACATATTCCATTATCTTCTTTATGATAAATTATGTCTTGAATATCCTCAACTCTCATTTTATAATCTTAATGTTTTATTTACATTACTATTTGAATAGAATTGAATAAAACAACATTAAAAAAAAAATAGAAATGAAAAATTAATTCTTACCTCTAAAGCAATTTAAATATTTGCCTTAAAGTTAAGCTCATAATATATTGCTGTATTTGTCGTGTACCTCCTCCTATTTCTTGAATTCTTGTTATACCTAGTAAATCCTGCATAAGTGTATTATCACATACTCCTGCTCCTCCCATAATATTGGCGCATTCATATGCTGCTCTTTCACTCAATTTAGCACTTATAGATTTTAACTGGGATGCTGTAGCCATTAAAGCTAGATTGAATTCTTTTGGTAATGTCCCAAATTGCTCCATCTTATCATCAACCATTTGACATACATTTAAAGCGGCTAATGTGAGATTCATTGTTTCCGCCCATAAATCCGATAAAGGAAATCCAACTCCTTGGTATTTTAAGATTTCTTGATCAAATTGTTTCCTCATATTTGCATAAATTGCAGCATGAGTGACTGCATTCCATGCTTCTGCTGCATTGAGACAAACTATGCCCAACCGTTCTAAATTTAATCCTTCAAAAAGATGAGATCTACCCATTCCAGGTTTTCCTATTACACAATCTGAAGGAATTTTTAAATTTGTAAAGGTTTCTTTACCTATATGTATTCTTGGAGTCCAAGGAATATTTACTCGTTCAGCCTTCCATCCTTCCTTAGATGTATCTACTAAAAATTGTGCCATAGTATTTCCATTATTTTTTTCTGTAACCGCATATACCACTGCCCAATCAGCTTTTGAACCATTAGTTTGATAGATTTTTTCTCCATTCAAAATGAAACTTCCGTCTGATTGTTCATTGCATGTGGTAAGCATGTGTACAGCATCAGATCCTCTCTCTGGTTCTGTTATACAAATGCAACCGATTTTTTGTCCAGTAACTAATTCTTTCAAAGCTTTCAAACGAATTTCGATATTTTCGTGATGCAACATTAAAGGGTTAATAGCTAATACACTAGCTCCCATGCCCATACAGAGTTGAGGATCAAAAAAATCAGTAGCAAGAGCTCTCATAAATTCGGTAGTTAACCCAGAATGTTCAAAATTTAAATCCAAATTATCGAACTTATGTATTCTGGTAACTAATCCTTCTTTACCGATTTCTGGAATCCATTCATAAAAATCTTCATTGTGAATGATATTATGTCTTTTTTCAAAACTTTTAAAAAATTTCTCAGCTTTTTTGAGAAAATCAAAATGATCTTTTTTAAGATAACTCATTAAATTGTAATTTAAAAAGTTATAACGATTCTTTAAAGAAAGTTTTTCAAGAATCTCATCATTTATACATTGAACCGCTCCTTTATTGTTTACCAATTTAGATCAACTCTTCGTATTAGTTAAAATATTTTAATTATGTTTAGTATTAAAGAAAGGTCTTAAAATAACTTTATACAATTTTTGGCAGGAAAAGAAATTCTTGAAAATTAAAAAAAATAAAGGATTATAAATTTTTACTAGCTTCTTCGCGAAGCGCCCTTTTTAGCACTTTTCCAACGGTTGTTAACGGTAAAGTTTCCCTGAATTCCCAAATTCGAGGATTTTCATATTTTGAAAGATTATCTGCCGCATACTTTTTAAGATCCTCTTTTACAGCTTCTGTTGGCTGGATCCCTTCTTTTAATTGAATCACTGATTTTACAATTTCACTACCTGGTCTATCAGGGTCTTTTAGCCCAATAATTGCAACCATTTCGATATTGGGATGTTTTGTTAAGATATCTTCAACATGTACGCTATATACTTTATATCCACTAACAATTAGCATATCTTTAGTTCTATCTACTATGGTTATATATCCATCATCATCCATTACCCCTACATCTCCTGTATGCAACCATCCATCAATGATTGTCTTAGCATTCGCTTCAGGTTTATTATAATAACCTCTTGTAACTTGAGGGCCTTTACAGATAATTTCTCCAGTTTTCCCCAGTGCCACTTGTTCTCCTGTTTCAATATCAACAAGCCGTAGTTCAGTATCGGGTACAGGCAATCCTACAGTTCCTATCTTCTTTTTACCATAATACGGATTCATAGTGAGGATAGGAGATGTTTCGGTCATTCCATAAACCTCTAATACTTTATTTTTTGCACTTAAAGAATCTTCAAAGTCATTAATTGCTTCAGCGGGAAAGGGTGCGGCCCCAGAGATATAAATTTCAATAGCTTCCAATGTAGATTTAGGTATTTCTTTTGCTTTTGGATTATTTTTTATTGTTAAATATAATGTGGGAACATTGACCATAATACGAGGGTTTTTTTCAATCATTTCCTTTATAATATGATCCGAATCTCTAGGGTTTGCTATTAGAATTTGACCAGCTGAAACATATAATGTCACCATACTCATAGCTAAACCTGCTAAATGAAATAATGGAAATGCTGATAAGTTTATCTCTCCTTCTTTTGCTATACTAGTATCAATCCAATTTATAATTTGAATCGTGTTTGCAATTAAGTTTGCATGAGTGAGTTCAGTTCCTTTAGGTAACCCTGTTGTACCACCAGTATATTGTAGTAAGGCTAGATCAGTATCAACATTAATTTTCATTTCTTGTACGTCTGAAACAGTTTTCAAAACCTCGCGAAAATTGATTACTTTTTTTCCAGGAAATGGTGTGACCTTTCCTTTAGGAATTTTACCCGCTAATTTGCCAATACTTACGATTATTTTAGAAAGCCCCATATAATCTGAAACATTGGTAGTAATAACACAATTAAGATTTGGAACTTTATCTAACACCTTTAATAATACCTTAGCATAAACCGCATCTAAAGTTACGAAAAATTTTGATTCACTATCATTAATTTGATAAGCAACTTCGGTCGGGCTTAATAGTGGTGAACATCCCGAAGCTACACCTCCCGCTAATAAAGTCCCGTAATGAGCTATTAAATATTGAGGACAGTTAGGTAAATTAATAGCAACGCGATCTCCTTTCTTTAAACCATTTTTTTGTAGAAAAGTTGCAAATCTATGAACATTATCTCTGAGTTCTTTAAAGGAAATTTCTTTTTTCATAAAATAGCAAGCAATTCGTTCAGGAAATCTTGTCATAGCATCATCGAATAATTTACCAAGACTTTCCTTTGGATAGGATAAGTTTGGTTTTACATGTTGATCATATGATTTTATCCAAATTTTTTGATCATAGGGTGATTGTTTTGATTCCATTTTTTTTCACTTTTTTTCTAAAAGTATGAATTTTTACAAAATTAGTAAATATCATTATTATTGTTTTAAGAATTTATAAAAGTTTTCTGAAATTCTAAAGGTTTTCTTAAAAACTCAATAAAATGAATATTGTAAATAATCAAAATTTAAAAAATGACAAGATTTAGGTATCCAAAAAAATAAAAAGTTTAGCCTTCAAAAATATAATTAAACAGAATAAAGTTTGTTCGTATAAGTTGAATTAAAAGAAGAATTTAAAACATTAAATAAAAAAGATTAAATTAAAAAAATGGGATTAAAACTATACTCAATCGCTAAATTTATAACTCGAGAAGTGTTAATTCAAGAGCAAATTCATTATTCCGATATCTTTCATGAGAGACTCTTTGAAAATTATAAAAAAGGTCAAAAATTTATTAGAAATAAAATCATTATGACTAAAGTTTTTGGAGCTATCATATTTGGAGTATTACCAATCATTCCCTTAATTACGTATCTGGAAATTCTACAATATCTTAATAATCCCATCATTTCCATAGAGATCGTTGTATTTGGAGGAAGTTTAATCTTTAGTATCTTTTTTATGGTTCAATTCTTTAATTTTTTCCTTTTAGCAATGATTAACACCACAATGGTTATGTCAGGAAAGAGTTTTGAGTGGTTTGAATCACTACCTATACCAAAAAAAGCATTGAAAAAATTAATGTTTTTTACTATTTTTCGTAGCTTAGATTTACCCATAATAATAATTTTGACAGCATTTCCTGTAATAATGCTTATTGGGACATTAAATATTATTCTATTTTTAATTTGTTTAGCGACATCCGTTCTAAATATTGTATTTTCCTTCTTCCTCCTGTTAATGTTTGCAGAAAGAATGAATCGGATTATAGACATTAATGAAATAAACTCTAAGAGAGCCTTTTTAATCAGGTTAACAAATTTATTTAGTTATATATTTATAGTTGTAGCGAGTGTATTTTTAATGCAATGGGTATCAAATTCCCTAGATTCATTCTTTACTAGATTTATTAAATCAGAAAATTCAGCTTTAGTTAATCTTATTTTAACAATAATTCCTTTTCCTCTTAACTCTGGTTATATAATTGCTTTATTCATAACACCTAATCAAATTTCTATTGAATTGTGGTTGAACACATTATTAGGATTAGCTACCTTTATTATACTAACTTGGGCAATATTTAAAAAATCGATTAAGATGTTAGATTCAGCAATCTTTTCTAAATTCAAATCAATAAAAAAAAGTTTCACTCTTGAGAGAGAGAGCATTGTAGTGAAAATTAAAACCACTTCACATGTTAAAGCTTTTTTACGGAAAGATTTAATAATCGCCTCTCGCGATTTAAAAGCTTTTATGTCATTGGTAATGCCAATATTTTTATCGTTTGTTTTCACATACTCTTATACTTTCATTAATGTTGGGGGAATCTCGCTTTTAAATAGAAGAGAACTTCTATTAGATTGGTTATTTTTGTTTGGATTTAATTTAATTATTTCTGGAATTACTATTAATGGAATTTTAAACATCGAAGAAGCAAATGAGACCATAAAAGCATCATTACCCATAATCCCTAGAGATCAAGCTAAAGCAAAACTACTCCTAATATTTCTTATCCAAACGCTTTCGATTATTAGCCCTATTCTATTATTTGTATTCAACGCTGGATTCATATATTTCTTATTCTCTATTTTAGGAATATTACCTATCGTATGGATATTTCTAATCATTATGTTTGAAATGAGGATAAAACTATTTAGCAAAGTGAAAAGATATTTTGTTACCGAAGAGATTAAACCAGAAAACAAAATTATTAAATGGGCATTTATTTATATTATAGTTTATTTGCTGTTTATTTCATTTTTCTATGTTTTAACTGAAATTTATTTTAATGAAGGAATCCCTGGTATAATAATATTTTTTAGCATGACATTTATCGTAGGACTAGGGTGTATTATTTTAATTTTCGATAATTTTTTCCCCTTTAGTAGAGAAAAAAAATAATAAAAAGAAAAAAAAATTTATTCAATATCTACCATAATTTTAATATCTTCATGGATATGGTTTGAAAGATTTTCAAATGCCTCTGAAACTTCATTTAATTTAATTCTTTTTGTAATAATAGGTATAACATCCACCTTTTTTTGTTCTATTAATCTGATCGCTGTTTTAAATGAAGCTTGATCTACCAAATACATCCCCTTCATCGTAAGATTTTTTGTCATAAACTGTAAAAATCCTTTCATTTCATAGGGTTCAGGATGCATTCCAATAATCATAATCATTCCTCCCATTCTAGCAAGCTGCATTGAAGTTAAAATGGTTTCTGGTAAACCAACGCAGTCAAAGACGTATTCTGGACCAAGTTTATCAGTTAATTTGATAATTTTACTCCACCTTTTTGGATCAAAGACCGCATCAGCACCCAATTCTAAAGCTTTCTTCTGTTTTGACTCTACTGGCTCAATTACATAAATTTTACTAGCACCTGCAGCTTTTAGAGATAGTATAGTCATTAAGCCTATAGTGCCAGCTCCAAATATGGCAGCAGTATTGCCAATACGGAATCCAGAAACTTTTACCGCATGAACTCCATTAGAGAGAGGCTCAACCATAGCACCTTCTTCAAAGGATAATTCATTAGGTAAAATATGAACTCTGTCCGCTCTTACATTTATAAATTCTGCTAAGGCACCATTATGAGTCACACCTATCGTATGAAAAATACACATCGTCTCTAAACCTTGATTACACCAATAGCAATCTAAACAAGGAATGTTTGGATTAACTGTTACTCGATCTCCAATTTTTAACTTCTTGACTTTTTCACCTAATTCGACAATTTCTCCCGAAAATTCATGACCTAAGATTATTTGTTGTGATTCCATTGCTCCTGTCAAATAAGATCCAATATCAGAACCACATATCCCACATTTCTTTACTTTAATCAAAACTTCATCAGATCCAATAGTGGGCTTAGGTAAATCATTTAATAGATCAACTTTATGAACTTCTGTAAAATATGCTCCTTTCATTATAATAACACCTCGAGTTTGTTTATTTTTTGTTAAAAAATTAACTTTTATAATATCCCCATGCTTCCCATGAGTTTAGTAGCATCTGGAATATCAAATTGAATTTTAACATCAAGTACTGCGGGTTTTCCAGAATTTTTAGCTCGATCAAGAGCGGATTTCAACTCATTCGGATCAGTAACCACCTCACCATAACATCCAAATCCTTCAGCACATTTAGCATAATCAAAAGGTGGAAGATCAACATCAAGATAATGGCTCTGGCAAAAAAGCTTTTGCCCTGATTTTATCATACCCCAAGCGTTATTATTACCTATGATATAGATTACGTTTTTAAGACCTAACCTTACAGCAGTTTCTAAATCTTGGATATTTATCATAAAGCTTCCATCTCCCGATATGGTAACAACTTGTTTATCTGGTTTAGCTAGCTTGGCTCCAATAGCATATGGTACAGAAACTCCAAGTTGCCCCATACCTGCTGTTTGAAGGGTAGAAAGTGGTAGACGGTTTTTATAAAAATCAATTTGCTCTATTGCATAACAAACGATATCTCCTCCATCTAAAATCAATATAGCATCCTCATCAATCCATTCTAATATGTCCTTAATCATTCTTTTTGGAATAATGGGTATTTTATCCTTAGATGACTTCTTTATTGAGGTTTGAATTGTTTTCTGTCTGATTTCAATTAATTCTTGCAACCAATCCCTTTTTGCAACTTTTTCCTGCTTTTTAACTGCTTCTAGAATTTGTTTTAAATATTGTTTGCAATCTCCAATTATACCAAGTGATATCGGTTTCTGACGTCCAATTATAGTTGGGTCAATATCAACCTGAATTAACTTTTGTGAATTCTTCCAAAATGGCTCATCGCCATGACCCATAGCATATGAAAACCTACAGCCTAAAGCTAAAATAACATCTGCTTCTGACGCTGCTTTTAAACCAGGACCTGCGATTGAAGCACCAACTAAACATTTTGATTTATTAGATAACGTTCCAATTCCCATTATAGTCGTCATAACTGGTATTTGTAAATATTCTGCAAACTCTTGTAATTCATTCCATGCTCCTGCTCTACTTACTCCTCCTCCAGAAACAATTAAAGGTTTTTCAGCTTCCCTTAACATTGTAAGAGACATGTTAATTGCTTCATTACTAATAGCTGGTTGCATTATGGCTCTGTATTTTTCAGAATCAAGAATTTTTAAAGCATCTTCTTGTTCTTGCGCTATAAAAGCATCTTCATAAATTTCTAGCAATACTGGTCTAGGACGGCCACTTGTAGCTTCTCTAAAACATTTTTGAACTGCATCAGGAATATCTCCAATTTTCATTACGCTTTTCTGATATTTAGTTATTGGTTTAAACATTGTTATCTGGTCTAATCCTGCTTGTAGAGTAAAAGAGTCTTGAAATTTTGAATTAACTTGTGGCACAATAGCAATTACAGGCATATTATCTCCCCATGCTGCATTTATTCCTGGCACAAGATCGACAGCACCAGGACCTGCTGTTCCAAAGCAAACACCAGGAGTATTTGTCACTCTAGCCCATGCGTCTGCTGCATGAGCTGCAGCTTGTTCATGCCTGAACAAAATAGTTTCGATACCTGCTTCCTTCCCCCATCGATATACTGCATCATACATACTTAAAAATTGTCCACCAGGAATTCCAAACATATATCTTACATTTTCTTTTAGAAGACATTTTATTAAAACATCTCCTCCAGTAATCATTTTTTTTTCTTCACTCATACTAACCACATCTGATAATTTTAAATATAACAATTAAAAACTTTGTTATCAATACTTATATATTTAATCTTATTAGCCCACATTAGCCAATGATATCTTAATATGAAAATTTTTCAAGTGTATCAAAAAAACCTCTTAAAGAGTCAGAAAGATTTCCAATTATATTATTATCTAAATTTAGTTCGTTCAAAGATTTCAAGATCGTAATCTTTTCAGGAACTTCTCTAATATTATTATGACTTAAATCTAATTTTTTTAAGCAAGAAAGAGAAAATATCGATTCAGGTATATTTTGAAAACTATTCCAACTTAGGTTCAAGACTGTTAAACTTTTTAACATTTCTATTGATTTAGGTATTTCTTGAATATAATTATGGCTCAGATTCAAATTTTTTAGTAAAGAAAGATTTCCAATCGAGGGAGGGATATGTAATACTTCATTTCTTGGTAATGTTAAATCATTTAGTAAATTAAGATACTCTTCAGGAAATCTTAATTGATTTAAAGAATCATAAATGTGAGTGTTTTCCTTTAATAAAAACCAATTAAAAAAATTAAAATTAAGAGATTCAATATGTTCATTTTTGATCGTTAACCAACTATCACCCAACTCCTTATATAAATCATAGATCTTTAAGTCAAGTTCGTAAGCTGGTTTTTTCATAGCGAAAATAGCTTCTATATCTAAAATAAAAAATGCTTCTTTTTCCACAATTCCTATCCTTTTAGCAATTTTTTCAATTTTATCTTGAATTAAATTCCCTAAATCTATCAACTTAGTTATTCTAAACTTATCCGCTAAACTAATAACAGATTTTAAAACAAGTGGAGAATTATCATGTTCAATAATCCAACCAATTGAATTAGCTCCTTGTTCAATATAGTCCCGGATGATTATTTGAGCTGCAGCACTTCTCACAATCGCGTTTTCGTCTGATATTAAACTATTTTCAATAATTTTGTAAATTTTCTCATTTTTAATCTTTACTTTCTGTAATGCCACAATACTCTGTTCTCTTAAGCCAGGATCATCACTTCCTTCAAGGAGTGATATTAATAGATCAGCTGCTAAAGAATTACTAATCCTATTATTTGCTAAATCAGAACAAATTGCTTTAGGAGTTAATGAGTTATCCATTTAATTCAATCTATAGCATAAAATTGAAAATTAAAATTATATTATTATAACAATATTTATAATTTTTCTACAAGAATAAAAAGGTTTTAATTATTATTTTCACAAAAGATTCTCTACATTATCCTTTTTTCTCCTTCTTCTATGAATATAATTTAAATATGGTCTATGAATTGTTATGTTTGGAGGATTCATCAGTAACAATTTCTCTACAATATGAGGAAATTCAGCAATAAATAGAAATTCTTCTCGAATTAGGGGCTTTTGTTTATGAACATTAGCATAACGGACAAGCTCTAAGATTTGTCGAGCTTCTTCTTCATTTTTAAAAGTAAGATCGAAATTATTATATATATGTTTAAAAGATGAAATCCCAGAATATTCACCGGTAGTAATTTTCCGACCTGTTTCAAGAAGAATTTTTTCCCCTCTCCCTAATTCTTTATAATCGTATAATTCATAATTTCTATGATCCTTAAGTGCTCCATCCGCATGTATCCCCGATTCATGTGCAAATGCATTTCGGCCAACGCCTGGTTGATTTATTGGTATAGGAACTCCAAAAGAATAGGAGGCATAATTTGCAACCAACCACGCTTTACTTAAATCAATCTTTGGATCTAAGAGATCTAAATCTGTCCATTCAGTAGAATATTTCAAAGCTAAAATAACACTTATTAAATCACAGTTTCCAGCTCTTTCGCCCATTCCATTAATAGTTGTATTAATAAAAGCATCTTGTCCTTGTTCGATTACTCCTTTTGCACCCATTATAGAATTTGCAACAGCCAAACCTAAATCATTATGACAATGCATCTCTATAGGCATATCTACTGCTACAGTTAGATCTTTAACTCTCATATATATGTGCGAGGGATTTTCGTACCCTAATGTATCACAATATCGAAAGCGATCTGCTCCTGCTTTTTTAGCTGCTAAGGCAAACTTAATAAGATAATCTAATTTCGTTCTACTAGCATCTTCTGCATTTACCCCTATTGTTTTAATGCCTAAATCTCTTGCTCTATGAACAGCAGTCATCATCATGCTAATGATATCATCTTGATTGAACTTCCCCTGAAATTTTCCCTGAATCATCTGTTTTGAGGTAGATATTGAAAGATTCAGATGTTTAATATCTGTTAATTCAACCGCTTTCTCTATGTCTGCTTCAATAGCACGTACCCAACCACTTAAAATAATTGGACTAAGAACCCCTAATTTCACAAGCTCTAAATTGGCATTAATATAATTAGTTTCATGATTGGTTGTTGGAAATCCGATTTCACTCTGATATATTCCCATCTTGTTTAAAAAAATATTTAGAACTGTCTTTTCAAGCTTCGCTAGCCCTAATCTACTCGTTTGAACTCCATCTCTGTTAGTAACGTCTAAAATGCGTAATCGGCAATCCATTTTTATTTGATTTAATTTTATAAAATTTTATTTTTAAACTAAAAGTCTTAAGTATATTAACTTAAAAAAGATTCTGAAAAATTTTAGTCTTTTTCTAATTTTATATCAATATATTATAAAGAAAAATTAAGATACTGAAATATTTTTAGATAGAATACAAGAATTTAAAAAATATTAAATTTATTAAATAGTTTTATGTGTAAGAAGTGATTTTTTTCAAATAAACGGGACGAAATAAAAATTTTAGTGAAAATTATAATAGGAATCATAGGAAAACATTCCCATTATTATAACTTAAATAAAAAAAGTTTATATAATTTTATTGCTATTAACTTACTCAGCATTTAATTATGCGATAAAACTTGATAAGTTGATTTAAAAATGAGTGAAAAGAAAAAAGATTCAAATGAATTATTGAACATTCTGATGATCATAATTGGTCTTCTATTTATCCTCAAAGCAGTCATGGAATTTCTAGCTTGGGCGGGAATCTACACTCCAACTTGGTTAGGTGGTGCTGGAGTTGATGAAGCTCTCGCTATTTTTGGCGGGCAAGGTATAATTTCAATATTACTAGGTTTCTGGTGTCTTGTGTCTGGTATTGGCATGTTTAGAGAAGAAGAATATGCTATGGGCATGGGATTAGTAGTACTAAGTATAATGGCTGCAGTAGGTATAACCGCAATAATAGGATGGATCTCGGCTCCTGGAAGTTTTGATGCAGCATATTGGCCAAATTATATAATCATTGGGGCAACGATAATTGGTGTTTTAGGATTCTTATGGCTAATCTTTACTTATAGAAGATATGATTAAATACTAATAATCATTAAATTGATATAATAAATTTTACAAAATATAATTTTTTTTATTTTCTTTTTTTGATTATTTATTTTATTATAGTAAGAGGATAAATTCTAATATCATCTCAACTTATTAGGCGTTTAGTTTATATATTCATAATTATTTTCTTAATCAATTAATTATCAAATGGTAATATAAAAATGAGAACTTATGAACAGTATATTGAAGATTTGAAAAAAATGAAACCAAACATTTATATCGGCGATGAAAAGGTGGGCAGAAATGATCCTCGTCTTCAAGGAGGGATGCGTATTATTAAAGAGACTTTTGATAAAGCACAGGATCCTGATTTTGAGGATTTATGTATCGCTAAAAGCCACTTAACAGGCAAAAAAATTAATCGGTTTACACATATCCATCAGAGTGAAGAAGATCTACTTAAAAAACAGTTAATGACTCGTGTGTTATGCCATAGGGTCGGAGGATGTATTCAAAGATGTATGGGTATTGATTCACTTAATGCTCTTTCAGTAATCACTTATGAAATGGATCAAGCATTAGGTACAGATCATTATGAAAGATTTAAAAAATATTTAGAATATTTTCAAGAGAGAGACCTAGTTGCTAGCTGTGCTCAAACGGATGCAAAAGGAGACCGATTAAAAAGACCTCATGAACAAGAAGATCCTGATCAGTATCTACGAGTTGTAGAAACCAGAGAAGACGGCATAATTGTAAGAGGGTGCAAAATTAATATCACAAATACACCCTACGCTGATGAGTTTATTGTGGTACCCTGTAGATATATGGGTCCTGAGGATAAAGATTATGCGGTCGCTTTCGCTTTACCAGGAGATTGGGAAGGTGTTAAACTCTTAACTCGACCAGCTCATTTTAGAAAGGGTGAACATCATCAAGCTCCTGGATTAGAAGTTGGGGATGCTGAAACATTCATCATATTTGATGACGTATTCGTACCAAAAGAAAGAGTATTTTTAAATGGAAATGGGGATCCACGAGAAACACCTTATGCAGGATTTTTAGCACTTATGTTTGCTCATTATCACCGTCATAGTTATACTGGTTGTAAACCTGCCGTGACAGAAGTAATTGCAAGTGCTGCCGCTTTAGTAGCAGAATATAACGGAATTGAAAAAGCATCCCATGTGCAAGATAAACTTTCTCATCTGATTGGTACGGCAGAATTAGTTTTTGCGGCTGGTGAGTCGAGTGCAAAACATTCTGAAAAAGCTCCTTCTGGAACTCAAGTTCCAGACGAGATCTTAACAAATGCAGGAAGGAGACTTGCTGGTGAAATGATTTATGAGGAATATAAAACTTTAGCTGATCTTTCTGGTGGACTAATTGCTACTTTGCCGTATGAAGGATCATTCTTTTCAGAAGAGGTTGGAGATCTAGCAATGAAATATCTAAAAAGAAATCCACGAGTTAAACCCGAAAATGTTTATAGATGCTTTAAGGGAATTGAAGGTATTGCAGTTTCTGAATTAGGAGGGTTAATGCAAGTTGCAGGTTTACACGGAGGAGGGAGCCCACAAATGGAAACAATTACAATGATGATGCGTTATGATTTAGAAAGGCTTAAAGATATCTCTAAATACCTTTTCGGTATAAAGCCCAGATTAAAGCGCTATGAAAGACCAACTGTTACACCCCGGAAGCAACTTGAGAAGTTTAGAAAAGCAATGTTAAGAAAGAAAGATCAAGATTCTAATTGTTAAAAGATAAACTAAAATTTTTTTCTTTTAATTTTAATATATAATGGAACTAATCTAAATACTTACAATAGGCATAATATAAACGATTGAAATTGAGATAAAGAATCATAATTCAGATCGCTTTGTTGATTTAAAAATTGATTAAGGGGTCTACCCTTTTCAAACAAGTCGTTAAATTTATCATAAAAAATTTGATAAATACTTTTATTTCGAGAAATATAAGAACCAATTAATTTATTAGTTGGATCAAAACTAGGTTGAATTAATTCGTCATCAGTTACACTAAAATTACTAAAATCTTCATCTGTAACATGAATAGTTATATTATTAATTTCTAAATTAAAATTTTCGACGTGGTTAGATAACATTTCAAACTCTTTGCTTTTTAACAATTCCTTCATTAATTCTGTATTGATTATGACTTGAATATTTAGATTTTTCAGATTCTCTTTTATTTTTATCATTCCTGCTCCCATAGAATTTTTCAACTCCTCAGACATCTCTCTTGTTCCATGTGCTTTAAGCATAGTAATTAAATCATTTTCATATCTAATTCCTATTGCTATTTTACATTCTTTCTCTGCTAAAAAGGAATGATAAGTTTCATCTAAATTTTTTAAATTATATTTTATGAATTCAACATATTCTTGCGTTATCTGCTCATCTAAACCATAATAATTGATAAATTCCTCTAATGTTGTTTCTGCTTTTTCTTTTTTTTCTTGAAATTGCTGAGTTAATTCTTGAATTCGATTGTTAATAATTTTTTGCCATAGAGGTATGACGGGAGTAGCTAAATGAATTTTCATTGGTCTATCATAAATTTGGACCAATTCTAATTCATTCAAAACAGAACAAATTTTATAGCCTCTTTTTAAAGTTAAGCTAAATTTTGAACTAACTTCCTTTAAGTTTTCTATCCTTTTGTTTAATAGAAGATAATGATAGATTTTCTCAATACCTTTCTCTATCACTCCAATTGTGTCAAAAAGAGAACTGAGAGCTAAAAATTCGCTGCCTTGCATGTTATCACCTACTATCCATTCTTTCTAATGTTAGCTCAGTTAGAACTTCAAACGTTTTAGTTACATTTTGTCCCGTCTTACTTGATATTTCCCCAAAAGAAGCCATACTGTTCTTTTCTGCTATTTGAATACCATATTCTCTTGGAACTTTACGTTGACTGTCTTCTAAATCGATTTTTGAGCCAACAAGCATAATTGGTATAGGACCTCCCTTTTGTTTTACTATACTTGTCCATTCATTAATATTATTAAGAGTTTGCGGACGTGTTATATCATAAAGTAGAAATGCGGCATTTGCTCCCAGGCAATAAGTTGGAAGAAGAAATCGGAACCTTTCTTCTCCTCCAACATCCCAGATTTGTAATTTAACTTTTTTACCCTGTAGTTCGATCGTCTTAACATGAAAATCCACTCCAATGGTTAATCTTTCAGAGGGATTAAAAATGTTGTAACAATACCTCTTTGTGAAAGAAGTTTTTCCCACTGAAGCATCTCCTAACAGAAGAATTTTAAACGTGTAATCATATGTTGGAATTCTATAACACCCCTTTAAAATTGAATTAAAACCTCAACCTCTTTTCTTTTCATATTACTTAAATATGTATATTTTCCGAAATCTTCTTATAAATATAAATCGTATTATAGGTAAATTCAATGAAAGTGATATATAAAGATAATTAAAATTGTCTTTTTTAATTCTTTACATTTCGGAAATTGTTATACTATTTTTCAGATATCAAAAAAAGGTATTAAACCTAAAAGAAGGGAAGAAAGAAACGAAATTATTATTTAACGATTTCTTTTAAATTAGTATAAATAATCGGATTTAATTCTTTTTCCAAGTGATTTTTTAACTCATTATAAATTATAGGATTATCGATATATTTAGCTAAAAATTTAATTACACTCCACCTAACACTATCATCGGGATCATCTAATAACGGTAACATGAATTTAATATATCTAGTATCATCATTTTCTTTAATTTTCATTACAGCACGAGCGCGAACAATAAAATCAGGATTATATAATTGTGGTAATAAATGATACTCAATTGTTCCATCCTTGATAAAATTTAGAATAAATTGAAATAATTCCTTTTTAAAATTATGAGTTTGTTCAAGTTCATCAATAATTTTATTAATAGTAGTTTCTGGAACTTTATTGCCAAGTTTTAGAAGGCTTTCAAAGGAGATAAAGAAATTTTCTGAGATATCATATTTTAAATATTTTAAAAGGCTTTTAATTATTTTGTCGCTAACTTTAGAGACTTCTATAATATCCCAGTTATCATCGTCCTTGAAATTTTTATTATCCCTTAAATAATTCACGATGTTATCCTTGACATATTTTAACTTATTATAATAATAAATTACGTAAACTCTTTTAATATACTTGTTATTAAATCAGAAATAAATAACTGAATCTCAGATTTTTATATTTAATGTTAATTTTAAGCAAAAAAAAATTAAGCGATTAATATATTATTTACTTGATTAATAAAAAATTAATCATTTTATGTTTTATCCCATATATAAAAAGGTTAGATTTAATTGAATGATTTATTCTCGGAAATTGATGATATTTTCCATTCAAAGTCTCTAGCTATTTATGGTGTGAGTAGGAAAGGTGGTTTGGGAAACGTTCTATTACAAGGATTTATTGATCAAGAATTTCCTAAAATATTTATTGTTAATCCTAGAATAACTGAATCTAATGTTAAAATAATGGGAATACCTGTTTTCTCTGATTTGAAATCCATTGGGGAGCCTGTAGATCTGGTTATATGTTCCACTCATCCTAAATTCGTTCAAGAGATCATTATTGAATGTGGTGAATACGGAGTAAAAACTGTAATAATCTTTACAGCTGGATTTGGTGAAAAAAATGAAGAGGGGAAAAATGCTGAAAAAGAATTATTAAAAATTGCTCGAAAATATCAAATGAGATTAATTGGACCAAATTGCATGGGATTATATTGTCCCAGTTCAAAACTGTCGTTCTTTCCAGCCTTACCAACAGAATCAGGTTCGTTAGGTTTCATTAGCCAAAGTGGTTCAATTGCTAATTTAATGGCTTTTATTTCAATGTTGAAAGGAATTCACTTTTCAAAAGCCATAAGTTATGGTAATGGCATTGATTTGAGTTTCAACGATTTTTTAGATTATTTGGGAAATGACCCTAATACTAATATAATAGCATGTTATATGGAAGGTGTTAATGATGGAAGAAGATTCATTGAATTAGTCAAAAAAATAAGAAAAAAACCTATAATCATTTGGAAGGCTGGAGTCACGCCTGCAGGATCCAAAGCAGCTGAATCGCACACAGGGTCCATATGTGGAAATAATAAGCTATGGAATAATGTATTTGACCAATATGGGGTGATTAGGGTCTATAATTTGGAAGAAATGATAAGTATGATCCAAGCATTCATCAATCCTATTCCAGTGAGAAATTGCCGAGTTGCTATTCTTTCAGGACCGGGAGGACCTGCCGTATCTTCAGCCGATGCATGTGTGATGAATAATCTAAAGTTGGCAGAATTGACCAATGAAACAAAATTGAAACTCCAAGAGTTGCTCCCTGAATTCGGGTCAAGTATTTCAATAGTTGGAATGGATTCTAATGTTGATATGATTCTTATTTGGTTAACGATGTTAAATCCTCAATACAAGGATTTAATAAAGTTACAAGAACAAATTTCTAAACCAATTGCCCTTGTATCTGCCATAGATGTGAATGTTTCGCCAGATTCTTTCAATAGTGCTATTAAACGATCATTCATACACATAAGAGCAAAAAAAATTCCTGAAATAATAAAGGATATGAATCAGAAAGGTATTTCAATACATCCAAACGAAAATCTAGCTGCTAAGGCGTTATATAATATTTATCAGTTTTATAACAAATCTAAGAAATCAATTGTTTAAAATAATAGAAAGTGATAAAATCGATAATATTTTCTCCTTTTAATAGTTCCTAAACTCATTTGCTGCGTCGAACAAAGCAACAATGTTTTGTGGAGGAACCTCAGCAGTTATATTGTGGATATTTGCAGCAACAAAACCTCCCCCCGATTTAAAACAATTAAAATTTCTTTTTACCTCTTCTCTAATTTGATCAGGTGTACCAAAGGGTAAAGTTTTTTGAGTATTACATAATCCTCCCCAAAACGTAATATCTTTACCAAAACGCTTTTTAAGAGAACATGGTTCCATATCATGAGCAGAAATTTGAACAGGATTTACAGCATCATATCCTATATCAATAAAATGGGGAATAAACATCGGAATAGAGCCACAACTATGATAATTAATTTTAATATTCTGTAATTGATGAACCTTCTCAGATAATTTTCTTTCCATTGGTTTTATTATTTTTTCATAAATATTAAGATTCATTATTGGCCCAGATTGAGCTGCTAAATCACCATTGATGCTGATTACATCAATATGTTCTCCAACTTCATTTAAAAATGTTATACAATAATCGGTCCAATATTTTAAGAACCCTTCCATAGCAGCTATTATCATTTCTGGTTGCTTTATCAAAAGTTTTAATGCCTGACTAAAACCAAAAATAAATGTACAATATTCAAATATACAACCTGCTGGGGGCGTTGTTAAAGCGTAATTAGTTGTATTATATAACTTTTTAGCGAAATCTTTTAAACCTATAAATGGTGATTTATCAATTCCGTCAGGCCAATCATAATCTCTTACTTGTTGGGTTGTTTTAAAATCCGCAAAAGGATGGATGACAGGATCGTAATATAAGATATCCTTAATATCCTTGTTAGCAAAATTTCCCCAAAAAACACCGAATTGATCATAAACTCCTACATATTTACCTTCATATATCGGTTCCATCTTATCGATCTTTATCATGCCTCCAAGAGGTCTGATATATCTTGTATCGATATTAAATCTCACTAAAACTTCCTCACATGGATTTACTAACTGTTGAACGAAATCTGAATATTGGATATTCTTATCTTCAATTTCTAAATAATCAAGCAAGCGTAAGTAAGCTTTAAGATGGATACCAGTAGTATTACCTCCTAAATCAAGAGGTACTTTATCAGGTTCTTTATGATTTAGGGTTAATTTTACTCTTTCCCTTGAATTCATTTTATATTAAACAGAATTACTTCATTTTGTTATTTATTAGAATGAATTTATAAGATAAAACTTTATTAAATTTTATTTTGAGATATAAAATAATATTTTTTTCTGAATTTAATATCCACAATCCCGAATTAATATTCTTTCTTGATTTATAGTAATCTTGCGTAATAATTTTAATAATAATTCTAGCTTTGTATCCTTATATAAATTGTCGTCCCATAGATTACTCATCTCATCGGGATCTTCTTTGATATTATACAATTGCCCAGAATCTTTAAATATTGATATTCTCCATTTATTAGTAATTAAAGTTCTTGTTTTGTGATTAATGAATTCATCATTCATCTCAATCAATATATCTTTATTTAATGATAATTTGGTATCTTTTAACATGGGTACGAGGCTTTTTCCCTGCATTTTTTTTGGGATGGAAAATCCAGCTAACTCTAAAATCGTTTCAGGAATATCAATTGAACTAGCTAAACTTTCACAAACTTCATTGTTAATCCCATTTGGAATTTTGATTAAAAAAGGTATATTTAATAATCCACGATATAAGAAGGGTCCTTTAAAAAAGAATTTGTGATCCCCACCTAAATCACCGTGATCAGTAGTATAAATAACAACAGTATTTTCTGCTAATCCTAATTTTTCTAAAGCGTTTAGAATTTCTCCAACAGCATCATCAATCATCTTTTCCATTCCATATGAAGCTGCAATACATTGTTTTGCATCAAATTCAGATAAATCTTTTGGTATAGGAAAATCATGTTCGGTTCCTTCGGTAGTTAAGTAGCCAGAATAATGATCTTTACAAACAGAACAGCTATTCTTATGTTCATCATTGAAAGAATTAGGTAATTCTACATCTCTAGGATTATACATATTAAAATATTTACCAGGAGGAGAAAATGGATGGTGTGGATCGGGGAAAGAACAAAATACAAAGAAATTCTTACTATCGTAATGATTACGAGCGAATTTGTTAAGAAAGTTTATAGTATTTTCCTTTACAAATGTGGTAGAGTATAATTCTTCAGGAATTTCATGTTTTAGGATCTGTAATGAATTATTACTATCCCTATTTTTAGGGGCTAGACTGTATAAGTTCAAAAACTTGTCAAGAATAACTTTATTTGAATCATTAGGATCAATTTGCAATCTCATTTGCAAACTTTCATCTAAATTTATTTTTGAAATTACCCAGTTGTAATAATCTGGATGACCCGTATAAATACCATGGCCAGAGATAATTTTGGTCTCTTTTAATCCAAAGTAAGGAGAAAAACTGGTCAATTTTCGATAATAACGCTTAGGGAAAAATTCTTGACTCTGCTGTGGTCTTTTTTTACCAATTTTATCCATACCGAAATAATTCAAATGAATTTTTCCAAAACTAGCAGTATAATATACATTTGATTCTATAAGAATATCTAAAAACGTTTGGGTCCCTTGAGGTAAATTTCTACCATTTGTAATAACTCCATGTATTGAAGGATATTGACCAGTAAAGATAGTACTTCTATTAGGCATACATATAGGATTATTACAATAGAAATTAGTAAATCTTATTCCATCCCTAGCTATTTTATCAATATTTGGTGTTTTAAGTTTCATATAAGGATTATAACAGCTTAGATGGTCCTTCCTTTGTTGATCCGTGATTATAAACAAAAAATTTTTTCTATCTGTTATCTTAATCACATTTTTTGATATTATTGAAATGGTATTATCTCATTCCATTATTTTAAATGTTCATATATTTAATATATTTAATGGAAAACAATCAAATATTATATTGATTAATAAATAGCAAATTTTAAAATTTTAAAAGTTAAGTGTAAAATATGATTCAAGTAAGTCCTCTTCCAAATATTGTTATCTTTATTGCCGATGAAATGAGGGGAGATGTCGTCTCTTTAGAAAAAAAATGTAATTCGATTATAAAAACCCCAAATATAGATCAGCTTGCCAAAGATGGTGCCGCTTTTACGAATTGTTTTACTGTAAATCCTGTATGTGCTCCTTCAAGATGCTGTACATTTACAGGACAATATGTTCATTCAAATGCACACAGAAGTCTTTATTATCTATTACAACCTTTTGAAGAGAATCTTTTCAAACTTTTAAAAGAAAAAGGATATGAGATTAATTGGATAGGGCGAAACGACCTATTCAGTAAGAAAGCAATAAGTCAAAGTATATCAAAAAGAATTCCAATGAAAATTCGATCTATAAAAACAAATCCATTTCCGAAAGATCATCGCTTAAGGAAGTCGTTTTATTTCGGTGAAACTAATCCCGAACATGCTGAAGATATAGATCACTATATAATTAAAAATGCTATAGAATATTTAGAAAAAAAACCAAGCAATCCATTTTGTCTTTATTTAGCTTTTAGTCTTCCTCATCCTCCATATACAGTAGAAGAACCTTATTTTTCGATGTATGACAGAAATGAAGTTCCTCCACCAATTCCTCCAAAATTAGATGATAAGCCAGAATTTATGCGTATTATTCATGAAAGATATGGTTTAGATAAATTAAATAAAGAAGATTTTAGAGAAATTATTGCTACTTATTATGGAATGATCTCAAAATTAGATTTTAACGTAGGGCAAATTATTCAGAAGTTAAAAGAACTTGGAGAATATGAAAAAACAGCAATTTTATTTTTATCAGATCATGGTGATTTTATGGGTGATTATGGACTAACTGAGAAATGGCCGAACTCATTCCAAGATTCTTTAATAAAAGTCCCTTTAGTTATGAAGATTCCTGGTATTGAATCGAAAGATAAAATTTATGAAGAACTTGTTGAGACTATAGACATATTCCCCACAATTTTAGACATAGCACATGTAGAAACAAAATATACACATTTTGGTAAGAGTTTAATCCCTTTATTGAAATCAGAAGTAAAGATCCATAGAAACGCAGTATTTGCTGAGGGTGGATACGATCCCAGAGAACCGCAATGTTTTGAAAATGTAATAAAGAATCCAGATGTTCCTGTAGCAGGAATTTATTATGATAAAACGAATATTCCTCAAGAAAAACCCTCAACTGTAAGTCGTTCAGTCATGATTCGAACAAAGTTGTGGAAATTGATTTTAAGAGACAACGATAAGGAAGAACTTTATGATTTAATGTATGATCCAAATGAAATTAATAATCTAATTAATATACATGCCTATAATAATATAAAGGCTGATTTAAAAGAGAATTTATTGAGATGGTATCTAAAAACTAGTGACAACGCTGATTGGAGAAGAGGTAGATATATTTTAGATTAAAAATGTTAATAAACTATAATAATTTAATTTAGGATGATGTTATGAAATCTAAAAAAATAAAAGTTCAAGTGGTTTTTATTAGCAAGCCTCAATGGGAAGCAGGATGGCCTTATTTGGGATACGATAACGAAAAGATAATTATACCAATTAAAAAGCATTTAACTGAGATGTTTTCTGAAGTTGAATTTAATTGGGGTGATTTAATTACTAGTTATGATCCTGAGTTAGTAAATTCAATAAAAAATGAAATTCCAAATGTTGATTGCATAATAATATTCACTATAGGACATTTAGGAGATCCAGGGATTGTTAAGGCAGGAATCGAATTTATAGAAAGTCAAAAACCTGTGATTCTTGCTAATTATACATACGGAGGAGATCATACCTTTACTAAGATTTATGCTATAACTAAACATAAAAATCTTAAAGTATTCCCATTATCTTTTAAAAATGTTCAAGATTTCGATAAACCTATTAGTAATTTATTGAACTTACTTAGTTTACAGGGAAAAAAGGTTTTGGTCTATGCTAGTGATGTAATTAAAATGAACTGGGATACCATTTTAGGGCTTTATAATCCTGAAAAGAAAAGATTAGTAAAAGAGCATCCAGAATTTCTTGAACAAGTAGGGAAAATGAGCGGTGATAGAAATTTTGAATTTTATACTGATACTATTGGATTGGATCAAGCTCATCAATGGAGAAAAGACGAAACAAAATATAAGAAAAATTTGAAAGAAATTTTTGACATTGATATGATAAGAGGAGATCCTAATGATATCTTAAGATTTTATAACCAGGTTAATGAAGATGAAGCTAAAAATATTGCAAATAAATGGATCAAAAATGCACTGAAAATTCAACCTTCCCAAAAAACAATTATAAATTCAGCGAAGTTATATCTAGCATTTAAAAAATTATTAGAAGAAAACAACTGTGACATTTTCACTCCTGATTGTGGCACCTTCTTATTAACGGGAATTTTACCCGCTTATCCCTGCATGGCGTTTTTTGAATTAAGTAATGAAGGGTTATATGGAATATGTGAATCTGATATGGATTCGACAATAAGTTTTCTTTTTGGATTATATTTGTCAGGGCGGCCAGGATTTGTCTCTAATCACGCTTTCGACATAGCCAATGAGCAGATTACTTATATGCATTGTGTAGCTCCAAATAGACTTTATGGAGTTGATGGTCCCGCAGCTCCTTATGAAATTGTATTTCATGGAGAAACTCACTTACTTGGTGCCTCCCCTTGTGTTAAATTTCCAATAGGTGAACCCGTAACCACTATTAAAATAAGTGTACTTGATAAGAAAATATCTATTCGACAAGGAACTATACTTGATAACGTTGTAGATGAGAAAGGGTGTGTTTCAAAGATGCTGGTAAAAAGTAATGTAGAAAAAATAATGAAAAATTATAATTGGGAAGCTTTTGGATGGCATAGAGTTACATTTATAGGAGATTGGAAGGAAGACTTTATAAATGGAGCTAAATTATTAGGACTGGAAGTTATAGATGACGATATCTAACCCGTAATCATCATTTTTAAAACAATTAATTTTGTTTTATTTTTTTTAAATAACATTAATAAAGAAAACCGACTAATCTGTATATGTTTACTAATTCAATTTTTTAATAAAAAGAAAGGCTTTTTAGTATGAATCAACAAATTATAGAAAAAAAAGACCGAATACATTCCTTCGGAGGACATTTTCTTTATTCTCTTGGAGCTGTTCCTAGTGCTTTGCCCTATAATATGATCCAATCTTTTTTAATTTTCTTCTACACTTTATCTGAAGGACTTTCTTTAGGGCTTGCTGGCTTATTATTATTATTATATGGGATTTGGAATGCAATTAATGATCCCCTCATTGGATATTATATGGACAAATGGAAATTTAGAAAATGGGGGCGCAGAGTTCCGTATATAGTAATCGGTACTATTCCGTTTACTTTTGGATTTATTCTTTTATGGTGGGTTCCTTGGACTGATGATATTGGGATATTTATTCATGCTTTTATTATGTTATTTTTATTCGATTTTGGTTTTACGTTAGCAATGACGGCATGGTCCGCGTTATATACTGAAATGTATGAAGAAGAAAAAGAAAGAGCAAGTGTAGTTGCTCTTAAAGACCTTATCGCATTTCTTTCTTCAATGATTGGAATACTGTTTCCTCCTTTATTAGCAGATGCACTTGGTTGGCCAGTGGTAGGATTAATTTTTGGAATTACGATACCTATCACTATGTATTTATCCCTTTTGGGTACAAGAGAAAGAAAAGAATATCAAATTGATGAACCCCTTCCAATTATTACAGCTTTTAAAGAAACTTTTTCAAATATCCCCTTTGTGATTGTTACTTTAACATATACAATTATCGACTTTTTTTCTGGATTAACTTTAACGGTTCTTCCATTATATGCTAGGTTTATTCTTAAGATGGATGAAGGATTAGTAGGATTTGCTGCTATTGGTATCGCTGTAGGAATTTTAGCTAGTGTAATCTTCTGGAAGTGGATATATGCTAAAAAAGGTCCAAAATATGGGTTAATTTTAGCTTTAATTATTTTTGTAATTGGAATATGGCCTTTGTTTTTAGTTAATAATTTCATTATATTATTCATTCTAACTATTATACCTGGTTTTGGATCGGGAGGGATGCTTATGACGGAACCTGCTATTAGTGCTGCTATCGATTCTGATGAATTAAAAACAGGTAAAAGGAGGGAAGCTACTTTTACAGGGGTTTTAGCATTTGTTGCGCGGCTCTCTATGGTACTCTCGGGATTAACACTAATTATTGTACAAGTTTTAACTGGTTTTGACTCAGATGCAGCCACCCAGACACCACATGCAGAAATCGGGTTAAGAGCGTTAGTTTCTTTCGTCCCACTTCTTGGAGGGCTACTCGCGCTCTTAATATTTAAATTTTTTCCGTTAAATTATGCAAAATTTATGGAACAGCAAAATGAGTTAAAAAATCTTCATGAAGAACGTTTAAAAAGACTCGAAAGTTCAAATTAATCTTTTTTTTTATTTTTTATTTTTAAATGCTTTTCTATAGTTAAGGTAGAAAGGAAAAGCTATAAAAATGGCATTAACTAAAATATTAATTACTCTAAATTTTTAATATTCAGAAATTTTTGAAAAAATAATACTAGGAGATTTTATTTGAAAAATACAGATTATGATAGAACGTTAGATATAAAAAGAGAATCAACCCTATCAATGATGTCGTTTGGGATGGGGGATTTTCTTTTTGATATATTTAATGGAATTTTTGGAGCCTTCTATTTTTTATTTTGGGAAACTGAAATTGGATTAAATATTTGGATTGTAGTACTTGGATATACTATATATGCAATCTGGAATTCTGTTAACGATCCGATTATAGGATATTTTACAGATCATCCCAATAGATTTTGGGAACGATACGGTAAACGGTTTCCTTATATTATAATTGCAGGGATCCCAGCGATTTTGACACTTGCAGCAATACTTTCTCCTCCAAATTTAGATCCAGTTAGCGGAGCATGGATATATTTAGCATGGATTTTAATCAGTACTTGCTCTTTTGAATTATTCTTCACAATTCTTTCATTAAATCATTTCGCATTATATCCAGATAAATTTCAAGGTGATAGCGAAAGACGAAAAGCAGGAGGGATTCGTATGGCATTATCCCTTATCGGAACCGCAATAGGATTTATAGTTCCTCCATTCTTTATTGATTATGGCGATCGTCAATCTTATACTAACATGGCTTGGATTTTTGTAGTATTTAATACTATCTTTTTTCTAACAATGATTCCTGGACACCGTGAATCTAAAGAGTTAAAATTAAGATATATTAGAGAACAAGAACAACAAGAACATATTTCATTTTTTAAAACACTTAAACTTGTAATTACTCAGAAAAACTTTGTAGTAGTAATTTTAATATTTTTCTTGGATGGTATAATTGGGGCAAGTCTAACTGCATCAATACAATATATAGCTAAATACATCCTTCAGGGAGAAGCAACCTCTTCTACTCTAATTTTAGCAGGGTTTATCCTTGGTGCGTTAGGTTCTCTCTTTCCTTGGCTATATTTATCCCAAAGAATTAAAAATAATAGGAAAATGTTAATAATAGGTGTATTTCTCAATACCATTTTCTTATTACCCTTTATGTTTGCACAAAATTTAATTGGTATGGTAATTTGTGCTTTACTACTAGGGATAGGAGGAGGAGCTTTAAGAATTGGGAGAAATCCTGTTATAGCAGACACAATTGATGAAGCAACAGTTAAATCCGGAAAACATCTTGAAGGGGCTTTTATGGGTGTTTATACCTTCTTCCTTAGATTTTCGTTGATTGCCCAGGGTCTAATTTTTGCACTTGTACATCAATTGACTGGATTTGACGCAAATCTAATAATTCAAACAGATTTAGCTCTTTTTGGAATAAGAATGCATACCGCTTTGATCCCTATGATTTTAACTCTCATAGGATTTGTAATATTTGTAAAAGTGTATAACTTAACTCCAGAAAGAACAAAGGAAATTAAAGAAAAGTTAAAAGAATTAAAACTTTAATTTTGTTCTTTTTTTTTTTAATTAAACTAAATATTTAATTCCTCTAACCTTTTTCTATTATGCTTTACCTTTTCTGGAGTTATATTATAGATTTTCCAGAAAATGATTAAAGCTAATATTGCACAAATTAGTGGTATTAACGCTAATGTGAACCGTATTCCCCATTGAGCAAGTTCAGTTTGAACTTCAAGATCTTCAATAAAACCTGTTGCTTTATGAATAATTGTAAATACAAATGATTGAGCTACTATAGAAAAATTAACGAAAAAACCTCTAATACCCATATATATCGATTCATTACGTTCTCCAGTCTCTACAGCAATCTCATCTAGAACATCAGCATTAATTGTTAATGTGATAATAGTCCAAAAGCCCGCAAAACAAAAACCATAAAAAAATGCACCTGGAAGAGAGGAAAGAATATCCCATACGAATAATAAAAAGACTAATGAAAATGCCATTAGTATTCCAGATATCAGAAGTAATTTTTTATTATCATTTATTGTATTTCCTATTTTTGTCCAAAGAGGCATTGAAACTACAGCCCCTATTATGTAAAAAAGACTTATCAATGCTATTGTGATAGCAGGAGCATTAAAGATATATTTTACTGCATAAGGAAAAGCTGCACCAATACTTTTCATGATTATTAGATTCAAGAAGTATACAATAATAATTACAACAAAATTTCTTTGTTTTAATGCATAAATTAGTGATTTGAGAAACTTTGGATTTTCTTTTTGATGGCTTAAGTTGAAGTCTAAGTCTATTTTTTGTTTATTTTCACGAATACCAGGAATGGTTAGAATCATTATACAAGTAGCAATTATCATACTAAATAATGCCATATATGAATATGATGAAACCTTATCAAATTGAATTAAAAATGCTGGGAAAATGTTTGCAAATCCCGCTGCAACGAAAGATATAGCCCCGATGATACTAGAAGCTTTACGTCTTTCGTTTCCAGATCTAAATTTCTTTGGAAATAAGGAAGTGTAATTAACAGCAAAAATAGTAAAAAAGAAGCTAAATAAGCATATAAAAGCTGTAAACCATATAAAAATTAACCATTGATAATTATTAGGATTAAAAATAGGTGGAGAATAAATGAAAAATAGCATAATAAACCAGGGAAATGCTGAAATCAGGATCCAAGGAAAATGCCGACCCCAACGTTTAGTGAGGCGTGTGTTTCGATTTGTGTAATAGCCCAAAATTGGTGAATTAAATGCATTCCATACAGCATAAATTGTATAGCCTAAGGTTATTAACCAACCATCCAATCCTATTTCTGTTTCATAGAAAAAGAAAAGCCATCCTCCAAAGACAGTACTTACAAATTCAGTTAAAAAATTTCCTCCACTGAATGAAAAAATCTCCAGCTTTCGGTGTTTTTCTATATTTTTTAATGTTATCGGAATCACTTATTAATATTAAAATTTATTTAATGTATAAAAAAAAATTGGCTTCTTATTCTATTTCTTTGGGCTCTTCCCTCGGTAATCTCTCGTTTACTGGAAGCATTCCATTAAACTTTTTATGGGGTTCAATTTGGTACCAATAAGCAGTCGAAGAAAAGTCATCCGATTTCTGATTAGCATGCCCATGCTCAATTTTAACTTTAATATTTTTATGGAAGTAAATAGGGTCTTCAATATGGTAACGATAATACGAAATTTTTCCGCTCCAATTATCTCCACCGGGTAGAATCACACCAAAATAAGGAGAACAATAATATTGGGAAGGGCACCATGCCCCACAAAAATAATCTTCGGTACCCGTTCCATATAAAATTATTTCTCCATCATCAATTTCAATATAGTCATCTCCTTCACCTGGCCAAAAATGGTCTCTAGAAGCTTTGTTTTCGGAAGTTAAAAGATTATGAATGTCCAAATGACATCCTACAAAATGCCCTTCTCCCTCTGCTTCCATAATTACATAATCATTCTCATGAGTTTTATTTTTTCTTAGGAAAAGTTCTGCTTTTTTACCATTACCATATGGTATTCCCTGACAAGGATTTTCTCGACGCCATGTAGCATGAAATCTTCCATAATCCTCTGCCAATTCTGAATACTCTTCATAATCAATATAAAAATAACAAATCATCGAAATTTCACTTTGATTTTCAACTTCAATTCGGGCTCTTTTGGAGAAAGGCATTGGAAAAAAGCAATTAAAACCTTTTCCATCCTGTGGACCCATTGAAAGAGGTAAACTCCAGAAATTTACCGATTTCGCATGACCAACACCAAAAAAGTCTCCAAGTGGTACTTCAACTGAAGGATAAGTTTCATCATCCCACCATATGCGTAGTATTTCTTTTCTGAGATAATTAGGATCAGAAGATGCTATTGTCATCCAAATATGCTTAATACAGCCTGCTCCTTTAATATCGCAAATTTGATAGGTAGAATTTCCATCTATAAGAACATTATCCATATTCGCTCCTGTTCTATCATAACTGGAAATTCTTTTTCTTTTAATATTTCTCTTAATTTTAGCTAAACTTAATAACGAATTAGTTCCGAATTCCATTTAGTTTCCCTTAATTTTAATTAAATTAAATAGATATGGAAAATAACAATTTAAATTATGTAAAATTTGTTTTTTTTCATCGGAGAACAAACATGTCTTTAAAAATAAAGAAAGAATGGTTTATTGACCTAGAAGGGAGATCTGTATTATTAAGGGGTGTTAATTTAGGGGGGAGTTCAAAAGTTCCCTATAAACCTAATGGAGCAACTCATATTAAAACTGAGTTTAAAGATCATAGAGATGTTTCATTTATAGGTCGTCCTTTTCCATTGCATGAAGCAGATGAACACTTCACGAGATTAAAACATTGGGGATTTAATTGTATTCGATTTTTAATAACTTGGGAAGCCATTGAACATAAAGGTCCCAGAAAATACGATAAAGAATATTTGGAATATGTTGAGAATTTACTTAATATAGCTTCAGAATATGGATTTTATATTTTTGTTGATCCTCATCAAGATGTGTGGAGTAGAATTTCAGGAGGAGATGGAGCCCCCGGCTGGACTTTTGAAAAAGTGGGATTAGATTTTACCAAATTTAATGATACTGAAGCAGCATCTGTTATGCAATATCGCTATGACCCAAATGAACCAAGATCATATCCACGAATGCACTGGGCAGGTAATGCATTAAAATTTGCAAATGGAACTATGTGGACTTTGTTTTTTGGAGGAAAAGATTTTGCACCCTCTTGTAATATCGATGGAATAAATGTACAAGAATATTTACAGAATCATTACTTAGATGCAGTCAAGCAAGTTGTTATGCGAGTAAAAGATAATGATAATGTAATCGGATTTGATACTTTGAATGAACCAAAACAAGGGTGGATAGAATTAAAAGTAGATGGTAGTGGATTTGATGGGTATTCTGAAATCTTAGGGTATGCCTTTACACCATTAGACGCTATGCTTACAGGATCAGGATTTACTCGAACAGTTGGATATCGAGAAATTAAAAGATTTGGTATAAAGGAGACACGAAGGGATGATATTAACAAGAATGCAATATCATGTTGGCTAGAAGGATATGAAGATATATGGAAAAGAGAAGGAGTTTGGGGATTAAATTCTGAAGGTGAGCCAATTATTCTCGATAATGATTATTTTATTCAAAAACATGGGAAGAGGATTGATTTTTATCTTGATTACTTATCTCCATTTATTAACAGATATACTGAAGTAATTAGAAGTATAATACCTGATACGATTATATTTTTCGAAGGACCAGATGAAAAAATTATGCGAGGGGAATCATTTAATTTAGATCTTCCCGAAAATGTAGTGCATGCGGCTCATTGGTATGATGTTGCAACTATAGGAACTTGCAGGCCAATGTTAAAAGCTAATTTCGATACCGTGACTAATAAACCTGTTATTGGAAAAAACAATGTTCAAAATCTTTTTATAAGACAATTAAAAATGATTAAAGAACTTTCCAAAACTATCCATGGAGGGATTCCTACTCTTATTGGAGAATTTGGGCTTTGTTATGATCTTAATAATAAAGAAGCTTTTCAAAAGTTTAAAATAGGACCAGAATCTGCTTGGAAATCTCATATTAAAGCTTTAAACATGTATTATAATGCTTTAGATGCTAATTTATTACATGCAACTCAATGGAATTATACTTCAGACAATACCAATCAATGGGGAGATATGTGGAATTTGGAAGATCTTTCAATTTTTAGTAGAGATCAGCAAATCGATCCTAACAATATCGATAGCGGAGGCAGAGCAATAGAGGGATTTTGCAGACCCAGATTTATACGATGTGCGGGAGTACCATTAAAAATGGAATTTAACCGGAAGGAAGGGATTTTTATATTCGAATTTGATGGAGATACATCAATTAAAGCACCAAATATTCTCTATCTCCCTAAAATCCAATACCCTAATGGCTACGAAATATCTGTCTCTGAAGGAATTATTAAAAGACAAGAAGATCAGCAAAAAGTATTTATTGAAATTCAGAAAAATGGTATTCACCAGGTTAAGGTTTTAAGGTCTCAAGATAAATAGGCTTATTCCCATTTTAAAGAGTGATAATTCTTTTGAATAACCTTTTCTAATCCATTTAAAATAGTTTTTGTACCTACCTTTTTATACACTTTCATTAATTCATCTAGGGATGTCATAGTACCATTTTTAGCAGATAGATAAGAAAGAAGTACTACAGCTACTCCCTGTCTTGCTTCTTCAGGAGAAAATTCTGGTTCCTTTTCTTCCAAAATACAATCTGTAAAATATGCATCTTCTTTTCCCATTGATATCTTATAATAATAGGGATAAGGTCCGTGTTCTACTTTTGGGCTATAGAATTCACCCTTCATTTCTGCGTCTGGATGAGAAGAAAAAACTCGAAGGGGTTCTTCCCAAGAATGGTCTTCTAAAATACTACCTTTTGTTCCATGAAGTTCTGTTCTATTTGTAAGAGGATGGACGGTAGTAGAAGAAATATCAATACTAATCATGGCACCACATTTATATCTTAGAAAAACAATTGCGGTATCTTCTCCTTTATTAGGTGGGGAATTTAAAGTTTTTCCTAACCAACATTGGGCAGAATCTACTTCACCCAGAAACCAATTTAGCATAGTAAATTTATGAACGCCCTGATCAGCAACAACACCTCCACCACCTTTATCGTAACAGAAATGCCAAAAATCAGGATCTAAAAACTCGTTTGGAGCACAATAAGCTCCTTCATAAGTTCTTCCAAGCATTATGTCTCCAATAAAGCCGCGATCTACCATGCTTTTAATTAATTGATGTACAGGAAGAAAACGATGATTTTCAGCGATCATAAATTTTACTCCTGCTTTTTTAGTAGCAGCTATCATCTCGTCGCATTCTTCTAGAGTAGGTGCCATTGGTTTCTCACAAAGAACGTGTTTTCCTGCTTCAGCAGCAGCAACAACTATATCTTTATGTAAATAATGCGGTACTAAGACAAGAACTGCTTCGATATCACTATTGAAGAATGCATTTAGGTCCGAATATGTTTCTAATTTAGAATATTTAGCAGATCGCTTTAAATTATTTTCATTTACATCAAATGCCGAAACGAACTTAATTTTTGGGTTGTTTTTACTTCCCATCTTATGATAATTCCAAACAGCTCCAACACCAATTATACCAAATTTCACAAAATCTTTCAAACAATTTACCAACTTTTTTAAATAATTAAATTTAAACTTATGATCTACATTATTTATTTTTTAACTAAAATAAAAATTAAGATTTAAAGCTTATTTTATTACAATATTTGGCTTTAAATTAATCTAAATCCATAAAAACTTCCAATCTTTGTAGAGCATCCATACTCCCTTTAGTTATAAGTTCTCCACTCATGTATGCTTCCATAGGATCGATCTCATCAGTAGCGATCCCCACAAAGAGATCTGATGTAGTTTCTAGTCCCATCTCAGCGTTTTTATCGTAACCTTCTTCAAGTCGCGCAGTTTTATTTTCGAAAATCATCTTTAGTTTGTAGTCGATATCAGTAAAGACAAATTGCATTGTTTTATTAAATCCTTCAAACTCTTCTGCAACCTCAGGGTTATCCAACATTTTAATCCATTTATTTAAAGCAGTTTTTATTTCTTCAATAGTTGCCATAAAATCTAATTCCTTTTTTCTATTATTTTTTAATTGTTTAATTGTTAATTAAAATTATTTTGTTTTTGAAATATATATAATTTTATAAAATATGAAATTCTTATAGCTTTTGAATGCTATAAATAATAAATTGATAACCTTCAAGATTGCTTTTATAACCTCCTTTTGTAATATATTTCTCAGGTTTTTTTATCTTTATTTTTCAGTTCTTTTAATATATATTCTGGATACTGAGCTTTAAACCATGGCCAACTAGAAAACCAATGGGTCAAAATCTTTATAAAAATAGATGGTTTATTCTTTTTCAAATTAGCTTTTTTAAAGTAAACCAATCGATACTTTTCAGCATATTTCCATCCCTTAATTCTTAAACCATTAATTCTCGTTGATAACCTATAGTTTCTCATTAATCTATTAATTAACCAATGTTGAGTCTTATGGCAAGCAAGCAAGTCCTTTATTAATATAAAACTGTTTTTTCTAAATCCAAAGAAAAAATTCGGATTTAAAGATCCATAAAAATACAATTTAGGTTTAAAATCTATTAGATTATTATTAATAATGTAAAAAATTGCTTTGCTAGGATTAATATGATCCATATGATAATACCAAGCATAGATGGCTTCAGGAGCAAAAATAATATCTGGTTTTTCTTTATTCAAATAATCTCTAACTTTCATAACTAGTTCTTTATTAAAGCTCACGAAACCATCTACGTATCCAAAAAAGTATACGTCTTCAGGTTTGATTCCATGCAAAGACAGAGCATTGAACAATTCTTTTGATCTAATTTTTGCAAGAAAATTACCCTTAAACTTATCATACTTGAAGCCCGGTAAACCATATTCTCCTTTTGTAATTGACCCAATTTTAATAATATGTTCAGTTTTACTTCTAATTTTGAGATAGTGAATTAAATGCCCACATTTTAATTCTAAATCATCGGGATGAGGCTGGAAAAATACTATCTTTGCCATTTTTTTATTCAATTCCAAAAATCTTAATTATGCTTATTTAATTTAGTAATAGAGTTAATCTCTCATTTAATTTTTTCTATCTGGGTTTGTCTTTTTCCCAATAAAAATGAACTGACTATTACTAGAATAATGCCTATAATGAGAAATAGTAGTGAAAATCCACTGGGAATCGGAAGCAAGTAGACAACGAGGAAATAAAACACAGGAGCAATTTGAATAGGAACTTGTTGAATTGGAATTAAATTACTTGCTTGTCCCTCTCGGAATGATTTTTGGATGGTGGTTATCCCAAAAATATTAGTAAGCGTTAAAATTACTAATGACACTATGAATAGAATAATTTCAGTGAGATTAGCTGATCCGCTAAAAATATGAGAGAGTACACCCATTAAAGGACTAACCCAAAAGTTTGACAAAGCAAACATAAATCCAGAATAAATCGCTAATGAAATACCTGTATATATTCCTTTACTTTGTAGAAAATAAAGAATACCAGAAATAATAAATAAAATTATAGTAAAAATCATAATTCTTAAGAACAAACTAATTTCTAAAAAATTTTGATCGTCTATATCTATTGCCATATTACTGAATCCTATAAAAGTAATTGCGATTACCATTATCATTATCCCAATTATTTCTAGAATTTTCAATTCTTCACCAACAATTTTTACTGAACCAATTGCTAATACAATTAATCCTGCGGCCATAAGACCAGGAATGAGAGTAGGACCAATAAAAATTTGAGCAACAAAAAAAAGAATCCCTCCTATAATTGTTTGCAATATCAAGCCAATTAACCATAAAGGGTTTTTAACTAAACTTCTCATAAATTTGGAATCATCACGAAATCTATTAACAACTTTTTTCTGTAAAACAGTTCCATAATTATTAGTTATCCCAGATAAGATCGCAAGAAATACCCCCAGCCAATATAATGAAGGATCCATCTTAATTGATCTCGAATTTAAGAATTAATTAGTATAATATATAATAATTTGTGTCTCAATAATATAAAGGTTAAAAACTAGAAATTTGAAAGAGTTTGAAATTCCCTCTTATTAATAAAATTAAATTTGTACTAGTAGATGACACATATTAATAAGTATAATGTCAAAGTTTAAATTAATTTTACAATATAATCTAAGAAACAGGGGATATTTTAAGGGATCAAATAAAACAGTAACAAATTTAAACTGAAGAATAGCTTGTGAACCCCAATTCTGAAAGTTGAGTGTATAAATGAATAATAATATAATAAATATTTTTACATTAATAGCAATACCATTTTTCTTATTAGGCTTAATAATTGCTTTGATTCCAGCATTTCTTACGGGGAATTATAATATAACTTCGAATTCCATAAGTGAACTCGGGTCAAGTGTTTATACACCATACCCTATGATCATGAATATTACTTTCATGTTATCTCCTATATTACTTTCATTCTTTTTCTTTAAGTTATATAAAATAATCTCTAAATTTGTAAAAGACCATAAAATTTTCAATAATTTATCTATTCTAGGGTTTTCATTGTTTGGTTTAATGAATATCGGTTTCTTTTTTGCAGGAATTTTTAATGTAGATTTTTCAAGATTATTACATAATATATCTACGATTTTTGTATTTATTCCTTTATTAGTTGGTGAAATTATTATTGGAATTATTATTTTAATTCATCAAATAGCTCATAAATATATTGCTGTATTGATGATATTTGGCCAACTATCCGTATCTTTTTTATATTTTATTCTTCAAACTCCTTTATTAGAATGGATTATTTTCTTTGTTCTTTTATTATGGGGATTGCCATTATCTATAAAGATAATAAGGCATAAGGAACTTTAGTCAAATTTTTTCCTTTTCATACTTATCAAGAAAAAATAGTGAATATTTTCTTATTTAAGGTAATAATTTCAAATTCTAGATAAATATAAAAAGGCAATTTTTTTATAGAATTACATAATCCAATTGAATTTAATAAGCTATTTAAATAAATTAGATAATTAAAGCTATTTTATAGCCTAAAGAGGTGCAATAATGAATAATAGAAAACTCATGAACGTTTTTACTTTAATAGCGATTCCATTTTTTATTTTAGGATTATTAATTTCAATGTTAGTTGCTTTCTTTTTCGGTACATATGACTTAAATATAAATCCGATAAGCGAGTTAGGTTCAACAATTTGTACTCCTTATCCAATAATAATGAATGTTACTTTTATTCTTTCTGCATTTTTTCTTTCATTTTATTTCATTAAACTATATAAAATAGTATCAGAAGTCACAAAGAATAGTCGATTCTATTCCAATTTTTCTAATTTAGGTTTTTCGTTAATTTTAGTCATGCTTATAGGTCTTGTATGCTCAGCGATTATTAGTGTTGATATCTCCAGAGTTATCCATAACCTGTTTACAATAGTAGTATTTGTACCTTTACTCTTTGGTGAATTAATAATAGGATTAATTATTTTAAAGCTTAAGATTTTCCAGAGATATTTAGCTATAATAATGGCTTTTGGGCATATAATTGTCTCCCTCCTTTATTTTTTTATTCACACTCCCTTGCTTGAATGGATGATGTTCTTTATTCTTTTAATGTGGGGAGCTCCACTATCAATAAGAATGATTAAAATAAATCAATCCTATTGAATTTGATAATTCAATTAAAGGAAACCATAAATTTAAATTTCTTATGTTATTTTAAAATGCAATAGGATACAATATTGGGATAGTATTGAGCTACCATTGAAGGAATTAGGAAAACATATAAGAATTTTACTTCTTGTGGTACTAACAGCTGCAGCTCTCAGAAGTTTGGGGATGAGTATTGTTGATATAGGACTTCCATCCTTCGTTATAAGTCTTGCAGGCTCTTTAACATCTTTTGGAATAGTTATTGGAATATTTTCGGTAACACAGTCTATTTTTCAATTTCCTTTTTCTGCTGCTTCAGATAAATTTGGTCGTCGGAAGATTGTGTTTATAGGTATAATGATATATATAATCGGTACTTTTTTATGCTTTTTAGCTCAAAACATTATACAACTAATCATTTTTCGAGCTATACAAGGAATGGGTGCTTATACGTCAATTTTACAAGCGATTATTGGAGATATCTATAATAAGGATCAACACGGTAAGGGAATGGGATATTATTCATTAGCGATGAATATAGGATATTTTGGGGGAATAGTAGTTGGAGGGTATATTGCAAGTTACTTAGGTTTTAGAAGCATCTTTTCAATCTCAGGAAGTTTAATAATTATCGTTGCAATTTTATTATTCGTTGTATTAAAAGATAGAACGGAAAGTGTTAAAGAAATATCCCCGCGAAATACCACTCAAGCTAAGAAATTGTCATTCAATATAAAAAATGTTAAAGTTTTACTCCGAAATCATCAATATATTATAACCGTCTCATTAAATAGCGTAAGATGGTTTTTGTTCGGAGGAATCGTTGCTTATTTGATATGGGTTTTACAAGTGCAATTTGTTCTTAATGAAGTCGAAACGAGTTATATATTAATTTTTATCGTTGCATTGTATGTTGTTTTCGTTTTTATTTCAAGTAGAATATTAGATCATCAAGGTCCTAGAAAATTGATGATAATAGGACAGATTATTGTTATTTTTTTTGGTATTCCCTTTTTTATTGGTAATTTGGTTTACAATTTGATAATCTTTCTAATAATATGTTGTTTTATCGGAATTGGGATAGCTTTGTTTGATCCTGCAGGTAATACATTGTTATTGAATGTTATTGAAGATATTAATCCAGATCTAAAAGGCTCTGGGATCGGTTTCAATAATGCTTTTGGGTTCTTTATTGGTGCGATTGCTCCAATTGTGATCTCTGCTATAGGAGAAATTCAAGTTTTCTATCCTTTCTATTTGATTATGGGTTTAATGTTAATTTCCCTAATCATTACTATTAAACTCGTTAAATAGTAAACTCTAAGAAAGATCCAAGTTAGTCTCCTTCTATTTGCATGCAAACTCTCCTGCTTCGAGGGCCATCAAATTCAGAAAACATAATACCCTGCCAAGTCCCTAATATTAATCTGCCCTCATGAATTAAGACTTCTAACATATTGCCTATTAATGAGCATTTAATATGAGCATCAGAATTACCTTCTCTATGACTAAAAGAATACCCTAATCCTCCACCTACCGGAATCAATTTACCAAGATAGCTAATAATATCTTTCATAACCGATGGATCAGCATTCTCATTAATTGTGATACCTGCTGTCGTGTGTGGAACAAAAATTCGGCATACTCCTTCTCTAATGTTCGAGTTGTTAACAATATTTTGAATTTCTCTTGTTACATTCACGAGTTTTTCTCTTTCTGGAGTTTTAATCCTAAATTCGTCGTAAACTATCAATATTTCTTATCATCTCATTCATTTTTCATTCAATATCTTAAATTTCATAACTATTTATAATAAACGATAATCCTATATTAACTAACTCTTAAACTCACCATGTTTTCCTTTTCCGTTAGTAAACTGTTTGCTACCATGCAAATATTCACCACTTTCTAATGTCTTTAAGCCTAAATCAAATTCATTTGCCATAGCAAGGTTTAATTCAATTCCGAATTGTTGGTAGGTAGATATACGATCGTTTCGCATGCATATTTGAGGAAACTTAGAGATCTCTCTTGCCAATTTTTCCGCTTCTTCTTTAGAGGTTCCTATTTTTACCATCCGATTTGCTAACCCCCATGAATAAGCTTCTTCTCCAGTTACAGGGCGTCCTGTGAGGATCATATCAAGAGCTCTGCTTAATCCAATTAAACGGGGTAGTCTTACAGTTCCCCCATCAATAAGAGGGACACCAAATCTTCTGCAGAACACGCCGAAAATAGCATTTCTTTCCACTACACGTAAATCACACCAAATTGCCAATTCAAGACCTCCCGCAACAGCATAGCCCGCAACCGCTGCAATTACAGGTTTTGAAAGAGTCAGCCGACTTGGCCCCATAGGTCCATCTCCTTCCTTTTCTATTCGGTTTCCTATACCCTCTGTAATTGCTTTTAAATTTGCACCGGAACAAAAATTTCCATGAGAACCCCATAACACAGCTACTAATGCTTTCTCATCCTTTTCAAATTCTCGAAACGCATTAGCAAGTTCATTTGCAGTTTGAATATCTACAGCATTTTTTACTTCTGGGTTGCTAATAACTACCGTGAAAATAGGATATTTTTTTTCTATTAATACAGCCATGAAAAAATAGAGTTTAAAAAAAAATAAATTTATTTCTGATTTGAATTTTTATACATTATTTAAATTTGCTATAATAAAAATCAAGGGATTAATTAGATGAATTCTTAAGTCTTTATTAAACCGATTGAAGAAGATTTAATTGAAGATGTAGGCTTATGTTTTGATCAATTTGGCGGTGTTGAAAAACTAGTAAAAGGAAAGACTTTTATTAAAATCTATGCCACTTTATAGTTTATGGACCTTGTGCTATTTCCAAATTTAAGCATTATTTCGAAGAAAGAATAAGAAAGGAAAAAGTCAAGGTTTATTATATAAGTGATCATTATAATATTCCTAAATTAACGTCGAAAGCTCGAAAAGCTATGAATATATCTATATCTGGCGTTTCCAGCATTTTACCATGCAGTTTCTTAAAAATGATTTTTCTGATAGTTAACTCCAAAATCCATGGTGGAAAATTTCAAATGATTAAATAAAGGTAAAAAAAAAGATTTAAAAGCCAAGTTCTTGTAGCTTAGCTTTGTTTTCAAGAACTTTTTCTTGAGTGAGGGGATAGAATTTCCAAAAGATCAATGTACCTGTCAAAATCACTAATGCAGGAATAATACCAATAAGGAGACGGATTCCTAACAGAACTAATTCTACATTTGCACCAGATGCAACTAAAGCAGCATAATCCGGGATTCCTGCATCAAATCCAGTAAAAGTGAATACCAATGTAATTAATGCTTCGTCAATAAAAGCTGTAATGAGTCCTATTACTGCCCAAGTACCAACGAGGATACCCTTCTGGTTCTTCCCAGTACGTACAACAAAATCATCTTGTGCGTTCGAATACAGTACTGGCATTCCAATAGACCACACACATCCATTTCCGAAACCCACCAAAAACATGATAATCATTAAATCAATATCCGTTTGGAAAAAGGTGAGTGGCACGGTAAGAACACATAATATAAGGCTTCCGATAACATAGGTTTTCTTATTGTTATTCATCTTTTTAAGAATTTTAAGCCAAACTGGAATAGAAATTAATGATCCCAACAGAAATAATGCGAGAAAAGGGATCATGGCATCTGGATCATTAGATTGAAAAATAAATGTTACTAAATATGCTACCATTCCAGTCATTATCGATGCAGTAGCCGCGAGCCATAGAACGTAATGAGCATAGAGAGCCATAAAACTTCTCTGTTTAAGAACTAGCCATAGACCTTTAAATATATGCAATCTTTCATAGTCTCTTGCATAATATCGATCAATAATGATCTTGTCTTCCCGGGCTCCAGAGATAAATATGAAGCCAAAAATAATAGCTATCACAGCGATAATTGCGGCCATAACGGTGTATGATAATGTTGTGGCTCCAAAAAACAGAAAAAGCGGTGGAAGCATCATTCCAAGGACTTGTGCGATCATGTCAAAGAAACCCCAGGCTCCTGCATATTTCCTTCTTTCCGTTTCTGTTCGAAATTTGTCAGCACGAAGTATAGATACATGGATATCTACAAGCGTAATAAACAAATCAAACACGAACAGGGAAAGTAAAAGCCAAATCATCACTGGTAAAGGATTTGCTGGATCGAGTGGAGGAGGAGAAAATATCATGATTAAAGAGAGAGACTGTGGAATAAATCCAATTACTATCCACGGAAAGCGCCTGCCCCATTTTCTTGTCCACTTAAAATTTCGATCTGTTAGCCATCCTATTAATGGGTCGTTAAGACCAGCCCAAAAGGTATTTAAAATAATAACAGTCAATATCAAACCAGGTTCAAGACCGACAACTGTATGATAAAAAAAATACATGAAAAGATTCATTGCTGCCGTTGGAATTGTCCAGGTGATATTGTAGGTACCAAAAGAGAGAAAAGTCCAAAAAGAATGTCTTGAAGTTGTTTCTTCATTTTCAGCCATAAAAACACCAATTTTAGATTTTAAGATATTTTTAACGTATTTTCTTTATATAAAATTTTGATTAATACTATTCATCTTTTCTTATTTTAAATATTTCCCTTTTTTACTGAATAGTTATGCTAAAAAGGGCAATAAGTATCATTCTGAGAGACTGTAATTCAAATATTAGTTTAAAATGTCCCTAAATAATCTCTTTCAACTAATTCTCCTTTAAAATCATATTTTTGTTAATTATTTCTTTAATAATTATTTTAATACAATTTTAAAAAAAAAATATAAATAAAATTGGTTAAAATCCAAGTTCTTTCAACTTTTCTCTATTCTTAAGTACCTGTTGATGATCTAGTGGAAAGAATTTCCAAAAGGTTATAGTTCCTACTAATAAAATTAACATCGGTATAACTCCTAAAAGAAATCTTATTCCCCAAAGTATCGGTTCTATATTTGATACAGCAGTTATCAGTTTTTCATATGTGTCATACCCTGCTGCAAAACCAGTGATCCCAAATACAGTTGATATTATTAATTCATCTATGAAAGCAGTTACAAGACCAAATATAGCCCAAGTGCCAATTAAGACCCCTTTTTGATTTTTTCCAGTACGAACTACATAATCATCTTGCACATTAGATAAAATTACCGGAATTCCAAGAGTCCAAATAGATCCAATAGCAAGACCTGCAATAAACATAAAAATTGATAAGTCTATTAAGGATTGAAAAAAGCTAAGTGGTATTAAGGCAATGCATAAAATGAAAGAACCAAAAGTATAAACCTTTTTACTATCATTAAACTTTTTAACTAATTTTAACCATAGAGGAACAGATATCAATGCACCTATAAGAAATAAAGCTAGTAGAACTGTCATTATGTCAGCACTAGTTCTTAAAAGGAAGGTTGTTACATATATAACCATCGCAGTCATAATGGTTGTAGCAACAGAAAACGAGGTATATGAAATAATAAATGCTAGATAGCTTCTTTGTTTTATAGCTTCCCACACACCTTTGAATATATTCATTCTTTTATAATCTCTTGAATAGTATCTCTCAATGATGATATTATCTTCACGGGCACCAGGTAAAAATAACAATGCAAAGATAAGAGCAATTACGCCGACTAAGATTGCCATAATAAAGTATCCTGCTTTTCCTGTAGCAAAACTTACTAGAAGAGGTGGAAGGGTCATACCAACAACTTGAGCTAGCATATCTAATGGTGCGAAATAACCAGAATATTTCCTCCGTTCAGCCACCGATCTGAACTTATCAGCACGAAGAGTTGAAACATTCACATCTGCTAAGGTCATAAATGTATCTGTTACTAATAAAGCCATAATAAGCCATAAAAACACAGGGATGGGATTAATAGCAGGATCGATATTAGGAGGGGCAAAAAAAAGAATAAATGTTAGAGCCCAAGGAATTGCACCCACAACTATCCATGGAAAACGTCTTCCCCATTTCCTGGTCCATCTAAAGTTTCGATCAGTTAAAAAACCTATAATGGGATCATTTAGAGATGCCCAGACAGTTGTTATCGCTGTAGCAAGAAAGATTAACCATGGTTCTAGACCTAAAACAGTATGATAGAAGAAAAATAAAAACAAATTTTGCGAAGAAACAATAATTGTCCACGTAAATTGGTACATTCCAAATGATAAATAAGTTTTTCTTGAATGTCTTGATAAATAAGTATCATCTTGTTCTCCCGAAATCACTTTTTCATTCAATTGGAATCATCTCAACCTATTATAATTTTATTTATTTAATTTTATTAAACTTGTTTTTAAGTAATTATAAGTTACCATTTTAGAACATATAAGTTTTTTATTTTGATTATCTGTTCTAAAATTTTTTTAAGAAAAATATCATAAGCAAAAATTAATTCAAAATAATTATAGATTAGAATACTCACAGGAGAAGTAAATGAACATAGATCATTATGTATTAACAAATAATTACTGGGAATTGGATATTCAATCTGATAACAGTAAAGGATACCTATATAAGCTTAAAAGTAAGGTAAATGATATAATTTATACGGATCAAGATTATCATTATAAAATTTTAACTTCAGGAAAAAAAGGAGCAAGATATGCTTATTTGTTCCATTTAGGAGCAGAGTATAAAGCGAAAAAATTAGCTACAAGAAGTATACGTTTGGATGGTAAAAATACTCTAATTATTGAGGGCCAATTCGAAGATACTGAAATTCATATTACTCATAAGTTTAAAATACATGATAAGGGTAAATGGTTGGATGAATACATTAGCTTAACTAATTCAAGCAAAAAAAAAGTAAGATTAGGTTTAATTAATTTTGGATTTAAAAAAACACTTTTTAAACAATACCAAGGATGGATAGACCATTTAGACAAATTTCATTTAATTTCTATTCCCTCTCGTAGGTTTCATGGTTATGGTGGGGATAGAAGAAAAGAAACTTTCACTGCTAATGATATTCTATATGATTCTTGGGTCTCTAAAGAAACAGAAATGCCGGGATATTGTGCTGAAGGGTGGCTATGGGGAAGCTCAGATGGTGGCTTGCTTATATGTAAATATAATCCTTCTCAAATTGAATTCTCTCGCTTTAGCCGTATCTCTACCACTCTACCAGGTAGAGGGGCAGCAGATGCATCCATTATTTTTGGAGGGTCGTCCCTATGTCAAGGCGATCCAGAACTAGCCACATTTTTAGCTCCTAACCAGACCTATTCTTTCGGTATTACTAGATATGCTGTTTATCAAGGAGATTTTAAAGAAGGGTATTATTTGTATAGAAGTCATCTTGAAGAAAATGGTCATAAATTAAAAAAAGATTATAATCCACCAATTCACTGGAATGAACTATATAATTTAGGTTGGGTAGCAGAAAAAACCGGATTTTTCGTTGATGGCATGGAATTTGAAGTATATACCTTAGAACAATTGTACAAAGAAGCGGATTTAGCCCGAGATATAGGCGCAGAATCATTGTATTTAGATCCTGGGTGGAATATTCGTCTCGGTTCTGCAATTTGGAATGAAGAAAGATTCGGATCTTTAAAACAATTCTCTAGTAGGATTCATGAAAAGTATGGCTTAAAATTAGCCTTACACCTAATGATGAATTTTGAAGGAGAAAATGAACCTGATGAATTTTATCTAAAATCCAATAAAAATGTTAGAGTGGTAGCAGATCCTTATATCGGCCTTTATTGCGTGTGTGCGAATAAGCACTGGGTTAAAGAAAAAACTCGTAGATTATTAGAATTGGCGAAACAAGGAATTGACTTTTTTATGTTTGATTTCACTGATCTTTCTATGTTTATGGTAGATAATCTTGGATGTTTTAGTAAAGAACATGGACATGAAACACCAATGAGAAGACAAACTCATGCAGAAAATATTTTCAAAGTAATACAAAACGTTAAACGAAAGTTTCCAAATATCCTAATTGAAGCACATACCAGAGGGGTAAATCATCAATACTATTATCAACATAATCTTCCATATAGTTTTGACGAAAATTGGGGATTTGAATGTATGTGGAATCCAATGCATGATTTAATATCTCAAAGAGCCATCCAATTATATGAATATAATTTGGCTTATTCCATTCCCCTTTATTTACATATAAATGAAAATAGCGATAATGATAGCATGCTACAATTCTGGTGGTATGCTTCTGTTGTAAGACATTTAGGAATTGGAGGATTGAAAGATAAAGAAAGTACTAAGTATAAAGCTCTAAAAGAAGCGATGACACTTTATAAAAAGATCAAAGCTTTCTTAACTCGAGGAACATTTTATGGGATTGATAAAAATATTCACCTACATGTGGATGAAAATGTGAAGCATGGAGTTATAACAGCATACAATTTGAGTAGTCAAAATCATAAAATAGAGATCCAATTTGATCCCATAAAGTATGGATTAGATGTCAATAGTGTGGAAATTTATGATGGGATAAATCATTTGATTGGGAAGATCAAATTAATTCAGAGATCAAAAAATTTCTTTCAATTTGAGGTAGAAATTCCTTCATTATCACCGATAATTGCTATCCTAAAAAAGTAAAAAGAGGTATTCGTTTCGCGCAGACTCTATTTAATTCAGATTTAATGGATATTTTCGATACTTTTCAATTGCGTCCCTTAATGCTTTAATATTTTCCCAAGGAGCATTTAGGATATTATGGCTAGGACCAACGAAGTAACCCCCTCCATTACCTGCTGCATTTAAGCAGCGTTTTACCTCTTGTTCAATTTCGCCAGCAGTCCCAAAATTAAGAATCCGACTAGAGTCTATACCCCCCATAAAGCATAATTTATCGCCCAAAGTCTGTTTTAGGTAAGCTAAATCGACTCCTGCAGCAGGTTCGAGGGCTTGAATGCAATTTAAGCCAGCATCTACCATATAAGGTAGATTTTTGTCAATGTATCCACAAGAATGCTGAACGACAAACATTCCTCTTTGCTTACAAGCATTATATAACTTTTTATAATAGGGAAGAATGAACTTTTTAAACTGCTCAATTGATAATATCGATCGTCCTTTAAAACCTAAATCGTCTGAATAGAAAACTATATCCGCACCAGCTTCATGAACGCGCTTGATAACTTCTATGTTTAGTTTCGTATACTCGTTAAGAACTTCATGGATAAATTGGGGATTTTTTCGCATATTATAGGCTACACGACTCAATGTCATCCCTTCAAACAATGATTCATGAATAGCGACAGGTAAGAACACCATTGGATATAAATACTTTTTAAGAGAATCTACATATCCTTCCCAAATTTGGGGCGTATAATTAAGTTTATCATTTACCTGCTCTGAGGGTTTTCCATATTTATCCCAGTAATGATGTACTATTTCCGGAGTTCGAAAATATCCATCTACATACCACAAATAAGCTATGCCCGTATCAACTTGTTTAACCAGTTTCCATAATCTTCCGTCGATCGCACTGATATTGCAATCTGGATATTCAGGAGGGGCGCGTTTTGTTGGTTCTTTGAATTTTTTCGGACCCCATGGATCCATCGAATGGCAATCAACATTCCAGAATCGTAGTTCAGTAATATCGCCTGCCCAACAATATTTAACTTTAGAAAAATCGTTTTCTATAATTGTTTTATATTTGTTATATTCATCAGTTTTTAGAAATCTTTGATAAGCACTAGCAGTTTTTTCAAAACCTAAATAGTGCACGGGAAGCATATCAATAGTATCGTCCAATTCTAAGGTTCTTATAACTCGTTCTCTTTTTGTTAAATTCATTTTTAAATATCTAAAAGGTTGATTATTAAAAAACTTATTAGATTCGCTATATTTATTCGCAGTTCCACACTTAAATTGTAATAATCATTTGTCGCTATTTAGTAAATCATCTTTTTCCTTAAGTCAAATTTAAAAAGCAATTTCATTTAATCATATATAATTAATTATTACTTTGAGTATTGAATATAGTACATGAGATTTGGTATTTCTCCATTATCATATGATTTGATAATTGATGGAGTACTTAAAGAAAAAGGTTTAAAAGGATTATCAGAGTTTCATTTTTCTGATGTAGTTGAGGGAGTTGCTGCAGCAGGTTATCAACATTGTGAGATTCAGTTAGATCTCTTTCAGGTCTTTCCAATTCAGATAAATCAGCGAGAAATTGAGAAACTAAAAAAGATTAAAAATCAATATGGCATTACATATTCAGCTCATTTTCCTTTCTTAAGTATTGATATAGCTGGTCCAAATAAATTTATTCGTGAAGGAAGTGTTCAATCCTTAATTAATGCGTACAATTCCCTTAAACAAATGGAAAGTGATATAGATGTTTTTGTATTACATCCTTCGGGTGAAACTGTCAAAGAAGTATTAGAATTTATTATTAGTCCAGAAATTAGGTTTATTGTAACAGAATTGCTTGCTGAAAACTCAATTCAGAGTATTAAAAAATTAATAAAAGAAACTAAAATTAATACCAATAAAATTGCAATAGAAAATGTAGAATTTCCATTTGATGCAACGATTAAAATAATAAAAAAATTAAACTCTAAATTATGTCTTGATACAGCTCATCTTTTAGGGGGTTTGTCGGGTAATTTTGATTTACTTGACATTGTAAAAGATTATTTAGATTTAACCAGTGAAGTCCATTTACAGGATTATTCAGATAAACCTACATCTGAGCACGGTGCCTTAGGAACGGGGAGAAATTTCCCTCCCGAATTCTTAAAATTAATTAACCAAAACAACTTTAAAGGTCCTATCGTGTTTGAATTATTGGACGAAGAGGCCATATTATCCATCGAATATATAAAAAAGCATGCTCCAGAAATTAAAGTTCCTGAAATTAAACATCAATCTTTTTATTAGAATAATTCTTACCAAATAAACCATAAGTGAGAAAGAACAAGTTTTAAAGGTTTAATGGATATTTTCTATATTTCTCAATTGCTGCTCTCATTGCTATGATGTTATCCCAAGGAATATTAATAATATCGTGACTAGGCCCTACAAAATACCCTCCACCATTACCAGCATTCCTTATAGTACTCCTTACATTTTCTTCAACATCTTTAGGAATACCATAAGTTAAAATACCAGAAGAATCAAGCCCTCCCATGAAACATAAACGATCTCCTAAGGACTGTTTTAATCCTTTTAAATCTACTCCTGCGGTTGCTTCTAAAGATTGAATGCAAGTAAGGCCTGCATCAACTAAATCAGGTAAAAATTGATCTATTTTTCCACATGAATGAAGTACAATTAACATCCCTCTTTTCTTACATTCTTGATATATTGCTTTATGATAAGGAAGGATGAATTCTCGAAAAACTTTAAGAGAAAAGAAAGCATTTTCTTTATAGCCTAAATCATCACCAAACGTAACAATATCCACACCCGCTTCCGCTAATCGTTTAATAATTTCAATATTAACTTTCGTATATTCATTCATGATTTCATGAATAAAATGCGGATTTTTTCGGATATAGTAAGCAAAACGAGTAAAGGTAATACCCCCTATCAAAACTTCAGAAGGATTAAGAGGTAAATTTGCCATGGGGTAAAAAAAGGGAGAGAGAGCGTCTACAAAACCTTCCCAAACATTAGGAGAGTAATTAATCCGATCATTTATTAATTCCGTTGGTTTTCCATATTGATCCCAATAGGTATGCAGGATTTCTGGGGTTGTAAAATAGCCTCCTACATACCAAGCATATTCTAAACCTGTATTCACTTGTTTTACAGATTTATATAACCGACCATCCATCTTATTGAGACGACAATCGGGATATTCATTTGGAGCTTTTTTATATCTAATTTTTATTTTTGTCTCTCCAAAAGGATCCATCCCAAAAAGATCTACATTCCAGAAGCGCTGTTCTGTTATATAATATTTAATGTTATTGGCTTTATTTTCAACCCAAGAATGGTATTTTTTTCGTTCTTCTGATTTTAAAAAAGCTTGGAAGGAACTTCCCGTTTGCTCAAAACCAAAATAATGGATCGGAACCATATCTGGTTCCCCATCAAGGACAAGAGTTTTAAATACACGCTCACGTTTAGATAAAACCATCTTATTTTAACGACCTTTTTATGGTTAATTTATAATTGTTATGCAAATATATAATCATTTAAAATATTATTTAAGTTTAAAACTACTGTCATTCTTTCTTAATTTGTGCGCTTAAATAAGTAAATACTTGCAGATTTTTTATATCCTATACCGTGTTGAATTTTCTCAAGATATTCTTCTGTTACAATGACTTCCTTCTTTGGAATAAAATATTGGTCCAAATTTTTCTGAGAAAAATAATATTTACGATTTCTTAAGTGAATTGTACCAATAAATTCATAATCAGCATCTATGGAAGCCATACTTGCATCTCCATGAGAATTATTTACTATAAGAATACCCCCTATTTTTAAGTATCTTTTACAATATTTTGAAACGAAACCAGCATACAGAGAAATCAACAAATCAAAACTATTCTCTCGTTCATTAGTTTCCTTCCTAAAGTCAGTTGGGTAAAATCTAACAATTGGTTTTTCTAAATATATTTTCCTTGCTGAGATTACGTCATCAATTATGTTCTTTTTAAAAAATATTTTCGCTTTGCTATAAGTATCAATATAGACTGTCAATGGAAAGAAAAATGAAGGTGTAACATGTAATGCACTTCCAGGGTATAACGCACTTTTAATTTCAAAATAATGAGCGAGCAGTTCAAATAATTTGAGACGTTCTCCATATTTTGAAACGTATTTTTCATATAATTTAAGGGCGCTCATAAAACAAATCTATAACCTAAGTGTAATTTGATACTGGAATATTTATAATAAAAAAAGTTTTTTTATGATTATTTATAAGTATTATTTTAACTCGATGCTGTTCATTTTAATCTATTCCAGTTATTAGTATTATATTTATAACCCCATGTATCACCGAAACAGATATCTGGGAATCTAAAACCTCCGAAGAGGATAGTTTTTTCTCCTTCAGGATCATATATAAGCGAGATATGAAATCTATTAGATGGATTAGAACTTGGAAACACTTGAGCCCATTGGTTAGTAGAAGGATCAAATATCCATGTATCGTCCGAAGCTTCTCCGATACCTCCATAACTACGCCCACCATAAAGAATCATTTTTTGAGCGCTTTCATCATAAACTAAACCTTCCCAATATCGGTTCGATGGCATACTAACCATATTTAATTCAAGCCAGGTGTTATTTGTGTAATAAAAAACCCATGTATCGTCCATAACAGTAGAAGTACGACCACCAAACATGAATCCTCTTTGATTGATTGGATCATATACCATAGGTGCCCCGTATCGTCCCGTTGGCTTAATTGAAGGATTAAGGGTTGTCCAGTTATTAGTTGAATAATCATATGCCCATGTATCATCTAAATGGCCTCCCGTTTCTCGATATCCACCAAAAAGAATGACCTTTTGGGCCTGAAGGTCGTAAAAAGTAGAAGAACTCCCTCTAATTGAGGGATTATTCTCGGGAAATACTTGAGTCCACGTTTTTATTCGAGAATCGAATATCCATGTGTCATTCATCCATCGATCATTTAGATCAACTCCACCAAACAATATTATCTTTTGGTTTATTGGGTCATAAACCATAGAGTGGCTCGATCTTGCTGATGGAGCCTGTTGGGTAGAAAGTTCAGTCCAAATATTGGTTTTAGGGCTAAAAATCCATGTATCACCAAAATAGGTATATGAAGAACTATCCTGAAAACCTCCACCAAAAAGAATTACTTTATTTATGCTTTCATCATAAACCATGCCATAGCCATATCTCGCTGAAGGTTTATTAAAATAAATTAGAATTCCGAAGGTAATAAATATACTACTAGCCGTAAGTATGATAAAAGAAATAATTAATATTTTGCTTTTTCTTCTCATGCATTTCTCAATTAAATAAATTGATAATTATAAAAAAATTAAATTAAGTAAATTTATAAATCTAAGGAGAAAAACTGTTTTAAAAAATTTAAGAAATTAAATTTTAGATTTATTAATAAATGAAAATAATAAATAGAATTAATATATTATTGGTTAAGGTATTCATTCATTTCGACAAAAGAACTTGTACGGATAAGTGCAGCTTTAAGAAATTGAAATCCGATATCATAGGTTGATCCGTCACCCCCGATATGAATAACGTATGGTATTTCTCCCTTAAACTCTCCCTTTGACTTCAGAATTTTATAAGTGGTACTAATTGCTTCTGCTATTGTTGCTCCAGATTCAAAAAGATGGTGAACCCAAGGAACCTTCCAAGAAGTGACAAAATCTTTTGAAGTAGATACTTCTGAGCAACTAGTATTATTTACATAAACGATGTTATTACCCGCAACGGCTGTAGCTGCTGTAGCTAATTGATTTAAGACCATCCCAGCTCCGCAACCAGGACATAATCCATGTCCTGGATAGAGATGAGTTTGAGGTTCGAATTTTTTCCGATTTACCCTATAAACATCTACAGGTTTTTCAGCACCAAATTTTTCAATTAAACCTTTAAGTTTCTTGTTTCTTTGTTCAGTATAATATATGATCTCATCAATTTCCTTTTCTAAGAATTTAGGTTTAAATAAGTGTTTAAATCTTCCCATAGATTTTAAATATTCAACCATTTTTTCTTTATCAACTTCTAAACCACGATAATAAGAGAAAATTGGAATTCCATCTTTCACTCTTATAGTATATAATGGCCAATACCCACTATCAGTTGCTAACTTGGATATTTTTACTGCATCCGAAGCACCATGCCTCCAACCTCTCATACAATCTGAGTAAGCTTGAATAAAGGAAGAACCGTTTGACTTCAGTGCTTCTATTATTTTACCCATAAAATCATTTACATAAGCAGGGTTAACTGTTGCTAAAAATAGGGATTTAGTACCATAAAATCCAAAAGGAGTGACTAGATCTTGTTTTATACCCACTTTCCCTGGTATTTTTTCTCCTCCTGGTCCTGTTGTAGTTGAGGCGTGAGGAGGTGTCCCTCCACTCTCTTGAATACCTGTATTCATAAATGCTTCATTATCATAATTCAAGAATAAAACATTACTCTTTTCATCTCTAGCAAGTAAATCTTCAAAATTTATAAAATTTCTCTCGGGTTGTGACATTATTATGTATCTACCTCAAAAATTTTATCTTTAGTTTCTCTTACTCCAAGATACGTATATAATTTTCCCTTCATATCGGTAACTTTTTCCATCTTTTTCTTCGCGATATCAAACTCGTCTCTTGTGACATCTCGACCACCTAAACCTACAATAAAACATCTGAATAATGTTCCCAACGGATATAAAGCTGTAGCAATTGAGGATGAAAAAGGTGGTAAGAGATTGTTCAATGAATCTGATTTCTCTAAAATAATTAATTTTTCAATATTATGATCTTTTACGATTTTTTGTAGTTGTTCATAAGGGAAAGGCCTATACGCACGTATTTTTATTAACCCTACATCTTTATTTTTTGTCATCCAGCTTACAATGTTTCCACACATCGAACCCATTGTAATAAAAGCAGTTTTTGATGAATTGTCTAAGTTATATGTTTCAATTAAATTATATTCTCTTCCTGTTGCTTCCCTGAAGCGTTTAAACGCATTTTCTATAATATTTAACACAGGCTCTTTAGCCTCATCCAAATTTTTTCTACCCTCCATAAAAAAGCTCGGTGTGACTATTCCCCCCCATGTTCCAGGATGTTCAGGTGTAATAGTATGCCTTGGTTTTTTAGGAGTTAAATTAAGTACAACAGCATCTGGAATTAGTGTTAAATTTTGAACTGAATGAGAAATAATGAAACCATCGTGAACAAACATAGTAGGAAATAAAGAATCTTCAGAGATCATTACTGAAAGAATTGCAGCATCATAGGTTTCTTGAACATTTTCTGATACAATACAATTCCAGCCATAGTCTGTTAATACAAACTCCCATGAGTTCCAAATAGAAAGATTGGGGGCGTTAAAAGCCCTAGCTGAAATCATCATAGTTAAAGGGACTCGCCACCCGACTGCCATAGGTAAAGCTTCTGACATTAATAAATATCCCTGAGAGGCGGTTGCTGTAAATACTCTAGCTCCTGCTGCACTAGCAGCAGTTGAATAACTTATCGCTGCCAATTCTGATTCAACATTTACAAATGCAGCTTTGAGTCTACCTTGATGAACTACATCAGATAGTCCTTCTACTGATTGAGTTTGAGGAGTGATTGGAAATGCACAAATAACATCAGGGTCTGTTTGTGTTACTGCTCCTGCTACTGCGTAATTACCAATCATCGTCGTTCTAATTGGTTCCTTAATTTCTTTAAAAAATATTCGCATTGGTTCTATTGACATTTTTACTTACCCCCCTCTTCTTCTGGTACTGCACAAGCTGCAGGTCCTTGTTTTAATCTTTTATCAATAGCATCAACTGGGCAGATTTCTAGACAATTAAGACATGATTTACAATGATACCTGTCAATACCTGCCATATGCCATAGTCCATCCTCTCCCTTTTTTCTCACAATTGCAAAATCTGGACAAATGTACCAGCATTGGGCACAATCAGTACATTTTTCTTCATCCCAAAGTACGTCCCATTCCCCCCAGCTCCCTGTGTTCACTTGATTACTGCCAACTGAAATGACTTCCTCATCATTATACCATACTCCTGCTTTATCTAGTTCTTTATAACCGGGTAATCCTAAATCTAATTGCTGCCAAGGAACTTTTGTATCGACAGTAAAATCAGGATCAAGCCCAATATCGTATATACAAGTTTCTTCAATAGCTTGTTTAATTGCGGCTATGTTTTTTGCTGCTAATTCTCCAGTAAATCGTCTCATAATTGCATCGGATAATTCTTCAAATGTAAAAATATAAGAAACTCTAAGTAAAGCTCCTAATATGATAGTATTTGTTATATTTCTACCTAAGACGTCTAACGCGATTCTAGTTGCATCGATGGTTGCAATATTTATATCTTTTCTTTTAACCGTTTCTTGGATTGTTAATTGGTCTATTGTGGTGTTTACAATAAGCCAGCCCCCCTTTGGTAGTCCTGCTGTTACATCTATTTCTCCTAATAGAGATGGATCTAACACAGAAACAAAATGTGGTGAGTAAACTTGCTCGTTTGATCTTATTAAATCTAAATTAGCGGATAAGCGAACATAACTCTCAGTAGGGCTTCCCATTCTCTCAGCACCGAATCTAGGCTGACATATCCCAAATCCATAAAAAGCTTCTACACAAAGATTAGAAGCAGTAACTCCCCCTTGACCTCCACGAGCATGGAAACGGAGATTTATTGTATGATCTTTTAAAACTTCTTTAATATGTTCCGGAGTTAACATTTGAACATCCTCATTTAATTATTTATATAAAATTATGTTTTAGTATTATGAGTAATCTTTGTATGAAATTAAGTATTTTCCATTTAATTTATAAATCTTGGGTTAAGCAGATTATGGGTAATTTGATGGTTCATAAAAAAAAAGAAAATTAATTTTAAGCATACTCGTTATTTAGTTTTTTAGCAACATCTATAGATAATAATAGAATATTTTTTAAGCCTTGTTTAGAAACAAGCTCCATATTATCTCTTATAGTATGAATATATTTAATTCCTCCAACAGATCCTAAAACGCAAGCCTGATAGCCGAATTTAACCATTATTTGTTCATCAGACCAAGCACCGACGGGAACATAAATATTTTTAATTGGTATTTTCAATTCTTTTGCACTCTTGATAAATAATTCACTCAACTTTTTTGAAGATATTTTTCGGGGTATTCCATGAGAGGTTACTATTCTGATATCACCCAAACTTCCTATGGTATCGAAATTTATAAAAAATGTAGAATCTTTCTCAAATTCTATTTGATGTTTATTTATAAAATCAACAGCCCCTCCCAAGTTAAGTTCTTCTGAGCTAGTTAGCAAGAACGTTAACTCAATATTATCTAAAGACGATTCCTTAAAGAACCGTGCTAGCTCTATGACAGTTGCAACACTAGTTGCATTATCGGTCGCACCCGGTGACGCATTTCCTGTTTTATTAAAAAAATTAAGAAATCCAACTCCAGCTATGACTATACTAATGTATAAAAGTATATCATTTAAAATAGGAACATTAAAACTTAAGAGTATTTTTAAAATACTAAAAATTAAATAAATAAATAACAAGATTATGAGCCCAAAAATCGAAATTAAGAAAATAAGCATTCGAATAGATGTAGGGAAAGTTTGAGATTTGCTATCGTAATGGGCCATAAATACTATTTTTGCTTTCTGATTTTTGCTTTTTAAGTTTATAAATATATTTTCTGTGAGAAAATTTTTATCTTCATTGCTCATTAATTTATTTTCTTTAGGGGTTGCCATTCCCAGGAACTTAAAAAGGCCAATAAAAAAACCAAATATTAAAAATAAAGTTATTATTGGAAAAACGTAAAAGGAGAAAGCTAACCCCACTAGAATCAGGCCCATTACTACAAATATGTATCTTACGAAAACCCAAGAGTATATTGATGTTTTAAACGTATCATTATGGATATCAGTGTATCCTGCTTTTTTTATTTCATCTATAATAATTTCCCTTGCATTCTTTTCACCCATTGAACCTACTAACCGAGGGAAAGCTAACCTTTTTGTAATATTGTATACTCTATTTTCATCTACTAGCATAATTATCTTACTAGATGGGTTTTAATTTTATTTATACTTAACTGTACTTAAGTGTGCAATTCAAACTCTTTGTGTAATCAAGAAATTAGAAAAATACATCAAGTTTATACTATTTATATCATTTTTCAAAATTAATAGGTTTAGTGTCTACTTTAGAAAAAAAATGGTCAAAGTTTAAACAATTTGATTTAATTCCTTGGAGCTGTCAATGTATTTATGAATGTATTTAAAATATTCAAATCAAAAGACCTAAGGATAACACCAGATTTCAAACCTATGATTAGAATCATTTTTTGGAACAGTTTGGGTTTCTTCTTTTTCCAGTTTTTAATTCCCTATGTCACTGCTCAACTTTTGAAAGCAACAGGAGTTGAAATGGGTTTAACTTTTTCTTTTCAAATTCTAGGTGGGTTGATAAGCGCTCCATTGGTTGGATATTTAACTGACAAGGTATCTAAGAAGAAACTGGTATTGATAGGAAGCTTTGGGAGAGGCGCATGCTATTTGATAATGTACTTTGGGATTCTTACTTCATCTTTAATGATATTTGCTTTAGGTTTATTTGTGCTAGGTTTTTTTGTAGGGTTCTTTTGGAGTCCAATTGATGCTCTAATCTCGGAAAAGTCACATAAATCTCACCGTTCTTCTGCATTTGGTAAAAGAGGAGGTATGATTGGACGAGGAAATTTAGTTGGTT
>SMTZ1_10000153_pt1 | contig 63662 bp, 52 predicted proteins | sample DeeMarSWOR136_30_FD_25667 | JGI IMG/M metagenome (IMG submission 25667) | reverse complement strand
GGGGCAACCTGACGGTCACCCGCTGAAGGGTCTTTCCGGTAATCCGGGTCCGCAGGCCGCGGACCACACACTCCACCTCGGGCAGCTCAGGCATGTCTGTCCCTTAGCTGGATCTGTTCATAAATATGTTTTACACCCTACAGGGGGGTGCACATTCATTTTGCCATTAACCAGTATGCAGTAAGCAGGATGCAGTAGGCAGTTTTCACGAGTCTCCAGTCTCTAGCATCCAGTATCCAGGATTGGTCTTTTTCTCGGTAATCGGTTATCGGTGATCGTGAAAAGCAAATTCCGTCTTGTTTTTCTCTAGTATCCAGCATCCAGGATCCAGAATCGGTCTTTCTTTTCACTATTCTCAAGTCTCGTTTTTTCAAGGATCAATCTAATTTCATGGATAATTCGGGTTACAAGAAAGAGACCTCATTATACAAAAAACTGCCTCCAACAGCAACCGAAATCTTCTCTTTTTGGAGGAGATCAATCCATGGAAGGTGGCCAGTCTCCTCACGATGAGCTCGGTGATGAGGGTGGCCATACGATTTAGCGGCTTGTATTGTGCATTCGAAGGCTGCAAGTTCTTTGTTGTTGGATCGTGGATCCAGGATCATTCATCTCATGCCATCATCGTGACGACTTTCTGTGATAGCGCTTCCATGTTACAAAATGCGTTCGGCGAGACGCTAAGCCTTATAAGTTCTTGTACTACTTGTCGTACAAAATTGAGAAAAGTAATTACAGCAACAGAACCAGTCCATACATTGGGTTTTCATAAATTTTTACCACGTGTGTACTTAAAAACCAGGTGGCGAGCTAAAAAGAAAAAGGGTTGACCTTGCCAACCCTTTTCATTGAACAATGGAGGCGACGGGAGTCGAACCCGTGTCCGAAGATAACTCGACAGGAACCTCTACATGCATAGCCTTTCTTTTAAATCTCGCCTGCTCCGTCTCCGAAAGGCAGGATACGGAGCGGGCCAGCTCAAAAGATCTCATCGTTCAACCTTGAGCAGGGCTGAACGACCAGCCTGCCTTCATCGACGCCCTCATCCAGCCCGGCAAGCGAAGCCGGTGAGAACGGGTCGCCTTTAATTAGGCGGCCATTGCATACGAATAATCGTTTGCAATTAGATTTGTTTTCCCAATTGTTTAACGAGCCACTGGGACCTCGGCACGCAGTTCCGGCCTCACTACCCCCGTCGAAGCGTATCGCCCCCATATTTGGTGCGCCCACAAGGAATCGAACCTTGAACCTACTGATTAAGAGTCAGTTGCTCTGCCTAGTTGAGCTATGGGCGCGATTGTAAAAGAACAGAGAAAAACTATAAGTCCTTTGCAGTAGGTAAAAATATAAAAAAAACCGGTATGTGTCAAGCGAAAAGACCGTTGATCGGTAATCGGTGATCGTTAATCGATAAGAAAAAAAGATCTAAGGTTTTCACGATCAACGATTAACGATTAACGCTGCACGAAAAATGAGCCCGGCGCGAATCGAACGCGCGACCAACGGCTTAAAAGGCCGCTGCTCTACCTAGCTGAGCTACGGGCTCAGTTTTGACCTACTATTATTGTGAAAAAAGGGAGTTTTGTCAAGGGTTTTTTCGTTTTTTGAGGGAGAGGGGCACGAGATTCGAGACTCGAGATTCGTGAAAAGCCAAACATACCTGTCGTTCTGAGGAGTGACGTGGAACAAGAGAAGTCATAACCCTGAGCGCAGCGAAGGGGACACGGAGCGAAGAAAAATCTCATTTTCTCTGCCAACTGATCGGCTGAAGCATAAAGGAGATTCTTCGGTCGCCTTCGCTTGAGCTCAGGCTTCCCTCAGAATGACAAAAAGGGGAAATTTGGAACCGGTGAGTGGGAGAAAGCCCAACATTTATGTTGTTGCCAGGAGGTTTTAAGCCCTTCGGCTTCGCTCAGGATAAAATCCACGAAAAACCGACCAAGCAATCTCGGTGCGGGGAGGTGTGGTGAGGGCCCTGCCAACTGCAACTGCCAACTGCCACTGGAGAGGGGAGGGAGGGGGTTACACTGAGCGTAACCCCCAAAATTGGATAAATATCATAGCCCTCTGGCGACAGGAATCTCGAGTTCTTGATCTCCTCTTAGAACTTTTAACAGCACGCTTGTACCAGGATCGCCAATAATCAGCGCGACGTCATGCAAGTTGTCACCATTTAGGGCATTGCCATCAGCCGCGATAATTTTGTCCCCAACCTGTAAGCCCGCCAGATCTGCTGGCCCAGAGGGAGCGATACCGGCGACGATCTGATTGCCAATTTGAATCCCTATCTTGCCAGGCTTCGCCACATTCTCATCAAGTCGCTCAAAAGATTGAATTGGCTGGCCGCCGCGGGTGACAGGGATCTCGAGTTCTTGATCTCCTCTTAGAATCTTTAACAGCACTATTGTACCAGGATCGCCAACTATCAACGCGACATCATGCCTGTTGTCCCCATTCAGGGCATTACCATTAGCCGTGATAATTTTGTCTCCAACCTGTAAGCCCGCCAGATCTGCTGGCCCAGATGGCGTTATGCCGGCGACTATCTGATTGCCAATTTGAATGCCTATCTTGCCAGGTTTGGCCATATACTCGTGAGGTTTCTCAAAAGATCGAATTGGCTGGCCGCCTTTAACCGTATATGGGGCATTGCTATCAGCCGTGGCAATTTTGTCTCCAACCTGTAAGCCCGCCAGATCTGCTGGCTCCGATGGCGCTATACTGGCGGCTTTCTGATTGCCAATTTGAATGCCTATCTTGTCAGGTTTCGTCACATACTCATGCGGTTGCTTAAAAGATTGAGTTGGCCGGTCGCTTTTAACCGCTCGCTTTGCTTTATCCAGGAAAGACTGCAGTTGCTTTCTGGCCTCACCGGAAGTTATATCCCCTCGCTCTGTCCTGCCAAAAGCGTTCTGCATGGAAGGGAAAGCATTGGCATAGACCCTCGTTTTTTTGCCCGCAGATCTGAGCAGTATGATGATCTCCTGGTCTGGATGTGATGAGGACGGACTCTCAAGGGGTATCTTATTAAGATTCCCAGACCCCATGTTCATCTTGCCCACGAAGGCCAAAGCACCCTCGGTTTCTGAGGTGAGCACATAATCCTTAGAGACGAATACTTCAACAAGTGCGGTTTTAATCACATGTCTATTCGATGATGGAATAAGGACTTCTGGTCTTCCTGACGAATATCCTAGATGTGAAGTTGCACAGCCGGCCGCTACCATGGGCAGCAAAACGGCCCACACTCCAGCCTTTTTCATGACGAACACCCCTTTCATAATCTCCTTGGGATTCCCTGGAGGGGACTTTCCCCTCTTCCTTTTCTATTTCAGTAATCGGGAAAATAGCGGCTTACGAGCGCACAAATTTCTCTTCAGTAGATGTTGATAAGCTTCATAGCTGGCTCATAAATTTATAGCAAGTTATGTACCACTTCTTTAATATCAAGTCCCAAAATTTGCAGAGAGCAAATAGGAAAAGAATGGGCAAGGCTCATAAAAAAGCCCTCCCCAAGTTATGGAGAGGGTCTGCATCACACTTGATTTTAGAATCTGTTTCGAATTTGTTTCAAATCACGGTCAAGACGACGGATGCCAAAACTCTGGTTCCAGAGGTGATGTATCTACCCACACAGGTTCGGCACCCGCCTCATTGAGATTGCTAGAAGCTCGATGCTGGAGAATCATTACGTCTTCTTTAACTGTCCCGCATCCAGCTTCAAGTCTCTAGCTTCTGGCTTCCATACGGGCCTTCCACAACCATAAACTGACTTCCAGCCTCTTATCAATGATATTTCGCCAATGACTCTCTATTTAGCCGTGCTCAGACTCCTGTCGAACTCACCAACCATATTGGATTCCTCCGACTTGTTTCCGGCTGCGTCCACAGCTTTGACCGTGTAGAAATAGTCGATACCCACTTCGCCAGCGGTACCTGCGTCGGTATAGGTGGTATCCATAGTGCTGGCTAGGGAGTCATCGAAAGAATCAACCCCTGTTCTTCGATAGACCACGTACCGAGTCGTTGCCACGTTGTCGTAAGGTTCAGTCCAATAGAGGCGAATATCACCATCAGCACTTTTAGAACCATTCTCCAGGGCAATGGCCAAATCGTCGATGGCCTCTGGTGGGGTCAGGTCAGCAACCATCTTAGACTGAACCTGAGTAGTCAGCGTATCGTTATACCAATTATCGTCGCTGGCGAGTGATGTGACCACGGTCACAGTGTAGACAACCCCGGTATCCGAGCCCACCGTCCATGGGGCGAAAGTGGTCTGAACAGATGTGGTCTCAGCCAAACCGCTCACAGAGAACGTGTCCCCATAGAGATAGTGACCGGCAGTGTCAATAAGACAGGAGATGTCAAAACTCTGGAGGCCAGAGCGGTAGTTGCTGGCCGTGGCTGAGGGCAGATACGAAGAGTCCGTCTCTACTTTCCTCGGTAGATCAATTGAGACCACACCCACATCGGGGCTGCCACTTCCCAAAGCATAGAGACTGCCGTCAAAGCTGCCGATGTACAGTATTCCATTGTCGTCGATAGTGGGCGAAGATTCGATCTCTCCGCCAGTAAGGAAGCTCCACCTGAGGGATCCGTCGGGGTTAATCGCATATAAGGTGGAGTCCCGGGAACCGACGTAGATGGTCCCACAGCCGTCCACGGTAGGAGAACCGTCAATCGAGCCACGAGTGGGGAACCGCCACTCTAAGATGCCAATATCCCCCTGATCACGAATGGCATAAAGAGTGCTATCATAAGATCCAACGTAGATCGTCCCGTCCGGTCCGATGGCTGGTGACGACTCCGCTCCATCTTCCATAGCAAATTTCCACTTAAGACTGCCATCCGGGTTAACGGCAAAGAAGACCGTATCCACAGGAACAGGATCTTGTCCCCACGCTCCATAAGGATCTGTTCCCACATAGATTGTTCCATCCGATCCAATAGCAGGGGAGGAATCTACCAGATGACCATCGTAAAACTGACCGGTAGCATACTTCCACCTCAGCTTAGCATATGTGACGGAGTCCTCAAAAGCGTAGAGGTGTTCATCCTTGGAACCAACATAGATTTCTCCATCTGGACCGATTGCGGGAGAGGAGAAAACACACCAATCCGTTAGGTATGTCCACTTTTCTGTACCATCTGGATTGAGAGCGTAGAGGTTGAAGTCCAGACTTCCCACATAAATGGTTCCATCTGGCCCAATGGCTGGGGATGAGAAGATTAAATACCCCACGTATGTTCTCCATTTCAACTTCCCATAAGTGATGGAGTCCTCGATGGCATAAAGATAAGTGTCAAAAGAGCCAAAGTAGATGGTCCCGTCCGGGCCTATGGCAGGAGATGAGAACACACCTCCTCCAGTGGTAAAGCGCCATTTGAGGCTCCCATCGGGATTGATAGCGTAGAGACTTGAGTCAGTAACCCCGGCGTAAAACCATCCAGTCCCCACATAGATAGTCCCGTCTTCACCGATACAGGGAGAGGAGGCTATGGCATCGTGAGCATCGGTAAAGACCCAATTAGCTGTAGGTTCCGCAGGACCAGTATAGGGGGTCCGACCAGTATGCTGCAGGTCGTGGCGGAACATGGGCCATGGACTGTCCCCTACCTGCGCTGAAGCAGCGCTAGTCAGAGCCATAACCACCGTTATTATTAACTTTGTGAATTTCATCTCTTCTTCCTTTGCTTTGAAACCTAGTATAAAGCATGTTGGAGAAGTAGTTATTACCGCTCAATTCACCATATTTCATTCCCGCTTCATCGTATTAAAAAACCCCAGCAGACGGGACTGAATTGAGTAACCATCGAATGGTGACCAGGACACTCGCTAAGCCATGGATCATCCGTCAGTTGGGGAATATGAGGCTATAAAAACATCTTCCTAGCATTTTAGTCAAGTATACTATATTATGATAACACATTTCCCCCTAATTTTCAAGCGTTTTTTAGATTTTTATAACAAATTTGAAACAATCTCACAGCCGTTATGCTCACTATTGCCCGCTCACCTGACCAGCACCATCTTGATGGTTTTGCTGAAATCACCCACCATCAACCGGCAGAAATACACTCCGCTGGCCACGTCCCGACCGCCCTGGTTATGCCCCTCCCAGCTGATCGAATATCTACCGGCCTTTTGCTCCGCATCCACCAGAGTCCGCACATGGTGACCCAGGATATTGAAGACCTTCAGGGTCACAGATCCGTCTTGCGTTATCTGATAGCAGATCTCGGTATTTGTGTTGAAGGGATTGGGGCAGTTCTGAGAGAGCGCAAATTCCAGAGGCTTTGCCTCCTTTGGCGTTTCGCCTTTTACTTCAGTGGGGATTTCTATGTATTTGATGGTGGCGTAGTCTTTATCCGTGCCGATGCCGAAGCTATATCCGGTCACATAAACATTGCCGGAATCATCTACTGCGATGGCTTGCGCATCATCGTCTTCATCTGCCGGCCCGTTGTATCGGATGGCCCAGGCTTCGTCTCCATCGGGATAGTACTTGATGGTGGCGTAGTCGAAGTTTTGGGGAGGCGTGTTGCTTTGAGCACTGTGTCCCGTCACATAGATATTGCCAGATTTATCCAGGGCTAGAGCATTAGCTCCATCCACGTCGTTTCCGGGGCCGTTATATATTCTCACCCAGGCGGTGTCTCCATTGGGATAATACTTCACGGTGCCGAAGTCACCGCGCGGCTGGGCACTGATAACAGTATGCGTTGAGACGGAGACACTGATAGGATCGTCTATGGCCGTCGCATCGATGCCAGGTTGATTTGCCGTCCCTGTCACCACAACGTTGCCTGAATCATCCACGGCGATAGCTCTAGCGCGATCCTCACCGTTCTCAGGCCCGTTATATCTTCTCACCCAGGCAGTGTCTCCATCGGGGTGATACTTGATGGTGGTAAAGTCCATGGTTGTCAAACTGTCATAGCTTTCTCCGGTCACATAGATATATCCCCAATCATCTATGGCCAATGCCAGGGGAGTATCAGATTGGTTTCCCGGTCCGTTATATCGCTGGGTCCAGACGGTATCTCCATTGGCGAGATATTTTATGGTGATAAAGTCTCGGGACGTTCCGCTGCCGTGACTTCCTCCCGTCACGTAGACGTTGCCCGAATCATCAAGGGCCAGGGCAAAGGCAAAATCATCTTGGTTTGCCGGTCCATCATATCTTCTCACCCAGGCAGTGTCCCCATGGGGATAGTACTTGATGGTGAACGCGTCGGCGACTGCCTTGGTGTTATAGCTGTAGCCGGCAACATAGACGTTGCCGGAGGCATCTACTGCTATACCATAGGGGAAATCGCCTCTGTGCGACGGTCCGTAGTATCTCCGCGCCCAGGCAGTGTCTCCATTGGGATAGTACTTCACGGTAGCGCATTCCTGGCTCGGGTAGTGCCCCGTTTCGCCCGTCACATACACATTGCCGGAATCGTCTATCGCCAGGGCTCGACCCCATGCTCCTGAAAGTCCCGTGTAGCTTCTGGCCCAGGCGGTATCTCCATTGGGATAGTACTTTATAGTGCCCATATCACCCCAGTTGATTACTCCCGTCACGTAAATATTGCCCGAATCGTCCACCGCTATGTCATTGGCCCAATCTAGGGAATTTCCAGGCCCGTTGTACCTCGCCACCCAGGCCGTGTCGACGGATTGAGACCAGGCAGATTGAACGGCACCACTTGCCAAGAGCATGACTGTGAAACAGAACAGTATCCTGGGTTTCATTTCAACTCTCCCTCCGTATTGGCCAAAGGTTGAAGGAATCATGTACCCCTTTATACCGTTTTGGTGATCTCTTGAGTTCGGCGAAAGCATGGGATGCCTTGTCGCCAGCTCCCGGTGGCCATCAGCTCACTTTGTAAGCAAAGTCGATAAGTTAGCTGGAGTCTATAGAATTTAAGGGCTTTTGTCAAGGATTTTTTAAAAGACGAGTTCCAATGTAAAAACGTGGCAGGCGCTTAAAATCTCCGAGATTGTCGCCGAATTCTTTTTGGCTTCCTTGCCGAGCAAACCACATCGTTGCCATTCACATTATCTTTGTCGGCAGCTGGTTATATCAGCACCGCTGGATTTTCTTTTCAGAGAACTCAAGTTTAGGCCATTTGAACGCTCTCGCCTCGCCTGAATGTACCTGCCAAACCACAAGAAATGGAACATGTTTACAATAGTCGGGCCGATTTCGAAGGCTTCGCCTTCGCAGCTAAGCTGGAAGCGGCTCAGCCAACCTCTCATGGGCTCAATATGGGACGTTTTTCACCCTTTTCTCCTTGACAAAGAGTACAATATGGAGTATAGTTGCAGTGGAGTTTTGTACAAGGAGGTTTGATGTTGCGACTTCGGTTTGGACATCTCGGCTTTAAGGCCAAGTGCTTGCTGGCCATCTTTGCCGTCTTCATCTTATGTAGTTCTGCATCAGCGTTTGCTTTACACGCGTATCGGCAACGAAAACTGCGGGTATCACACGAATCCTCCACCATAACCACCTCACATCCTGACGTCACACTCGCGGCCAGTTCCTCCTTCAGGTTGTTGGATCTGGGTTTCATCCTCGCTGGCGGCCTGATTCCCGCCATCGGCATAGCCCTTTTGGTCCTTGACAAGTCCGTGGCCAGCCGCTTGAGAAACATCGTTCAGGTAACAGACGAGGTGCGTTTTGGAGTTCTAGACCGCAAAATTGAGGTCAGCGGACGAGATGAGATCTCCAGATTGGTGCAATCTCTGAACCGCGCTTTTGCCGATCTGCGCGGTGGCCAGGAGAAGGTTCTCGGGAAGATCAATGCGTTACGCCAGTATAACGACTTGTTCATTCGGGAGAAACATGGCAATGACGGAGTCATCGTGGTGGACAGGGAGGGCAATGTCACCAACGCCAGCGGCAAAAGCCTAGCATTGCTGGGCTATACTCGCAAGGAATTATTGGGTCGCCCTCTCTCTGACTTCCTGGCCCCCGAATCGAAGAACAGGGATATGGGAGAGTTTTTTGATCTCCCCCGGCCCTCGTATAATCGTAGAAAAGAGGAGCTGGTTTTCGTTGACAAGGCAGGCACTTTGGTGCCGACAAAGGTCACCATCACCAATCTGTTTCGGCAGGGCGATTCGGCCGGCGCTCTGTTCGTGTTCGCCGACCTGCGAAATCGGGACGAGCTGGTCGAAGATCTCAAAAGCATACAGAACCGCTTGCGACAATCCAGCATCGAGCTGGGCATGAAGCTGTGGGAGCTGTCCGCGGTCAAGGAGGTGGTTCACACCCTGCAGACCACTATGAGTCTGGATGAGGTGCTGCGCATTATCCTCACCGGCGTGACGGCTGAACAAGGCTTGGGATTCAATCGTGCCTTTTTATTGCTCCTGGATGAGAAGGACAATAGTCTCAGGGGAAAGCTGGCTGTGGGGCCCGGCGATCCCCAGGAGGCAGCCCAGATATGGAATGGTTTGCGGGATCAATCTTACTCTCTTAAGGAATTGTTGAAGATGCATCGCGATGCCTTAGGGCAGTTGGATCCCAAGGTCAACGAGATCGTGAAAAGGATGAGGTTCGATCTGGCTCCAAATCCCGGAATCATCGCCCGATCCATGCTGGAGGGCGAAAACTTCAACATCACGAACGCGGGCCAAAATCCCCTCGTGGACCATGAGTTCCTGGAAATGCTGGGGACCGATGCCTTTGTGGTCGTGCCCCTCATCGCCCGGGGAAAGCCTCTTGGTGCGGTCATTGCCGATAACTGCTTCACCCGTCGACCCATTGAAGAGGCCGATGTAGATCTCCTGGAGACTCTGGCTAACCATGCCAGCTTCGCCATAGAACGAGCCCACCTCTACGGGCAGTTGATGAAGAAGGTCAGGGAGTTGGAGCAAGCTTACCAGAACCTGCAGGAGAGTCAAGATCAGCTTCTCCGGGCCGAGAGGCTCTCCGCCGTGGGCAAGATGGCCACACGTTTGGCTCACGAGATACGCAATCCCATCGTTTCTTTTGGAGGGTTCGTGCGTCTCATGTCCAAGAGATTGCCCAAAGAAGATCCCAATCAGGAGTATCTGAACATCATCACGGAGGAGGTGACTCGACTGGAAAAACTCCTCACCCAAGTTTTGGACTTCGCCAGGCCTGCTGGGCCCTCTTTCGAGTTGGTCGATCTCAATGAGGTGGTTCAGCAGGTTATGGTGATGATGCAGCCAGAGGTTGACGAAGGGAAAGTCGCCGTCCATGTGGAGCTTCAGCCGGATCTTCCCCAAATAAGGCTGGATCCACTTCAAATAGGCCAGGCCATGATGAACATGATCCGCAACGGCCTGGAAGCCATGCCGTCCGGTGGAGATTTGTGCGTCCGCACATACCGCCGGGAAGACCACGTCCAAGTGGAGATTGAGGACACCGGGGTGGGCATTCCACAAGAGAATCTGGAAGAGCTCTTCTCCGAGTTTTTCACCACCAAGTCAGCGGGGGTGGGGTTAGGGTTAGCGGTTGCCTATCAGACCGTTCGCAATCACCGAGGTGCTGTCCATGTGAGCAGTCGGGTTGGAAAGGGATCCACCTTTACTATCGACTTGCCCCTGACCATGGAGGATGGGATCAATCAGTCGCTTGAGCAAGGATAACATATAGGCGGAGGCTGGAAAAGAAGAGAAGGTCCATCGAAGGTCGTTAATCGGTCTCGAGGCTGGTAACGTCTGCGGTAAGTCGTGGGGCGTATATCGTTCATACTTATCGATGGCTTGCAGCTATAACGCCAACGACCATCGAAAAAAGACAGACGTGGCGTGCTTCGGCTGCGCCCACCGACATACGATCTGCGATGCTATAAGCCTAGCAACATTCCTTGGGCTCATAAAGGAGGTGTGTGTGGTGTCGACCATATTGGTGGTAGACGATGAGGTGAACATCTGTAAACTCTATGAGAGGGAACTGGAGGATGCGGGCTATAAGGTCGTCCTGGCCAACGACGGTCGAAAAGCCGTGGAGTTGGTCAAAAACAACGGCATCGACCTAGTTGTGCTAGATATTCGCATGGATAAGCAGGATGGCATCGAGACTCTGCGCCAATTGGTCAAGCAAAAGAGAGACCTGCCAGTTATCCTCAACTCGGCCTATTCTTCTTACAGGATGGACTTCAACACCTGGTGGGCCGACGCCTACCTCATCAAATCGTCTAACTTAGAAGAGTTAAAAGGCAAGATCCAAGAGCTATTGACCTAAAGGACATAAATCTTTGGCTAAGTCCGTTCAGATGGCCAGGTTTATAAAGTATCAGCTTCCTGCCTGCCTGTGGGCCATCCTCATCTTCGCGCTTTCCTCCATACCGAGGCCACTGCCCCCACCAATGGGGGTGAAAGTTGCTGACAAACTGTACCACTTCATAGAATTTTTCATCTTCGGTCTCTTATTGGCTCGGGCTTTTCTGAGCATAGCCTCCCAAGGGAAAGAGCATAAGGCCGTACTTGTGGCTGCCGCCCTTGGGATTTTTTGGGGAGCGGTCGACGAGATCCATCAGGCATTCGTTCCCGGCAGAGACGCGAGCTTCCTCGATGCTCTCGCCGATGGCGTGGGCGTTTTGTTCATCTCAGCCATCATGTTGTGGATGGTCGGAAGGCGAAGAGTTATATAGAAAAAGGGAGTTGTGGGATTCGGGAAAAACCCGGGGACTGGGATTCGGGGACCGGGGGTTGGTGGGAAAGCACTGATAGCTAAAGATTTGAGATATTATATTGAATATTGACGCATCCTCCACCTGTCCGGTGGATCATTTCATTTTGTCCAAGTCTTAAATCCAACATTCCGCAATGTCCCGTTACTTAAAACAATCCACAATTTTGTGTGAGGACGTACATTTTTTAACGATAGCCGATTCACGACCTACGACATACGTGACGAGCTTCGATATCGAAAACCGCATCACGGATCACAAAGGGGTAAAGGAGGAAAAGATGAGATGTCGGGCGATCTTCGCATGTATTTTTCTGGTTCTGCTTTTGAGTGTCTTATCCTGCGGACAGAGGGACAAAGAGGCCAGACAGGACCTTCTCAAAGTCGGGTTGGTCTTCGATGTTGGGGGCAAGGGAGATAAATCTTTTAACGACGCCGCTTACAGGGGGGTCAGTCAAGCTGCCGCCGAGTTCCCCTTGGAGTTCGTGGAGTTCGAGCCGGGGCAGGATGCAGATCGAGAATCCGGCCTCAGGAAGCTGGCCCGAGGAGGGTATGATCTGGTCATCGGCGTGGGCTTTCTGTTTACCGATGCTATTAACAAGGTGGCACAAGATTTTCCCGACGTGCATTTCGCATGTGTGGATTACGATCTCAAAGCAGGATTGGAAATACCTGTTAACTTGGTGGCTTTGAAGTTTCGAGAGGAGGAGGGATCTTTTTTAGTGGGAGCGCTGGCCGCCATGAAATCCAATACGAAAACGGTGGGATTCGTCGGCGGCATGGATATTCCCCTGATCCACAAATTCGAGGCGGGTTACCGGTACGGGGTCCAGATAGAGGATCCCACAGTTCGTGTGTTGGTGAACTATGCAGGCGCCACCGGGAAGGCTTTCGACGATCCAGTCAAGGGCAAGGAACTGGCTCTTTCGCAGTTTAACAAGGGGGCTGACATCATATTTCAAGCGGCGGGCACAACCGGTCTGGGAGTCAAAGAGGCTGCTCTGGAAAAGGGTGGCATGGTCATCTGGGTCGACTCAAACGGCAACTATTTAGCTCCGGGTACCATCCTGACCAGCATGATTAAGAAAGTCGATGTGGCCGTTTACGAAACCATCGCATCGGTGGTCAAGGAGCGGTTTCAGGGTGGCGTTCGGGAATTTGGCCTTAAGGAGGACGGGGTGGGATATGTGGTGGATGAACACAACCAGGGCTTGATCTCCCAGGTCATGATCGACCGTTTGGAGGAGCTGAAGGCCAAGATCATTGAGGGCCAGATTGTGGTGCCCAGCCATTGAGGTTCTCGTTCTATTCTGGACATAGCCATGTTGCTGGAGATGGTCGACATCACCAAGAGATTTGGTTCGGTTTTGGCCAATGATCGAGTCAATTTGCAGGTCCGCCAGGGGGAGATACACGCCATCGTGGGGGAGAACGGTGCCGGCAAATCGACGCTGATGAAAGTGCTGTATGGCCTGGTGCGACCCGATTCGGGAACCATCCGTATGCGTTCCAGAGAGGTGAGGATTACCGATCCAGGCGTGGCCACCCAGTTGGGAATCGGGATGGTGCACCAGCATTTCATGCTCATTCCCCAGTTGACGGTGGCCGCAAATCTGGTTTTGGGCATGGAGCCCCACGGGCGCCTGGGAACGTATGATCGTCGGGGAGCCCAACAGGCGACCAAGGATCTGGCTCAGGCACTGGGCTTCCAGATTGCCCCAGAGGACCTGGTGGGAGATCTCTCTGTGGGCGCTCGGCAGCGGCTGGAGATCATGAAGGTGCTCTATCGGGGCGCCCAGCTCATTGTCTTGGACGAGCCCACAGCGGTGCTGACCCCACAGGAAACCGGTGAGCTGTTTAAAACCATGCGCAAATTGAGGGAAAGTGGTAAGACGATTATATTCATCACGCATAAACTCTCCGAGGTCATGGAGCTCACCCATCGTGTGTCGGTCATGCGACATGGCCGCGTGGTGGGAGTCATGGAGACGGATCAGGTCACCCCTGACCAGTTAGCCGAGATGATGGTGGGCCGTCCCGTTTTGGGGCAGGTGGACAAGGACCCTTTCCGGCCCGGGCCGGTGGTTTTGGAGGTGCGCGATCTTCAGGCGGTGGACGCACGGGGAGCTCCCCGGCTGCGAGGTGTCCATTTTTCGCTCAGGGCTGGTGAGATTTTGGGCATCGCTGGTGTCGAGGGCAACGGCCAGACGGAGCTTGTGGAGGTGTTGAACGGACTGCACCCGGCCACAGCAGGTCAGGTCTTTTTAGAAGGTCGACAGGTGTTGGGGGAATCTCCTCGACAGATCCGAGAGGAAAGCGTGGCTCATATTCCCGAGGACCGTCAAAATCGTGGGCTATTGCTGGATTTCAGCCTATCGGAGAATGCCGTGCTGGGTCTTCAACATCGATCTAAGTTTTCCAGAGGCTGGCTGAGAAACAGGGCTATTCGGGAACACGCCGAGGAACTGGTGGAGCTGTTCGATATCCGGACGCCTGATCTGGAGATCGCGGTTCGAAGCCTCTCGGGGGGGAATCAGCAGAAGTTGATCGCAGCTCGGGAGGTGCAGCAGGACCCCCGTCTGCTCATCGCGGCTCAGCCCACCAGAGGGGTCGATGTGGGATCTGTCGAGTTCATCCATCAACAACTGGCCAACTTGAGGTCGAGGGGAAAGGCCATCTTATTGGTTTCCGCGGATCTTGAGGAAATCCTGGGGCTCAGCGACACCATTGCCGTGATGTTTCGAGGTAAGATTGTCGGTCAATTTCAGGCCGATCAAGCAGATGAGAGGACTTTGGGCCTTTTGATGATGGGTCAAGGAGTGGGGGATGGTCCATCGGACCTGGGGAGTCGTGAAGTTCCTGAGGGAGAGGTGAGATGAAGGAAAAGGGAGGAAAAGGTACTTTCTTGATTCTGGAAATCCTCTCTCCCGCAGTGGCTTTCCTGCTGGCCCTGGCTATGGGGGCTGTGCTCATTCTGTCTTTAGCCGAGAATCCCCTGCACGTTTACAACGTCATGTTCCGGGGCGGGCTAGGGAGCATCGATGGCCTGGGATACGTGTTCTTCTCAGCCACCCCCCTTATTCTCACCGGGTTGGCCGTCGCCTTTGCCTTTCGCGCGGGGCTTTTCAATATAGGGGGAGAGGGACAGCTGTACATGGGAGCTTTCTTCTGCGCCTGGATCGGATTCACTTTTCCGAGCATGCCGTCTACGCTGATGGTGCCCCTCTGTATTCTGTTCGCCGCCCTGGGGGGAGCTATCTGGGGGCTTGTTCCCGGCGTTTTAAAGGCACGATTTGGGGTACATGAGGTGATCAACACCATCATGCTTAACTTCGTGGCTATGCTGACGACCAATTTTCTGGTCAATCACGTCTACAAAGAGCCGGGCCAGATGATCCCCCAGACCAAGGAGATCGCCACCACGGCATGGATTCCGCGCATGGCACCCCTTCTCCAGAGGCTCCACATCCAGCTTCCCACGAGCAATCCTCTCAACTACTCTCTATTGCTCGCCTTGATGATAGCAGCTTTGGCTTGGCTTCTTTTGTTTAAGACCAGATTGGGCTATGAGATTCGCGCCGTGGGTCTCAGCCACAAGGCAGCCGAGTATGGAGGCATCAAGGTGGGAGCAACCATGGTGTTATCCATGGTCATCAGTGGGTCAATGGCGGGTTTGGTGGGGGTCAACGAGGTCCTGGGATATCGTCATCGTTTTCTGGACGGGTTTTCCACGGGACTGGGATTTACCGGGATCGCCGTGGCCCTGTTGGGTCGTAACCATCCCCTGGGAGTTGTCCTGGCGGCGGTGCTCTTCGGGATTCTTAACACCGGGGCTCTGGAAGTGGACATTTTCACCGACATCCCCCGGGAGCTGGTTATGGTCCTTCAGGCAGTGATCATCATCTGCGTGGTAGTCGGCGATCAGGTCTTTCGTCGGTGGGTAAGCCGTCGCTTACCTCTACAGCCTCATGCTGGCTTCTTTCATTGAACGGGCACTGATATGATACCTCTTGAGATCATCCCCGCCTCCATCCGGATGGCCACTCCTCTGACGCTGGCCGCTTTAGGAGGAGTGTTCTCAGAACGCTCTGGAGTGGTGAACATCGCTCTAGAGGGCATCTTGCTCAATGGAGCCTTCGCCGCGGTGGTGGCCACTCACTTCTCCGGCAATCCCTGGGTGGGGGTGCTGGCCGCAGTGCTGGTCGGACTTCTGACAGCCCTCATTCACGCTGTCGTGACGGTCACCTTCAAGGCAGATCATATCGTCAGCGGAGTGGCGGTGAATCTGCTGGCCCTGGGAGCCACCCAATTCACGTGCTGGGTGGTTTACGGAAATTCTGGCAACTCCGATCGTGTGCTGGGATTGTCCCCCTGGAATATCCCTTACGTGGAGCAGGTGCCCATCCTGGGGCAGATCTTGAGTGGACATTCCCCCCTGGTCTATGTGGCAATTTTCTTGGTGCTGCTGGCTCATTTTTTGCTCTTTAGAACGGTTTTCGGGCTCCGCCTTCGGGCAGTTGGCGAGCATCCGCTGGCAGCCGATACCATGGGTGTTAAGGTTATCTTGATGCGTTATTGCGGTGTCCTGATCAGCGGTGTGTTAGCGGGATTGGGCGGCGCTTTTCTGTCTCTGAACACGCATTATTTCGTCAAGAATATGTCTGGTGGGCGTGGGTTTATCGCCTTGGCGGCCATGATTTTCGGAAAATGGACACCTTTTGGCGCAGCCGGAGCATGTCTGCTGTTCGGTTTTTTGGAGGCCCTCCAGATGTTTCTTCAGGGTGGTGGGGTGCCCACCCAGTTCATTCAGATGATCCCTTATCTGGCCACCATGGTGGTCCTGGCCAGCGCCGTGGGCAGGGCGACGCCGCCGGCCGCGGTGGGTCGCCCCTATCTGAAAGAGGCAGATTGAGATTCGCCCGACAAAGAGAAATTTGGGTCCATTCCCTTTTTGTATTGACACATTTCATGAGACTCGTTATTTTTAAATAGATGTAGCCATTCCAGGTTAAGTGGTGGGTCGGCATGGTGTCGTTTCAGACCGTAAAAGGAACTCACGATATCCTGCCCGAGGAGGTGGGTCTGTGGAGATGTGTCGAGGAAAAGGTCCGCCAGATGATGGAAGCCTATAATTACCTGGAGATTAGGACTCCCATATTCGAACACACCGAGCTGTTCAGCCGCAGCATTGGCCAAGACACGGATATCGTGGGCAAGGAGATGTACACCTTCAGCGACAAGGGCAATCGGAGTTTAACCCTCAGCCCTGAAGGAACTGCCCCCGTTGTCCGGGCATATATCCAGAACAATCTTGGGGCTCAGTCCCCTCAGGTGAAGCTCTTTTATATAGCTCCCATGTTCCGTCAGGAAAATCCCCAGCAAGGCAGGTTTCGCCAGTTTCATCAGTACGGAATAGAGGCCATTGGCTCGCTGGATCCGGCTCAAGATGTGGAGGTTATCACTCTGGCCATGGGTATTTATAGTGAGCTGGGGCTACAGAAATTAAGCCTCCGTATGAACTCTGTCGGCTGTCGTATCTGTCGACCTATCTATCGGGATGTGCTGCGGAATTTCCTGAAAAGCCGAATCTCAGCCCTTTGCAAGGATTGTGTGCAGCGGCACGAAGAGAATCCATTGCGGATTCTGGATTGTAAAGAACCCGCTTGTCGCGAGCAGACAGAGGATATCCCTTTCATGATCGACCACCTCTGCCCGGAGTGCTCTCGACACTTCGCCAAGGTTCAGGAGCTCCTCTCCCAACTTGACGTGGCCTATGTTCTTGATGGGCGACTGGTGAGAGGTTTGGATTACTATACCAAGACTGCTTTCGAGGTGCTCAGCGGAGAACTGGGCGCGCAGGACGCACTGGGCGGTGGTGGCCGCTATGATGACCTGATCGAGATGCTTGGGGGGAGTCCCACACCCGCAGTGGGCTTCGCCGCTGGGATCGAGAGGCTCTTGATGGTATTATCAAGGGAGAAACGACCGCGGGTTTCCCCCAGATCCTTGGACCTGTTTGTGGTCGTTCTCGGCGACGATGCCAAAAAGGTGGCCTTAAAAGTATTGAGGCAGCTTCGACATAAGTTAGTGCGCTGTGACACCGACTTCGTGGGCCGTAGCCTTAAAGCTCAATTAAGGGCGGCAAACCGTTTAGGGGCGCGTTACGCCCTGATCATCGGAGAAGAGGAGTTACACAGGGGAAAAGCAATTTTAAGAGATATGGACAAGAGCCAGCAGGAGGAGATCGATCTAAATGAATCAGTTCAAGAGGTATGCGACCGTTTGGCTCGGCGGTCGCCCTAGGAAGAAATCAATAGTCATCATTGAGTGGATCACGTCGTTTGTTATGGTTGGCCTTTTTCTTTTCATGACCTGTAACAAAGAGGGGCCTACAGCTGCCGATACTCAGTCTCCTAGTGTGGAGATAACCTTTCCTCCATCTAACATCAATGTCGCGGGTGTTATAACCATCAAGGTTGCGGCGGAGGATAACGAGAAGGTAGTGGCGGTGGCGTTCTATATTGACGGGGACTCACTTTTTGTCGACGTTGCCCCTCCATGGGAGTATACCTGGAGGACTCTCGAGTATACCAACGAACGACATTCCATTAAAGCCAAGGCTTTCGACCAGGCTGGAAACTGGGGAGTTTCGGAGGATGTCAACGTGGTGGTCGAGAACGAGATCAATGAACCCCCCACCGCTACTATTCTGCTGCCACAAGACAGTACCAGTTTTGCCTTAGGAGAGGAGGTCATTTTGCAGGGTGACGGGCGGGATGCTTCCGGAAATCCCCTGCGAGAGGATCAGCTCACTTGGTTCTCTAAAGGTGAAGGCAACATGCCAATGCAACTGGGAACGGGAACGTATTTAGCCATCGACACTCTATCTTCAGGTTGGCATACCATCACGTTGATTGCTACTGACGATAATCAGTTGACGGGGAGAGATAGCACGGCCATTTATATCACCGCCGAGTCGGAAATCCTGCAGGTTACGCACGATGGAAACAGTGAATCAAATCCCTGTTGGTCTCCAGATGGCCAGCGTATTGCCTTTGCCTCCAATCGCTCCGGTAATTACGACATTTGGCTGGTCTCCATTGGGGATCAACCTACTCAGTTAACCGTAGATCCGGCACATGACTGGGATCCCGCTTGGCATGGTTCAGATATTGTCTTTACTTCTTACCGCAGCGGCAACGCCGACATCTGGAAAATATCAGAGGGCGGAGGAAATCCCGTTCAGGTGACTACTGATTCGGTCGCGGACCTCAGCCCCTCCTGGTCCGCGGACGGGGAGTACATCGTTATCTCATCCTATATGGGCGGAGGCGAAGCGTTTCAAAAGCCGAATCTATGGATCCTGCCTGTTGGTGTAGGTGACACCATGCAGCTGACTACTGATCCCGGATATGGGCCTGACTGGCTGTGGGGGGAGGACGTCGCCTTTCAAGGTCGGGACCAGAACATCTATGTGACCTCTTCAGCTTCAATGGTGCCCGTCCAGATTACGTGGGATCCCGCCGCGGATAGGTCTCCCAGCTGGTCTCCCGATGGAGATGCCATTGCCTTTTGCTCTGAACGAAGCGGAAATGAGGATATTTGGATCTGGTCACGCTATGCGGACCAAATTAGGCAGTTGACTTTTCATTCGGGAAGGGATTATGAGCCTGCTTGGTCACCTAATGGTCAATGGATTGCCTTTTCCTCCGATCGGAATGGTAACCCCGATGTTTGGATCATTCGAGTACAACCCTGAGGAGCACAATATAGTTAAAATTGACCAGAAGGCGAAAGTGGAGCGAGTTGGTTTGAATGCCGAAGGGATCGCAAAAAGAACTCACACATGCGGTGAGCTCAGGGCCAGCCATGTGGGCAAGGCCGTTACGTTAGAGGGATGGGTGCACCGGCGCAGAGATCATGGAGGGGTTATATTTATCGACCTGAGGGATCGCTACGGATTGATGCAGGTGGTCTTCCGGCCCGGGGGGAACGCAGATCTGCAGGATAGGGCGCGACGATTACGCAACGAGTATGTCATTAGCGTACGGGGGATCATCCGTCATCGCCCCGAGGATATGGTCAACCCCAACATGGTGACCGGGGAGGTGGAGTTAGAAGCACAGCAGGTGACCTTGTTAAGCGAGTCCAAATCTCCACCCTTCCTCATCGACGAGGAGTCTGGAGCCTTGGAGGACCTGCGGCTCAAATACCGCTATCTGGATTTGAGAAGGCCACCCCTGCAACGTGCTCTCCAACTTCGACACGAAGTTTATCAGGCTATCAGGAAATATCTCAACGAAAAATTGTTCTTGGAAATTGATACACCCATCTTGACCAAGAGCACTCCTGAAGGAGCCCGGGACTATCTGGTGCCTAGCCGGACTTATCGGGGAAAGTTCTATGCTCTCCCACAGTCTCCCCAGATCTACAAGCAGCTTCTTATGCTGGCCGGTCTGGATAGATATTATCAGATAGCGCGCTGTTTCCGGGACGAAGATCCTCGGGCGGATCGCCAGCCGGAATTCACGCAGATCGACATCGAGATGTCTTTCGTGGACGAGGAGGATATATACAACCTCACAGAGGGATTGTTCAAGCATGTCTTCGCCGAGGTGTTGGACGTTTCACTGAAGGTTCCCTTTCTGAGAATAGATTATTGGGACGCTTTGTCTCGCTACGGCACAGACAAGCCCGACATTCGCTTCGGCCTTGAGCTCGTCGATCTCAACGATGTGTTCTCGGAATCCCATTTTCAGGTTTTTTCCAAAGTTCTCGAGGCGGGCGGGCAGATTAAGGGCATAAATGCCGTTGGGTGTGGCTCCTATTCTCGGAAGGAGATGGACCAACTGGCCGAAATAGCCAAATCCTTCTGTGCCCCTGGTTTGATTTCCTTCAAAGTGACTGCTGAGGAGGCTGCCGAAGGGGGCCTTCAATCCTCGGTGACCAAGTTTCTATCCCCGGAGGAGAAGACCGGGCTCTGTGAGAGGATGAAGGCACAGGAAGGCGATCTCCTCCTGATAGTGGCCGGGGCGCAGAGAGCGGTGGCCGAGTCCCTTGGTCAACTCCGGTTGGAGATAGCCCGGCGCCAAAAATTGATCGAGCCAGGCCAGTTTCACTTCTGCTGGGTGTACAATTTCCCCCTGTTCAGCCGAAACCCAGACACTGGTCAGATGGAGTCGGAGCATCATCCCTTCACTGGATTTCGTGAGGAGGATATAGATTTTTTCGAGACAGATCCCACCAAGATCAGGTCGAGAGCATACGATATCGTGCTCAACGGGGTGGAACTGGGGAGTGGCAGCATCCGAATTTACCGTAAAGACCACCAAAAAAAGGTCTTCGAAGCTCTTGGTCTTGACCAGGATCAGATCCAGCGGCGATTTGGTTTCTTACTGGAGGCATTTGATTATGGAGCACCCCCTCATGGGGGCATAGCTCCTGGTCTCGATAGGTTGATCATGATCATGAGCGGGCTCGGTTCCATTCGGGACGTCATAGCCTTTCCCAAGACGACTACTGGTGCTTCCCTCATGTCCGGGGCGCCCACCACCGTTGATGAATCGCAGCTGCAAGATCTGGGAATCGCCTTGAGGCCTCGAAAACGGGATAGAGAAGTCGAAGCTTGATTTTTAGATGAAAAAATTCCTTGACAAAAAAAAATAATTGTGGTAATTTACCCCAGTCTGTATGACTTCAATAAACAAAGTGTGCTTTAAAGGAGGTGTTGATTTCATGAGTAGCAAGATTCTTCGCAGTTCAATGGTTCTTTCCCTTCTTGTCTGTGTCTTGTACGTCAGCACAGTGTTGATCGGGTGTGCTTGTCATCCATCTTCGGAACAGCTAAATCAGCTCGAGATGACCAAGGCTGCCGCGTTGTCAGCCGAAGAGGAGGTACAAGCCAAGACGCAGGAAAGGAAGAATTGGGAGAACAAATTACGGAAGGAACAGCAGGAGCTAAAGAAGGCTGAGGATGACTTGAAAGCCGTTCAGGAGGCTTTAGCTCAGGAAGGAGAGTAAAGACAGGAAAAAACTCTCTTTCTTGGATCTCTCAGAGTGTGAATGATAGAAAATACTTTTTACCTTCTGAAAGGAGTTGATTGCGACATGAGATACCTGAAAGAAAAAGGCATCTTCTTGTTCGTATCATTCCTCGCGGTGCTCATCGCCTTCGGAGTCTCCACCAGCTTTGGTCAGGAGGAGATGAGCTGTGAGGAGTATGATGCACAGTTGCTCTCCTGGCAACAGAGAGAAGCACAAGCGAAGGCCACCATCGCCGAGGAGGAGGAGAACATCGAGAGAATCAAGGGCGAGATTGGTGTTCTGGATCAAAAAACCAAAGATGTCATTCAGCAGACCTATGATCTGTTGGGCATCACACAGATGGATGTGGATCTTCTGGACCAGGAGATCCAGAGCATCCAAGACCATATCGACCAACTCATGATGAAGTCCTCCGAAGAGCTGGAGTTCAGACGTGACGAGATTGACGGTATCGAGAACGATATCGAGGCGCTGAACGCATGGCCCGCGGCGAGGTTGCCCGATATGATGCGGAAAATTGAAGGGCTGAAGAAAGCTCTGGCTGAACTTCGGCGCAAACTTCCCAAACTGCCTAGAACTCACACCGTCGTGAAGGGGGAGTGCCTGTGGATTATCTCTGGCTACGCCCAAATATACGACGATCCCGTGAAATGGCCGCGAATTTATCGGGCGAACAAAGATAAAATTCAGGATCCAAATTTGATTTTTCCAGGATGGGTTCTGGATATTCCCAGGGGATATCCCTCTACTCACACAGTGATGGAAGGCGAATACCTATCGAAAATCGCGTCTTACTGGGAGATTTACGGTAGTGCTCGCCAGTGGCCCAGAATTTTCGAGGCCAATCGTGATCAAATCTCAGATCCTGATCTCATTATGCCCGATCAGGTTCTCACGATTCCAAGGGACTGAGAGCTGGTAGAACCCTCTGGCTCTGTCTCACGTCCCTGGCGCGACACCCTGTTGATGAGGTGATAGTTGATAGAAAGACCTCTCGATCCGCGGGGCTTCCCGGAAAGGGAGGTTTTTCTTTTGTGAGGGCTGTCAGGGGCGAAAGTTCCCGTGACCCTATTTTCGATAATGTTCGGTGGTGAAGCGAATTGCTAAAAAAGTCGATTTCCCTAGAGGACATTGATCCTGGAGCTGTCCTGGGCACCAAGGACCAGAATCTGCGTATGATTGAGAAGAGCTTCCCAGCGAAGATAGTAGCCCGGGGTTCCCGGGTCACTGTTGAGGGGGATGAGGTGGTGGTTAGTCAAGTCTTGAGGGTCTTTTCCGATTTGATTGCCTGCGCCCGCACCGACTTTATGCCCCAAGCTGAGGAAGTCATCATGGCCATCAGCAGGGCGAAGACCAATCAGGAGGGGCTTTTGGTTGAGGGAGGGCTCTCCTATATCAATGTCTCCAGCAAAAAGGAAAAGGTCCGGCCGAAGACCTCCGGCCAGAGAGAATATGTACACACCATGGCCGAGTATGATGTGGTCTTTTCCATCGGACCCGCTGGTACGGGTAAGACTTATTTGGCCGTCGCCATGGCCGTAAATGCCTTGAGGCAAAAGGCGGTTACAAGAATCATTTTGGTTAGACCGGCCGTAGAGGCGGGAGAAAGTCTGGGATTTTTGCCTGGAGATTTTCGAGAAAAGGTCGATCCTTACTTAAAACCACTCTATGATGCCCTCTACGACATGCTGCCCGCAGATCGCATCAGGAAGTTTTTGGATACCGGTGTCATCGAGATAGCTCCTTTGGCCTACATGCGGGGAAGAACCTTGAACAATTCCTTCGTCATCTTAGACGAGGCACAAAATGCCACCATTGCCCAGATGAAGATGTTCCTGACACGTCTCGGGGTGAATTCCAAAACGGTGATCACCGGAGATATCACTCAAGTTGATCTCTCCGACAAAAAAGCATCGGGTTTGATCCAGGTTCAAGACATACTCCAAAACGTGAAAGGCATTAAGTTCGTCTATCTGACCAAGCGAGATGTGGTTCGCCACAAACTTGTCCAGGAGATTATCAGGGCTTATGAGAACTACGAGAAGGAAAAATGAGGATAAAAAGGCTGTCAAGAGAACTCGACGAGGATCAAACCTCTCACCCAAGGTGACGAAGATGGTCCGAAAAGAGGAAAAATCTTCTACGCTGTGGATGGGCTCTCGCCTCTACAAGTGGGTTCTGGGTCTCTTGCTGGTGGCTATCCTCACTCTTTTGGCTCCGGAGCACAGGGTCTTTCAACCCATAGGGCTGCCCCGGGAAGGAGACATCTCCAGAACGGATATCATCGCTCCCTTCACTTTCTTCGTGATGAAGGATGAAACTACGTTGGAGCTTGATAGAAATGCAGCTGCAGCTGGAGTTCTGCCCCTTTTTGACCACAACGCCTCGGTCCTAAAGGTCCAGAGGGAGAGAATGAGGCAGTTTTTCGAGGAAATGGAGAGGACCAGACAGACGAGCCAGTCCGGAGGTCAGCCCCTCGGATCGATTGGTGACCATCAGCTCTCTGAGCAAACTCTGAAACTCATGCTGGATCCAGAAAGGGCGAAAGTAGTGGAAGCCGAGGCGGATAAGCTGGTCAGTAGCCTATTAAAAATCGGGATCGCTCCCGGGGATACCTTGCATGTGGCCAAGCCGAGCTCATCTGTGAGAGTTCGGCGGGGAGATGCAGAGTATGAACGTATCGTCTCTGAGCTTCTCACAGAGGCCAGGGCCAGGGAGTCATTGTTGAAAGAGGTTCGGGCTCAGTTTAAAGATGACGCCTTGCTCGTCAAAGCCGCCTACGAGATCGGCCTTCTCTTTTTGGTGCCCAATCTTATTTACAACGAGTCTGAGACGGAGAAAAGAAAACGGGAGGCGGTCGAAGCCGTTCCCACCACCAAGGGGATGGTGCTGCAGGATGAGAAGATCGTCGGCAGCCATGAGCGAGTGACTAAAACCACCATAGAGAAACTACGCTCTTTAGCTCTGGCGAAAGAAGAGCGAGAGATACTGGGAAGATCGTGGAGTCTTCTCTACCCGATACTGGGCCGATTGTTATTCAATGCCTTTCTCGTGGCTCTGGTCGCCTCTTATCTGTTTCTCTATCGAAAGAAGGTTTTTTACGACAATCGATTGCTGCTTTTGCTGTCCCTTATCGTGGTAGGCCAAATGATCATCGCCTATCTGGTGCGAACTATGGCCGGAGCGTCGGAATATCTCGTGCCTATCTCCATCGCCGCCATGTTGACGACCATTCTCTTCGACGCCCAGCTGGGGGGAGTTATGGCCTTGGCGGTAGGGATGCTTTTCGGAAACCTGGAGGGTTTCGATCTGGCCGCCACCCTCGTGGCGCTGATGGTGGGCATTACCGCAGCCTATTCGGTTACTAAAGTTAGGCACCGACGGGAGTTCTATCGTCCTATGGCCTTCATCTCCCTAGCCTATGTGATATCCATCGGACTCATAGGCATGATGAGGCTCACTCCGGCAGAAGCCCTGTTCACGGATTTTGGGCTTGGGGTGCTCAACGGGGTGGGAACTCCCATCATTACCAGCGGTGTTCTGTTCATCTTCGAGGGTCTTTTCCCCGTGACTACAGACATCACTCTCCTGGAACTTTCTGACAGCAACCGTCCCCTGTTGCGGGAAATGGCCCTGAAGGCCCCTGGGAGCTATCACCACAGCATCAACGTCGGCTATTTATCGGAAGCCGCCGCTGAGGCCATCGGAGCCCATTCCCTCCTGGCCAGGGTAGCTTCCTATTATCATGATATTGGAAAGCTGGAAAAACCGGAGTATTTCGTAGAGAATCAGGGACATGGCCGAAAAAACCCTCACGATCGCTTGGCACCCAGCATGAGCAGTTTGATTCTCGCAGCGCATATCAAAGACGGTGCAGAGTTGGCCAAACGAGCCAATGTGCCTAAGGCGATCATCGATGTCATCCAGCAGCATCACGGCACCTCTTTGATGGCCTTTTTCTACCAAAAGGCCCTCGACCAAGGGTTTGGTAAAGAAGTTCAAGAGGCTTATCGATACCCTGGCCCCAAGCCTGAGACGAAGGAAGCGGCTATTGTGATGCTGGCAGACTCTGTGGAAGCAGCCTCCAGAACTCTTGAGGAGGCGACGCCAAGCAGGATTAAGGGCATGGTCACAAAGATTATCCAAGAAAAATTCACTGCCGGCGAGCTGGACAATTGTGAGCTGACCCTGAAAGATCTACACAAGATCGGCGAAAGCTTTATTCGTATCCTCAGCGGCACCTTCCACCAACGAGTTGAATATCCCCAGGGGGAAAACGAAGGTCGCAGGGCAACGAGGATAGCGAAACGAATGGCACCAGTGAACGGACCAAAAAATGGGTCGCGTTGACTCCAAAGAAGTTTACATTGCCAACGCTCATCCGTCCATTGAGGTGAACAGAGGCCGGGTGCGTCGAGCGGCCTCAGCTGTTCTGCACCAGGAATGCCAACGAGGGGGAAAGGTGAACGTGATTCTGGCTACCGATGCTGATCTGGCCAATCTGAATACCAGATATAGAGGATGTGATCACCCAACCGATGTCCTGGCCTTTCCAATGTCAGGACCTGAATTTGCCGTTCCCCAGGAGCAGGTTCTCGGCGAGGTTTACGTTTCTTTGGATCGAGCACGACAGCAAGCCCGGGAGTACAAGGTTACTTTGGCCAAAGAGGTTGACCGATTGGTCATCCATGGGGTGTTACATCTTTGTGGGTACGACCACGAAGATTCCCAGAGCGCTCGACAGATGAAGACCAAAGAAGAGGAGTTTTTGGAGGCGCTTTGATGAGCCTTGGACTTATGGTGCAACTTTTAGCATTCGTTCTTTTGCTTGCGTTCTCCGCTTTTCTCTCTCGATGTGAGGCGGGCCTTCTGTGGATGTCTCGGCGCTGGCTGGAGGAAGGACGCGAGAAGCGGAAGAAAGGCGGGTTAACCCGTGTCTTGGAGCGTAGGCAGGAGTTGTCCTTGGCCATTCTGTCAGCGCGATCTTTCGCTAATGTGGGTGCCGTTTCACTGGCTGCTGTGTTGCTGACTCGCCTTTTTTGGGATCGTGGTCTCTTCCTGTGGATTCTTTTAGAGATTCTGGTGCTGGGCGTGGTATTTCTGATTTTGGTGGAAATATTGCCCAAGCTGGTTGTCCTGAGGAAAGCCCCCGAGGTTTCACAAGGTCTCATTAGGTCCATTGAGTTTTTGGGGCGGTTTTTCTCTCCGCTGGTGAAGATTCTCCTGAAGCTTTTGGGGAGCAGGGTGGCTGAGGTAGCAGCAGAGGCGAACTCTCACTTCACAACAGATGAGGGGCTCAAGGTAGCCATCGAGACCCGGGAGGACTCGGGCTTGCTCGAGGAGGAAGAGCGGGAGATGATTCACAGCATCTTCGAGTTTGGTGAGACTTGTGTGAAAGAGGTCATGGTTCCCCGCATTGATATGGTTTGCGCTGATTCGGAGTTATCAGCGCAACAGGCCCTCGAGTTGATCGTTAAGAGTGGCCACTCCAGGATTCCCGTTTTCAAAAATAAGGTCGATCATATCGTCGGGCTGCTCTATGCTAAGGACCTGTTAAGACCATTGAGCAAAGGGCGGAAAGATTTTCAGATTCTGGACTTAGTGAGAGAAGTCTATTTCGTACCGGAAACCAAGAAGATCGATGAGCTTCTTCGAGAATTTCAGAGCAGAATGATGCACATGGCCATTGTGGTGGATGAATATGGAGGCACCGCCGGTTTGGTGACCCTGGAGGACCTCTTGGAGGAGATCGTCGGAGAAATTCAGGATGAGTACGACACCGAGGAGAAGCTAATCAAGGTGGTGGACAAGCGAACAGCCGAAGTCTCTGCGAAGATGAATTTGCACGATCTCAATGAGGAACTTGGCTTAGAGCTTCCCGACGAACAGTTCGACACCTTGGGGGGATTGGTCTATGATCTGGCTGGGGCTGTTCCCTTAAGGGGGGCCAAACTTGAGTATCAGGATATCCAATTTGTGGTCCAGGAAGTTCGTGGTCAGCGAGTGTCTAAAGTAAAGATCATCAAGATGAATGGCAAGGGGGAGGCAGGGAAAAAGGAGACTTAGGTGTTGAGGTGGTGATGGAGTTTACTCGCAGAAAAAAAACTTGACATGCACAAACGCTTCTGCTATATTAAAATTTGATACGATAAAAATTGACGCGGGGTGGAGCAGTCAGGTAGCTCGTTGGGCTCATAACCCAAAGGTCGACGGTTCGAATCCGTCCCCCGCTACCAAATAAAAGGCTCTCGAGAGAGAGCCTTTTTTGCGTCTGATTTCTGGAATTTACAATCTTTACATCTGGACATATGAAATAGCCGCAATCGTAGCCCCTTGCGGGTCCTGTATCACGCAGAAGCGTCCTACAGCCGGGATGTCTTTGGGGGGCATGATGATCTTTCCGCCCAGCTCTTGGGCCCTTTTGGCCGTGGCGTCGACGTCGTCCACGGTCACGTAAACGCCCCACATGGGCGGCATGCCCTGAGCATCGGGGGGCATGTGCATGATGCCACCTACTCCCTTATCCTTAACCTTGACGACTGTGTAAGTTCCGCCCTCCATGGGCATGTCCTCGGTCGTCCAGCCGAAGAGCTTGGTGTAGAAATCCTTGGCCGCCGCTATGTCCCTGGTCATCAGCTCAAACCAGCTAAAAGCACCGTGTGTTTTGTACAGCTCGTCCATGACAGTTCTCCTGATTTTCCGTGGATATTACCCCTTGACTTCACGATGGACTGCTAAGTTAAGAGCCAATCACCTCCTTTTGAAAAATGAGCGCCCTTCTCTCTTGGAGCTATCTGAGCACTATCATCTTCCTGAACTGGATACAATTCTCGGCTTTCAAGCTGTACAGGTAAAGGCCACTGCTCACAGGGCGGCCAGAATCATCTTGGCCATCCCATGATACATATTTGTCTCCAGCAGGTTGCCTAGCCTCAATCATCGTTCTGACTCTCTGCCCCAAGGTGTTATAGATAGTCATGGTTACATCGGAGGATTTCTCCAAGTGAAATAGGATCCTCGTCTCTGAATTGAAGGGATTGGGGAAGTTTTGATTCAACTGAAATTCATCGGGAGCGGATTTCGACGGCTCGACCGCTGTCGGTTCCGCGGGAAAAAACATCTCCAAGGCGTCATCGATATGTGCCCGCCACATTCCCCAGCTGTGCCCCTCGTGATATTCTGCATATTGGTAAGCATATCCTCTCGATTGAAGAATGGGAATGAAGTTTCTCACCAGGGGAATGAGCATGGGAATATCATAGGTGCCGAGGTCAAGATACAGTTTAAGGTCCAGTTGCGGGCCATCTTGGAAGCCGTCTGAGATAGCACCCTGGATATAGCTAGACTGAGCGGCAGCGTTTCCGAAAACGCCTGGGTGATTCATGGCCAGCCACAGAGAGATGTTTCCAGCATTGGAGGCCCCCAGCGTGGCGCGCTTGTGGGGGTGCGGGATGGTGCGAAAACAGGAGTCAACCCAGGGGATGACCTCCTCGATGATGAAGTCGGTGAATTGATTCTGAAGACTCCCAGCGTATTCCTCATTACGATTGACGGGCGGCACGAACACGGCGATGATAGGCTCAATGTCTCGGTTGTGGATGAGATAGTCCATGATGTTGTCCGCATTTGCCAGTGAGACATACTCAAGACCGTCGTGAAACAAGATCATCGCAAAACTATCTGTTGAAGTGTGATAGTGGGGTGGGAGATAGACGCGAATGGTGCGCGAGTTGCCCAAATGAGCGCTGTGAAACACGGTGTCCCGCAGAGTTCCATGCGGGATTTCGGGATCAAATTGGATCTCCGGTGGTGGGATGTAGGCGGGCATGCTCAACTCTGAGTTGGGCCCAAAACCACCCAGGATGGTGTTTGGATTTCCGGGATCCAGTATCCAAGTGGATCCGTTGAGCACGAATTTGTAATCCAGGCGAGCATCGCTCTCGTACACCTCGGTGCGGTACCAGAGGTCGGTGCCACCAATTAGGGTCATGGACGAGCCGGATATGTTCCAGGCGTTCGCATCCCCGGGCACCGTCACGGTGCTGGCGTTGCCCTGATAGAGAAAATGAGCCAGGGTGTCGTGTTCCACAAGGGGAAGTACGGTCACCGTGTTCATGAAGCTGTCCACCAGGGCCTGGCGTTGATCCGTCGGCGTTGCGTTGACTTGTACCAGGAAGTCTTCAAATGTCTGGGCATAAAGGCTTGAAAATGAGGGCAGAAGCAGGACAAAGAAAATGGCGACCTTTTTCAAAATGGCCATTGCCTCCGTTCTGTTGAAAGATCTTTCAGCTCTTTGCGAGAAGAGGTGGGAGCTGTAAAACACGATCCTGGATTCTGGTTAAAGGTAGAGAATAAAAACCGATGCTGGATACTGGCAAAATACATAGGACAGACTTCAGAAGGTATTTTTTCGTGACCAGAAGCAAATTCATCGAGACGAAGTATGAGTAGTACAACGGATCCACTTTCCCCGCCTCTCTCAGATGTCCTCGGCTCAAAATCTCAAAGATGTATCTGCGCCTCTAGCAGGATGACGACGGCGAAGGCAATTGAGGCAGCAAGCAAGCCTGGCCGTCGGCCCCTTTTTCTCCTCCACTCTTTTGGCACCGTCCAAACGCGTAGGCCTGGTCATCGACGAGACAGACCTGCTGATCTATCCGGGCATAGCAAATCTCTGAGGCAGACTCCCTTTGACACGAAGATGATGTCCGCTCAATATATACCTCGTCTTTTCACTAAAATCAAGTATTTTCTATAGGTTCAATAAAGTCCAGAAAAGTGCCTAACATCGCCTGAGAATCCATCGGCTTCCATTCCAGCCCATGAAAAAAAGCCTGAAAGATTGCTCTCCCAGGCTTTTTGTCATCCTCACGGACAACGATAGCCATCCCTGCCTCTATCCTGTCAGCTACCCAGACTCACGTCGCACAGCTCGGATCCTTGCCCAGCTTCTTCAGGATTTCAGGCAGGACGTTTTCCGGATCAACCAGCGTGACGTCGTCTTGCACCTCTCCCAGTATCTCCCGGGCGGCGTCCCAATTGCACTCGGGAACCATGAGCATGATGGGAAGCTTGTGGAGGATGCAGTTGTAGAGCACATCCTTGGCCGTCACGTCCTGTCCCCGATGGAAAACTTTGTGCAAATAGCCCACTATCAGGGAGATGTTGTCGCTGGGGGTGATATGCCCGAGGGTTTTTCCATGGCCGTCCCATCCATTGCTGAGAGGTAGAGTATCGACACCCTCGACCACCAAATTGGTTAGAAGCTGACCATCCGTTCCTTCCAGGTATCCTACGATCATGGCGTCTGATCTCCTTTCTGGTGAGTAAGAAGTAACCGTTAGAACTATCTAGTCCTGGCCATATATGCGGGAGCCTCGTTAGATAAGGCCCTGGTCCATCATGGCATCGGCCACCTTAATGAAACCGCCGATGTTAGCTCCACTGACGTAGTTTCCTGGAACACCGTACTCTTCGGCGGCCTGGACGCAGGTCTTGTGGATGCTGCGCATGATGCCATGAAGACGTTCGTCCACCTCCTCACGGGACCAGCCCAGGCCAAGGCTGTTCTGGGACATCTCCAGCCCGGAGACGGCCACGCCGCCGGCGTTGGCCGCTTTGCCGGGGCCGAAAAGTATCTTGTTGTCCAGGAAGATGTTGATGCCCTCGATGGTAGTGGGCATATTGGCGCCCTCTGAGACAACGTAAACGCCTTTTTTGACTAGATTCTGCGCATCCTGACCGTTGATTTCGTTCTGTGTGGCTGAGGGGAAGGCGCAATCTGCTTTGTGATCCCACAGGGGGTTGTCATTGGCCTTGGGATCCCGAGGAGTATAGGTGACATTCTTATACTTTTCGGCATATTCCTTAATCCTGCCGCGGCGGACGTTCTTCAATTCCATGACGAAAGCGAGCTTCTTCTCGTCTATGCCCTCATCGTCAAAGATGTAGCCGCTGGAATCAGAGAGAGTAATTGCTTTGCCGCCCAGCTGATTGACCTTTTCCACAGTGTACTGGGCCACATTTCCGCTGCCGGAGACCAGGCAAGTCTTGCCCTCCATGGTTTCGCCGCGGGTGGACAGCATCTCCTCGGCAAAGTACACCGCCCCGTAGCCGGTGGCTTCGGGTCGGATCAGGGATCCGCCCCAGTTTAATCCCTTACCGGTGAGGGTCCCGGTAAACTCGTTGGTCAGCTTCCTGTACTGGCCGAAAAGGAAGCCTATCTCACGGCCGCCCACACCGATGTCCCCCGCGGGCACGTCCGTTTTCGGGCCGATGTGACGGAACAGCTCATTCATAAAGCCCTGACAGAAACGCATTACCTCATTGTCGCTCTTGCCTTTGGGATCGAAATCCGCGCCACCCTTGCCACCTCCCATGGGCAGTGTGGTGAGGGCATTCTTGAATACCTGCTCGAAAGCCAGGAACTTGAGGATGCCGAGGTTTACAGTGGGATGAAAGCGTAGCCCGCCTTTATAGGGCCCGATGGCGCTGTTCATCTCGATGCGGAAACCGCGATTGACATGGATCTCGCCCTTGTCATCCATCCAGGGCACGCGAAACATGATTACCCGTTCCGGCTCCAGTATCCGCTCGAGGATCTTGGCCTTGCGATAATGAGGATTTCGCTGGATCACCGGCTCTAAGGATTCCACCACCTCTAGTACTGCTTGGTGAAATTCTGGTTGGGCGGGATTTTTAGCCTTCACGTGTTCCATAATGGAGTCCACGAACTCGGACATGAACCGCTCCTTTCTGTTGAGCTCCTCAGTTTGTGCTTCTAGAACAAAAAAGGACTGCGCTTGAGTCAAATTGATTCAAAAGGACCGTTGTCACTGATGCCGGTGACAGCGGGTTTTATTTGTGACTCAGATGAACCCCCTTTCGAAAAGACAGGTGACGATATTTGGTAATCTGATAATTAAATAATATGCATAGTCTCTTAATATTGTTTGCGGACTGAATTTTGTCAAGGTTTATTTCCCGAAAACCGAGGTGTTTTTTCCCGCATTTTGGGAAAAAGTGGGGCATTATTCCCATGCAAGAGAGCATGGTTTTTTTATGATTATTGTCATTCGTCGTAGCTGTTCGACGTATCGAGATGGCACTATTTTGCCTTAAAGAGAGGGATGTTTCTCCCATCGCTGAGGTTTGCGTCGTGCCCATGTTTCCCCAGAGGATAGAGTCTATGTGATGCTAAAAAAAATCGCCCGACCCCCATGGGGCGGGCGATAAGCGCCGTTTATAGATTATCGAGATAATCCCAAACAGATGAAACCACTTCTGATTACTAATCTCTGGGAACCATTTCTTCTGCTGATTACGGAAAGATGCCCCGCTCTTTATAGACCCTTTCCAGGCGACACAGGGCCACAATATAAGCGGCCGTACGCCAATCTGTTTGGTGATCCCTGGCAGTATCACGAACACGTCGATAGGCGCTGATAATCTTTTTATGCAGCTTTTGGTCGACCTCCTCGAGTTCCCAGGATTCGCTTCTCTTGTTCTGCAGCCATTCAAAGTAGCTGACGATCACACCCCCTGAATTGCAGAGAATATCGGGAATCAGGTCGATTCCTCGGCTCTGCAAGATCTCGTCGCCATCTGGATCTGTGGGTCCGTTGGCGCCTTCAGCCACCAACTTGACCATTAGCCAAGGCGCTGTCTCGACAGTAATTTGGTTTTCCAGTGCGGCAGGGATAAAGATGTCGGCTTTCGTTCTCATAAAGGTCTCGTGATCGATGGGTTCGGCTATCTTGTAGCCGGCAACTCCACCTTTCTGTCTGACGTGGGCGGCAAGGTGTTTGGCATCTAATCCCCGGACGCTGTAAATAGCCCCAGTAGCGTCCTCAACAGCAATAAGCTTACTTCCCAGTAGTTGCATCAATCGGGCTGCCCAGGAACCGACATTCCCAAAGCCCTGGACGATATAGGTGGCGCCTTTCAAATCGAACTTATGGTCTTTGGCCCACTCTTCGATCATATACACGACGCCCTGGCCAGTGGCTTTGTCTCGCCCTAGACTGCCTCCGGCTTCGACTGGTTTGCCAGTAACAACATGGAGGTCATTTTGTCTGCGCGTCGGTGGCCTCAGGGATATATAGGTATCCAGAATCCAGGCCATGATCTGAGGATTGGTGTTCACATCTGGCGCGGGGATGTCGTACTCCGGCCCAATGGTATCTCCTAGGGCGAAGGTAAACCGGCGCGTAATCCTTTCAAGTTCAGTCCGTGAGTATTCGGAAGGGTCAAATTGGATCCCTCCCTTGGCACCGCCAAAGGGTATTTGGGTGATGGCTGCTTTCCACGTCATCCAGGTCGCCAGCGCTCGGACCTCGTCGATATCCACATCGGGGTGAAATCTCAAACCGCCTTTGAAAGGACCTTGTGCATTGTTGTGCTGGACACGATAACCGGTAAATATTTCAATCCGTCCATCGTCCATTTTCACCGGGAAATGGACCACAATCTCGTTCATGGTGGTTGCGAGAATCTTACGTATGTTGCGGTCAAGCTTCATGAGGTCAGCAGCTTTATTGAATTGTTTGGTGACGTTGTCGTAAACGCTGGCTTTCACAGGCTTGGGCATCTGTTCCACGCTGACCTGCTCGGCCCTCTCGCTGATAACCTTTGGCACTTTTTCAACTACTGTTTTACTGCTCATGACAAACTCCTTGAGTTTCACTTCGGCAACAACAGGTCTCAATGGGCCAAAGTTGCCGGATCCTCTCTAAGCGTATTCCTCACAGTGCCAGACGCCTCCTTCGGGTTTCGGAAAAGTGCAGGTCTCCCGGTTGTCGCAATTGACACACAGCCCTTTAAGCTTGCTGGTCTCGCTTTTCTCTGGAGCAGATGCGACTTGAGGCTTCTTGGTCTCCCCAGCGGTTGCTGATTGCTCTGGGACTGCTGTCTCCATTCGCGGATGAGAGTCGTCGAACATCTCGCAGAACAAGATCGGTTTCTTCGAGTTTTTTGCATGAGCGCAGTTTGGTGCCTCGTTGCAAGTGGTGCAGAGACCCATGTTTTCTGGAATCTCCTGAATAGCTTTTTCTTTCACCACGGGGCTTTCTTTCCCCAGCCGCTTTTCTTCCAGCACAAGCGTTTTTTTCGCCACAAGCTTTTCACGCTTTGGCTTTACCGCCGGTCTTTCTTTTAGGGCCGTTTTCATCTTAAGCCTCCTTGAAAAAAGGACCCTGTTTTTCAATCTTGCGCCACGTCTCTTCTTTCACTGCCAATATGAGCAAAAGGCAAAGGTCGTGCCAAAGGAGACTCTAACGAAGCTGACAACACTCGAGGTCCCCATTGGATAAGCGGGCCTCTTGGCTAATACGTTAATAATCAATGAGATATAATGGAAGGGAGATATTGATGTAGAGGTTCAATTCCTTTCAAGGAGACAGATGAGGATTTAAAATGGAGGGAGTTTTTATGGGGAGATTTTTACCACTGGGGAGATTTTCCCCAATCTGTGAGGTGCTCAGGATGATGAGGACGGAGGCTGGTTTTTCAACTTTTCCCGGAGGGTTTTTCGATCAATGGCAAGAATTTGAGCGGCTTTTGTCTTGTTTCCATTCACGCTGGCCAGGACATTGCGGATATGTTCGGTTTCGACCTCCGCCAGGGTGCGATCCAGGCCCGTGCCTCGCAAAGCTGAGAACCGCATATGCGATGGCATGTCGGTAATATCTATGATATTCCCTTCCGTCATGACCACAAGTTGCTGGACTATATTTTCCAATTCTCTGACATTCCCTGGCCAAGCATAGTTCTTGAATAGCTGTAGGACCTTATCAGAAAAGCGAGGAATGGGCTTGCCAAACTCCTCAGAAAATTTATTCAAAAAATGATTTGCCAGCAATAAAATGTCGTCCCTCCTCTCGCGCAACGGTGGAATTGCAATAGCGATGACAGATACACGGAAGAAAAGATCTTCGCGAAAAGTTCCTTTCTTCACAAGTCCTGGTAGATCCATGTTCGTGGCCGCTAAAATTCTGACATCAACCTTTCGGGGACGTGTGGATCCGACCATAAAGACTTCCTTGTCCTGGAGAACACGAAGTAGTTTCACCTGCAAGGAAAGGCTCATTTCGCCAATTTCGTCTAGAAAAATGGTACCACCGTCAGCAGTTTGAAAGAAACCAGCTCTGGATTCGCTCGCGCCCGTAAAAGATCCTTTAACATGCCCAAAAAGCTCGCTCTCAAATAACTCCCCGGGGATGGCTCCACAGTTAATGGGAACAAATGGAGCTGATGCCCGCTGGCTGCTATAATGGATGGCTCTGGCCACCAACTCCTTGCCAGTGCCACTTTCTCCAGAGAGGAGAATGGTAGCTGGAGTTGAGGCCGCTTTAGCAATGGAATCAAACACTTTGCGCATCACCTTGGATTCACCGATGAGACCGTATGTCGAAGGGGCTTTTTCGGTTGCTGGAACCCGCTGCGTCCGGCGCATATGCAACTTGTCAAGTGTACGTCGGACCGCGTTGAAAAGCTCTTGGTCTGTAAAAGGCTTGCTGAGATACTCCTCAGCGCCAGATTTTACCGCTTCCACGGCTCCCTCAACGGTGGCATAACCGGTGATCATCATAACCTCAGTATCTTTTAGGTTTTCGCGAACATGTCTGATCAGTTCCATTCCACTAACTTTGGGCATCTTGAGATCCGTGATGATCAGTTCAACCGGCGTGCCCTCCAGAAATTTAATAGCTTCCACCACACCAGGAGCGGTAAACACCTCATAGCCCTGGGATGTGAGATTCCGCTGAATCATCTCCAAGGTGTCTGGGGCGTCATCAACGATCAATATACGCTCTTTTTGATCCAAAGGCGACATGCCTATTCACTCTCTTGTTCTTTCTGGCGCTGCTTTAAGGGCAGTTGAACCTCAAATCGAGTGCCCTGGCCAACTTCGCTCTCGACTTCTATTGAACCATCGTGGGAACGGACAATTCCATCGACCACCGCGAGACCCAAACCTGTTCCCTCATTCACATCCTTTGTCGTGAAGAAGGGGATGAATATCTTCCTCTTTACTTCATGATTCATTCCTGTACCGGTGTCTTCTACAATGAGCGAGACATGGTTGGGGGTAGCTGCTGTTCGTATGATCAGCTTGCCGCCCTCCGGCATGGCTTGAATGGAATTGACCACCAGATTGACGAGAACCTGGTGCAACTGCCCCTGATCGGCAGTAATCTCTGGAAGATTGGGCGATAGAGATCGTACCAGTTCAATTCCAGCTTTAGCACACCTGGATTCCAGGAATAGAAGCCCTTCTTCAATCAGCTTGTTTAAATCCAGTTGCGTTTTCTGAGGGGGGGTTTGCCGGGCGAAAAGCTTCAGCTTGTTGACGACTTCGCGGGCGTACAGTGAGGCATTTATTATTTTTTCCACATCCTGCCTTGTCTGATCGGGTATTTCCGCTCCCTTTTGGGCCAGCTGCGCGAATCCCAGGATATTCCCCAGGGGCTCATTTAACTCGTGGGCAACCCCTGCAGCCAGCTGCCCAATGGTGGCCAGGCGATCCGCATGTCTCAGCTGATCTTGAAGCTTCACTCTATCCTCTGCTGCCTCTCTCCGCTCGATGATCAGAGCCACCTGCCTAGCGATAGTGTTAATCAGGCTTCGCTCCTCCTTCAGGAATGGGCCTTCAAACAAGTCTGGTTTTTTCTCCGAATAGACAACTTCGACCATCCCGCGCTCTTCTCCGCTCACGATAATATTCGCTACCTGCCTCTGATCACTATCTAGAAAGCCCGGCGTTGCATAAATGCGTTCGTCAACTATAATTCTACCGTGCGTGATCTCTGGATATTGCCAGGCAGGAGGAAAAAGTTCGACAATGCTCTGGAGAACCTCTCCCAATGGTGCTCCAGGCCGTTCTGCAGCCTTGGCGATACCATAAAGGCAGGTCAGTTCCTTCACCCGCTCGCGTAATGCAGCTTGAGCTTGTTGATTCACCAGTGTCAATGCAAGAGTTTCAGCAACTCTTTCGTAGTGCTTGAGCTCTGTTTTTGTGAAGAAGTTCCTTTGTCGACTTTTCAACTGCAAAACCCCGATGTTCTCACGGCTGATCATCAGGGGGATTAAGGCCAACGACTTGTAGTCTTCCTCGTCCCAAGAACCATCAGCGCGGCCTTTTTCAGCGGTTTTTGGAGGAAGAAAGTCCGTTTTTTTTAGATCACCTGTCCAAAAACTACCTTTTTCGGTGAAAGAAGATAGAGAGGCATCAAATCGACCTTGGATAATTTTCCAAGCCAATCGGGCAATATTCTCATCGCACCTGGAGTGCGCGACCTTTTTCACTTCTTTAAATTGTAACTTGGACATGACCTGGAAATGGTAACACCCGGCCAGGCATAACACAGTGCGACAACGAAAATAATCGTGGTCTTCCTTTACCCAAAGCTCCATGGCGTCGCTAAGAGAGAATTCCATCAGCATCATGGAAACTTCTCGTAGGTAATCGACTCTAGGCACGCTACGATTCGAGCCACGCAATATTCGACGCGATAAAGCTCGAAAGTCCTCAGCCCGCTTACCACGACGGGTCGCTTTGGCAGTATATTCTAACTTCGCTTTATTCATGGCCATTTAGAACTTGCTAAGTATTATGATTGACCTATCTAGTAAATTACTCAACAAATCAAAGGATTTCAAGAGAAAATTCATAGCTATATTCTGAAGAAAGAGTTTATCGCTGAAAAAGTTTAGGATTTAGGCGATTGCCTAATTTCTGCAGCATATATTATGCAACTATATGTAATTCTGTACACTTACGGATCTTTAGTTGAGTAATGTATTAATTTTGCTCATGATTTTGGGGAGTAGCAGCTGCGAGTTTTTTAGCGTACGATGAAATTGTGCAAAAAACGCTCCAAAATGCGGGGGTCTCTGAAAACTATGAGGGGAACAACAGGTCGAGCTGGATGGTGAGGACCATATACACTTAAGCCTTAACAAGCTAGTTCCGAAGGGATTCTGTTGCAAAGAAAGAGAAGGGGCGTATCCCAAGGGAATGTCAGGTGCGCAGTACTATCCTAAAAATAGACCTTGACACAAGCTTGAGAAAATGGTATATTGCAATAATGCAATACGCATTGCAATAAACTTCTACCATATACTGCTAATGGACAGGAGCAAGTCATGGAGAAACAAAAACAGGACCGCTTTCTGTCAACCATTCTGGACAGCATCGCCGATGGCGTGTTCACCGTGGACACCGAGTGGCGGATCACCTCCTTTAACAAGGCCGCCCAGCAGATCACCGGCGTCTCCCAGGAAGATGCCATCGGCCAGCGCTGCAGCGATGTCTTCCAGGCCAGCATCTGCCAGACGGCCTGTGCCCTGAAAAAGACCATTGAGACGGGTCAGCAGATCATCGACGTGCCCATCGATGTTCTGAACAATCGGGGCACCAGAGTACCTGTCAGCATCAGCACCGCCGTTCTGCGGGATGAGGCAGGCAAGGTGGTTGGCGGTGTGGAGACCTTCCGAGACCTCTCCGCCCTTGAGGAGCTGAAGAAGGAGATCACCAAGAGGTATACCTTCATGGACATCATCAGCAAGAATCACAGGATTCAGGAAATCTTTGCCGTTCTTCCCGATGTGGCTGAGAGCGACAGCACCGTTCTGATCCAGGGGCCCAGCGGTTCCGGGAAGGAGCTTTTCGCCCGAGCCATCCATGACCTCAGCTTCAGAAAAGAAGGGCCTTATGTGGTGGTCAGCTGCGGAGCTCTCCCGGACACCCTTCTGGAATCAGAGCTTTTCGGCTATATCAAAGGAGCCTTTACCGACGCCAAGAAGGACAAGCCGGGTCGCTTTAAGTTGGCCCAGGGGGGCACTATATTTCTGGACGAGATCGGGGACATCTCCCCGGCCATGCAGGTGAAGCTGCTTCGGGTGCTTCAGGAACGGGAGTATGAGCCCCTGGGAGCTACTGCTCCCGTCAAGGCAGACGTGCGTGTCATCGCTGCCACCAACAGAAACTTGGCTGAGCTTGTGGAGGGGGAACGTTACCGTCAAGACCTGTACTATCGGCTGAATGTGGTCAAGATCGATCTGCCGCCCCTGGCCCAGCGCCGGGAGGATATCCCCCTGCTGGTGGAACACTTCGTTCACAGCTTCAACCTTAAGAAAGGAAAGCACATAACTGGTGTGTCTGCGAAGGTCTTAGATCTGCTCATGCGCCACGATTTCCCCGGCAATGTACGGGAATTGGAGAACATCATCGAACATGCCTTCGTCCTGTGTCGAGGTAAGGTGATAGAGCTGGAACACCTTCCCGAGGAGATTTCCGGGAGGATGAAAGCGGCGGGAATTGAGGGAGAGGCCTTGGGCGATCCCCTCACAGAATCGGAGGCCAAGGTCATCCGGGAGACTCTGGTAGCAAATGCTGGTCACAGGGGTAAGACGGCACGGGCCTTGGGCATCCACCCCAGCACCCTGTGGCGCAAGATGAAACGTATGGGCATAAAGGCAGAATGACGAGAATATTGCAAATCCGCAACATTTAAGCACAGAATATTGCGATATTGCAATCAAAATGATTTGATGTTCTCGCAGAGTACAACGGCTTCTTATCTGTAGGGTCTTTTAAAAGTTGAGCTTATAGCGCTCCAGAAAAATCTCTGGCCTTTGGCATACTCCTTGCCTTCCACGAGGTTGGAGGTTGACCATGACCGCAGCCATTCCTGTCTTCGAATCGCGAGTCTCTCCTCGTTTCGACCATGCGCCCGACATGTTACTGATCACGATAGATGGGGAGAAAATCACCGGGAGGGAAAGGTTCTCCATGGGGGGGCAAAATCCCCTGGCCCGAATCAACTGGGTTTATCAGCGAGGTGTGGATGTGGTCATCTGTGGTGGCATCAACCGTTTTACCCTGCGGTCTCTGACCAGGCGCGGGGTGAGGGTATTTCCCTGGGTGACCGGCGATATCGAGGAGGTCATCCTGCTGCTCTTAACGGGGCAGCTGCGGTCGCGATTGGCGGTCGGGCCCGGAGGCAGATGCCGGCGATGGCGCCGGCGGGGGAAAGGGGAAGGCTCTCCATGGTTTCTGGGTTGATTTGCAGAGCACAATGCGAATTATTCATCAAATTCGATGGAGCCTTGAAAAACCGAGAGCCGAGATTTGAGAAAAACATAATGGCGATTGGCAATGGCAATAGAAGTGGCAGTTGGTAGTGGCAGTTGGCAAGTTTCCTCGAAGCACGAATCACGATCCACGATTCACGTTACCAGCTTCGATACCGCCAACCGACTCACGACGAAGGCAACACCCTATCCGCAGAGGCAAGAACCTTTGCGAGGCATGAAGCAAATCTATGAGTAGACCGTGCCACTAAGCATTTAGATGTTTCTTAGAAAGGAGGTGTCGAACATGCCAGGATTTGATGGAACTGGTCCTCGTGGTTTGGGACCGAGAACCGGCGGAGGTTTCGGTTTCTGTCCTCCTGGTGTGGGTCCTGCTTACGGTCCGGGAGTGTTTCCTCGCGGCGTTGGCCGCGGCGGTCTTCCCTGGGGCGGTGGCAGAGGTCGCGCCTGGGGTGGTGGGCGCGGCTGGGGCTGGCAGGCCATATATGGGGGATATCCGCCTCCATACTGGGGAGCGCCGTCTCCGACCCAGTGGACTCCGGAGCAAGAGCTGGAATCCTTGAAGGCCCAGGCGAAAGCCATGGATCAGGAGCTTCAGGCCATTCGTCAGCGCATAGGCGATATGGAGGCCGAGGGCAAGAAAAAGACCAAGTGAGAATTAATGGATTGCAAAGGGGGCGGTGTCCGCCGCCCCCTAGTCGGGGGAGTTACCATGAAAATCGCCATAACATCCACCGGCCGCACTTTGGAGTCAGAAATTGACCAGCGGTTTGGCAGGGCGAATTTCTTTCTGGTCATCGACACCGATACGGAGGACGTCCAGGTAATAGACAACCACCAGAATCTCAACGTTGACCATTGGACGGGCATTCAAGCCGCCGAGACTGTGGTCAATAAAGGGGTGGAGGTTGTCATCGCGGGACATTGCGGTCCTAATGCCTTCATGGTCCTGAAGGAAGCGGCCGTAAAGGTCGTGGTGGGCATCCAGGGCACCGTGGGCCAAGTAGTAGAGAAGTTCAAAAAGGAACAGCTTGAGTTCACCCAAAGTCCGGACGTTCCCGATCACTGGGGCTGAACTAGTGAAAACGTTTCTGGACTGCATTCCCTGTTTTTTTCGACAGGCCCTGGAAGCCAGCCGCATGGCAACCCAAGATGACCGGGTACAGGCTCGAATTATGAAGCGAGTTTTGCGCGAAACCGCTGACTTCTCCTTTAACCTCACCCCGCCACATATGGGCCAGAGAATTCACCGAATAGTGCGGGAAGAAACTGGCGACCCAGATCCTTACCGGGCTGAGAAACTTCGCTACAACATGCTGTGTGCTGAGAGCTATCCTCAGGTTAAAAAGATGGTGGCCCGATCTGAAAATCCAAAAGATTCGGCCCTCAGGCTGGCTGTTGCCGGCAATGTCCTTGATTTTGGTCCCCCAGGTTTCGACCTGGGGACGAAAATAGGTTCCATTCTGGAGCCAGCTCTTTCGGATGAGCTGATCATAGACGACAGGGCAGGCTTTTGGCAGGCCATAGATCAGGCTGAAGACATCCTCTACTTGGGAGACAACGCTGGGGAGGTCTTCTTTGATCGGCTTCTTCTAGAGCATCTTCCCCGGGAGAAGGTGACATTTGTGGTCCGGGGAGGTCCGGCCATTAATGACATCACCATGAGCGACCTGAATGACACCGGATTGAATGGGCTCATTCCGGTGATCGACAACGGATCCGATGCTCCGGGGACCATCTTGGAGGATTGCTCGCCGGAGTTCCGCCAGCGATTTGCAGCGGCCGACCTGATCATCTCCAAAGGGCAGGGTAACTATGAGACCCTCAGTCACATAGATAAACACATCTTCTACTTGCTGAAGGCCAAATGTCCTGTGCTGGCCAGGGATCTGGGCGTCCAGGAAGGGAGTTTGGTCGTCAAAGAGGCGGGTCTCCACAACCTCGATAGAGAGGATGCTGAAGCACTTGGAGATGGGAATCGGCCAAATGGATAATGCCTCCGATCAGTGGACCAAAGAACTTCAGGAACTTATCCTGGCGGAGGATCGTAAGATCTTCTCCCCGCGGGTGATCGATAATTATCTTAAACCAAGAAACTTAAAAGAGATCTCCGATCCTCATGGGGTATCGGTTATCACCGGCCCATGCGGTGATACCATGTACATCGGTCTGAAGATCGATAAGGATCGAATCGTTGAAATCGGGTTTCTGACCGATGGATGCGGTCCGACGGTGGCCTGCGGCAGCGTACTCTCTCAATTGGCCTTAGGCAAAACCATAACCGAGGCAGCTGCCCTCAATCAGGAGACATTGTTGATAGCCCTGGGTGGATTGCCAGAATCTCACCTGCATTGCGCTAAGTTAGCCGTGGACACTTTGCATCAAGCACTGAAGAATTGTGAAAATCAAGGAGGTGAGTCGAATGCCAAGGGGTGACGGAACGGGGCCTACGGGGAAAGGCCCGGGTACGGGAAGAGGAATGGGCCGGGGAGGCGGAGGAGGCAGAATGGGAGGCTTTGGCCTTGGCTTAGGTGGTAACTGCGTTTGCCCCAACTGTGGCAAAACGGTGCCGCACAAAAGGGGCGTGCCCTGTATGGGCATGACCTGTCCAAGTTGCGGGATGCCCATGAGCAGGGCCAGATGAGCCCATATGCGATTGTCGACATCCAGACCGGTTGGACATCAGAGAGGGGATGATGGACCATGCCAGGATTTGACGGGACAGGACCTAACGGCACAGGGCCTATGACGGGACGTGGTCTGGGTTACTGCATTTTGAAAGGTTCGCAGAAAGACGGCGATCCCGGCGTCCAGGGCTATGCGGGCCTCAGAGGTGTGCCGGTGAGCTATTCCTCCAGAGAGCCGCAAATAGATGGAAAGGAGGCGATCTCGATGCCTCGCGGAGATGGAACGGGTCCCATGGGAATGGGTCCCATGACGGGGAGAGCAGCCGGTTTGTGTGCCGGTTACCCCACCCCCGGCTTTATGAACCCCTATTGGGGTCGAGCTGGCATTTCGTTTGCACAAACGGGATACCCGACAGCATACTCCTATGCTGGGGTGCCCTTCTACGGACGCGGATTCCCGGCGCGATACTTTGGGCCGGGCTTCGGCCGTGGCCGTGGTCGGGGCCGAGGAGGGGGGCGAAGATGGTTTGGGCGGGGGTGGTAATGTTCACCTAACACTTTGTTTGAAAGGAGGATAAGTAAATGCCAGGAGGAGACAGAACGGGTCCCATGGGAATGGGTCCCAGAACAGGACGTGCTGCCGGCTATTGTGCTGGATACGACATGCCGGGGTACATGAATCTAATTCCTGGGCGAGGTTTCTGGGGCGGTGGTGGTTGGGGACGTGGCTGGCGCCACTGGTATTATGCCACTGGCCTTCCTGGCTGGGCGCGCTTTGGCTGGGGAGTTCAACCTTATCCAACTTTTGGCTGGCCATACTCTCCCCAGATAGCTCCTGAACAGGAGCTGGAGGGGTTGAAGGATCAAGCCAAGTACTTTGAGGATGCCCTCCAGGAGATCAATAAGCGAATCCAGGAATTGGAGACAGCTGGTCAAGAGGAGAAAAAGTAGGATGCCAAGTTCTCAGGGGGATGGCCAACATCTCCCTGAGAACCTGCTTTTAGATCGAGGTGATGAGAGTGCCCATCTACGAATACCGATGTGAGAAGTGTCGGCATGTAACGGAGTTTCTGGAAAGTTCTGCAAATTCCACGGAGGAACACCGCTGCGAGAAGTGTGGAAGCAACCAAATGCGAAGGCTCCTGTCCGTTCCGAACGTCAGGATGGCCAGTGGCTCGACCACTCCAAGTGGTTCCTGTCCGACGGGGACGTGTCCAATCACATAAAAGCAGAAGGGATATTTCATGAAAATTGCTGTGACATCCACTGGGCCAACCCTTGACCACCAGGTGGAGGCCCGATTTGGCCGTTGTGCTTACTTTCTGATCGTCGATCCCGATACCATGGAGTTTGAGGGGATTGAGAATCCCAACATCGCCTTGGGGGGAGGAGCGGGTATCCAGTCAGCTCAGCTGTTGGCCCAGCGAGAGGTCCAGACAGTGTTGACGGGCAACTGCGGCCCCAATGCCTTTCAGACTTTTGGAGCTGCCGGCATTCAGGTGATCGTCGGGGTCAGCGGGCCCGTCAAAGAGGCTGTGGAGAAGTTTAAATCCGGGGTGTTCTCAGCAGCATCCGGGCCCAGTGTGGACAGCAAATTTGGTGTGTCTGGCGGCGCAGCGGGTGAGCAGGCCGCCCAACAATCTCCCCAGCCTGCCATGCCCGGACCCGGCATGGGGAGTGGTATGGGGCCAGGCATGGGTATGGGAAGGGGTATGGGAAGGGGTATGGGAAGAGGTATGGGAAGAGGCATGGGAAGAGGCATGGGCGCTGGTATGGCCGGGGGTCCTATGACAGGTTCCCCTCCTCAGATGTCCAAGGAGCAGGAACTGGATATGCTGAAGCAGCAAGCCCGGGCTATATCGGAACAGCTGGATGAGATACAAAAGCGAATTGCGGAGCTTGAGAAAAAGAAATAACCACAGCAATGGCGATAGCAATGGCAATAGGAGGGAATATAAGGGCGAGCTGCGCTCGCCCGCGGTGGTGAGGAGATGGGATGAGATCAGCAATTGGCAGTGGCAGTTAGCAAGATTTTCACAAATCTCTAATTTCTAGTCTCGGTTTTCGCCGGTTCCCGGATCATGGGGGCCGATTCCTCTCAGTGGCAGTTGGCAGGAGCAGTTGGTGGGTTTTCTCGAACCACGAATAACGAATCACGATTCACGTTACGTGCTTCGAAACCGCCAAACGATTTGCAACTCATTTGCAACTGGGGAGTTCTTGCTCCTTAGGCTCTGTCCGCAGAGGGGGAGTCTCTGCGGGGCATAAAGCAAATTTGTGAATAGATCGAGCTAGAAGTGACATCTTTAAAATGAGCTCAGGTGAGTTTTGACCATGTTTGGCAACATCATTTTGATTCTGTGTGCGATGTCCTTAGTTCCCAATTTCAATTTGGCTGGGGAGGTGGCCTCCGTGGATTCCGTCACCATTACCGTCGTTTATGATAACGAAGCTCTCGTTAAGGGCTTGGTACCTTCCTGGGGATTTTCCTGCCTGGTCCAGGGGTTGGAGAAGACCATTCTCTTCGATACGGGTGGGCAGGGGGAGATCCTCCTGGACAATATGGAGCGACTGGGTCTGGATTCTCAAGAAGTGCAGGTGGTCGTCCTTTCCCATCTTCACGGCGATCACACCGGAGGTCTGACGGATTTTCTCCGGGTGAATCCTCGAGTGACGGTGTATATGCTGGATGCGTTCCCCGATCACCTGAAAAAGGAGGTGGCGAAGAGGGATGCGAAACTGCTGACGGTTCAGGAGCCAGTGGAGATTTGCCCGGGGGCATTCCTGACGGGTGAAATGGGAAAGGCCATCCCGGAGCAGGCCCTCGTTATCACAACCGACAAGGGCTTGGTAGTCATCACGGGCTGCGCCCATCCCGGCATCATAGAAATGGTTGAGAAGAGCCAGGATATTGGCAAAGAACCTCCTCATTTAGTGATGGGAGGCTTCCATCTTTTCGGGGCCTCCCGCAAGCAGGTGAGAGAGATCCTGAGCCAGTTTCGCGGCCTGGGCGTCACCAAAACTTGCCCCTGTCACTGCACCGGCACAGAGGCCATCGAGATGTTTCAGGAGACATACGGCAGGGATTATATTCAGTGCGGAGTGGGTCAGGTCATTCATCTGCAACGCTAACTGTTCACGTCGAGGATTTATGGGATGATCATAGCTGTCGCTTCTGGAAAAGGGGGAACCGGGAAGACCACAGTGGCCACCAATTTAGCTATGTGTCTGGCCAGCAAGGGCCAGAAGGTTCAGCTGTTGGACTGCGATGTGGAGGAGCCCAATTGTCACCTCTTCCTCCGGCTCTCCTTTGATACTTCTGAGACGATCAGCTTGCCCGTCCCAGAAGTGGATCGAAACAGGTGCACCGGCTGTGGCCAGTGTGGTGATATCTGCCAGTTCAGCGCCATCGTGTGCATCAAAGACGCGGTGCTCACGTTCCCGGAGCTGTGTCATGGTTGTGGGGGGTGCTCTTTGGTCTGCCCTGAGGGAGCTATCTCCGAAGTGCCCAGAGAGATAGGGATCATCGAGAAGGGATGCGCTAACGGGGTTCACTTTGTACACGGCATACTAAAAATTGGGGAGGCTATGTCACCACCTTTAATCAGACAGGTCAAGAAGGAAATTTCCCTCAAGGGCACCAGCATCATCGATGCCCCACCAGGAACCTCTTGCCCGGTCATCGAGGCGGTGAAGGGCAGCGATATCTGCATTTTGGTCACAGAGCCCACTCCCTTTGGGCTCAACGACCTTGTGCTGGCCATAGATATGGTGCGAGCCTTGGGACTTCCCCATGGTGTGGTCATCAACCGAGCGGATGTCGGCGATCGAAAAGTGGTCGATTACTGTCACCAAGAGGAAATTCCCATTGTGATGGAGATTCCCGACGACCGGCGTATCGCCGAGGGCTATTCCCGGGGACAGTTGATTCTCGACTCGGTGCCTGAATATGAGGAGAAATTTGGGGCGCTTTTTGAGAACATCGTGGCTTTGACTCCCTCCGTGGAGGTGAAAGAGTGAAGGAGCTGGTGGTCATAAGCGGCAAGGGCGGAACGGGCAAGACCAGCATTGTGGGTTCTTTTGCAGCTCTAGTTGAGAGGAAAGTGTTGGCCGACTGCGATGTGGACGCCGCCGACCTCCATCTGCTCTTGGAGCCACGAGTGAAACACCGGGAGGATTTTCGCAGCAGCAAATCGGCGGTCATCGACCCGGGGCGCTGTGTCCAGTGTGATAAATGTCGAGAAGTGTGTCGCTACGAGGCCATCTCCGAAAATTACGTGGTGGACAAGATCGCCTGTGAGGGCTGTGGAGTTTGCGTCCACTTCTGCCCTGAGGAGGCCATAAAGCTCCAGGAAAACGTATCCGGCCAGTGGTTTTTGTCCGACACCCGTTTCGGTCCCTTGGTACACGCCAAACTAGGCATCGCCGAGGAGAACTCGGGCAAGCTGGTGGCGGTGGTCCGCCAGAATGCCAAGCTGCTGGCTGAAAAGGAGGGTTTGGACTTAGTTCTCGTAGATGGCGCTCCGGGCATCGGCTGCCCGGTGATCTCCTCCATAGCCGGCGCCACTGCCGTGTTGGTGGTGACCGAGCCGACGCTGTCCGGCCTTCACGATATGAAACGGGTGGTGGATTTGGCTGCTCATTTTCACATTCCGGCCTTGGTCTGTGTGAACAAATTCGACCTCAACCCGGAGCTGACCGGCCAGGTGGAGGATTTTTGTCGTGGGCGCAAGCTGAAGCTGATGGGCAGGATTCCCTATGACACAGTGGTTACCAAAGCTATGGTACAGGGAAAGACTGTGGTGGAGTATTCCAGTGGGCTTGTCGCCAAGGAGATTGAGAAGCTCTGGCGACACATTAGCTATGAGTTGGCGGGGGGGTAAATCCTTTGGCCAGGACACAGCCCGGCTGGGCCGATGTGGCTGAGATCTATGAGGCATGGTACCAGACCTCACGGGGGAGAAGGTACGACGTTTTAGAGAAAGGTCTCATCGAGGAGTCTTTGGGCCCAGCGAGGGGGCGTCAGTTGTTGGACATCGGATGCGGCACGGGCCATTTCACCCGCTGGTTTCGGGAGTTGGGCTGGCAGGTCTGGGGCTTGGACCTGGAGAGAAAGATGCTCTCGCAGGCCAGACAGCTTTCCGGAAACGACATAGTTTACTGCTGGGGTGATGCGGCCAAGCTTCCCTTCGCAGATAAGAGCTTTCATTTCTCCACCATGATTACCACCCTGGAGTCTACAGCACGCCCGGAGAAAGCCCTAGCTGAGGCCATTCGCGTGAGTCGTAATGGGATCATATTGGGTGTTTTGAACTCCCTGAGCCTGTTGGCTCTCGGTCGTCGTGTACGGGCCATCTCTCGCGCCACAATTTTTTCTCAGACCCGGTTTTACTCGGGTCCTGCGTTGATGAGCATGGTCCGGAGGGTATCGCGTCAGTTAGGCGTTAGGGCTAAGATGCGCATATCTTCTTGGTGGAAAGGCCCCTTTGGCCAAATACCACTGGCCCCCTTTTTTGTCTTGGCCATAGAGTTAAAGGAGTAGAAGGTTTCTCCAATTAATTTTCTCTGAGGTGTACCATATCCTTGGGGTTGTTATGCTGGTATTATAATAATTTTATGAGCAGAACTGGTAATTAAAGATGAGTTTTGATAAGTTAAGGAAATATTTGACAAAGTTTGATAACCCTTCAGGCTGTTGTCGTTCTCTGAGGGCCGACTCGATGTAAGCTATTATAAGATTGTGAAAGAAGCAACTTATCGCAAGAACAATTGAAGGCCGTTTACAAGGTAAATAATCTATATGAGAGTTGAAGGCGATTTGTGGCAGGTCGACTTACATAGAAAGGAGTGACGATGAGCGCGAAAGCTGGCCAGCAAACTGGCAAGGAGGCGGCCAAGAGCCTCAATCGAGAGGCCATGCAGGTGTTGGAACAGGAGGCCTTGAACAAGAGGATGGGCGAAATACAGCACAAGATCATGGTTCTCAGTGGGAAGGGTGGAGTTGGGAAAAGCACCGTAGCCGCCAATTTGGCCATTACTTTGGCTTTGGACGGATATCATATGGGCCTGTTAGACATCGATTTTCATGGTCCCAGCATACCCAAGCTGTTGGGCATTGAAGATCGGGTGCCCCGGATGGGTCAGGGGACCATTCAACCCATCGAGATGTCCGCCAATCTCAAGGTGATGTCCATGGGATTTCTGCTGAGCGCACAGGATCTGGCGGTGATCTGGCGGGGTCCTTTGAAGATGGGGGCCATCAAGCAATTTCTAAAGGATGTGGAATGGGGCAAGCTGGACTATCTGATCATCGACTCTCCTCCGGGCACGGGAGATGAACCCTTATCGGTAGCCCAACTCATCCCCAACATCGACGGGGCCATAGTGGTAACCAGCCCTCAGGATTTGTCGGTCATAGACGTGCGCAAGTCTATCACCTTCTGTCGTCAGGTGAGCGTGCCCGTGCTGGGCGTCATCGAGAACATGAGCGGATTGGTCTGTCCGCATTGTGGCAGGGAGATCCAGGTCTTTAAAAAGGGCGGTGGTGAACGTATGGCCATGGAGATGAACGTGCCCTTCTTGGGCAGCATCCCCATCGATCCTCAATTGGTGGAGGCCTCTGACAAGGGCGTGCCTTTCGTGTCCGAATATTCAAAGACGGAAACGGCCAAGGCCTTCGAAGGGGTTGTTCAAACTCTTCTGGTCGGAATGGGCGAATCGCATGGGAAGGAGACCTTACCCCCAGAGACAAAATCTGAGAGGAGCGCCCCCCAGAAAAAAGAGACTTCGTCCCTGAAAATCGCCATTCCCGTGTCTCAGGGAAAACTGGCAGCTCATTTCGGCCACTCCCAGCAGTTTGCCCTGGTGGAGGCAGAGGGTGGCCAGATTAAAAAGACCACATTGGCCACTCCACCGCCTCACGAGCCCGGCGCCTTGCCCAGATGGCTTCATGAACAGGGAGCCCAGGTGATCATCGCCGGAGGAATGGGCAGGCGGGCTCAGGGCCATTTTGAGAGCCAGGGCATCCAGGTGGTCATCGGTGCTGCCTCCCTCACGCCTGAGGAGTTGGTTCGCGGATATCTAGACGGAACTCTGGAGATGGGCGAGAACATCTGCGATCACTGAGGGAGGTATGCCGAGCCGGGGAAAAGAGATGGTGGATCTCAAAGAAGGACGGCGAGTCGCCGGAGTCGTGACGGTGACGACTCTCTTGGTGGCCTTGCTGAAGGCCGGCGTGGGCGTTCTCAGCGGCTCCATCGCCCTGGTCGCAGATTCCGTGCATACCGCCGCCGACGCTCTGGCTATCTTCGCCTCCTGGTTTGGACTGAAAATCGCCACACGGAAGGCCACCCATAAATTTCCCTACGGTTTCTATAAGGCAGAGACCTTGGCCACTCTGCTGGTCTCCGCCATCATCATCTACGCTGCTGTGGAGCTCTTTCTGGAAGGCCTGAGCAAAATATCCGTTCCACCGGATATCAGTGTGCCAGGAATAGCCATGGGTGTCTCCTTGGCCTCCGCTCTCTTCGCCTTTTTCGTGGCTCGGTGGGAGAGGCGCATAGGGATGCAGATAAACGCGCAAAGCCTGTTAGCCAATGCCGACGAATCCCGGGCAGATATCTTCACCTCCCTGCTGGTTTTAGTGGCCATCGGGGCCAGCTATTTCCTGGTTCCCTACGTTGAGGGAGTTCTCACTCTGGGCCTCGCCCTGCTGGTTTTCTACGCAGGGGTGAAGAATGGCCGAGTGGCCTTGTATGGTCTAATGGACGCCAGCCTGGATGCCAAGATGGAGAAGCGGATGAGCGAGCTCATCCGCACCACCGAGGGTGTCCGAGGGGTGGATGGTTTGAAGGTGCGTCGGGCAGGGCCTTTCTGGTTTGGTGAGGTCAGTATTGAAGTTGGGCGAACGGTGGATGTGACCCGGGGTCACCAGATCTCTCATCAGGTGGTAGACCGTCTGAAGGAAAGCTTTCCCCATGTAGACAGCTTTACCGTTCATATCGAGCCATTTCAATCGCAACGGCGAACAGTGATGATTCCTCTGGAGGACCAATCGGGATTGAGTTCTCACCTGGCCAACCATTTTGGGCGAGCTTCCTACTTCGCCGTGGTCCGTCTGGAGGGAGGGGATGTGCTGCAAACGCACGTGTTCATCAATCCCTTTCGAAATAGGGAGATTCGCGCCGGTCTGGCGGTGGTCAACGACTTCGTGGAGCGAGAGGGCGTCGATACACTCATTGTCAGAGAACTGGGCGAAATCGGGTTCCACACCCTTCGTGACAAATATGTGGAGATTTACAAAGCGCTCGATGGCAGCGGACACGAGAATCTGGCGGCGCTGACGGCCAGCCAACTTACCCCCTTGGTTGCCCCCACGCACAGATCGGATGAAAAGAAACATAACCCCTGAGGAAAAAGTTCTCCAAGCCCTGCGAGCGGTCATAGGTCTGGAAACCGGGCTGGGTATGGTGCACATGAGCCTGGTGCAGAATTTGAAGGGGTGATGAGATCAGGGGAGAGATGTTCCCGACCTTTCGGTCCACCTTGCTCGTCTGCCTGCTGGGCATCAAGATTCAGCAGACACTGTAAGGGTTGCCTGGGGTGACCAGGGTTTTGGAGGAGATTGACGGTTTCGTTTAGGCCGAGAAGCTGAGAAAGCCGCTGCAAGAGAGGGATAGCGTTATGTTCCCCATCGACGATCTCATCGCCACGTTGGGTCCGGACCATCCCGTTCAAGAGGTGCGGGTCGGTGCCTACTGGATAGCCGTGTTGAGTCGTCACCTGGGCTTGGCATCGGCTTTGCGGGATGAGTGCCCTGGTCACCCGGCCCGGCCTGTAGAGCAAGCTGGCCACTTGACGGAAAAGTCCGCCCTGGAGCTCTGCCAGTTGGCTCATTCGGATAGCCTCCTGGAGACAAGTATAGGCCTGGCGGCTATCAACTCCATGCTGCCTGAAGTTCAGGGAGAGGAGGTCAATGCGGAACAACTGATTGTGGAGAAAGGGACCGGCAAGGGGATAGCTATCATCGGCCACTTTCCTTTTGTGACCAGAATCAAGGATCAGGCCGAAGCTCTCTGGGTGCTGGAAAAACGACTGCAGCCAGGCGACCTGCCAGAAAGCGCAGTCGGCCGAATACTGCCCCTGGCCGATGTGATAGCCATAAGCGCCACTACATTGATCAACCACACCCTTGATGGGATTCTGAAAAGTTGTCGAAAAGACAGCTTCCGAATCATGTTGGGGGCCACAACGCCTCTCTCGCCGGTTCTTCTCGACAACGGTTTAGACGCTCTATGCGGAGTTCAGATTGCCGATCCCCAGATGGTTCTTACACATATCCAGGAAGGAGCCATCTTTCGGCAGGTCAAAGGGGTCCGGCTTGTGTGTATACGAAGTTGATATATCGTGGAGGAAGACTCATGCTCACCTACGAATATCGCTGTCAGAAGTGTGGACATCAGTTTGAGCGGGCGCAGGGCATTAAGGATCCTCCTGTGAAGCGATGTCCGCGGTGCGGGGGCCGGGTTCAGAGGTTGATCACCGGGGGCGGGGGGTTCATGTTCAAGGGTGGCTCACCAACGCCCAAAATTGGTAACTCTGCGCCTCAAAATTCCGCCTCCTGCTGTGGCATCACGAATCCCTGTAGCGATCCCAAACGGTGCTGTGGCCGTTAGCATTGCTATATACGGACTGGCAAGGGCCATCTGCTCTCAGTGTAGGAGGAATTGGTGAAAAAGAATTCGTACCTGTACGGCCCAGTGGTCTCTCGGCGTTTGGGGCTCTCCCTGGGCGTCGATGTGATTCCCTTCAAGGTTTGTAGCTTCGACTGTATCTATTGTCAACTGGGACACACCACCGGAAAGACGGTCAAGCGAGGGAGCTTCTATCTCCCTCATCTTATCCTTAAAGAGATCAAGGACACCCTGAAGTCCGGCACGACGATGGACTATGTCTCCTTCTCCGGATCTGGTGAGCCCACTCTAAACGCCGACTTGGGGAAGCTCATCCGTAGGGTTAAGAAAATGACGGAGGTCCCTGTGGCGGTTATCACTAATGGCTCCCTCCTCTGGGATCGACAGATCCAAGAGGAGCTGCTGGCGGCCGACGTTGTTCTGCCATCTCTGGACGCGGGTACTGAGGCGACCTTTCAACGAGTGAACAGACCTCATTCTTCCCTGAATTTGGAAAGGATTGTAGGTGGACTGGTCGATTTTCGTGCCCGTTACAAAGGACGTATCCGACTGGAGGTGATGCTGTTGGAGGGCATCAACTCCGGGCCCGAGGAGCTGGAGAGAATCCGGAAGCTCCTTCCCCGAATTGAGCCGGACTATATCGATCTGAACACAGCTGTCAGACCGCCTGCTGAGGGCCTCGCCAGACTTTTAACCTCTAAGCAGCTGGAGGAGATAAAAGCGTACTTCGGTGAGCGGACCGGCGTGATTACACAGTCCCCCTCGGTGTATGGTAAAAGACGTTCTGGGAAGTTAAGGAAGGCTCTACTTCAAACGCTAGGACGCCGTCCCTGCACAGTAGAGCAATTGTCACAGGCTCTGGGCCGCCACCGGCACGAAGTAGCCAAGCTCGTGGGCACCCTCTTGGAGGAGGGCCTGCTTTCTCAAAAAACTCATGGCCAGCAGAACTACTTTCTTATAAGGGAGCAATAGCCCTGGTTAAACGGAAAACTCATGTATGATGCGGAAAGATTCTGGAAAAGTGAGCAAAGGTATATTTTTTTCTTGACAAAACACTCTAATTAGAGTATAATTGTAGTGCAAGCAAAGAGTACTCGGTGTGGTTTTCGAAACAGGTTTTGGAAAAAGTTGCGAGAGAGAAGCCTGCCTGGCGTCCTTATCATGGTTCAGGGGGAACGGCTGTCCTCATATCCCCCAAAGTAATATTCTATGAAAAATGAAGATTTCCTCTCGTACACTTCTATCAATCTAGCTTACGTTATGAGATCTCCTTTTCGGCATTCTTGAGAATACGAAGATTCTGATGAAAAAACTCATGGTCATGATACTGATCGCCTGCCTGGGAGTAATGACGGGGCTAGCAGCCTTCGCCTCCGACGACGGGGATTGGCAGTTTTGGAGCTTGGGAGGCATGCAAGTGAATCTCTCTGAGTCATGGAAAGCGGGATTGGAACAGCAGTTCAGGTTGGGCGATAATATGGTGAAGCTCTATTATCGATATACGGACTTCGGTATTGCTTGGCGAGCGACCCCTTGGTTTATTCTGGGATGTGACTATGCGCAGATTTACGAGAAAAGAGAGGGCGATTGGAAGGAAGAAAACCGACCACATCTCAACGGGACGTTTAAATGGAGCTGGCGAAAATTTGGTTTTGAAGACAGAAATAGCATTGAGCGCCGCATCAGGGAGGGCAGGGAGAATATCTGGATGTACAGGAACAAATTATCTTTTGCTATCCTTACAAATTGGACCAGATTTCTTTTTCGACCCTATCTCGCCGATGAAATATTCCTCATTGTAGACGAGGGCAAACTCTATCGCAACCGTCTAGCAGGTGGCTTCAAGGGGCAGTTAGTAGAACATCTACAGATTGAGGCTTATTATCTCTGGCAGTCCAGCGAAAAGGGTGATAACTGGACTGATTATCATGTCGTGGGAGTCAAGCTGAAAGCCGCGCTATGATGTTTTATCTCTGACTTCTTCCCAGACACAAAGTTTGGTTTCGGCTTGCTCAAGAAAGTGGAGTGCTCCATGCGCTACTTTTCGTTGAGAACAAAGTTAATTCTCAGTTTCTCGGTGGTTATCCTGGTAGGCGTCTTCCTGTCCGTCATCGTAGGTATGCGCCTGATCGGCGACACAATTGTCCAGCAGGCTCAAGACAAAGTGAGGCTAGACCTTAATTCGGCACGGGAAGTGTACAAGGATGAAAGCGAGAATGTCGAAGATATCATCCGCCTTACGGCGGTGAGATTTTTTCTGAAAGATGCCATATCGAGGAATGACATTGAGCATCTGCTGAAGGAATTGCAGAATATCAGGGAGTCTGAATCCTTGGATATTCTGAATTTAACCGATGAACAGGGGCGTGTTCTTATCAGAGCTCGAAGACCAGACCTCTTCGGCGATCGAATCGATAATGATATCGTGAAGTATGTTCTGACCAATGCAAAAGAGGTTGTATCCACTCAAATTATCCCCCAAGAACAGTTGCTAAAAGAGGGCGGAGATCTTGCCGATCAGGCCAGGATAGAATTGATTCTCACTCCTAAAGCGAAACCCAGGGCAGAGGTCGAGGAAACTTCCGGGATGCTGATCACAGCGGCAGCGCCCGTTTACGACTATAACGGTGACCTCATAGGCATCCTGCTGGGGGGGAAATTGCTGAATCGAAACTCTGAGATTGTCGACAGGGCAAAGGACATCGTTTACCGGGGTGAGACGTATAAAGGAAAAGATGTAGGGACGGCGACTATCTTTCAGGGGGATCTGCGCATCTCCACCAACGTGTTGAGAGAGGATGGCTCCAGGGCTATCGGAACTCGTGTATCCAAAGAGGTGTATGATCAAGTGATCAGCGAAGGCCTGCCCTGGATCGGTCGGGCGTTTGTGGTCAATGACTGGTACATCACCGCCTATGAGCCCATTATGAATTTGAAGGGAGACATCATCGGCATGCTTTATGTGGGCATGCTGGAGGCCCCGTACGTTGATCTGAAAAATCGCGTTTTGTTCACATTTTTGGGAATCGCCTTCCTCAGCGTGATCCTCCTGTCAGTCGTGGCTTATTTTACCACCACAAAGGTCGTCAAGCCATTAAAAGCATTGTCCTCTGCCACAGATAAAGTTGCTCGAGGAAATCTCGAATATCGGTTGCCCATACAGTCGAGTGACGAAATCGGTCAGCTGGCTGCCTCCTTTAACCGGATGACCGAGGAACTCCAAAAGGCCACCGAGGGCTATCAGATGTTAACCAGGACTCTAGAGGATAAAGTCAAAGAGAAGACCGAGGAGCTCAAAGCGACTCAAGACCAGCTTATTCAGTCGGAGAAGTTGACTTCCTTGGGAAAATTGGCCGCAGGAATAGCCCATGAGATCAACAACCCCCTGACCTCCATATTGATCAACAGCCATCTCATCGCTGAAAAGTTGAAAAAAGACGATCGATTTAGGGAAAATTTGGAATTAATCACAGATGAAACGGCTCGGTGCGGTAGCATCGTAAAGGGGCTCTTGGAATTCTCCAGACAGACTCAACCCGAGAAAAAACTTACCGATGTCAACAAAATTATTGAAAAAACCCTACTACTTTTAAGCAGCGAGGCTCTGGCTCACAAAGTCAAAATCGAAAAAGACTTGGATCTCGCCCTGCCCGAAATCATGATCGATGGCAACAAAATAGAACAGGTCTTCACCAATGTAATCCTGAATGCCCTGGAAGCTATGCCAGCAGGAGGCGATTTATTCATCAGTTCTAAGATTTTGTCGGAGAATCATTTTGTGACTGTGAACTTTCGAGACAAGATTTTTGATCCCTTCTTTACCACCAAGGAGAAAACGGGCACTGGGCTGGGGCTCTCTGTGAGCTATGGGATTGTGCAACAGCACGGGGGGAAAATAGAGGTGCAAAGCGAAGTGGGAAAGGGGACAACGGTCAGTATCCTTCTCCCGGTGAGTGACACCAAGGAGAAGAACTCTTAGAACAAGGAGGTGAAAAATGGAAAACAAGGTGAAAATTCTGGTCGTGGATGATGAACTACCAGTCTGCAGAAGTATATCCAGCGCACTGGAGGCTGAAGACTACGTCATTGACACGACCCTGAGCGGAGAAGAGGCTCTCGAGAAGGAACAGGAAACCCGGTATGATATCATGCTTGTTGATCTCATGATGCCGGGTGTGAGCGGCATGGATCTCCTGAAGGCTGTGAGGGAGAAAAGGCCGGATATCGTGGTGATTATGGTCACAGGATATCCAACCATGGAGACGGCGGTGCAATCTGTGATGTTGGGCGCCTTCGACTATATTCCCAAGCCGTTCACGCCGAAAGAATTGCGCAGCGTTGTCTCCCGAGCCCTGGAGAGAAGGCGGCTTTACGAGCAAGAAAAAATCCCTAAAGCAGCATTAGGGAAGCAAAAAAGAGCAGAACCTCCTCCGCCAAAGGATCTGTATTGTATTCCAGACCATTGCTGGGCGAAAGTTGAGAACGATGGCAATGTGCGAATAGGAGTTCATGATATCTTTCTGATGACCATAAAGAAGGTAACCTCCATCGATTTCCCATACGAAGATGAAAAGATAGGACAAGGAGATGCGTGTTTGTGGGTGGTTGACGCCAGCGGGAATCTCCACAGAATGTGGTCGCCGGTGAGTGGCAGAGTTATCTCCATCAATGAGGAACTCAAAGAGGATTATTCCCGGGTGATGAGAGATCCTTACGGATCTGGGTGGTTGCTATTGATCAAGCCGGCATGCTTAGAGGAGGACCTTAAAAATCTGGCTCCATTTGTCCTTGAATAAATCGAGATATACGGAAGAATTGGAAGTAGTGGACAACGCCTGGTCGAGATCTGATCCGTGGAGTCTGGATATTTTTTAGGACATGGGGCTGGAAAGCAGAACTTAGATCCTTAGGAGTTCAAAATTGGAAAACAGAGCCAAGGTTCTAGTCGTGGACGATGAAATACCGGTCTGCAAAAGTATGTCCAGTGCCTTAGATCAAGAGATGTACAACGTGGATATGGCGCTCAGCGGAGAAGAAGCCCTGAAAAAGGAGGCGGAAAACCGGTATGACGTGATCATCGTAGATCTGATGATGCCGGGCATGAGCGGCATGGATCTCTTGAGGGCTGTCAAGGACAACAGACCTGATCTTCCGGTAATCATGATCACCGGGTATCCGTCGATTAAGACAGCGGTGCAAGCCATGAAATTGGGCGCCTTCGACTATTTGCAGAAGCCATTCGCGCCAAGCGAGTTGCGCAGCCTGGTGTGGCGAGCCCTGCAGAGGACGCAACTCTATGAGAAAAAGTTAATCTCCGAAATAGAATCGGAAGAAGAAGAAATAGTAGAATCGCTCATACCTGATCTGTATTGCATTCCCGAGCATTCATGGGCCAAGGTGGAGGACGATGGCAGCGTGCGCGTGGGAATGCACGATGTCTTTCTGACGACCGTAAAAGCACTGTCTTCTATAGAGTTCCCAGATAAGAACAAGATGGTAAATCAGGGGGAGGCCTGCTTAAAAATCACTGACAGCAATGGCAATGTCCACAGACTATGGTCTCCTGTGAGTGGAATGGTCATCTCAGTCAATAGAGAGCTGGAAAAGGACTATTCTCGGGTGATGCGAGATCCCTATGGATCCGGATGGATACTGCTGATTGAGCCGATAAGGCTCACAGAAGATTTGAAAAATCTGGTGACATTGAGCGATGAATAAACTGGAACTCACAGGTATGCTAAAAAAAATAGCGCCGATTCTTGCGGAATTTGACCCCACCGGGCTGATCTATTTGGATCCCAAGGGCACATGGATGAGAAATCCCCAAACGCGCAGGGACAGAATATCCAACGAATTGTGGTTCCGAATCTGGGAGGCGAAACAAACCAAGGAGGATGAAGAACAGCTTAGAAGCATGATACATCCGTTTATACGAGATGAGGATTCTTGGGAGGTCACCAATAGGATTTTTGGCAGAATTTTGAATCACAAGACAACAAAGAGCGATGAATTATTGATCATCATTGAAGTGCTCTACCACTTTATCGGATACGATGCAGACAAATGGAATGCAGAGGTTTATGTGGCCGATTGGGATTCTGGGGGGAAAGCTTGGCGAGCCAGATGTTTGGAGAAAGCTGAAGAATTCGTATGCGACGTGAAAAGAGTACTGAGGAGTCATTTGAAGACAGAGATCTTCTTCAACACCATTCAGCTACTGAGGATGGACAAAGAGTGTCTATTTAACAGAGTGAGCTCTATCATCGCACAGGAGGAAAAGGTCAGGAATCAAATGGACAATTTGCTGGCCAACTTTAGGCGGACAAAAGAAGAAAATCCTGTTCATGATGTCATCTGCGAACAGATAAGCCCGGTCATGAAGCAGTTAACAGCAGTTCCAGAGTGTCTCACACGTCCGTGCCTGGAATTGCTCACAAACCCGGATATCGACGTCTCAAGCGGTCTTCAATATGAGGCATCAGCTTTTTTAGGAGAGCTCAAGGACATTCGTTCCACAAGTACCATTTTAAGTTATCTGGAGACTTGTGATCCTGGACACAGCAATATCATATGCAATTTGATATACGCCCTGGGGAATCTTCAGCAGAAGGGGGCCTTGAATCATCTCGTGCATGTATTGGAAGGTCCTGATAGTATTCACGTACAATTGGGCGAAGGCTCTTCTGGATATGATCAACCTTTGCTTTCGGAAAAACAGGAAGCCATCTGGGCATTGGGCAAGCTTGGTCCTAGTGCCATTGAGGCCCTCCCTGCGCTTGTCAAATGGTCCCTTAGCGCTGATCGCGAGATGAGAATCTCACTGGCCTGGGCCATGGGGACCATTGGGCATGGGCAAAAGAAAAGGTATAAGGGCATAGACGCGAGCATCGTGGCCACGTTGATGCAGTTGCTCACAGCAAATGATAGCGAGATATTTGAAGAAACAGCTGTTGCTTTAAGAAAATTGGACTTGCCTAATTTCCTTCACACTCTCTACTTACACAATTTCACAACAACAACTCTCCTGTCCATCAAACCCAGCAGAACGGGATTATATGAGCTGTCAGAAACTCTATTACACCTCGTCTCAATAAAGAAACCGGTGGTCATGGCTGTAACCGGCGACTCTGGGACGGGGAAAACCTATTTCTGCGAGTCAATCGTGAACGGATTTGGCGGATTACAGGAAAATGAGATACTCTATCTGCAAAGGGATCATCCAGCGCACATGAGAATATTGAATCGCATATTGGGCATATGGTGGCTAAAAGGACACGTTGATCAGATATATTATCAAAATTATCCTGTGGCCGAGAATGAGGATAATCCCGATGAGTTTTTTGACGATTTTATAGAAGGTCATGCCCACGCCAAACTCATTATTTTGGATGGTTGGAGGGATGAACCTTACTTTCATCAGATAGTGCAAACTTTTTATAAGAAGGGCTATCTGGATGTCTTGGTCAAGTTCCGAACCACGTTCTCTACAAGAAGAATCAACCTGGAAGAAAGGGAGGGATTGTTGGAAAGCGTGAAAACCCGTCTTTCTTTTGTGGAACGGCCGGTTATCGAGGAAACGAGGTTTTACCGGGAAGGTGCAGTTCTGATATACAATCTGGACAATTCAATTTCTTCCCGGCTAAGCAGAGGGGAAATACGCGAGGTTTTCCAAAGGCAAAAGGTGGACACATGGGGTGACCAAATCAGGATTGGCCGATTTGAAAAGGATACCAAGCCATTGAGAATTCATGCCCAGACTCTTTCGGAACGTTGGGAAAACATCTCTGTTGAGAACCAAGCAATTTCTCGAGCTGAGGTTTCTCCTTTTTCTCCCCAAGAGGCGACTTTTTCGCGGATCGCAAATGAAAATATAGAGGAGGAGCCTCATCTGCTGCAGGTGATCAAGCTGGATGATTTGAGCGTCAATCGAATTGCGTTTTATACGCAGGGGCAAATAGCATGCTGTGGCTATGATGGTAGCGTTGGCGTCCTGACCGGATTTAACGACCGAGTCTTCTATTATCTGGCACATGAGAGACCCGCAGAACATCTGGTCGTCGTTGGCGGGGACATATGTTCCCTCGATAGCGAGGGGGAGCTGAAGATAACTGCCTTCCAAACAAACACCATAACAAGGATAAAAAAGCATGGCACACCTGTGTGTTCCGCCGTCCTATATCGCGATGGCCAGATACTCACCGGACATCGGGATGGAACTCTAAGAGTGTGGAATATTCCAGGTCATCAAGTAAAAGTGCTGAGATGTTATGAAAGCCCGGTAAACGCTATGGCCGTCGATCGTCATGGCAGAATTTACTGGGTCGGTGGAGATGGAGAGTTGTATGTATGGGCTCCTGGGGACGAAAAGGCAAAAGTGTTATTGGGACAGGAAGCGCCGATGAGCACAATAGGTCTGTTTCCCGACGGCAGAGTGGTGATGGCCACTGGGATGGCCGGTAAACCAGAAAGAGGGAGACACATCAGCTGCGCTGAAATCAGCATCGTCGATGTCGAAAACAGAGCCTGCCAGACATTCCGCGTCAGCGACGCTGGCGCAGTGAAAACTTTAAACGTATACTTTGATGGAAGAATTATCTTGGGCCTAACGTCCTCCACCCCCTTTGGGTCAAAGGGTAATCTCGTGGTCGTAGACTGCCGGCCGCCTTCTCCTCAGTATAAAATTCTTGGGGGACAAAGATTTGAAATAAGAGATTGCCTTACTATGGGGCCGCGGATCATCACCTGTGGCAGCGAAAGTGAACTTGAGCACACGCTGCGAATTTGGGGTACAGAGAACTATGTCAAGAGGGAACATGACAAATTGGCGTTGATGTCAGAATCCATGGAAAAGCCGCATTATTACCGGACGCTTTTCTGAAAGCCTTATCTGGTCTTGTAGACGATGGACTTTTTTTATATTATGAGCAGGAAAAACTTTCGCAGGTTAAGGTGAAATTTTCATTGACTTATCGATAATCGTTAATGACATTTAAATTATGAACAGAGACAAGGTCACCATCAAAATACCACGCCAGCTTTATAACAAATTGCGCGACATCATCGAGGAGAGTGGCTTCAGCAGCGTTAACGAATTTATCGTCTATGTCTTACGCGATCTGGTAAGCTTACACAGAGAGGACCAGGAAAAACTCACACCCGAGGAGATCAAATTATTAAAAGGGCGGCTCAAAAAACTTGGATACCTCTAAATCTTCTTAACAAGCCTTCAGTGCTTTTCCCACCTTCTACACAAATCTTGTAACGAATCCTCAAGATTCTTCTTTTTTACACTCTCCAAAGCAAATACACATCACACCTGCGAGGCATCTAGAAATCTCACCTGGGCGTCTCTTTTTTTTCTTGACAAAACACTCTGATTGTAGTATAATTGTAGTATAAATGCACGATGCCTTCGATATTATTCACCGACTCTACTCAGCGATGATGTTCAAGGAGGACGTCATGGAATACGCTCTGTACGCTGCACTGGCTTTTGTGTGCGAATACGTGGACTCCACTATTGGCATGGGTTATGGTACTACTTTAACGCCTCTGTTGTTGATCATGGGCTTTCAGCCGCTTCAGATTGTCCCCGCTGTGCTTTTTTCGGAATTTATAACCGGGATTTTGGCTGGCGTGTGCCATCACAGAGTAGGCAACGTATCTTTCGATTTCAGAAGGGATGAGAAGATCCGTCGGCATCGGCTTCAAGCACTGGGATACATTCCCCGATCGTTTGATGCCAAGGTGACGTATCTTTTAATTGTTTTGGGGATCATCGGCGCTTTGGGGGCGGTCTTTTTTTCCATCAATGTTCCCAAGGAGGTTGTTAAGGCGTATATAGGGGCAATGATCTTTTCCATCGGGTTGTACATCATCGTAAATATTAAAAGGAACAAAGTGTTTCGATGGAGGAAATTCGTCCTTATCGCAGCGCTGAGCGGATTTAACAAGGGGATCTCCGGTGGGGGGTATGGTCCTCTAGTAACCGGGGGACAAGTCATCTCCGGCCGTTCTGCAAAAAATTCCATCGGCAGCACATCTCTGGCGGAAGGGCTTGTCTGTTTAGCGGGATTCATCACCTATCTCATCCTGAAAAGAGGGATTTACTGGCATCTTGCTCTTCCCCTTGTTTTGGGCGCAGCGCTTTCTACCCCTCTGGCTGCCATTACAGTGAAGAAAATGCCCGAAACGAAACTGAAACTGATGATCGGAGTTATAACACTTTTTCTGGGTGCGTGGACGCTGAAAACTGTTTTTCTATAATAGCGATTTCCGATCCTTTCCTTTAAGATTGGGAAGGAAAGCAAAGCCACAGTGAAACACAAAGCCTGAAGCGAAAGAGGCGGGGCTTATGCCCGCCTCTTGCTTTTGATCCAAGTTTGGTAGGGAATTTACTCTCCGATAATTTATCCTCCAGCACGGTGCCTCGCCTTTTTAGCCGCGGCGATATCCCGGTCGATGGCGCTCAGATGTTCGAACTCGTGCTCCAGCAGGCGGCGCAGCACCTTTCTGGGCGTCCAGCGTTCCGCTGGATCAGAGGTGGGATG
>SMTZ1_10001763_pt1 | contig 63783 bp, 53 predicted proteins | sample DeeMarSWOR136_30_FD_25667 | JGI IMG/M metagenome (IMG submission 25667) | reverse complement strand
AAAAGGCATCTGGAATGCATCGGCCCCGAGTGCCGTCGCGTTACCCATTACCGCGACCGGTTATTTGCCGAAGAGGCAAATCAGGCAGGCTCGACCGATTCTGCGTAAGGAAATGGCTCAGGATATCAACCAAAACAAAGTCAAGATACGAATCGATAACCTTTCCCTCTCCTTTGGTGGTGTTAAAGCGCTGATTGATGTGAGTCTCGATATACGGGAGAGTGAAATACTGGCCATCATCGGGCCGAACGGGGCTGGCAAGACCTGTCTGCTGAATTGCATCAACGGCTTCTACAAACCGCAAAAAGGGGAGATATATTTCGAGGGGCAGAGGATAACCCGCACCCGGCCGGACCGGGCGGCCAAGCTGGGTCTGGCGCGCACCTTCCAGAACATCGAGCTTTATACCGGCCTGAGCACCCTGGACAATATCATGGCGGCAAGGCACGTTCTGATGAAGCAGAACTTTCTCAGCAGCGCGCTGTATTTCGGTCCGGCGCATTATGAAGAGATAAGGCACCGCAAGACTGTGGAGGATATCATCGATTTTCTGGAAATCGAGCCTATCCGGAAGAAGGTGGTGGGCATGTTGCCTTACGGCATGCGCAAGCGCGTGGAGCTAGGGCGGGCGCTGGCCATAGAGCCGAAAGTGCTTCTGCTTGACGAGCCGATGGCCGGGATGAATCTTGAGGAGAAAGAGGATATCGCCCGGTTTATCATCGATATTTTCGAAGGTCAGGGGGAAACATATCCCGATTCACCGGTCCTCCGTGATGGCGTAAATTGCATCGTCCTCGTGGAGCACGATATGGGAGTGGTGATGGACCTGGCGGATCGGATTGTGGTGCTTGATTTCGGGCGGAAAATCGCCGAAGGCACTTCTGACGAGGTAAGAACCAATCCCGAAGTTATCGCGGCTTACCTCGGCGAGGAAAAACGCTGACAGGTAAACGGACTCACTCCCAGGTCCGCTCATCAACGATTTTTGGCTGCTCTTCGGATATGGTTCCCGTGGAGACAAAATCGATTCGGTCCGGTTTGACCCGACAGATATTCTGAAGCTTCTGGCTCAGTTCACCGGCCAGCTTCTGCTTTTCCTCGCTGCTCAGCTCATGCTTGAGCTCAACTTTAAGGTTCATTTCATCGCGTTGCTCACGGCGGGTCACCGCGACCTGAAATCGGGCCACGGGCGCAGAGCTGAGGCAGACCTGCTCAACCTGCCGGGCGACAACGAACATGCCCCTCACCTTCACCGCGTCCCCGGCACGGCCGAGGATACCAGTCAGGCGATGGGCAGTACGGCCGCAGGGGCATGGTTCCGTCGTGTATGATGACAGGTCGCCGGTGCCAAAGCGGATAAGGCCCCAGTTTCTGTTGTGCAGCGGCGTTACCACGATTTCGCCGACTTCTCCTGGGCCAAGCTGCCTGCCGGTCTCCGGGTCAACGATTTCAATGAAATACTCATCCATGAGGTGCATTCCCGCTTTCTCGCGGCACTCATAGGCGAGGGCACCTCCGCTCTCGGTGACGGCGTAGGCCTGATAGGTGTCTATTTCATAGTCTTTTTCAAACGTTTCCCGCAGCGACGGGGCGAGCATCTCTCCGGTGAACCAGGCGCGTTTCAAACAGAGGTCTTTTTTAACGTTATAGCCCATTTCCTCCGCCCGCTTGAGTACGGTCATCAGAAAACTCGGCGTGCCGATAAAGCCGGTCGCTTTCAGATGGTGCATGGTCTGCACCTGAATATCGGTGTTGCCGGTTCCCGTGGGCACGACGGTGGCGCCGCAGTCCCGTATGGCCTCATGGAATAAAATGCCGGCCGGGGACAGGTGGTAGGTGAAAGTGTTCACCACCACATCGCCTTTCTGGAAGCCGGCGGCCCAGAAAGCCTTGGCGAACCACCGGATGCCCTCGTGCTGCACCGGCTCGTAGACGGGGCCGGGGGAAATAAAGACCCGGTCAATATCCTCTGGTGGAATGGCTGAGAAGCCTCCGTAGGGTGAACTCGCTTTCTGCCGCTCAATGAGGTCGGTTTTTCTGGTGATGGGGAGCCTTTGTAAATCTCTTACCGTCCGTATGCCTTCCGGGCTGATGCCGGCCCGGTCAAATAGTTCCTTTACCGCCGGGGCCTGACTATAGGCGTGGGCTACTGTCTGCGCGAGTTTCTCATTTTGATACTTCTCTCGCGCCTCCGATGACATCGTTTCCAGGTCATCGAAAAATTCATCCGGCTTCTTTTTCACAGCCATCGCTTGCGCCTCTTGTAGTGTTTTACCTCGCGGTAGCTTTTCTTCGCCCCCATGGCGGATAGCCCCATATAGAATTCCTTCACGTCCTCGTTATTCCGGAGAAAATCCGCCGAGCCGTCGAGGACGATACGGCCATTCTCCATGACGTAGCCGTAGTGGGCGATGCTGAGCGCTATCCTCACGTTCTGCTCGACGAGCAGCACCGAGGTCTTCTGTTCCATATTGAAACGGTTGATGATGTCGTAGATTTCCTCTACCAGAAGTGGTGCCAGGCCGAGCGACGGCTCGTCCAGCATCATCAGCTTGGGGGCGGCCATCATGGCCCGGCCGATAACCAGCATCTGCTGTTCTCCCCCGGAGAGATAGCCGGCGGTGTTGCGGCGGAGGTCTTTGAGCCGGGGGAAATAGTGGTAGACCATCTCAACGTCCTGTTTTACGGCGTGGCCGTCGTGGCGCTGGTAGGCACCAACCATCAGGTTTTCTTCCGCAGTCAGGTGGCCGAAGACGCGGCGCCCTTCCAGGGCTTGAATGATACCCAGTTTTCCTATCTCTTCAGCGCTTTTGCGGTCTATTCTATCATCATTCCACATGATGCTGCCGTCGGTCACCTCTCCCTCTTCGATATGGAGGAGACCGGAGATTGCCTTTAGTGTGGTACTTTTGCCGGCGCCGTTGGCGCCAAGCAGGGTGACAATGGCACCATCATCCACGCTCAGTGAAACGCCGTGCAGCACCCGAATGACATTGAGGTAGGTGACCTCAATGTTGTTCAGCTTGAGCATCTCAGTTTATTCTCCGCGGGGGCGCCGCTAAAGCGGCGCCCCTCTATCGACGTTAGCTACTGACCAAACCAGTCAAACTCTTCGTATTTCACAAGCGGTGCTTCAATCCAATCGGTTATGGGGGTGATTTCGCCTCCCTGTATCTGGAAAAGTCTGACCGACTTGGAGAGACGGTTATCGCCGGGAGTATAGATGACCGGGCCGTGTAGACCGCCGACGTCGTAGTTCAGCTTCTGAATGCCCTGAGTCTCCACTGCCTGCCAGGCCTCCTCGCCGCCTTTGGCCAGGACGTCGTAGCCGGCATTGGCCACGGCCACTCTCAGAATTTCGGCAATAATCAGGCTTTGCGCCCAGGAGGTGATGTAGTCCATATTGCCGTAGTCGTCGGGGTGCAGGTTCTGACAGTATTCCGTCATCTTGGCCATGCCGGGAACATTATCACCCCAGTTCACGGTGGGGAATACCCCATACACGCCTTCCACAATGTCAGCTCCGGCGATATCCACCAGCGCTTTGGTAATGCCGGCATGCCCGAGGCCGATGGTGACGCCGGGATACATGCCCAGCTCAACGGCGTTCTTGATGATAACGGCCGTTGGCGCAGGTGTGCTGGAGATGTAGAGAACGTCGGGGTTCTGCTCCTTAATTCGGGTTAGGGATTCAATCTCCGAGATGGTATCGGTGGCGTGTTCTTCCGGGGGCAGAATCTCGATGCCAAGTTCATCGGCGGCGGCTTTGGCCGCATCCAGGGCACCGTAGCCGGTAGTATTATTGAGCAGGTGCATTGCCATTTTCGGCTTGCCCGAACCTTTCCAGATGTTCTCCATATAGTATCTGGAAAAGGCTACCCAGTCATCACCGTAATCCGGCATCTGCCCGTAGATATGCTGTGGCGGACGGTGCAACACCGGAGCGTTGAAGGCAGCGAAGCCGGGAAATCCATCTCTGTTGGCGATTTCCATAACTGATGACATCATCTTGGATGAGGAGGTAGTGAACAGGACACAGCCTTCATCCATAAACCTTTTTACGTTGGTGACCATCTTGGAGGCATCATAGGCATTGTCCAGCCAGACTGCCTCAATGGGATGGCCGTCTACGCCTCCCAGTTCCTCGTTTATATACTTGATGCAGTCGAGGTTGGCATGCCCCATTGGGGCACCCTTTTCTGCTGCTGGACCGGTGGAGGGAGTTGAAATACCAACTTTAATCGTTTTCTCTTCCGGGCCAGCGCAGGCGCTCCCGAGTAACGGCAGCACGGCTAACATCAGGGCGAGACAGAGTACACCAGCAATAACTACCCATTTTTTATATTTCATTTTTTCCTCCTTTTATCTATCGAGATGCTCCATGGTAAAAAGGTTGTTACATTGCATTGATACCTCCTTCTTGAGATTAATACGAAAATGGCCAGAGCCGATAGGCCGACTTAAACAATGCCCAGCGGTGGGCAAGGCCCCTCGGCTCAAGTATCAGAAAAAGGATGATAACTAGGCCGAATAACATCGGAGTCACACCAGTGGCAAATCCGGCGGGCAACATAGTGAACGTCCTTTCCAGAAAAGGCACGATTTCCACCGTTAGAATCTGCTGGAGCAGCCGTATGAAGACGACGCCGAATATCGGGCCAATGGTGGTCCCGAGGCCGCCGATAATGATCATGCCGATGTACAGGATCGATTCCGTCAGGCTGAACTGCTCCGCATTGAGGAAGCCGATCCAGTGGGCCAGCAGCGAGCCGGCAATTCCAGCCATAAAACAGCCGATGAAGAAGGCGAGCAGCTTGTAGTACAGAAGATTGATGCCCATCACCTCCGCCGCTAGGTCGTTATCCCTGATGGCGATGAATGCCCGGCCGACCCGCGTCCTGGCTAGGTTCTTGGCGAAGAACGTACAGATGGCGGCGATGCTAACGATAAGATAGAACTGGCTGGTCTCGCTCCGGAACTCGAAGCCAGCGATTGATGCATAGGGCACCTTGATACCGACGAAGCCGCCGGTTATTGACCAGTGATTGATGACCCAGATAATGATGAACTGGGCAGCGATGGTGGTGATGGCCAGGTAGAAACCTTTGACCCGCACCGATGGCAGGCCGAAGATAAGCCCGATGAGTCCGGCCATTAATCCGGCGCAGATAAGCCCCACCAGGAAGGGCAGTTCCAGCCGGTTGGTCAGCACAGCGGAGGTATAGGCGCCCACGGCGATGAAACCGGCATGGCCGATGGATAACTGACCGCAATAGCCAATAAGGAGATTCAATCCGATGGCGGCAATCAAGGTGATGCCAATCAGGTTGGCGACACCCAGCCAGTAGTTACCCAGGTAAAGTGGCGCGGTCAGCAGTAGTACCAGGAAGCCAATAAACAGTGCCCAGTGCGTTTTGGTGCGCAGGATGGCCATGTCCTGTGCGTAAGTATAATTCCGCGTGCCGCTCGGTAAACTCATCTGCTATTTAAATCCTCTCGATAAGCACCATGTGCGTGGATAGAATTTCGTGTGTCGCTGGGTAAACTCATCTCGTTATTTTTAAATCCTCTCAATGCGCACTTCTCCAAACAGCCCGTAGGGCTTGATTACCATAACAATGATGATGATGACGAACGGTATAATATCTTTCACACCCGCCCAGAGATAGGGGGTGAGGTAGCCGCCGCCAAGGCTCTCACAGAGCCCGATTATAGGGCCGGCAACGACGGCGCCAAGGAACGAGTCAAGGCCGCCCAGTATCACCACTGAGAATGCCTTGAGGCCGGTCTGCACCAGCCCATGCGTGATGCCGCCGATACTGGCAATCAGTATCCCGCCAATTGCCGCCACCACGCAGGCGAACATCCACGACCGGGAAAAAACGGTGGTCACCGGGATGCCGCAGGCCTGAACTGCCATCTGGTCGTCGGCGGTGGCCCTCATGGCAATGCCCATCTTGTGATGGCGGAAGAAAAGGGTCAGCAGGGCGAATACTACCAGGCAGATACCGACCACCCAGATATATTCCTGGGAGATAACCGCCGGTCCGATGTGGGCCACCTCTCTGGGGAATAATCTGGGCAGCGCATCGACGCTCCATGGCCAGATGAAGGTTACCACGCCTTCGATGAAGTAGCCTATGCCCAGCGTCACAGTGATGAGCGCCAGAATCGGCTGGGCGATGAGGGGACGCAGCGCAAAGCGCTCAATGGTCCAGCCCAGGCCTAGGGCGAAGAGGATAACCAGCGGGAATGCCAGCCAGACGGGAAATTGAGCCTGCGCCAGCATGGCATAGGTAAACCATGAGGATATGAGCACGATCTGCCCCAGGGCCAGATTAGCCACGCTGCTCGACTTCCAGATGAGAGCGAAGCCGAGGGCAATGAGCGCGTAGACCATACCCACGGAAATGCCGGTAATTAAATATTGCAAGAGCTCAGCCATTTGATATAATGTTCCTCAAGAGATGTCCCTCACCTTGATGCTGGTGCTCACCATACCCTTTCGGCCGTCCCGGTAGGTCACTGGAGCCTGTACCGTTATCTCGCTGCCGTTGTGATACATTGACTCAATCAGTTCTTTATAACGTTCCTCCATAAACTCGCGCCTGATCTTCCGGGTACGGGTCAGCTCTGCCTCATCGGCGTCAAATTCCTTGTGCATGAGGACAAACCGCTGCACCCTTGCTGGCTCTGGCAGATAGCCGTTCACCCGGAGCAGGTCTTTCCGGATAAGGTCGGCCACCTCCTCCTTCTGCGAAAGGTCGACGAAGGTAGTGTAGGGGATATGATGGCGCTCGGCCCATTTGCCGACCATGCCGAAATCGATATTGATGATCGCCGAGACAAAATCCTTGTCCTTGCCACCGATGACCATGGCATCTTTGATGTAGGGGCTGAACCGGAGTCGGCCCTCGACGTACTGAGGCGCGTACTTTATGCCGGAGCGTAGCTCTCCCATGTGGTCCATGCGGTCAATGAACAGCAGGTGGCCATCATCGTCGATGTTGACGGCATCGCCGGTGCGACACCACCCGTCAATCAGCGTTTCCAGGGTCTTTTTATCATCCTGATGGTAGCCTCGGAACAGGCAGTTGTTCCTGACCAGTAGCTCACCATTATCGGTAATGCGCACCTCCGTGCCGATGGCCGGGCGCCCCACGCTTTCGAACTTGATTTCACCTTGGCCATGCGAGGAGATAAGGCCAGCCTCGGTGCTGCCGTAGTTCTGGCGCAGCTCAATGCCGATGGCGTGGATAAGGCGGAAGGTGTCCAGACTGAGCACCGAACTGCCGGTGACGGCAAAGCGGACATTGCTCAGACCGAGGCGGTCTTTGAGGGCGCGGAAAAGCACGAAATAGGCTACGCCGTAGAGCAGGCGCCAGAACAGGTTGGGCTTTTTATTGGCAAAATGGAAATCGGCCATTTTATAGCCCACGGGCATGAACAGGTGGTAGATGAAGCGTTTCAGCGGGTGGGCGTCTATCATCTTTACCTGGATATCCCGCACCAGGCTTTCCCATTGACGGGGGCCGTAGATGACGAAGTTGGGCCCCACCTCGCGGGTATCCTCGGCGATGGTCTCCGGTTCTTCGGGGAAGTTGAGCCTTGCCCCGCTGAGCAGGTGAGGTATGGTGGCGAAAAAGCTGTCGCCAACCCATGCGGCAGGGAAATTGGAGATAAGGTCGTCGGTCTCGGCAAGTGGGTAACGGTCGACAAAGGACTGGGCAGTGTTGATGAGCGCCTGGTGGGTGAGCACGGCACCCTTGGGCAGGCCGGTGGTGCCGGAGGTGTAATAGATGAAGGCGGTATCGGTGCCCTTGCCTTGTTCCACATTCTGCTCAAACAGCCCCTGGTGCTCCGGCTCGTATTCCCGTCCCAGCTTGATGACCTCGGCGAAGGAAATCAATAGCGGGTCATCGTAGTTCCTCAGCCCTTTGGGATCCCAGTAGATGACCTTCTTCAGTTCCGGCAGCTCCTCTTTTATCTCCAGGAACTTGTCGGTCTGCTCCTGGTCGTTGACGATGGCGAACTTAGCCCCGGACTGCTCGGCGATGTATTTCACCTCGGGCGGTATGGAGTCAACGAATATGCCGGTGACGATGCCCCCCGCCGCCTGCGTGGCGAACTCGCCCCAGAACCACTCCGGTTCGTTGTCCCCGATGATACAGGCCACGTCGCCCGGCTTCAGCCCGAGGCGGATAAGCCCCAGCGAAAAATATTTGACCTTGTTGTAGTAGTCTCGCCAGCTATAGCGCTGCCAGACGCCGAAGCTTTTCATGGCCATGGCCGTTTTCTGGGGCCACCGCTCATAGTTGCGTCTTATCAGTTTGGGGATGGTATCCGGAACTTCCGCCAGCACTTTAATAACCTTTCTCCGTCTTTTTATGCTTGAGAATGGCCGATTTTCAGCCATAAAAATACCTCCCGCCCGGGAGGTACTCTAATTCTATACACTGTATTTAAACAGAACTAACTATGCATATTCGCTTACCCCCAAGCGCACCACGGTGCGCCCGGTAAAGACGAATTTTGTGTTACCCGCATAGCTGTAAATCAGTCTCATGGTATGGGCGCAGTTTAGCATAAGAGAAAATACGATGTCAATGCTAACGTAAAACGCCTATTTTTTTCGCAATTCTATAATATATTAGAAAATGGATTACATTTGCCACTAAAAATATAAGCATAAATGGAATAGTGTAATCAATTAAACCGCTGGCATACTCCTCAAAGCGCATACTTTCAACGTACCCATTGTAAAATTGGAAGAAACTCCAAAACAATATAAATCCAACTGTCCACCATTTCCAGCTTTGCCACCACTTCTTTTTCTTTAGGCTTTCACAGCTTAGTACACAGACTATGTAAGCTGTGAGGAATATCAGGCCTGCACCTAACCCTCCGGCATAGCGGAAATGAATTAAATCTTCTAATGGAAAAGTATCTGGTACAGTAACCCCCGGTCCTAACACATACCAGCCAAACTTTAATTCTGTGGGGTTTATACCCATAATGATGGCTGCCACTGTGTGAGAAAGTTCATGGATAACTACGGAAATAAAAAAGATTGCTACAAATATAAGAGGCAAGAGAATAAATCGAAATTCCGATTTATTATTACCCAAAGGTATAAACCTCTTTAAAGAGGATTTTGTCCCAACGGTATCGTTGTCCCGGTGGCCTTGGCGATGAGCTTGCCGTCCTGATTGGTCACCGTCATCTCGGCGATGCTCACCCGTCGGCCGCTCCGCACCACCCGCCCCTCGGCGATAAGGTCATCACCGGCTCGGGCCGGGGCAATGAAGTGGATGTTGAACTGTGAGGCTACATTGGGACGCCTCACTGAATTCACCGCGTAGCCGAAGGCCTGGTCAGCCACCGCCATAATGATGCCGCCGAAGGTCACCCCGTTGAAGTTTCCGTGTTCGGGCAGCACCTTGAGCATTACTTTGGAATATCCCGGCTGGAGCTCCAGCAGCTGCATGTTCAGGAATGAGGCAATTGGCTCATTCCTGGCCTCGGCCAGGAGATCAGACACATTGCTGGCGGCTGTGTTCTCACGCTCTGACATGATTTATTCCTCTTACTTAATCAATCCGTATTTCTGTGCTGCCTCGCGCAGGCCGTCGAGCGAGCCTTCGAGGACCCTGTCTTCCACGCAGTAGGCAATGCGGAAATAGCCAGGCGTGCCGAAACCCCGGCCGGGCACGGTCAGCACCTTCAGTTTTTGCAGTTCCCGGACAAAATCGACATCATCCTCAATTGGGGATTTGGGGAAGATATAAAACGCGCCCTGAGGTTTGACCATCGAGTAGCCCATGGCGGTTAGATTGTCATACATGAAGTCCCTTTTCTGCTGGTATTCGGCTACCGATACGCTGACATCCTGCAGATGGCGCACGATGTGCTGCATCAGGGCTGAGGCGTTGACAAACCCGAGCGTCCGGTTGACATGGATGAAGCCGTTGACCAGCTCATCATGCTCGTTGCAGTCCGGGTGCACGGCGATATAGCCGATTCTCTCGCCGGGCAGGGCCAGGTCCTTCGAGTGGGAGGTGGCAATGATGCTGTTGGTGTGGTGGTGCACTGGGAAGGGATACTTCAGGCCGTCGTAGAGAAGTTTTCGGTAGGCCTCGTCGCTGATGAGCAGGATGTGCGTGCCGAGTTCGGCCTCTTTCTTGCGGAGCACCTCGCCGATTTCTTTTAATCTCTTCTCGCTGTAGACCGCGCCGGAAGGATTGTTCGGCGAATTGATAAGCACGGCCCTCGTCTTTTCATTGATGGCCTGTTCCAGCTCGTCCACCTCGGGGGCGAACTGCTCATCCGTGGGCAGGATGCGGGACACGCCATAGTGGTTGGCAATGTAATGAACATACTCGGCGAAGAAGGGGGCAAAGATGATGGCCTCATCTCCCTGGTTGAGTATTGTCTTTAAGACTACGTTCAGTGCGCCGGCTGCCCCGTGTGTCATGATGATATCACCGGTGGTGAATTTGATGCCGGTCTCCAGAGCAAGTTGTTCAGCCACGGTGGCTCTGGTGGCGTCATAGCCGGCGTTGCTCATATAGCGGTGCATCCCCGGTGTGGGGTGCTCGGCAATCCGCTTCAGTTCCTGCGAAAACTCCGGCGGCGGCTCCACAATCGGATTGCCTAGGGAAAGGTCGAAAATGTTCTCTTCTCCATACTGCTTTTTCAGGACGGCGCCTTCCTCAAACATGCGTCGTATCCAGGAGCCGCTGGCCATGCTTTCCCTAACTCTTTCTGATACCGACAATTTGGACTTCCTTTCTGCCGCGGTCAAAGGCGGTAAGGTTTATCTGCCTGACCTTCTCCGGCAAGCGATTGGCAATACTCTCGTGCCAGACACTGACCTTGAAGGGCATGAAGCGCGAGGCGCAGCCGAGCATGAAGATATTGAGCGTCCTGATATTGCCCAGTTCTCGCGCCCTATCCGTGCCGTTGATGAAGTACACCCGGTCGGCGGCCTGTTTCAGGATATCTTTTATTTCATCGTCGGTGGGGTAGCGGGCATTGCCCAGGCTCACCGAGAGTGGGGGCAGAGCGTGGTTGTTGACGATGGCGATGCTTTCAGGTTTGAGATAGCTGGCCCACCGGGCTGCCTCCAGTTTTTCCAGCGCCAGGAGCAGGTCGACCTGGCCCTGGCGGATTATCGGCGACCAGACCTGCGCTGCGATGCGCATATGGCTGACCACGCTGCCGCCGCGCTGGGCCATACCTATGGTATCGGTCTTCTTCACGTCGTAGCCGGCGGCGATGGCCGTCTCGCCGACGATATCGCTGGCCAGGATAATACCCTGACCTCCGGCGCCGGTAATCAGTAAATTCATTGGCTTCAGCCCGTTCCTTTAACCGGTATCTTTGACTGCGGCCCGATGGCCTTTTTGGGACATATCTGCTGGCAGACAGCGCAACTATCGCCAACGCAGAGCGAAGGCTCGATGTGAAGCCGCTCGTCCGCTCTCTGGATTGCCGAGCAGCCGAGCAGCAGGCAGGCCCCGCAGAGATTGCAGATATCCATATCAATGGCCCAGGGTTCACCGCGCTTCGGCACCCGCACCGCGCAGGCACCGCGGACGATGATGACGGAAAGCTCCGGCTTTTCCAGGGCGCTGCGCACGCTGCTCCTCAGTTCTTTCACATTGAAGGCGTCAACAACGCTGACATTTCTCACCCCGATGCCGCGCACCAGTGGCTCCAGCTCCACTTTCTGCATCTCTTTGCCCTGCGCCGAAATGCCGGTGCCGGGGTGTTCCTGATGCCCGGTCATGGCGGTGGTGCCGTTGTCCAGTATGACCAGAGTTATCGGCGCTTTATTGTAGACGCCATTCACTAGGCCGGTGATGCCTGAGTGCAGGAAGGTAGAATCACCGATGACGGCAATTACTTTCTTATCGATGTTCGCCTTGGCCATGCCCATCGCTTCCCCGATGCTGGCGCCCATGCAGGCGCAGGTATCCATGGCGAGCAGCGGCGGGTACGTGCCCANNNCGCCGGTGATAATCAGCGGTGAATCGGCCAGCGTCCTGTCCCTGGCTTTGGCCAGCTTGCTCCTCTGGCCGAGGCTGCTCAGCACGAAGAAAATGCCGGTATGAGGGCAGCCGGGGCAGAGGAGAGGAGGTCGGCGGGGCAGCTCCACGCCGCTCTCTATCTTCCGACGCGATAATTCAGGGAGAAGGCCCGCTTTCCGTCCAGCCTCATAAAGGATGTCCGGGTTGAGCTCGCCGACCCTGGGGATGAATTCCTTGCCGGTTACCTCTATGCCCATCGCCTGTAGGTTCTCCTGGAGAAACGGGTCCAGTTCCTCCACCACGATTAGTCTTTTTATCTTTGAGGCAAACTCGCGGAGAAGGTTGCGGGGGAGGGGGTAGGTCATTCCGAGCTTGAGGAAAGATGCATCGGGGAAGACCTCCCTTGCGTACTGGTATGCAACCCCGCTGGTCACTATTCCGAGGTCGCGTCCGTTCCAGATGACCTGGTTGAGGGGACAGGTCTCGGCATATCCAGCGAGCTTGACCAGTCTCATTGTATTTGAACTGTGGCTTCCGGTCAGGCAGAGCCCGCTCCCTTTTAACATCAACCACCGTTTTGGAGTGGGAGATGCGGGTGGTGGTGCGTACCATCACCGGCGTATCGAACCGCTCGCTGAGGTCGAAGGCGTGCGCCATAAAATCGTAGGCTTCTTGGCTGTCGCCGGGCTCGAGCATGGGTATTTTGGCCAGCCGGGCATAGTGGCGGTTGTCCTGCTCTCCCTGCGAGCTGTGGGCGCCGGGGTCGTCAGCGCAGATAACGACCAGGCCGCCATCGACACCGGTGGTTGAGGCGGCCATAAAAGGGTCGCTGGCCACGTTCAACCCCACCTGCTTCATAGACGCCATGGCGCGCACGCCGGTATAGGATGCCCCCAGCACCACCTCCATGGCCACCTTCTCGTTGGTTGACCACTCGGCATAGACGTCATCAAAGCGAGCGATGGCCTCCAGAATCTCGGTGCTTGGGGTTCCGGGGTAGGCGGTGGCAACCCTGACACCAGCGTGGTAGGCTCCCAGGGCAAGGGCCTCGTTCCCGGATAACAGCATTCTCATACCCGACATATTATACCAATGATAGCATAATTTGCCCATCGGAAAAACGCGGGAAGTAATTGACAAAGGTTTTCTGCGGCGACATAATACGCTTATATATTCCGTTGTAAAGGAGGTTGCCATGCCTGTATACATGATGCTAACCACCCTCACCGATACGGGACGCAAGGCGCTTCAGGATGATCCGGAAATATTGAAGGGTTTCAACAAAGAAACGGAGTTAATGGGGGTCAAGATACTGGACCAGTACGCGCTGCTTGGCCAGTACGACTTCGTCAACATCGTGGAAGCGCCCAGCAATGAAGTCGTGGCCAAGCTGGCCACAAGACTTAGCGCTCAGGGTCACTTCTCCACGCTGACTCTGGCCGCCATCACCCTCGATTCGCTCATTGAAACTCTGAAAGAGAAAGAGAAACCCTGGCAGTAGTCAGACCAGCAGGGTAGAACAGCCTTGACTGCTGTACCATCGCGCCGTACCAAACAGTGATACCTTGCGATAACGAATATTCTATATAATGTTGCAGTCAGAATATGTCAGACTTACCATCTGAAGTAAAGCGTAAAGTCCTTGAAATGCAGAAAGGTGAAATAACCGAGCATTTCATTTATGAGGCGCTCTCCCGGGCAACGAAAGACAGCGGTAATAAAGAAATTTTGAGGCGCATCGCCAGCGAAGAACGACGGCACTATGACTTATGGAAAAGGCACACAAATGAAGATATTAAACCGGACCGCTGGCTAGTATGGAGGTACTGTTTCATTTCGCGAACGCTTGGCCTCACCTTTGGCTTGAAGTTGATGGAACGTGGGGAGCAGAAAGCAGAGGCAGCCTATGATGCACTGGCACAGTATGTGCCCGAAGCCAGAGAAATCGCCAGGGAAGAAGATAATCACGAAAAGCAGCTCATCTCCCTGATAGATGAAGAGCGTCTTCAATATATTGGTGCCATTGTTCTGGGATTGAACGATGCATTGGTTGAACTGACTGGAGCGCTTTCCGGCTTCACTCTGGCGCTTCAGAATACACGGCTCATCGCGGTTGTAGGCCTGATCACTGGGATTGCGGCATCAATGTCAATGGCAGGCTCTGAATATCTGGCTACCAAGTCTGAGGAGGATGCCCGGAGCCCGTTAAAGTCAGCGGTTTATACCGGTTTTGCCTATATTCTGACCGTTATGCTTCTTATCTTCCCTTATTTCATATTCAGCAACGTCTTTTTTTCATTTGGTTTAATGATTTTTATCGCAATCTCGGTGATTTTCCACTTCACATTCTATATGTCGGTGGTCAAGGAAATTTCTTTCAAGCACAGGTTTCTCGAGATGGCCGCTGTTAGTCTGGGCATAGCTGCGCTAAGCTTTGTCATCGGATTTCTAATAAGGACTTTTCTGGGTGTTGATATTTAGATGCCCTGGAAATGATTTTGGGAGTCAAAATGTTAAATCAGGGAGTAAAGCGTAAAATCCTGGCCATGCAAAAGGGTGAGATAACCGAGCATTTTATCTACCAGAAACTGGCGAAATCGGTGAAAGACCCTCACAATGCCGGTGTTCTCCAGCGCATCGCCAAGGACGAGCTGGGACATCACAACCAGTGGCAGCGGTATACCGCCGAAAAGGCAAGTCCGAGCCGGCTGAAGATATGGCTTTATTACCTCATTTCACGCATTTTCGGGATTACCTTTGGTATAAAACTGATGGAGGAGGGGGAAGAAAGGGCGCAGGCAGCCTATGCTGAAATTGCCGACCTTGTTCCGGAAGCCTCCAGCGTTGCCGCTGATGAGCACAGACACGAGCAGAATCTGATCCGCCTGATTGACGAGGAGCGGCTCCACTACACCGCCGATATGGTGCGCGGTCTGAATGTGGCGCTGGTGGAGCTTACCGGGACGCTGGCTGGCCTGACGCTGGCGCTGCCGGATTCCGACCTGATTGTGCTTGCCGGCTTGATAACCGGGGCGGCGATGGTGCTCTCCGTGGCCAGTACCGAGTATCTGGGAACAAAATCGGGCGAGGGCGGCCACAGCCCTTTCAAGGCAGTTATGTATGGCGGCCTGGCCAATATCATTACCTTTATTTTTCTACTTTTCCCCTACCTTGTCTTTGAGAATGTTTACCTATCGCTGGGGGTCACGGTTTGCAACGCTATTGTGGTAGTCTGCCTGTTCAGCTTCTACATCTCGGTGGCCAGAGAGATTTCCTTCCGCAGGCGATTTTCGGAGATGGTGCTGGCCAGCCTTGGTGTGGCAGCGCTGGCTTTCCTCATCGGCTATCTGGCTAGGATATTCCTGCACATAAATATTGAGTAAAGATAGTTGCTGCGGACGAGCGCCTGTCTTCTACCTTCCCGTTTACTGGCGGTACTGGATTTCCGCGTTGGGGTAAACGGCCACGGCGGCACCGTCGCCATTTCTCTCCTGGAGTACCTTCAGCACGTCATCCCACCGGTGCAGATATGTTACCCTGTCCCTGCCGCCGAACCAGCAGCAACTGTGAAGGTCGGGATATTCGGAGTAGACGATGACGCGGTTGACCTGAGCGGGGAGTTTTCGTTCTTTTCGCAGCGGACCCCAGATTGTTTCTCCAAATGGCCCTAACAGGTAGTGTGTTACCTGTCCTTCCGGGTGGTTGGCGATAACGACGATATCTCCTCCCTCAGACTTCAGCGCCGGGAAGGTGATGGACATGCCGATCCAGGCCTCATTCGCCTTGGCGAAAGCATTGGCAATGGCGATGTCTTTACCAGCCAGCTTTGGTGTCAGGTAATGCTGCTTGGCTTCCTTGACCGCTTCTTCATAGGCCGGTTTCAGCGCCCCGGCATAGATGGCCACCGTTTCCCCCCACATATTGACGATACAGTTGATGAGGACGTCAAGGCCGGCTAGGTCGCCAGCCTCTTCTATGTCCAGACGCCCCAGATTGCCCTCGTAGACGCCGTGGCCTGTGTACTGAGGCCCTTTCGCCAGTTGCGCCTGGCGGAACATTTTGTGGTTGTATTCGATGGTCTCAAATGAGGTCACCCCGGGGAGGATGATTTTCCCGCCCCCGCCAAAGCCGGTGCTGGGGTGGGGCACGACCGAGCCGATGGCAATTTTCAGGTCGCACTTCATCACCTCGTCGTTGACATAGACCTCGGTACCATAGGTCTTGGTCGTGCCGACGTATGTGCAGTTGGCAAAAGGGTTGTGGTTGTAGACCGGGAAGCGGGCTAACGTCTCCTCGCCGAGCTTCTTCACAAAGTCCACGCGGTTCATGGCGCCGTGACAGCCCAGCGCGGCGATGAAGCGGATACTGCGGTCAGTGATGCCGGCGGCATTTAGTTCCTCGAGCACGAAGGGAACTATCTCCGCTACTCGGGTCACCCTGGTCATATCATCGAAGATGATGGCCACCTCTTTTTTCCCCCGTGCCAGTTCCCGCAGTGGCGAGGTGCCAATCAGCTTCCCGGTGATCTCTTCCCGAATCTGTTCCGAACTCAGGGCGGGGCGGTTATAGCCGGCCATATAGCCCATCTCCACCTGCCACTTATCGGGGAGGGGCAGTTCCAGCTCGTTTGTCCCGTGCCAGGCCAGTTGCGGCAGTCTGAGTATATTTGACATATTCGACTCCTTGAGAAAGTATTATAGACAATACTGTATATCAGCATTCGGGAAAAAGGCAACCTTGGCGTGATTGCCATGTGTTTCTCCGAGAAGCGACAATACTTCGTCCCATCGACGGCAGTAGATGATTCTATCGTCGTCATCAAACCAGTTGCTGCCCGGATGGGGGTATTCATTGTAGACGAGCAGGCGCTGCGCCTGCTCCGGCATCAGCACCCGCCGGTGCTGCGCTGCCCAGGTATCTCTCCCCCAGCGCCCCCCGAGGTAGTGAGGCACGCGCCCCTCCGGGTAGCTGGCGATGAGGACCACGTCACCGCCGTGGCGGCTCAACGCCGGAAAGGAGATGAGCAGGCCAACCGAGGTGACATTATTCGGGGATGAGACGTTGGCGATAACGATGTCATTTTCCGTTACCTCCGGCGTCAGGTAGTGAGCCTTCGCCTCCTGCACGGCGGCATGGTGAGCGGCGAGTAGGTCACCGGCGTGTAGCGCCACCGTCTCCCCGCTACCGTTTACCAGGCAGTTGATGAGGAAGTCTACACCGACCAGCCCGGCAGCTTCATCGATGTCCCGACGCAGCGGGTTATGGTCGTATAATCCCATGCCGATTTCGGCCTTCTCTTTTTGCTTTTCCCTGCTCTTGTGGCCCATCATATGGTTATACTGGATGGTCTCATAAGAGGCTACCCCGGGCAGTATGATTTTGCCCCCTCCGCTGAACCCGGCGATGTGGTGCGGTACCACCAGCCCGATGGCGATTTTCAGGTCGCACTTCATCACTTCTTCACTGGCATATACTTTGGTCTCATAGGTAGCGGTGGTGCCGGCGTAAACGCAGTTGCCGAAGGCGTTGTGGTTGTAAATGGGGAAGCGGGCAACGATGTCTTCGCCCAGCTTCTGGACAAAATGCCGGCGGTACATCGGGCCGTGCAGCCCCAGGGCGCAGACAAACCGTATCCGGTCATCGGGAATGCCCGCCGCGGCCAGCTCATCAAGAACGAGGGGCGCTATCTCGGCCGCTCTGGTGGCGCGTGTCTGGTCATCGAAAAGGATGACCGCTTCCTTTTTGCCTCTGGCCAGTTCCCGCAGCCCCGGAGTGCCGATTGGCCTGCGGAGAGCTTCTCTCATCTCCTCCGGTCTTAAAGCGGGGCGGTCACTGCCGGACATATAGGCCGTTTCGATTTGCCAGTCGTCGGGGATGAGCAGTTCCAGTTCCTGGTTACCGGCGCTGGTTATCCGGGGCAGCTTGATTATATCCGACATTATGATTTATCTGACGATGCTTGTTGCTCAAACTGAATCTAGCAACTAAGGCGGTACTTTCTCATTATATCACGGCTACTGAACCTGACTTCAAGTTAGGTTATCTTTGTTTGCATTATTTTTCCGGTATTGTTGCGGGTTTGCCGTCTATGCCTTATACTAATGGGCGAGATTTTTTCAGCGAGGAGGTAACTGATGCCATACGGGTACAACGGCAAGATTTTAAGGGTCGACCTTTCCTCAGGACGCATCAAGATGGAGGAATATCCAGACCATTTCTATCGTCAGTACTTTGGCGGCGAAGGCTTCATCGGCTATTTTCAGTTGAAGGAGCTTAAACCCGGTATTGAGCCCTTGAGCCATGAAAACAAGCTCATCTTTGCGGCTGGCCCATTGACCGGCGCGCCGGCCGGGGGTTGTGGACGGCACAGCGTGGGTGGCAAATCGCCCCTTACCGGCGGGTATGGTGAGTCTGATTCCGGAGGCTACTGGGGGGCGGAGCTGAAAATGGCTGGCATTGACGCCATAATCATCGAAGGTAGGGCGGAGAAGCCGACCTATCTCTTTATTCAGGACGGCAAGGCAGAGCTCAAAGACGCTCGCCATCTGTGGGGAATGAAGGGGCTGGAGTGCCAGAACGCCATCCGCGATGAGCTTGGCGACTCACTGATAAAAGTGGCATACATCGGTCCCGCCGGGGAGAACCTGGTCCGTTTTGCCAATGTCATGCATGACCTGGATGCCGCTGCTGGCCGGACTGGAATGGGGGCGGTGATGGGTTCTAAAAATCTGAAGGCCATCGCCGTCCGCGGACACCAGCGCGTATCAATCGCTGATACAGCAGCCTTTAAGGAAATTGCCCGGTGGATTGCGGAAAACACGCCGATCACCAATAAAGGAATGCATGATTTCGGCACGGCACGGGTGGTCGCTGCCCTCGACCCGGCGGGTGGTCTGCCAACCCGTAATTTCCAGCTCGGCTCTATTGAGGGCGCCGATAAGATAACCGGACAGGCCATGAAGGACACCATTCTGACCAGACGGAGAGCGTGCTTCGCCTGCCCGGTACAGTGCAAACGTGAGGTAAAGGTGGACACACCGTACGTGGTCGACCCGCAATACGGCGGCCCGGAGTATGAAACGGTTGCTGCCCTCGGTTCTGACTGCGGCATCACTGACCTGCTGGCTATTGCCAAGGGGGGCGAGATGGTAAATGCCTACGGTTTGGACAGCATCTCCTGTGGAGCGACCATCGCTTTCGCCATGGAGTGCTTTGAGAACGGACTGCTCAGTACCAAGGATACCGGGGGAGTGGAGCTCCGCTTTGGCAATACCGAAGCCATGTTGCAGATGGTCGAGCAGATTGCGCTGCGCCAGGGCTTCGGCGATACGCTTGCCGAGGGCGTAGCCCGTGCGGCCAAGAAGATAGGGTCTGCCGCTGAGGAGTATGCACTCCACATCAAGGGGCAGGAACTGCCAATGCATGAGCCACGTTTGAAACAGGGGCTCGGCGTTGGCTATGCCATATCCCCGACCGGTGCCGACCACTGCCATAATATCCACGATACGGTCTATACGGACGTGGGCCCAATGCTGGAGGCTTTATACCCGCTCGGTATACTGGAGCCGATGGCGGCCAATGATCTGTCTTCGGCCAAAATCCGGTTGCTCAAGTATTATAGTGAGTATATCCACTTTCTAAACTGTGCTGTCTGCTGCTATTTTGTCATGTCTCTGAGCCTGGTGGGTATGGAGCGGCTCACGCAACTGGTCAGGGCGGTGACCGGCTGGGATACCACTTTCTTCGAACTGCTAAAGGTGGGGGAGCGGGCCACGAACATGGCGCGAGTATTCAACCTGAGAGAGGGTTTCAAGACCAAGGACGATACTATGCCCAAGCGCTTCTTTACACCCCATCCCTCCGGGCCGCTTAAGGTGGCGCTTGACCCCAAGGCTTTTGAGGAAGGCAAAGCCATTTATTACGATATGATGGGCTGGCCCAATGGTATCCCGACGCCTGGCAGACTTGGGGAGCTGGGTATTGAATGGGCAGCAGCGCAGCTGCCTAAGTAAGATAGTATCAAATAGCTAAATCAGGGAGGTAAGGCTGTTATGAGCGGAAGGCTATGGGAACCTTTCCGTATCGGGCGCATGGAACTCAAAAACCGGATTGTAATGCCCCCGATGGTCACCAGGTACGCCAGCGATGACGGCTCCGTCACCGAGCGCACTAAAAACTACTACGCCGCGCGCGCCCGTGGTGGCGCGGGACTGATTATCGTTGAGGCGACCTATGTTCACCGGAATGGGTGGGCTTTTGCCAACCAGCTTGGCATCAGCGATGATAAGTTCATTCCCAGGATGAGCGAGCTGGTTGATGTGGTTCACCAGCATGGTGCCAAGATTGCTGTTCAGCTCCACCACGGCGGTCGCCAGGCCAAAGAGTCCCTTAGTGGGCTGCAACCCGTTGCCCCGTCCCCGCTGCCCATGGCCGGCGGCGAGATGCCCAGAGAAATGATGATTGAAGAAATTGCCGAAACGGTGGCCTATTTTGCTGAGGCTGCAGTAAGGGCCAAAAAGGCCGGGTTTGACGGCGTGGAGCTTCATGGGGCGCACGGCTATCTCATTGACCAGTTCCTGTCGCCGACTTCGAATAAACGAAAGGATGAATATGGCGGAGACTTGCGCCGCCGGGCGCGTTTTCTGCTGGAAGTCATTGCTGCTGTGAAAGAAGCTATTGGCGATGACTATCCCGTCTGGTGCCGCATGGATGGCAAGGAATACGGTGTAGAGGGCATAACGCTGGAAGATGCCCAGCAAACGGCGCGTCTGGCACAGGACGCCGGTCTGGTGGCAATTCACGTATCAGCCTGGGGACCGGAAACGCCGACAAACCGTACCACGCCCACTTTTGTCTCCGCGGTGATTGAGGAGCTGGCGGCAGGTATCAAGAAGGCGGTTTCTATACCGATAATCGCTGTTGGCAGGATCACGCCCGAAGATGGCGAGCGGATGTTAAAGGAAGGAAAAGCGGACCTCATTGCCATCGGCAAGGCGATGCTGGCCGATGCGGAGTGGGCGAATAAAGTGGCCTCGGGCAGGGTAGATGATATAAATCCCTGTATTATCTGTAATGGCTGCCGCGATGACCTCCGCAACCCGAAGCTGGTGGGTATACGCTGCTCGGTAAATGCTACTCTGGGACGTGAGAAAGAAAGCGAGATTGTACCCGCAGCTAGGCCGAAGAAAGTTCTTGTCGTGGGCGGCGGTCCCGCCGGTATGGAGGCAGCAAGGGTGGCTGCCCTGCGGGGACATCAGGTAACGCTGTGGGAAAAGGAATCACGCCTCGGTGGGCAGCTGCTCCAGGCCGCAGTAGCGCCACACAAGGATAGGATCGCGCCGCTGTATAAATATCTGGAGACGCAGTTGCAGAAACGCGGCGTCAAAGTTCAGCTGGGCAAAGAAGCTACTGCCACGGCTGTTACGGAATTCAGTCCCGATGCAGCTGTTGTGGCCACCGGGGTTAAGCCATTCGTCCCTGATATCCCCGGCTTGGACAGAGCTAACGTTGTGCAGGCAGGAGATGTCCTGGAAGAGAAAGCAATGGTTGGCGACAAGGTGGCTATAATTGGCGGTGAGCTGGTAGGGTGTGAAACGGCGGAGTTCCTGGCCGACCGGGGCAAGGAGGTTACCGTGATGCGACGTGGCCCCGAGATGGCGACGGGTGTTGGCCCCAACACCAGGGACTTCTTCCTCAGTCGGCTCCTGGACAAAGGCGTTACGCTGCTCCGCGGGGTCAAATACAGAGGCGTCGGCCCTGAGGGTGTGGTCATAACCACGCGGGACGGGGAGGAAAGGACGGTAGAAGCCGATACCGTGGTGCTCGCCGCGGGAGCTATGCCAGATACTACGCTCTATGATGCAATCAAGGATAAAGTTGCGGAAGTCTACCAAATCGGCGACTGCGTTGAACCGCGGACCATTCGCGACGCTATCAGTGAGGGATTTCGTACCGGTCAGAAAATATAAATCACGGGACTTATAAGGAGGTGTATCATGGCCAAGCAGGTTATAACGGTACCCACGGCACTTCCCGGCGTTCCCTATTCTCCGGCGATAAAGGTGGGTGAATACATTTTTGTCTCCGGCCAGGTCGGCCACGTCGATGGTCAGGGCAAAAAACTTGAGGGAGTTGAAGCCCAGACCAAACAGGTTTTGGATAACATGAAGAGGGTTCTGGAGGCCGCAGGTGCGTCAATGGACGACGTGGTCAAGACCACCGTGTTTCTGGTAAAGGCGGAAGATTTCCCCAGAATGAACGACGTGTACAAGACATATTTCACCAAGGACTTACCAGCCCGCTCGACGGTTATCGTCGCCGCGCTGGCCAGGCCGGAGATAGTGGTTGAGATCGAGTGCATCGCCTGCCGTTCGTAGCTGGAAAGGAAACGATAACTTAAATATGCGTAAAGTCATCATCACGGCAGCATTGACCGGTGCCGGGCACGGTAAGGAGGTCAATCCCAACCTGCCTGAACAACCAGAGGAGATTATCGAGCAAGCGATGCAGTGTCGTGAAGCCGGTGCGGCCATTGTACATGTACACGCACGGGACACATCCGGCAAAAACACCATGTCCCTGGACGTATTCCGGGAAATACACGAAGGCATTAAAAATTCCAGCGACCTGATTGTGGAGCTGAGCACAGGTGGCGGCCCCACACTGCCCAATGAGGAGCGTATCGCACCTCTTAAGCTCAGGCCGGAGATGGCATCGCTCAACACATTTATGATGATAATGTCGGTCAAAGGCGTGGAAACGCCCTTTATCTATAAAAGGTCGGAGATAGAAGAAACTGCCCGGCGTGCTCAGGAACTGGGTGTGAAACCGGCGATTGCCGTTCTGAACTTCACCTGCCTTGAGGAGGCGGAAAACCTCATTCGAAAAGGGCTGGTGGACAGGCCTTATGTTCTCGATATCGGACTGAACTTACCGGCGCAGGGAACGCTCAGGGGAACCTGGCAGAACCTGGTAACTCTGGTTGAACGCCTGCCGGAAGGCTGCGTTTTCAATGTGGCTGCCGGGGGTGAAACTGAGCTATCGTTGACCACTATGGCCATGCTGCTCGGGGGGAACCCGCGAGTTGGCTTTGAAGATAATGTCTACTACGCACCCGGTCAGTTAGCCAGAAACAACGCCGAATTGGTGGCGAGGACAGCGCGCATTGCCCGGGAACTGAATCTGGACGTAGCAGCTCCTGATGAAGCGCGTGAGATTCTGCAGATACGACGGTAGAATCTGACCTACGCGTTATCGCTGTTAATCAGGTGGTCGTTGGGGCGATGGGTTTTAAAATAATGAGAATTGCAGGGCTGGTCGTCATAATGATGGCCAGCCTGTTGTCATTGTCATCGCCGGCCTCGGCAGCAGCGCCATCCTGGATGGCCGTGCCCATTCCCGATAGAGAAGGCTACCAGCTCGGGCCACTTGGCGTTGATATCCGTGATCTGGCGGTTGCCGCCGATGATGTAACGGCCATATACGCTGCGCCGGGCGACAGCATAAATGACAGGTTCGTTTATAAGTCAGTTGATGCCGGGGCAAGCTGGGAAGCGCAGTATGTCTTCATCACTGCCGACTTGGTGGCGGTGGCCCCCGATAATGCCGACGTAGCCGCTGTGTCCAGAAAAATTGTCCCCTCGGTCTATCTCACCATTGACGGCGGCGCGACCTGGCACTCTCTGGGTGCAATCGAAGGGGGCGATGGCAGCATCGCTGGTGAAATTCACGATATCGCCATTTCGAAAGCAGATAATGGGGTGCATTACCTGGCGGTTGCCGGGGAGGGAGTTGGTGGTGTGGGCAATGTCTGGTACTGTGAAATCAATGGGGAGAAACCGGAGTGGAAAGAGACCAGTTCCCCGCCTGGTTTCGCCGTCGCCAGAAGCGTAAGGGCTCTTGCCTTTTCCCCCAATTTCCCGGAAGATGGCGCTCTGATAACTGTTGGTGAAGATGGCGACGGACAAGCAAATCTGCAGGCTTTCAGCTTCGGCGCTCAAGCCTGGAATGTTCAGGCTGGATTTGCCGGCTATCCGGTAACCCTGCTCGAATATGATGCCTCTGGCCAGATTGCTTCCGCTTCGATAGCCTTAGCGCCGGAATATGCTGGCAGTAAAGCAGACAACCGTCTGGCTTTCGTCGGCCTGACAATAATAGGCGATGAGGCCGCCAGCGGCCTCTACCGCATCAGGGATACCGCCAGCGAACCACTGGCGAATGGAATCAGCATCAATAGCATTGCTTTTGATGGTCAGGTTCTGGTAGCTGGCGTTTTTGATGATAACAGGGTTTACAGCTGTAGAAACCCGCTGTCCCGGACGCCAACTCTGAGGCCGAATTCCGCGATGAAGGGACCGGGAGGAGAAGGCAAGGTTGTCGTTGCCTGGGTGGGGGATGTAGTGGTGGCGGGAACTTCGGGCGACGAGAGTGCTTTTGCCATCTCAGGAAATAGTGGGCTGGCTTTCAATGATATCAGCATGATTGATACTGCCTTGGACAATCTGAGCGATGTTGCTGTCTCAGAAGACGGTGAAACCCTTTACCTGGCAAGCGATGACGGCGATGACCTAAGTCTGTGGCGCAGTACATCATCATGGCAGCGTGTGCTCAGCCAGACGGATACATCTGGCTATATCGTAAGGCTTGCGCCCGGTGAGGTGGAGTCGATTTATCTGGCGGAGAAGGGCGGCCATCAAATATACCATAGCCCCGATGGAGGCGAAAACGGGTGGTCAGCAGGTATATGCTTGCTCGGTGTCCAGGACCTGGCGGTGGAAAGCTCCGATGTCGCCTATGCGCTCGATACAGAGGGAAAGGTGACCAAGACGCATTCGGCTGGCCTGAGCTGGGACTTGGCGGTTGATACCGAGCTCGGTGAGGATAACGGACATACTATTGTCAGCGCAGGTAAGGATATTCTGCTCGCCGGCAGCAACAATGGCCGTATAGCCTATTCCATGGATGGAGGTTCGTCATGGAAGGAAATATCGCGGCGGATTCAGAGCGAGGCGGGCAGAGTCCAGATTGTTCCCGATAAAAATTTTGCCACCAATAAAATAGTCTATGCCGCCAGCGATAGCGGGGGACAGAACGTCATGCGGTGGCAGCTCGGCAGCAGCACCAGCTGGACGGATATTTATAAGGGCAACCTTAACGGAGGGATTTACGGACTGGCCGCGGAAGATAATGTGCTCTACGCCCTCGAGTATAACCCGGGCCAGAAACAAAGCAGGCTGTGGCAGTGCCTTTTGCCGGCTGAGGCATCTAATTCGTCGAATAGCTGGGTGTCGAGGGCTACCACTGCCGATACTGATGTTTCCGATCCCGACGTTGTTTTCAACGCCTCACCACAGGCACTGAAATTAAGCTCAGGCGGCAGGTTGTGGACGATAAAGACCAACGGCACTAACCGGCTTTATCGTATTGATGATAGTATGACCAAGCTGGTGCTGCAGGCACCGGACGACGGCTATGTTAACCCGGTTAACCAGGTGACTGGAATTGCTGAAGATGTAACATTCCGCTGGCAGCAGGCGCTCGATGCCACTGAATACGAGTTTTCTATCGCCCAGGATGAGGAGTTCAAGGCGCTGGTTACCAGTATTACCGTGGCCAGCGATAGTTCGCCGGTGGTTCTTTCTGTTGGTCCGGCGGCTGAAGGCGTGGGAAGGGTAAATTTTTCCTTGGGAACTACTTACTACTGGAAAGTGCGCATCACGCAGCCGCTCTTGCATATAAGCTCCATGCCCCGCTCCTTTCACATTGAATCTCTGGAGGTAAGGCCGCCGGTTATTGTTGAGCACCCGCCACCGCCGGTAATCAGCATACCAGCGCCGCCGGAACAGACGGTTCCGTTCCCGCCGATAACGATTCCGCCATCTCCGTCACCGCCGGAAATCGTTGTCGAACCGGCACCAACGCCGTCTCCGGCCATGCCCGGCTATATGTGGGCACTCATTGCTGCCAGTGTTGTTATCTTGCTCACTGTTATAGCATATGTGCTGGTGTCTTTTATGGATCGTTTTCTCATTTTCTGGCTGCGGCAGGGGAGGTATCGCTGGTCTCGATGGCGGCGGAAAAGATTTGAGGCCAAATATCTGAAGCAGGCATTGCCGGCGGCTGATTCCCTGGAACAAATTGAAGCCTTGCTGAAGCAGGTGACCTGGACCATGGATGGTCCTTTATATCTCTTTGACGCCATCAGCTACCCGCAGACGGTCTGGGCAAAGAGGAAGGACGATTGCGATGGTTTCGCGGTGCTGGCGGCAGCATTGCTGCAACAATGGCAGCCGGAATCAAGGCCTGTTTTACTTACTGCCATGCTTCGGCCGGTGCGTAAAAGTCACACCGTCTGCGCTTTCGATGTTCCCGGGGCCGGGCTGTGGTTCTTCGATAATTACACGCTACGCCGTGGCCATTACCGGACATACGCTGATATTGCCGTGGCGGTGCAGGGAAAGGCCAGACTGGTCTGCTGGGATGTTGTCGAGCCCGACACGCTGCAGACGCTGGAGTTTCATGTTGCGTCGCAATGATGAGGCGGACATGAATTCGCTTTATTTCTGTTTCACCGCCTGCTGAGCGGCTTTGACAATGTCGTCAACGGCCATGCCGTACTTATCGAGCAGCGGGTCCAAGTCTTTGGAGGATTCGGTGAACTTATCCGCGACTCCGACCCTTTTTACGGGCACCGGGATTTCATCCGCGATGGCCTCGGCCACCGCACTGCCCAGACCGCCGATTATGGAGTGCTCTTCCGCGGTAACAATGGCGCCTGTTTCCTGGGCACATTTTCTCAGCAGTGGCATATCCAAAGGCTTGACGGTGTGCATATTTATCACTCTTGCCTTTATTCCCCGGGAGCTTAATCGGTCGGCAGCCTCGAGTGACCGACTGAGCAGATGACCATTGGCGATTATGGTGACGTCGCTCCCATCACGCATTATGGTGCCTTTGCCGATTTCCACCTTGTGGTTTTCATCAAAGAGGATGGGCATCTCAGCGCGGCTGATGCGCATGTAGACCGGCCCTTCGTGCTCGGCAATCAGTGGTATCATCCTCTTCGCCTCAATGCTGTCCGAGGGCACGATGACGGTCATATTGGGCATGGCGCGGAATACAGCGATATCCATGATGGAGTGGTGGGTGGCGCCATCCTTGGCGTCGGAAAGGCCGGCGAAACTGCCGATTATTTTGACGTTGGTGTTGGCGTAGGCAACGCATGTCCTGACCTGTTCTGTGGCCCGTAGGAGGAGCGCGGCGAAGGTGTTGGCGAACGGAACCATGCCGCTCAGGGCAAAACCAACGGCGGTATCTATCATCCCGGCCTCAGCAATCCCCACATTGAAAAAGCGTTCCGGATTCTTTTGCGCGAAAAAGGTGGTCATAACGGAGGCAGAGACATCAGCCGTCAGCACAATGACTTTTTTGTTTTTAACGCCATATTCGGCCAGTGCCTCTCCGAATATTTGCCGGGTATTATCTAGCTTAAACATTTTGCTTCAACTCCTCCATTGCTTGCTGGTACTCTTCATCATTGATGCCCCGGCCGTGCCAGGCGGCTTTTCCTTCCATGAAGGAAACTCCCTTGCCTTTAACCGTACGGGCGATAATCACCGTAGGCTTATTGCCGTTGGCGCGAGCCCTGTCCAGAGCTCCCAGTACTTCGGGCACGCTATGGCCGTCAATCTCAAGAACGGCCCAGCCAAATGCTTCCCACTTGCTCTTTAACGGTTCGAGGGGCATAATCTCTTCGATGGTGCCGTCCAGCTGGACGCCGTTATAGTCAACGATGGCGATTAATCTGGATAGTTTGTATTTTGACGCCAGCATGGCGCCTTCCCACAGGATGCCGGTTTGCAGTTCGCCATCGCCCAGCAGTACATAGGTGTGGAAATCGAGACCTTTGAGCTTTGCCGCCAGACAGAGTCCAGCAGCGATATTGATACCGTGCCCCAGGCAACCGGTGGTCATTTCAACGCCGGGCGTTTTCTGTCGGTCCGGATGTCCCTGCAAACAACTGCCGATGCAGCCCCAGGATTCGAGCTCTTTAAGGGGCATGAATCCCCGGCGTGCCAGTGCCGCATACAAAATGGCACAGGCGTGGCCTTTGCTCAAGATAAAGCGGTCCCGGTTTTCCCACTTTGGGTTATTGGGGTCGAGCTGCAGGTGATGGAAAAAAAGGACGGATATAATTTCCGCAGGTGAGAGCGAACCTCCAGGATGACCCGAACCCCGACAATGAGTCATCTCAACAATATCAATGCGGAGCTGCCATGCCATATCCTCCAGTTTCTTGACTAATTCCTGCGAATAATCTGTTTTGGCAACCATCTCTAAGGCATAACCTCCTTAAAATGTTTCCCTGCAAGTAAAATAAATCGTATTCCCTTGCTCGCGGTCTTGTCAAGCTGGCCTTCTCAGGTCTGGAATTCAGGCAGGCAGGTATTTCTTCGGGAACTTGGCGACCACGGTGTAGTTTGGATCGACGACGTTGCCGATGCGGAAAGTGCCCACCTGGGATATGACCTGAAAGGCCTCCCATTTCTCGAAGCTGTAGTCATCGACCAGCCATTTGACCAGTTCCACCGTAGCGATGCGCACGCAGTCCATCAGCGGCTGGCCGCTGCCCGTGGTCATAATATGCGTCTCGTCCTCAAGCCGGGGCCAGTCAATGCTTTTCCCCTTCACCACGTCCAGCTTCACCGTGACCTCGGCGGTGGTCTCCAGCGCCACACCGCAGAGCTCGCCATCACCCTGAGCGGCGTGGACATCACCGAAGGAGAAGTAAGCGCCCCGCACCCATACCGGCAGATACAGTACCGTGCCCTCTCTGGTCTCGATGCAGTCCATATTGCCGCCGAACTCGCCGGGCACGAGCGAAGTCTCGATGCGGCCGAAGCGAGGGGCAACCCCGATGGAGCCCAGGAACGGGTGCAGCGGTATCTCAATCCGCTTCTGTCGGCTCGATTTCAGTTCCAGAGTGCCGGTATTCTTCTTCAGGTCCAGCTGCCAGTCGAATTTGGCCTCCGGTATCGGGTCGTTGAGGAACAGTTGTTTGCCCGGGCTTTCGCCGGTCAGGCTGCCGAAATGGGAGCGGTGTCTCGACCAGGCGTAATCACGGTTGAGCTTTATCCGCTGGATGGTTACCGCCAGCGTGTCGCCGGGCTCCGCTCCATCAACATAAACGGGGCCGACCTGCGGGTTTCGTTCGCAGAGAAGTGTCGAGACGCTGTGCTGCTTCATCTCTTCGGGCATGGGCTCCATTTTCTCATTGAAACCACCTGCATCGCGCGTAGGCGCTACGACAGTGTCGCCGCTTTTCACCGTCAGAGCTGGGTCGTTTGGTCCAAAAGTGTAGTTGTATATCCTCGGTTCAAGCCTGTGTAACGTACCCTTTCCCATTTTTACCTGCCTCGTTTATTATTGAAATTGAGAGACTTTTAAGGAATGCTGGTAACATCGGCAAACGATGGGTCATGTACCGGAATCAATATATCGGCCAGCCCTTTGATACGGAGGGTGCTTTCGTAGGCCGCGAGGGTGTCAGTGTGAGTTCCGGGTGTGATTATGGGCATCAGCTTTTTCAGTTCTTCCGGAGGATAGAAATTTTCCTTTACACAGCAGAAGCCAGTGATTATAGCTTTGCCCTTGTCGGTATTGATGGCTACCGCCTGCGTGCCCGGGGAGTGGCCGGGGGCGGGGATGATCTCAATGCCGGGAGCTACCTCATGGTAGCCGTCAATCAGCACGAAGTTAAGGTCCTTGAGCAGGTCTTTCCGGTAGCTGAGGCCGGTGAGCGGGTGGGGAGAAAAAGCGAAATGCAGCTCAGTTTCATTTACCAGCACCTTGGCGTTGGTACACTTTGCCGTATTGGCGCAGTGGTCCCAGTGGAGATGGGTCTGAATGACCAGGTCTATATCATCAGGTTTCAGCCCCAGACCGGCCAGCGCCTCTTCAAATGACATGACCTTCTCCGCGGGAAAACCCCGGTATTCCGTGGCCAGTTCAGCATCCGTGCTGGTATCGACCAGAATATGCTGGTCGGAGCCTTCGATATACCAGGAGTAGGCGGGGGACATGAATTTTTCCCCGTAGCGATAGCGATATAGTAGAATTCCCAGGTCTATTTCCATCTTCGTCAGGAGAAGCGGCCTGATACGGTAGGTTTTCATCCTTATTCGACTCCTTTCATATCGATATCACGCGGCTGTAGGCTGCAATTGCTTTCTTGCCTATTATACAATATTCAGATTAGAATTACTTGGACGGCGCCGGGACAGGCCGTATCATTGTTTTTATTGAAGGAGGAAGTATGACTTGAGAAAAGGCTGATAGTGAGCTTATCAGATTGCTTGAAAAATCACTGGCGGAATACAGCTGCGAACGTAAATACATGTTCGGCTCGCCAACCTTTTTCATCAACAATAACATGTTCGCCGGGGTTCATCAGCGCACCATCATACTTCGCCTTTCAGAATTGGACCGTAGTGAAATCCTTGCCACGCATACACAGGCAAAACCGTTTGAGCCGATGCCGGGCAGGGTCATGAGAGAATACATCGCCCTGTCCGGGGCGCTGTGCAAGGATGAGGCAGTACTCCAGGGGTGGCTTGAGCGCGCTTATAAATACACTCGCTCGCTGCCACCGAAGGAGCCGAAACGCCGCGCCAGAAGAAAAATGTAGGAGGCAAAATGGTCAAGTACATACAGCATTTTGGTCTAACGGTCAGCAATCTGGATGAAGCCCGGCACTTTTTTCATGACCTCTTGGGTCTGGAAGCGACAGAAGTGCGCGAGACCAGCGGAGAACGGCCGGAGATAATCTTGGGCATACCGGATGTATCACTGCGTCTCTGCCTGTTCAGGCTCCCCGATGGCAATAACCTTGAGGTAATCGAATACCTGAATCCCAGGGGAACTAAGCTGGACCTGCGAACCTGCAATCCCGGCGTGCCCCATATTTCCTTTGTGGTGGATGATATCCAGAAAATGTATGATGACCTCAGTGCCAGAGGGATGAAGTTCGTCAATCCGCCGTACTGGGGAGGTCAGAGCGTGGCCGGCGTGGGGTGGGGTGTCTGCTTCCTCAGAGGGCCCGACGGCATCTCAATAGAGCTTATGCAGCCGCCAAAAGAAAAATAGATTATGCATATTTAAACTAACCAAAGTTCAAATTGGACGTTATCCAGACCGGCTTTTAAGGTTTCAGCAGAACAGCGATGTTCTGTCCGCTCCGTATTGAGTCAAATCCTCTCTGTGCATCCTCCAGAGGCATAATCTCGGAAATCAGTGGCCTGACATCCACCAGTTTGTTTTCCATCAGGTTTAAAGCGATTTTCACCGGGCCGCTGATGTGTCCCTTGATGGTCAGCTGCTTTTCCGTCCAGATTCTGGGGTCTACCTGCATGGGGTTTACGAATCCCGTCAGTGCTATCGTGCCGCCGAACCGGACCATCTGGGCCGCCTGATTTAAAACAGCTCCTTCTCTTACGCAGATGAGCGCGGCATCGGTGCCGGCATCGTTAAGTTTTACAACCTCAGATACAACGTCAACCTCTCCGGCATTGAGCGCAAAATCGGCGCCCATTTCCTGGGCTTTGTCTAGGCGTGATTTTACCAGGTCAACCATGATAATCGGGGCTGCTCCGCTGGCCCTGGCGCAAAGCATAGCCCCCAGGCCGATTTTTCCCGCGCCGAAAATGACCGCTGATTTCCCCAGCCCTATGTCAGCCGCCGTGACCGAGCCTATGCCCGTAGCCAGCGGCTCGGCCAGACATGCCTCTTCCGAGGACACATTCTCCGGAACGGGCTGCGCCATGCTCGCCGGTTTTACAAAATACTCGGCCATGGCCCCGCCCCTCAGCCCGAAACTCTGCCCGCCGAAGACGGAGCCCTTTGCTGCGCCGCCGATGCACAGATGGTACATATGACGACGGCAAAAATAGCAAACCCCGCACGTCCGCTTGGTCGGGCAATAAGCCACTCTATCGCCGACTGACCACCCGCTGACCCCTTCCCCTATCGCGGCGATTTCGGCCACCCATTCGTGCCCAAGTATTACCCCGGAGACCCCTTCGAAGCTGGGAAGGTCGTGAAGGGCACCGTCCAGGTACTCTATGTCCGAGCCGCAGATGGAACAGTATATGGTCTTGAGCAGGAGGGTGCCTGGCTGCACCGTCGGTTTCGGCACTTCCCTGATTTCAATACTTCTCGTGTCCTGATGGATAACGGCTGCTTTCATGGTGCTTCTAACCTCTTTACCAGAAAAACTGTCAATCAGTCATTATAGTCCATTGAACAGAAAAGGGGAAGGAAATTGGAGTGTCAGATTATTCTCTACCGTGTTGTGCCCCATAATATATATGTGCTAGGATTACTTTAATGCAAGAGCCTGCCGGTAGTTTACCTGTCATTCTTCACGGGAATATTTAATTTTTTATCAGGAGGGGAATCACTGAAATGAAAAAGATAATCAACGATCCCTATCAAGTAGTGGATGAGACTCTTAGCGGTATCCTCAAGGCCTATCCTTATCATCTGCGCATGTCCAAGGACAGCTCACGGGCTCTGGTGCGGGCTGATGCCCCGGTCAAGGGAAAAGTGGGCATCTGTACCGGCGGCGGCTCCGGCCACATACCGGTCTTTCTCGGCTATGTTGGGCCGGGCCTGCTCGACGGCGTTTCGGTGGGCAATGTGTTTTCCTCGCCCGGGGCCGATGATATGTTCACGGCGACCAAAGAGGTGAATGGTGGTGCTGGCGTACTCTACATTTTCGGCAACTATAGCGGAGATGTTATGAATTTTGAGATGGCGGCGGAGATGGCCGGGATGGAGGATATCCCGGTACAGATGAGCATCGTCAAGGATGACGTCGTTTCGGCGCCGCGCTCCGAAAAGGACCGCCGCCGCGGCGTGGCCGGCCTCTTCTTCGCCTATAAGTTGGCCGGGGCCAAGGCCGATACTATGGCCAGTCTGGAAGAAGTAAAGGCGACTGCCGACCAGGTTATTGAGGAGACGTGCAGCATAGGGGTGGCCTTGAGTCCCTGCACCATACCGGCGGCGGGCCAGCCGACATTCACCATAGCCGAGGATGAAATGGAAGTGGGTATGGGGATTCATGGCGAGCCCGGACTGGAACGTACCAAGCTCAAGAAGGCGGACGAGATAGCGGATATTATGGCGGAGAAGGTTATCGCTGACCTCCCCTTCAAGTCCGGGGATGAAGCCGCCGTGCTGATAAATGGGCTGGGCGCCACGCCGCCCGAGGAGCTCTTTATTCTCAACAATCGGTTTCATGACATTTTGCAGAAACACGGCATCCGCCTCGCTTACTCTGCTCCGGCTGAACCAGGAGTTCAAGACCCTGCTGGACGCCCCCGCATTCTCGCCATTTTTGTTGCAGTGGAGGTAATTTTAGCTTATGCTTGCCACTAAAGACATGTTGGCCGTCTTACAGGCGGTTGCTTCAGACTTCGAAAGCCACAGCGAGGAACTGCGGCAGCTTGATGCGGTCATCGGCGATGGTGACCTTGGAGTCACGGTAGGTCTGGGTAGCAAAGCCCTGCGTGAGTATCTGTCTTCATCGGATGAGGACAATATCGGCCAGCTGCTGGCCAAATGCGGGCTGCAGTTCAATAAAGCAAGTCCGTCCACCTTTGGCACTTTACTGGCCTCGGCTTTTATGGGGGCGGGCAAGGCGGTTACGGGGAAGACGGAAATCGGGACGGAAGATTTTGTGATGATAGCAGATGGCGCTGTCGATGGTATTAAAAAAAGGGGTAAAGCTGAGGTCGGCGATAAGACCATGCTCGATTGCCTGGTTCCGGCGGTGGAGGCATTCAAAAAAGAGCTTGCCGGCAGTGCCGATTTCAAGGGTGCTCTTCAGGCTGCTGTAAGTGCTGCTGAGGAGGGCATGAAAGACACCGCTCCGATGATGTCCAAACACGGGCGGGCCAGCTGGCACCGCGAGAAGACCATCGGGGTGCAGGATGCCGGCGCTACCGCCATGTATTACCTGATAGAATCATTTGCCCGGCATTTACTTTCCCGTATTTAGGTGGATAATTAAAGAAACACATGCTGTGCTTTCCGTCAAGCAAGCCCCGGCCTTGAAGTGATTAAGGTTTCAGGTCGTGCGGTTTGATTTGTGAAAGCACAGAGTATAATATATCCAGCCCGCGCTCCGACTGCTCATCCGTGATGGTGCATGGAGGGGAATAGCCCAGCCGGTTGCCTATAACCCGCAGCACGGCCCCCTTTTCTATGCCCATCTTCTGTATGGTTTCTGTGAGTTTGGGATTGGGCAGGCCTTTGCTCTCCTTATCGATCACGATTTCCACGGCCAGCATCAGCCCCAAACCGTCAACCGTTCCCACGTGGGGCAGCGCCATAAACTCCGTCTCCATCCGTTCTCTGGCATGCCTGCCGACTCTGGCGGCATTCTCGGGGACGCGCTCTTTAACGTATATCTCGATGCATTTCATAGCCATGGCGCAGCATACCGGATTGCCGGACTCGGTGGAACCGACCGGCAGAAAATGCCCCGATAGTGTCTCAAAGATATCCCCGGATAGTGCCAGCGCCCCGAAGGGCAGGTAGCCATTGACGATTCCCTTGGACATGACCATCATGTCGGGGACGGTGTTCCAGTGTTCTATGGCGAACATCTTGCCGGTTCGGGCGAACCCCGTCATCACCTCGTCGGCGATTAAGAGCACGTTATATTTGCTGCATATCTCCCTGACCATTGGCCAGTATTCTGGGGGTGGGGCAATAAAGCCAACGGAGCCCTGCTCGGGTTCGGCGATGAAAGCGGCCACGCTATCCGCACCTTCATTAATGATAGTATATTCAAGGAATTTGGCGCACTGGATGCCGCAGCTAGGGTAGGCCTTGTCGAAAGGGCAGCGGTAGCAGTAGTAATTGGGAATATGGAGGTGACCCGGCGCTGGTGGCATTTCCTCGGTAACACCCCTAGCCAGGTTGGTAGCATTGGCAACGCCACGGGTGGTGCCGTGGTAACTGCTGTGCAGGCTGATGATTTTGTACTTTCTGGAGCCCTTGGCCTTCCAGTACAGATTGGCTATTCTAAAGGCGGAATCTATGGTATCAGCTCCGGTGTGAGCCCACAGAAACCTGTCCAGCCCTTTAGGAGTAATGGCTGACAATTTAAATGCGAGCTCGATACTTGGGAGGTTGGCAAAGCCGCGCAATAGAAAGGCATAGTTTAACTTATCCATCTGCTCTTTAGCGGCTTCAATTATTTCACGGCGGTTGTGGCCCAGGTTGACATTGATTAACTGGGAGCTCAGGTCCATCAGCTTCCTGCCATCAGTATCGGTTAAAATAATGCCGTCGGCACTTTCCACCACCAGGCCCTGAGTCTTGCCCACAACGCTCATGCCGTGCAGTATGTGTTCACGGTCGTATTCAATCAGTTCGTCGGTGCGCATCATCTCCTCCTTGGTTGCGGCTCTGGAGAGCTGGGAGTAAACCGCGAGTTACGCCAAGTATAGCAGATTGAAGCAAGAATCAAAAATGGAATAGATGCCCTTATTTGGAGGGAACTTCCACCGAGGTTTGAGCGGACTTTCCCTGGATCGCGGCTTGCGCTGCCACCAGCTTGGCTATCGGTATCCGGAAAGGACTGCAGCTTACGTAGTCCACACCTGTACCGTGCAAATATGAGATAGACCGCGGTTCCCCGGCCTGCTCTCCGCAAACACCGATTTCCAGCTTCCTTTTTGCCCGACGTGCCCAGAATATGGCTGTTTCCATCAGCCGGCCGACGCCCTTGACATCCAGGACCTCAAACGGATTGTCCTGTAATATTCCCAGCTGCAGATATGTTGACAGGAACTTCTTTTCCGCGTCTTCCCGGCTGAAAGAAAAGACGGCCTGGGTGAGGTCATTGGTACCGAAGGAAAAGAAATCCACCTCGCCCGCTAACTGCCCCGCCCGCATGCAGGCGCGTACGGTCTCTATCATAACCCCTATCCTTAGATTGGAAGCCTTGACCAGCTTCTTGATGGCGAGCGCCTCCTGTGCCGTAATAACCTGTGGTATCATTATAGATACATCGGCAGGCACCTCAGCCCTCGCTTGCTCGATTGCCTCGACCTGCATTTTGTATATCTCTGGATCCGTCACGGCCAGCCTTACCCCCCTGTGCCCCAGCATGGGATTGGTCTCATGGAGTTCAACAATCCGGTTCCTTATTCTTGGGTCGCTGATCTGGTCTTCAGAGGGCAGGAATTCATGCAGCGGTAGATCAAGGAGCCTTATGATAATGGGCAGGCCCTGAAGTTCCCGGAAAAGGGCGGCAAAGTCCTGCTGCTGCAATTCGCGCAGACGTTCTATGGCGGCGGTACGCTGGGCGCCTTTTTCCGACAGTATATATTCTCTGATCACGGAGAGGCGCTCGGGGGCGTTGAACATGCGCTCCGTGCGGCAGAGGCCTACGCCTTCGGCACCAAATTTTCTAGCCTCAGCTATCATCTCTGGAATGTCAGCATTGGCTCTAACGCCCAGCCGTTTAAATCCATCCGCCCAGCTCATGAGTTCCCCAAGTTCAGCACTGAGGCCAACGTCCTCCACGGGCAGAACCCCCAGGTACACGTTGCCATTGGTCCCGTCAACCGTCAGGTCATCACCATCTTTGACGATTGTCCCATTGGCTGAGAACTGCCGCGCTTCAAGGTCTATATTTATGCCTTCCGCCCCGCAGATGCAGGGCTTGCCCATAGCCCTGGTTACGATGGCAGCGTGAGAAGTTAGCCCGCCTCTTTGCGTTAGGACGGCGTCAGCAGCAGATATTCCTTGGATGTCGTCGGGGTTGGTCTCGGGACGCACCAGGATTACGGGGACGCCTTTTTTCGCCTGGGCTAGTGCCCCTGCAGCATCGAACACCACCTTGCCGCTGGCTGCCCCAGGGGCTGCATTGAGCCCTTTGGCTATCGGCTGGTATTTTTCAGGTGTCTTAAGCTGCTTGTGCAAAAGCCCGCGAATATCATCTACGGATACGCGCATTATGGCTTCGTCGCGCGTTATTAGGTTCTCATTGACCATATCAACCGCAATTTTTACGGCTGCATGACCACTCCTTTTGCCCGAGCGAGTCTGTAGTATATAGAGCTTTCCTGATTCCACCGTGAACTCGATATCCTGCATTTCACAGAAATGCCTTTCCAGCCTTTGCGCGATTTCTTCCAGTTCTTCATAGATTTCCGGCATTACTGACTTTAGCTGTTCAATTGGCTGGGGAGTTCTGGCGCCAGAAACTAGGTCTTCGCCCTGGGCTTCGCTCAGATATTCGCCAAAGAGTCCTTCTTCACCGGTGCTCGGATTTCGGCTGAAGACCACGCCGGTGCCTGATTTCTGGTCGCGGTTGCCGTATACCATAGCCTGCACTATGGCCGCGGTCCCGAGCGTGGCGGGGATGTTATGGATTCGCCGATACTCCACCGCTCGCAGATTGTCCCATGATTCAAAGATGCTCCTTATAGCATTCCTCATCGTGCGCGTATCGCCGATGTTCAGGATGGTATCCATCATGCCCGGCATTGATACCGGCGCCGAGGAACGCACCGATACCTCCAGCCCCTTCCCCATCTTCCTGCCCATCTCGGTTTCAAGCGAAGCCAGAGCCTCTGCTATGGGTTCATCGGGTAATGACCTGGTCTCCTTCCACCTTTTGTAGGCCTCTATTGATACCACAAAACCGGGCGGAACCGGGAGCTCCAGCTGGGTCATTTTTACCAGATTGGCTCCCTTATTACCTAGCTGGGATTTATCATCATAAGCTTCGCGGAATGAATATACTGAATTCATTGTTAACACTCTCTATCTTTAATAGTTTGGCACAATATGGCCCAATTTGTCCAATGCGGTTACGGCGAATTTCAGAAGTAAGGGCTTACTTCTCTTTGGCTGCCGCCAGCTCGGGCTTGGTGTACGCTTCGTTCACCTGCCGCGCCGGGTGGCTCTGGACACTGTAGTCTTTGAGCGAGAAGCCCTCGCGCATTCTATCCAGCTTGCCCTGCTTGGAAAGTCGCTCATAGATCTTCACCCAGGCACAGTCGCGTTCCCGGCTCGTTTCGCACTTGCCGTCTTTATAGCCGCCGCAGGGGCCATTGACCAGACTCTTGGCGCACATCGTCATGGGGCAGATGCCGCCATAATCGGCCAGCAGGCAGTTGCCGCAGGCACGGCATTTCTCCAGCCAGAGACCTTCGTCGGCCGTTACTCCAATGAAACGGGTATTGACGGCCGGAATTATCGGTATTTCTTCCAGTATCTCGGCGACGAACTGCACTCCCGCCCCGCAGGCCATGGACAGAACGGCGTCATATTCCTTCGCCTTCTCGATTATCGGCTCAATATACTCGCGGTCGCACTGGCGCTGGATGGTTAGCTCGCCGATTTCAACCTCCCGGTCGTCCATCTTGTTGACCATCCTGAGCTCCGTGGCCAGCAGCTCCACCTCCTTCTCCCCCCCGGCCTGGCAGACGCTGACGCAGGTACCGCAGCCGAGTACCAGCAGCTTTTTATAGTCTTTGATTTTTTCCTTTATCTCGGCAAAAGGCTTCCTCTCGGCAACTATCATGGTTTCACTTTCTCCTTTTTCAGAGGATTGGGACCCAGACGTTTTGCCCGTTCCGTCATCTCATTGCAGGCAGCAGCAAGCAACGGGGCATCAGAGGCACCCATATGGAACATCTCCACCCGTTCCGGCTCGATGCCCACTTCTTCGAGCAGCTTCTTGGCCTGCTCAACCTTTCTCTTGGCTCTGAGATTTCCTTCCAGGAAATGACAATCGCCTTCCTCTCAGCCAGCAACGAAGACAGCATCAGCGCCATCTTCAAACGCTTTGAGCAGATGGAGGGTATCCACTCTGCCGGTGCACATCACCTTGACGATGCGCACGTTGGGGGCATACTCCAGGCGCATGGAGCCGGCGAGGTCAGCGGCCGAATAGGCACAGTAGTGGCAGCAGAACCCGACCACTTTTGGCTCATATTTCCCGGCCATGTCAACTCCTTTCTCTTAACTCCCGGCCAGGACCGCCGTCTTGGCCGTTACCTGTGTATCTTTGTAATGCTGTACCGTAATCGCCTTGCGCGGGCACACGCTGGCGCAGATGCCGCATCCTTGGCAGGCCGCCGCTTCGATATAGGCCACCCCTTCCTCGTTGATTTTCGGCACGCCAAACGGGCAGGACCGGACACAGGTAAGGCAGGCGGCACAACGGTCACCGTCCACCACCGAGACTATCCCACCTACCATCAAATATGGCTTGGAGAGGATGGTCAGTGCCCGTGACACCGCCCCCCTCGCCTGCACAATCGATTCCGAGATGAACTTAGGGGAGTGGGCCAGCCCGCACAGGTACATCCCCTCGTTGACGAAGTCCAGCGGGCGCAGCTTCATATGGGCTTCCATATAGAATTTATCTTGGGTGAGGGGCAGCTTGAGTCGGCTGGCGAATTCCTCGGCGTCGGGCTGCGGGCGAATAGCGGTGCTCAACACGAGTATATCCGGTGTCATCTCAACCTCAGCGCCCAGCGCCGGGTCATACACGGTTACGGTCAGTTTGCCGTCCTCTTCAGCCACATCAGGCTTATGGTCCACGTCATAGCGGATGAAAGTCACCCCTTTTTCCCGCGCCTGACGGTAGAGCAGTTCGTTCATGCCGTAGGTGCGTATATCGCGGTAGAGGACGTAGACCTCGGTATCCGGCTTCAGTTCCTTCAATTTGAGAGCATTATTTACCGCTTGGGTGCAGCAGACGCGACTGCAGTACATGTGCCCCTCTTCTCGCGAGCCGACACACTGTATCATCGCCACCGAATTCAGCTTCTGTACATCGTCGCTGCCTCCGGCAATCTTTTCTTCAAGCTCAAGCTGGGTGAGCACCCTATCGGTTTGACCGTATAGATATTCAGTCGGTTTGTATTCCGCACCGCCGGTGGCCAGTATAACCACGCCGTGCTCCACATCCACAACCTCGCCACCTTCAGTGATTATTTCGGTGGTGTAGTTGCCTAGGTAGCCGGAGATTCGGTGCACCTCAGCGCCTTTGTAGACAGTTATTCTCGATTCCTTTTCCACCTGTTCGATAAGAGAGGCAAGCAGCTGCTGCGGGTCGGCGCCTTCCGCCGTGTAATGGATGCGCCACAGGTTGCCGCCGAGCTCTTTCTCCCGTTCCACCAGTACCACCTCGTAGCCCTGCCCGGCCATCTCCAGTGCAGCGGTCATGCCAGATAAGCCGCCGCCGATGACCAGCCCCTTTCTCTTTATTTCGGTGGGGTGCTCGTGGAGCGGCTCCAGCGTGGCGACCCGCGCCACCGCCATACGCACCAGGTCCTTGGCTTTCTCGGTGGCCTCCGGCATATGACTGTAGTGAACCCAGGAACACTGGTCGCGAATGTTGGCCATTTCAAAGAGGAACTTGTTCAGGCATCCCTCGCGGATGGTATCCTGGAAAAGCGGCTCGTGGGTGCGCGGGCTACACGAGGCAACCACCACCCGGTTCAGTCCCTTCTCCTTGATGGCGTTGATAATCTTATTCTGCGTGTCCGTGGAACAGGTATAGAGGTTCTCCTCGGCGTGCACCACGTGCGGCAGCGTGCCCGCATACTCGGCGACCGAGGGCACGTCCACCACCCGGGCGATATTTGACCCGCAGCGGCAGACGAAGACGCCGACGCGCGGCTCTTCCTCGCTGATATCCTTCTCCGGCGGGTATTCTTTTTCGGTGACCATGGTGCCGCGGGCATCGGCGATTTCCCGAGAGGCCAGACAGGCGGCGCTCGAAGCGCTCATCACCGCTTCCGGGATGTCCATCGGGGCGTCAAACGCCCCGGCGACGTAAACACCCGCCTGCGAAGTGACATTGGGTGCCAGCTCATCGGTGCGGCAGAAGCCGAACTTATCACGTTCTATGCCGAGCTTCTCCACCAGCTCCCTGGTGCTAGCCGAAGGCTGCAGTCCGATGGAGAGGACGACCATGTCGAACTCCTCCTGCACCCTGTTGCCGTCCTCACCGGTGTATTCGATGAGCAGGTTCTTGCTCTGCTGTAATTCCTTCACCCCCGAGGGGATGCCTTTTATGTACCTTATACCGAACTTGCTTTTGGCCGATTCATAGTAGCGCTCGAAGCCCTTGCCGAAAGCCCTGATGTCGTTGTAAAAGATGGTCGGCTGTATGGTGCTCTCATGCTCACGGGCGATGATAGCCTCCTTGGTGGCATACATGCAGCAGACGGATGAGCAGTAGTCCCGGCCGCAGGTCTCATCGCGCGAGCCGACGCACTGAATCCAGGCAACCTTGACCGGGTGATTACCGTCGGAGGGGCGAAGCACATGTCCCTGGAACGGGCCGGAGGCGGAGAGGACGCGCTCGAAATCGAGGCTGGTTAGCACGTTGGGCATCCGGCCGTAGCCGTACTCACTTTTTATTCTGGCGTCGAAGGGCTCAAAGCCGGGCGCCAGCACCACCGAACCCACCTCAAGCTCTACATCTTCCTCCTTCATCTCATGGTCGATGGCCTTTGCCTGGCAGACGGCTACGCACTGCAAACATTCGCTGCAGAGGCCGCAGTCCAGACACCGCTCTGCCTCTTTCACTGCTTCCTCTTCGGTCAACGTGGTCACTATCTCATCGAAGCCGGAGAGCCTTCTTTCCAGGTCAATATATTTGGTTCCCAGCCTCGGCTTCCGCTCGTGTTTGCCTTCGGGCAGCGGCGCCGGCTCCTCTTGCTTCGTTTCGCGGCCTTCACCGAGGTCGAGCTTATTGAGGTAGCGGTCGATGGATATGGCCGCCTCGTGCCCGTGCTTGATAGCCTCCACCGCCGACTTGGGCCCGGTTACGCCGTCGCCGCCGGCGAAGATGCCCTCCTCATCGGTGGCCAGCGTTATAGGGTCGGTTATTAGCCAGCCTCCACCGAGGTGGTGACGCTCTCGTCGAAGGTCGGGCTGAACCTGCCCTCGCTGTCAAATACGGAGGTACACTTCTGGAACTTCACGCCGGCCGCTTTTCCGTTCTGGCTTATTATCTCCGTTGGCCCCCAGGAGTTCATGATTTTCACACCCTCTTCCGCCGCCTCCTCTATCTCCCAGGGGTGGGCGGGCATTTCCTCGGCGCATTCCAGGCAGACGGCGGTTACGTCTTCCACGCCGAGCCGCCGTGCCGTACGCGCCACGTCCATGGCCACGTTGCCGCCGCCGATGACAACCACTCTATTGCCGATTTCAATCTTCTCCCCCTGATTGACGTCCTGGAGGAAGTCCAGCGCCAGCCGCACCTGCGGCAAATCGACGCCGGGGATGGGCAGGCTGCGGCTCTTCTGCGCGCCGATGCCCAGATAAATAGCTTTATAGCCCTGCTTTTTCAGGTCAGCGAGGCCGTTCTTGCCGTTTACCGGCGTGTTGAGCCTGAGGTCTATGCCCAGGTCAACGATGTCTTTGATGTCAGCCGCTAGCACGTCTTTGGGCAGGCGGTACTTGGGGATGGCTGACCATAGCTGCCCGCCGGGCTGCGAGTCTTTCTCGAAAACGGTAACCGGATAGCCGAGTTTCAACAGGTCGAGAGCACAGGTGAGCCCGGAGGGGCCGGACCCGACCACCGCCACCTTCGGCTTTGACTTATCGATGGAAGGCTTTTCTTCCGGCGGAATTTCGCCATCTTTTCTTTTCTGCCGCACGATATCGGCGGCAAACCTCTTTAATGGGGCGATGGCCACCGGCTGGTCAACTTCGTTGCGGTTACACTCCTGCTCGCAGGGATGGTGGCATATCCTCCCCAGCACCGCCGGCAGCGGTATCCACTGCTTGATGTGATCCAGGGCTTCCAGGTACTTGCCCTTGGAGATGAGGGCGACATATCCCTGCCCATTGCACCCAGCAGGGCAGGTGAGCTTGCAGGGCGGACGTGCCGCCTTGCTAATGGCCACGGCGCTGGGTATGGCCTGCGGATACCTCTTGTTGATTGCCTTGCGGGTGCTCAAGCCCTGCTCGAACTCGTTGATTAAGTCGACAGGGCAGGCCTCGAAACAGTCGCCGCAGGAACTGCACTTTTCAATGTCCACGTAACGCGGTTTTTTCAGTACCTTGACGGTGAAATTGCCCACCTCGCCTTCCAGAGATTGGACCTGGGAATTGGACAGAATCTCGATGTTCAGATGCTTGTCCACCTCAATTAGCTTCGGCGAAATCATACACATGGAGCAGTCATTGGTGGGGAAGGTCTTGTCCAGCTGGGCCATCCGGCCGCCAATCGAGGTGGTCTCCTCGACCAGATAAACCTTGAAGCCGGAGTTGGCCAGATCGAGGGCGCTCTGCATGCCGCAGATGCCGCCCCCCACTACCATCACCGCGCCTACTTTATTCTCAATTTTCTTTTGCTTATTGCCGTTCTCGGCCATCAGAAAAGACCTTTCTCTCGCAAAAGTGGTCTGGGGTCGACGAAGTGCCGGGCGAACCACTTATTTGCCTCCGGAGCACCAAAGGCCAGCCCCATGAGTTCGGTGAAGTAGATAACCGGCACGTTATAATTTTTACCCGCCTGCGCTGAAATCTCTCTCTGATGGGTATCCAGGTTCGACTGGCACATTGGGCACGCCACCGCGATGGCCTCGGCCCCGGCCTCCTCGGCCATATCAAACAGCTTCCCTATCATTCTCCAGGCCACCTCGGGCATGGTGAGCACATGTTCGGCGCCGCAGCAATCGGTCTTGTAGCTCCAATTCTTCACCTCGGCGCCCAGAACCTGCAGTATATTGTCCATGGCCTCGGGATTGTCGGTGTCAGCGGCATCGGTAATCTTTGGCGGTCTGGTAATCAGGCAGCCATAGTAACAGACCGCTTTCAAGCCTTTCAGCGGCTTCTTCACCTTTTCCAGAATCGCTTTCTCGCCGATCTTTTCCCAGATGAAGTCAACGAAGTGTTTGATGCTGAAATCGCCTTTGTATCCGTCAGCAACGCCCTCAATCTGTGCGCCCGAACGCAATGCCTTATCGGCATGTTTTAATCGGGAGTAGCAGGCCGCACAGGGCACCACCAGGTCAAGCCCCATCTTATCTGCGGTTTCCAGATTGCGGGCGGGCAGGGCCAGCGCCAGCGTATCGTTGGTGGCATGCGCTGAGGCGGCACCGCAGCAGGTCCAGTCGTCCAGTTCTTTCAGGTCGATACCAAGTATCCGGGACACCGCGGCCACGGACTCACCGTACTCTCTGGCGACACCCTCAAGGGAACACCCGGGATAGTAAGAAACCTCCATGACTTACCCTATCTCTTTGTACTCTTGAATATATTCTTAACCTGCCGCCTGGATTTGACCCTGGATGGCAGGAGTTTAATCTTGCCGCGTTTGAACATGGCCAGGCCAGTGTCCGCCTGTTTTCTCAGACCGCTCAGTCCTCCGCTTTTCAACGTGTAGACCACCGCCATCTCCGGCTCGTGGACGCGACCATGCCTACGCAGCGAAGACAGAAAAGCCGAATGGAAAATGGGGGCGTTCTTCTGCGTCGTCTTAATGCCCTCCCTCTGTGCAAGCTGCCTGAGGGTATCCATGACGTGGGCGATGTCGATATCGTTGGGGCAGCGCGTGCTGCAGGTCTCGCACGAAGCGCAGACCCATATCGTGTCGCTATGTAGCGCCTCATCCAGCAGTCCTAACTGAAGAAATCGCATCAGTCGGTGAGGTACCACGTCCATGGCAAAGGTAACCGGACAACCATTGGTGCACTTTTCACACTGAAAACAGGCAGATATCTTCTGCCTGCTCAAGTCTTCAATTTTCTTCCGCAACGATGGCTTGGGAACTATCTTCTCTGGTACTTTGGCTACGGTCACTTTCCTCCCACTTTCTAATGACACACCGCAACATGCGTCGTTAGCTTGATGTTTAATCTAATGTAGCATACCGTTTCGGCGATTGGCTTGAGGCCGGGTGCAGATGGTTTTATGTTCCTATCAAGAAGCGTCAAGTCCAGCCCTTTTCAGGTACTTTTCCACTCTTTTCAATAGTTCTTCGGGACTGACTGGCTTATCGATGTAGTCCTCGGCCTCCATGGTGAGACCGCCGCTCATGGCAATGGAGCTCTCTCCGCCTCGCTCTGCATAGCTGGTCAGCATAATGACCGGTATTTTTTTCAGCCCGGCATCCTTTTTCAGTTGCTCCGCGGTGTAGAACCCGTCTTTCACCGGCATGATGACATCGAGTATAATCAGGTCCGGGTTCTCCTCTCTTGCCTTTCGCAAGCCATCATCGCCATCATATGATATGATTACCTCGTATGGCTTGCTTTCCAGAACCGTCCTGGTTGCCTCAACAAAATCGGGGTCATCATCAATGAGAAGTATCTTGGGCATTTTGGTCATGTTTGCGCCCTTTCCGCAGAAATTACCGGTAGCTATACTTTTTTACTCTTGTTTAATAGCCGTTGCACACGTTCCAGTAGAATATCAGGAGTGATCGGCTTTTCCACATAGTCATCAACATTGAACTCGAGTGCTGTTTCCAGTTCGTAGCGTCTTCTACTGGCTTCCTCTCGCACCGAGCTCAAAATCAGGATGGGGATGTGTCGGTACTTCGACCACCTTCCGTCCTCCAGTTCCTTCAACACGGCGAAGCCGTCCATCTTGGGCATGAGAAGGTCAATGATCATCAGGTCTGGCTCTTCCGCACGCAGTGCTGCCAGACATTCGATACCGTCGCAGGCCGTCACTGTCTCGTAGCCCTTCGCTTCCAGAAGCATGGTTACGACATCGCGAATGTCTGGATCATCATCAACGAGCAGTACTTTATATGCCATTTCTGCCTCCCTTCAAATTATAACACGGGTTTTTTGCCCTTTGCCAGTTTACGTTTTCTGGCTCCTTATACGCCCCCTTTGATTCTGCTTCTTCCCGGCAATGATCAGGTTATGCGGCAACGTGAAGGTAAATTTGCTGCCCCGACCCTTTTTGTCTTCCGGATTAGGGCTTTCGGCCCATACTTTCCCGCCATGTGCCTCGACAACCCTCCGGACAATGGACAGCCCCAGGCCGGTACCTGTCTTTTCCTTATTGCCGCCACGGTAAAAATCATCGAAAATTTTAGGCAGATCATCGGCACTGATGCCGGTGCCGGTGTCCATGACCTCGGTTAGAATATTGCCGTTTTGCTCGGTGACCCTGAATAATACAGCGCCATTTTCCGGGGTAAACTTAACCGCATTGCCGAGCAGATTGGTGATTACCTGCTTTAGACGGGCGCCAGAGGCTTTGACTTTCGGCAGGGATGCGGGCATCTTGATGCTGAGCTTTACCTTTTTGTCCGCTGCCATGGCGCGCACGTTTTCTACCGAATCCTTAACAATCTGAGAGAGAGAGACCTCCTCCATCTCTTTGACCATCTGTCCCCCCTCAATCCGGGAGATATCCAGCAGGTCACTGATTAGTTCCAGTTGCTCGGTGATTCTTGTACTGCTTCTGTCCAGCATCTGCCTTTGCTTATCGGTCAGTTCGCCGGAAAAGCCGCCGAGCATGAGCTGAATATAGCTCTGTACCGCAGAGAGTGGAGCTTTGAGGTCATGTGAGGCTATGGCCAGGAAGCGGAGCAGATGCTGCCTGCCTTCCTCCAGTTTGGTTAATTCCTTGCCCGCCTCTTCCAGTTCTCTGGTTTTTTCGGTCAGGCCCTTCTGCTGCAGGGTAACCACTTCGCGCTGCCTTTTCCTCAGTTCTCCTGATATGCTGGTAACCATATAGGCGGAAGCGTACAGGCAGGTGGACAGCGCGATGAGCACGCTTAATATATGAGAGCCCTGCTGATGCAGGCCAGCCGCAGCAAATCCCTCCAGATGAACGTGGGGAATTACCTCGTAGTACTCCAGGCCGACCAGCAACAGAACCAGCAATATGGCCCACGTGGCTATCAGATAGGCGACACGATAATGGAGCAGTATGCCGGCGAGAATCACGTGGAAAACGAAATAAAAAATAAAAGGATTTTCAATGCCGCCGGTATAGTGCAGAAGCACAGTGAGTGCTGCCAGATCCACGGTGATATGGATATTACCTGTAGCTCGAGCTTTTTCAATCAACGGAGAAGTCGCCTTCGGTATGGTGAGTAGACGGCGTAGCGGAACGACTAGTGTGTCCGGCAACCAACCCCTGGCTTCAGCATTCAGGTGCCTTGACTGGTAAAGAAACAAAAGATTGTACAGGGTCATCACGGCGCAGATGATGTAGATCGGCACGAGGGAAAACCGTATATCGAATACCTGGGTAGCCAGCAGGCTGGCGATAAGAACGCCGGCAATCGCCAGCCATCTCATTTTGACGAAGACGCCGATCCTGACGATTAGAGCTGATTCTTCCGGGGTGAGTCCGGGTCTGTCTCTTTCTCTGGGCACGGTACGACCACCCGCCTCAGTGGTCATAAAACACCTCCCGGCCTATTCTATATCGCTGCATATCAAGTGGCAAGGTTTGCTATAGGCTAATTGTTAACAATCAGCATCGTTTTAACCTGCGGTAAATCTTCCGTTAAGATAGAAGTCCGGCAGCATCCAGCACTTCCGGGACTTTTCTCTCCCAGCCGATGGCCATAATATGTACGCCCTGGCACATCGGTTTCATCTCTTTGATAAGGCGGGCGGCTATTTCAACGCTCTTTTTCTCCCGGTCCTCAGCTTGGTCCATCTCCTCGATAAGGGCATCAGGCACATGCACTCCGGCAACGTTTTTGTTCATGAAGCGTGCCATACCGGCGGATTTCAAAAGCACGATTCCCACCATCACTGGCACTTTCAGATATTCGGTCGCTTTCATGAATTCCTCAAACTTCTTCGGTTCGTAGACGGCCTGTGTCTGGATGAACTGCGCTCCGGCCTTCACCTTTTTTTCCATCTTGATGATTTGCGGCTCCACCGGGTCGGAGGCCGGGGAAACCACGGCCCCGAGGCAGAACTTGGGTGACCCGGCGAGCTCTTTCCCCGCTAGGTCTCGGCCCTGTTCCAGCTCTTTCGCGGCAAAAAGCAGAGAGACCGAATCGAGGTCGAAGACGGGCTTGGCCTGGGGATGATCTCCAAGAGAGACGTGGTCCCCGGTCAGGCAGAGCACATTTTCAATACCCAGAACAGAGGCACTGAGCAGGTCAGACTGCAGGGCAATGCGATTTCGGTCGCGACAGGTTACCTGAAGGACCGGCTCCAAATTCTTCTGTTTCAGAAGGCAACAAGTGACCAGCGAGCCCAACCTCATCGCCGAACTCTGCTGGTCGGTGGCATTAATGGCATCCACTTTATCGCGCATCGTTTCGGCCGTTTCCAGCATCTCCTGGATATCAGTGCCTTTGGGCGGGCCAACCTCTGCGGTTATCACAAACTTGCCCTGTTTTACCAGCTCACAAATGCTCATTTCCTGATAAGGCCTCCGTCACATTGTAGTTTGCCGTTCATCGCATAAGGCACCGCGCAACCACGGTACAATTTGACATTGGGAAAGTATGCTTGCTGCAGGGAGAAAAAAGAGGATGATGTCCCGTAAACGGTTGGCAGCAGAAAGCAATCGGTGCAGAACCACTAGATATTAAGATACAAATAGTACGAATAAATGTCAATAGCGGCGATATTAGAGCCCTGGCACCACACCGTCAATCTCAACAGCGTGACTGTATCTGTTGACCTTGTCTGGCTTTTCCAATTAAAATTAATCTAAAAAGGACCGGAGCGAGCATTTGTGAGTGCCATTGAAGCCCTGAAACGCTGTGAGATATTTCTCGGGCTGGAAAATGACGATCTGCAGAAAGTCGTTGACCTGTCGTCGTGTCAGGAGAAGACATACCAGACCCAGGAAGTTATCTTTAACGCCGGACAGTCCGCCGAGCATCTCTACGTCCTCGTTGAAGGCAAGGTGGACTTGGTGGCAGAGGTATCCACACCATCATCCAAATTGCTGAGGCCCACGCTGATAACCATCATCGGCAAGGGCAGCGTTTTCGGCTGGCCGGCACTGGTGCCGCCGCACGTTTACAGCCTCACTGCGATTGCCAAGGTTCCGGTTCAGGTACTGGCTATCGGCGGCAGCGACATCCGGGGCCTGTTTGAACTCTATCCGCACATCGGCTATGAGGTAACCCAGAGCCTCCTGCAGGTGATTGCTTCCCGGTTCAGGACCATAGAGCAGCTACTGGTCACCGGCAAACGGTCGATTCTGTTCGAAATACCCAAGTGGACCGGCCGCTAGATTATTGCGCTTTCATACCCCGGTATCTTGGAGCAGGCGAAACGCCAGTTACCTTTCTCTTCATACGCCGCGTAGCTGTGGGTCCGGGAGTGGGGATCGAACCAACGGCCTTCAATAAATCGGGTTTATTCAGCAGTCTTGCGTGGTCTGCCCCGCTTTTTCCAACCGAACGCCTTGAGAAGCACCTCAGCCGCCACATCCTCTAACCCTGGAGCGCTAATGGGTATATCCGGGTTGATACTGTAACGGTTTCGCCTTCCTTCGCGAATCTTGGTTATGTACTCCGCTTCCAGCAAATCGTCTATAATCCTCAACGTCGTCCGTTCCGTGATGCCCACTATATCTGACAGTTCTCTGGCGGTAATGCGCGGCTGACGGGCAATGTGTCTGAGTACCAAAGCGTGGTTTGTCAGAAACCTAAATTCAGGCAATTTTAAACGCTCCTCCTGTTTATCTGCTATCAATCATCCGTAGCGGCAGCATGCCTGAGTCTATTTGCTGACCGCTTTCATGTTAAACAAGTCGTAACATTTGTAGCATACTTTTTGGGTAATTTCAAGTACTTTATGGCTATTACTATATGATTATTTTTTTAATTATCAAAGCAATATTACGCTCACTCAGGAATAATATCTGCAGTAATTGTAACGATTTTGTTATAAGAAATATAATTTAGGGATATTGACAAGGTGATATTTATGCTTTACCATTCCTGTATAGAATAGCATATAATATGTTTCATCTTATTTATTACAGGAAATGAAAGTCACTAATAGTGACTGTAATTAGTAAGCGTAAATTAGGAGGTGACAGCGATGGGGGCTAAATCAAAGATTCTGTTAAGAAAATTTTCCAGTTTATTGAGAATAAATAATTTATTCGACGACAGGCACTGGCCTGCGTATGTACTAACCGCTCTGGAAACTAAGTATCAGCTGTCGCCCAAAGAAATGTTGCGTTTATGGTACATACGCCGCAGGATATCAAATGGCAAGCATCCGGTCGATTCCCTGTTCATCTATGATCGGGTTAAAGCCAGCGAGAAAAGAATATTGGTGAGAAGTTACACGGACCTATATAGCAATTCGGACTTACTTCTCTTTAAGGGTAACATTTTCGGGGACGGGTCTGTACACCTCGAAAGGGTAAACAATTAATTAATACCACCATCTCCGGTAAGTAAAAGGACAGTGGTATTAACCGGTGTCCTTTATTATTGTGCACTGGTAGTGGGGCTGGTTCATTTGGCTTCACGGTAATTGGTTGATATTTGACCAGAAGTAGCCATAATGAATCCGCCAGTGAATTAAAATAATAATAATTGAGGTACAGTTGGTTTCGGAAGATCTCATAGGTTTCATAGGAGGAACAATAGTAGCCTGCAGCTTCCTCCCTCAGATTGTGCGTGTTATCAAGCTTAAAAGAGCTTATGAGATCAGCCCGCTTTTCACCTCTTTGATGCTTATAGGATGCATAATATGGACGGTGTACGGGTTTTCTTTAAAACTGCTGCCTACGATTATTTTCAGCGTGATTAATACCACGCAGGTAGCACTTTTAATGGTCCTAAGGTATATGTATGGTAAGACTCAGCCGAAGAATGTCATCAGCGACCAAATTACTAGCGATATCACTTATACGACTGCTTTGGAAGCGAATCACCAGTGGCTGGAAGAGACGCAGCAGAAGATAGATAAAATTTTAAACTAGTTGTTTTTACCAAAGAGGCATAATTGCAAGCATATTAAAAGGGGAAGTTCTGTGCTCCCCTTTTTTTGGTAGCAGGGGTTGGATTCGAACCAACGACCTTATCGTCATAAGCCCTACCTTTATTTAACTACCAACCACAAACGAGCAGAACCATGCTGCGTGATGAATTGACAATCTCATGTAACACCTGTAAACTCAATCCCGACAAAGAAATGGAGGATAGAACAGCATGACACAACTTGGCGCCTTTTATGCCTTGGGTAAATGCGGCAGGTTTGTCCCGGTAAGATTAAAAACCCATACGGATATTACCCGCGGCCTGAGGGCAGTTTGCGAAAAAAACGGGATCAAATATGGGGCTATCGATGGCATCGGCAACGTACGCCAGTTAAACTACCAGTTGTTGGTACCCGATTCTAAGGCCAAGCACGGCGTGCGCCTAGCCGAGCCCCAGGTACTGCCAGGTCCTTTAGAACTGCTTAATCTCAAAGGCGTCGTCTACCAGTCAGAGAAAGGTGAGACGATGATTCACCTGCATGGCATCTTCTCGGACAGCGAGGGGAAAATATTGGGCGGACACCTTGCTGAAGGCGGCAATCCGGTTCTGGGGACGCTTAATGCCTTCATCGTAGAACTCGTTGATGCGGAAATGATTACGCAGATGGATGAGGACGTTGGTTTAGGCCTGTGCACACCAATCGGAGCCTTTGTCAATGTGAAGGGTTAGGAATTCACATTTTCTATAAGGAATGGTTATATTATTACTATAAGCTCCGTTTTACGCTGGGTGGCTCCGACGATATTAAAAGCGGACAAACTGATACTTACTAAAATTGTATAATCGTTCCTTTTACTTGCACCATCCCTTGCACGGCCCGGCAAAAACTGAGGTAATCGTTTTTGCCACATAGGACAGGACACCGCCATTTTGTGGTGGCTCATGATTTCTAAAAATTTTCTTGATGATATCTTAACACTAATGTATTACAATATTAACTAAAAGGAGGTAGGAAAATGCAATACTGCAAGAAGATTGTTCATGTTCTGGCTGTAGCCGTTATCCTTTCTATTCTGGTTATTGCGCTGCCCACCTCATCGGCCTTGGCGGCCGAGGATATTAGCTTGGACCCCGATGAGGTTGAAATCGGTGACCAGGTTGATATTGAAGGTGACGGTTTTTACGAAAGTACCGCGAGTGTAGACTATTTTATTAATATTTACTTCTCCGATGAGGAAGCCGATGAAGACGATGAGATTGACGATGAGGTGGAAAACTACGAGAAGCTGAAGTCATTACTATGGATTGATGAGAACGGTGAATTCAGCACCAGCTTTGACGTGCCTGACGAGCTCACCAACGGGGAAGATGACGTGGCCGTGACAGGCGGCACATACTATGTCTACGTTACCTATTATGATGATGACGAGATATTAACCGTTGCCGACCTTAGCGTTACCGGTACTGGTGAGATTGAAATGGACCTTGATGAAGGCCCGGTGGGCACCGAGGTCGAGATTACCGGGTCTGGCTTCCCCGATGATCAGGACATCACCATCGAGTACGACGGCAACGAGGTCGATATTGAAGATGGCGACGATGAGACGGATGGCGATGGCGAATTTGTCTCCCTTATACTCATCCCGGAAAGCATCGCCGGCGTCCACACCATAACGGTCGATGTAGACGGGAATGAGGCGGAAACTGATTTTACCGTTGAGCCAGAGATTATCGTCAGCCCGACCTCTGGGGAAGCGAATACGGAAGTGACTGTAAGCGGAACTGGCTATGGTAAGCGGCAGGACGTAGTTGTCTACTTCGATGATGACGAGATGGTTGCAGAGACTACCGATTCAGATGGGAGCTTTGTGGCCACCTTCACCCTTCCTGACTTGACCGCCGGCATTTACGATATTGAGGCTGAGGACGATGACGACAACCTGGATTCAGCCAAATTCACCATACTCGCGGCCGCAGCGGAGCCAACGGAGCCAGAACCGCAGGAGCCAGAGCCGGAGCCAACCGAGCCCCCCGCGCCAACAACGGCGATAAATATCAGCACCACCGCCGCTAAGGTCGGCACGGCCGTGGTGGTCACCGGCGCTGGTTTTAAGGCCGGAGGAGTGGTAACTATTGAACTCGACGGAGAAGCGGTGACCACAGCTATAGCCGAACAAGGCGGCATCTTCGTCACCACCTTTAACGTGCCCGTGCACGAAGCCGGAGACTATACCATGACCATCACTGATGGAATAAATACCAATGAACTGACCTTTACCATCGAGGTAGAGCCGCCGGCAGTGCCAACGCCGCTTCTCCCGAAGATGGGGAACATAGTGAAGACGCCGGTACTCTTCGACTGGGAGTCAGTAAAATCAGATAATCCGCCGGTCACTTACACTTTACAGATCGCCACCGATAGTGAGTTCCCAGAAAAAGAAATCGTGATGGAGAGGAAGGAACTCTCCAATTCCGAATACCTATTGACAAAGGAAGAGGCCTCTAGGCTGAATATATACGATACGCTACTATACTGGAGGGCGAGAGCGACGGACGCGAATGAAGTTCATGGGAGCTGGACGGGTGCCGGTGAATTTCAGGTCAGCAAGCCGTTCTCTATGCCAACTTGGATGATCTTTACACTGACCGGCATCGCTGTGATTGTCAGCTTTTTACTCGGTTACTGGTTAGGCAGACGGGCTGCCTACTATCACTAGCCTTCCTTTCACCTTCACCAACCCTCCTTTGTATTCCCCCTCCCCCAGCGGTTCGGGGTAGGGGGAACTTTTTGGCATGAATCTTGGCGGGGGAACGGCGCAAAGACGGCCTACCGCTGGCTCTCCGGCGAGAGCTGTTGGAGCGCCCTTGTCGTGAGTTCAAGTGAATCTGTCATGTTCATTCCACTTACCTCCCGCGTATATTATGGCGCGTAGCTGCGTGTCTGGGGGGATAAGAGAATATATCATATGGAAATGGGATTGAATTACATTATAACGAGTAGTACTATCAAGTTAGAAGATTAAGTGAGGAGTAACAACTTACAGAACCTTGACTGTCTGAGCAATTTCTCATGGAGAGGGATTCGGTCATGATAACGCTGGTTACTGGGGGAACAGGTTTCGTTGCCAGTAATATCGTACGGACGCTTGCTGAGCGAGGAGAGCAGGTGGTCTCCTTCGATCTCAACCCGCCCAGCGATCTGCTCCGAGCGTACATCAAGCCTTGGGCTGAGAGAGTCACCTTCATTCAGGGCGACCTTCTCAACCAGGATGAACTAGATAGGGTTCTTGAATATGATATAAAGCGGATTGTGCACGCCGCGGTTTTTACAGGCCTCTTACCCAATATTGAGGCCGGTAGAAGCAAGGACATCATCGCCATTAACGTGATGGGCACCACCAATGTACTCGAGGTGGCACGCAAGCTGTCCGTGCAGCGGTTCCTCTACGTCAGTTCTGTCGCGGTCTACGGAGATTACCAACCCGACAAGGTGCTGACGGAGGAATGTATCCCGCTTCCGCACACTCTCTATGCAGTAACCAAATACGTAAGCGAATTGTTGACACGCCGCTACGGTGAATTGCACGGCTTCCCCACGGTGAGCGTCCGTTTGGGCAGTCCCTATGGACCTATGGAGCGGGTTACCAGCCACCGGGCCAACCAATCTCTGCTCAAAGAGTGGACAGGGAATATCATCCGCGGAGAGCCAATCGAAGTGGGAGACAGATCTATGAAGCGGGTCTTTTCTTATGTCCTTGACATCGCTGGCGGCATCTGCGCAGTCCTGAGCGCTCCATCTCTCTCCTACGACGTATACAACATCTCAACAGGAAGGCAGACCTCGCTTGAGGGGATCATCGCAATTCTCTGTGACCTGCATCCGGGGCTGCAAATCCTCGATAGGCCGATGACAGGGTACCCTCAAATTAGCAACATCTTGGAGACGCAACGTCTTACGAGTGATGTAGGATTCTACCCTAGGTATGACCTGCGCTCAGGACTGGAGGAGTACCTGGCTTGGCGGCGGGCCAACAACTTCACAGAGTAGAGAAGATGCTAAGGGTTACACAGTAATAGTAGCGGGATTTGGATTCGAACCATGACCTCTGTACTATCATAGATACTTGACAACGCAATTGCTATCCTATAATATAAATTGCTAGCAGTCGAATGGCTCGGCTGCTAATTGTTTTGTATTGGTTACAGTAACAAATGGAGATGGAAGAGGCAGTGGAGCAACTGGAAACCCAGGTTAAGAGGGAATGCGGGCATTATTGGCTGATAGAATCACCCAGTGGGCCGATAAGCAAAGGCAGATGTAAGTTTTGCGGTGCTGAAAAAGAGTTCAGTAACTCGTGGACTGATTCCGCGTCTCCTGGCGAGGAGAATGGCGTCTTTTGCCTGCCAGAGCTAACTGATGTTGAACCTGAGTGTGATAATTGACTGGTCATTTGTGTGGCGGGTAAAAATAGTAGACACAGCGATGGTCTGCCGTGCCTACTAACTCGCTTGGTAGCAGGGGTTGGATTCGAACCAACGACCTTCGGGTAGCGGGACTGAACTCACCTCAAATTATGGAAGCACGATAGTAAAGTATAGTGCTTCCTCTAATTGTACGGAACAGACTTATATAACTCGCCTAATGTTAAACGTGATTCATAGTGCTCGAATATACCCAAAATGGACTTTATTTGCTCTGTTCCCATGTCGCGAAACGGGGCTTGTGGGACCTCAAACGAGTGCCGTACCCCTTATGGCCGGCCTCCTGCAGATTTCTCTATTGGGTGGAGCGCCACGTCGAGAATCCGGGCTTGTACAGACAGGAAGTATTTGCGCCCCTCCTCCCTAAGCTACCTGGGCTGATTTTCAGGAAAAGCAGGCCTGCCGGGCTAATAACTCAGCAGTTACGAGTCCGTGCCTCCTATTTAGTGGCTCCCCCGCCCGAAATCACGGGGCCGCTTGGCCCCCTCCGGCCGCGCAGGACCTCTTTTTGCAGGCTGAATTTGGATTTTTTGGTTTTCAATAAACGATATATATTAAACAGAACTATAATTAAATAGGGATGTTTGAGCATTATGCCAGCGTGGGTATGGCGCGCATCGCGGTAGCTTTATTTTCAGGCAGGTTAAATAACGTACTAAAGTGAAATCCTCTAACTTTGAAACATCTTTCCTTATAACTGGCTTATCCCTGGGTATTTTTTCTATTACAAATATTATCTATTTTGCTTAATTCCAATCTGGTTTATTATTAGCAACCCACTGTTCGTAATTATTCCCATCCGGCATGAGGGCACTATGAATCTTATCAACTTCAGCTAGTTGTTCAGGGACGATACGGGCTTTGTTTAGGTTAGCCCCTTCAAGGTTGGCCCCCTCAAGGCTAGCCCCCTCAAGGCTAGCCCCCTCAAGGTTAGCCCCCTCAAGGTTAGCCCCATTAAGGTTAGCCCCATAAAGGTAAACACCATAAAGATCAGCCCCATGAAGATCAGCCTCCACAAGTTGGGTTCCCTGAAGGTGAGCTCGATTTAGTTTAGCCTTCTCACTGTGAGCATAATTAAGGACAGCCCCCGTAAGGTTAGCCCCATCAAGGTGGGCTTTCTCAAGGTGAGTCTCCTTAAGGTAAGCTCCCTCAAGGTAAGCTCCCTCAAGGTGCGCCTCCTCAAGGTGCGCCTCCCCAAAGTGGACTTCATCAAGATGAGCCTTCTCAAGGTAAGCTTTCTCCAGGTGAGCCCCGTTCAAAAGAGACCTCTCGAGGTGAGCCTCCTCGAAGTGAGCCTCCTCGAGGTGAGCCTCCTCAAGGTGCGCCTCCTCAAGGTGCGCCTCCTTAAGGTAAGCTCCTTCAAGGTGAGCCCTATTCATAAAAGCTCCCTCAAGGTGAGCTCCCTCAAGGTGGGCTCCCTCAAGGTGGGCTCCCTCAAGGTGAGCCCATTTAAGGTTTGCCCCCTCCAGGTGAGCCCTTTCAAGGTGAGCCCCATTAAGGGGTATCCCTTCCAGGTGAGCTCCCTCAAGGTGGGCATCCTCAAGGGGAGCCCCCTCAAGGCAAGCCCCCTCGAGATAAGCTTCCTCAAGGTGAATACGGTTAAGGTAAGCCCCTTCAATGTGAATACCTTCAAGGTGTGCTTTCTCAAGGTGTGCCTCCTCAAGGTGGGTATTCTCAAGGTGGGCTCCCTCAAGGTGAGCTCCCTCAAGGTGGGCTCCCTCAATGTGAGCCCTTTCAAGATGAGTACCCTCAAGGTGAGTACCCTCAAGGTGGGCATTCTCAAGGTGGGCTCCCTCAAGGTGGGCTCCCTCAAGGTGGGCTCCCTCAATGTGAGCCCCATTCAGTAAAGCTTCCTCAAGGTATGCTTTCTCAAGGTGAGCCCTTTCAAGATGAGTACCCTCAAGGTGAGTACCCTCAAGGTGGGCTCCCTCGAGATTTGCTTCCTCCAGATGAGCTTCCTCCAGATGAGCCCATTTGAGGTTTGCCCCCTCCAGGTGAGCCCTTTCAAGATGAGCCCTCTTAAGGTAAGTACCTTCAAGGTTGGCTCCCTCAAGGTTTGCTTCCTCCAGGTGAGTTTCCTCAAGGTTAGACTTTTTAAGGCAAACCTCTACAAGGTGAGTCTTCTCTAGATGAGCCCCTTCAAGATTGGCCTCCCCTATGTCCACAATAGGATTCTTGGTATTAATCAAATTAGAATCATAAAGAAATTGTAAAAAATAACGTTTTCGCTGTCCGTCCAGATTCCGTAATACGGACAAAGTTCGGGCTCTAGCTACCGTGCGTACCTCACTTCCAACTTTAGATTCACGCAACCAGTTTTGAAGAAGTAAGTTCTCCATTCGGTCAAAATAGGTGATTAAAGCTTCTTGGCGTTGCCTGTCAAGTGATAGCTCTCGCTCTACACGCTCTTTTTCAAGTGCTTTCTTAAGGTCTGCTATTCTTTGCGCTCTCTGAAAAAGTAAAGCCCCTGCACCAAGAACTATAGGTATGGTGAGCAATTCCATCCAGTCCCAAAATGTTCGCTGGCTAAATCCAGTCCAAAGTACTTGATAACCCGCCCAAATAGCTATAGCTGTTAATATGATTAAAAAAGGTATCCCTATTCGCTTTCTTCCGTTTTTCTTTGTTAATACTTCCATTATTGAGTCTCCTGCTATAGCTCTTTGGGCCGATGAGCTTGGTCTATTCTTGTCCCGCCGTACTCTTTACGCTAGTGGTAGTAGGTATGGTCCGTTTGCCCCAGTCTTCTTACTGACCAGGGTGACACTAGCCCACCGCTTAATCAGTATTTGCGCTTTTCGGAGTTTGTTGATGCTCTATTATGGTGCATATCTTTTTTTCCTATGTATTTCCCCCGTTTTACGAGATTATAACTGGTATAGTTTTATGGGTTCAGGCCAGTACGGCTTTTGTCTTCTCCAAAGCGTCCTTTTCCAAGATTTTGGTGAATATTTCAACAATAGTTGGATCAAATTGGCTGCCAGAAAGCCGCTTTAATTCCTCCAAAGCCTGATCAGGAGATGCTGCTTTCTCCCGGTAAGGGCGTGATGAAGTCATAGCATCGTAGGAATCAGCTACACATAGGATTCGGGCATCGAGAGGGATATTGTCACCTTTAAGCCCTGCAGGGTAGCCGTTGCCATCATAGCGTTCGTGATGATATTTTACAGCGGCTAAGCAGCCTCTTAAGCGGTCAACGTGTTTAAGTATAGCTACTCCCAGATCTGGGTGCGTGCGTATTGGTTCCCAGTCTTCAATACTTAAAGGCCCATCCTTTGTGAGCAGCTGGTCGGAGATGCCAATCTTACCAATATCATGCAATAACCCTGCTGCACGTATTGTGGCTATCCTTTCTTGGGAGTAGCCAAGTGCTTCGGCAATCTCTGCGGCATATTTAGCAACCTTTTTGGAATGGCCATAGGTATGATGATCTTTGGCATCAACAGTCGCTGCCAAGGCGTAAATCGTGTTGAGGACTGCTGTCTCACCTTTCAGCTTTCTTTCCATTTTTAGTAACTCAGAAAGCGCCACTTCTGAAGCCAAGCATGTTCGGTTTCTTCCAGTTTGCTTGGCAAAGTACAAAGCTGCGTCCGCCGCTTTGATGATATCCTCTCGCATTAACCCGTCAGTAGGCCATGATGCTATGCCAACGCTACAAGTGATTGCAGCACCTTTTGTGTCCATTAAGCTTTCTATTGCCTTACGGATTCTTTCCCCTACCTTGTGAGCACCATCAAGCTGTGTATAGGGCAAAATAACGGCAAACTCATCGCCGCCGTAGCGAAAACTGATGTCTATCATTCTGATCGAGCTTTTAATCTCTTGACTTGCTATTCTAAGGATCTCATCACCTTCTAGGTGCCCTTGAGTATCATTGTATATCTTAAACAGGTCCAGATCTATGTAGAGCAGGCAAAACATCTCCCCAAAGCGAGAGCATCTGGCAATCTCTTCATCTAGGCATTGATGGAAAAAGCGGTGATTAAATAACCCCGTCAGCTCATCAGTATTAGCCCTCTGTTTAGCTTCAGCATAAAGTTGAGCGTTTTCTACAAGTACCGCTACTTCACGAACCATGGTAGTGAGCAGGTTTATGTCATCGAAGGAGTAGAAACCATATGGGTGCTTTTTGCTCAGTGCTAGGATGCCAATCAGGTTGCCCTTGTTCTTCATAGGATAGAACGTTTCGATTTCTAGATTACTAAACGCATACCGTTCCGTCTCCGGGAGTCCCTTAAAATCTGGAGACACATCAATAAGATTTCTGGAGAGAGTCTTATTCTCTCTAGCAAGCCATGTCACAATCGGGCTCTTCTTGCTCAATTTCATTGGTATAATTGGCTCACCATCGATCAGCCTCTCGGCAAACCGGGAGCTAAAATCAATGCCGTTGTAGAGCAAGAGGCTTGCTTGAGAAGCACGCACCGCCCTTGTTATCGATCGCAACATTTCCTCGACCAACTCATTCAGATCAAGAACGTTATTCATTCTCCGAGAGAAACTAACCACCATCTGCCTATATGCGTAACTCTTCCCATAGAAGAGCCTGTCAACACCCTTCTGAAGGAGTGCCAATAACGGGTTGAATAGCCACACTATCAGGACTGATATCACTGAGAGAGCTATGAAATTAGTAGCTATATCCCAATCGTAAAGTGAAAATTGCAGACCGGAAAGCACAATCAGGTATAAAGAGGTAATACAAATTGTAATGCCCGAATATATTAACACTTTTTTCATAATCAGTTTGATATCGAGTATCTGATACCTGAGGATAGCGTAGGTGATTACTAGGGCATTGCAAAGGTGACCAATCTGTGATAGAGATAAGTTGGGTAAAGGTAAGATGATTTCTCTAATGATAAACAAGGTTAAGACTACTATGCCTACGAGTAAATACTTCACTCTATTTTGTTCCAGGGGATCTTTCAAAGACCTGAGCCTTTGTACCAGAAGGAATATCGGCAGCACTACGAACGGAGTGCCTATAGCTATGATTAGGTAAATGAAAGGACCATAGTTCATCAGTAGGCCACCGCCAATCCACTCGGCTCTCTCCGGGATATAGCCTTGAATAATCAGGGGAATCAAAATAAACGCCACAGCCCCATATCCTAGAAATACTGCCAAACGACAAGTTTTATGAGTAAAAGCCCCAACGAAGTGATAATATGCAATCAATGCAGTAATACCACCCAGTGAAAAAAATGAGCTCCATAGGCGTATCTGGCTTGGGAAGAAGTTAGCAAAGGCAATGAAGGAGCCAAGGGTAAATAACAGCAATACAATTAGATAGACAGCAAATAGCCTACGTATCTTGGTTCGCGCGTTTCGTAGAACGATTACGCTCAAGATACTATAGGCACTCGTGCTGAGTAGCGGAGCCAGATAATAAATGCTCATCTCTACATCAACTTTCTTGTGGATGGTAACTTGGTATGCGTTAGTCGATTAGAATTGTACCTTGAGTAGAGGAATAATACATCACCAAAAAGTACTAACATACACACGTACTTTTGTGGTTATCATTTAGACAATACATTCCACCAGTTAAAATGGATAAGGACCTTACGGACAAGTTAAAGGATAATGGTAAGGCAATATTGAACTAGATGGTGAAGGTATATCTTAGCTCTCAAGCTCCACAGATCTGGACCATCTCCAGAAGCGCCATGCCGCGAAGCAGGGCTCGCCGGGACGAAAAGGAATGCCGTACGTCTCACAGCTTGCCCCTTGCGTTTTTCCTATGGGGTGGATCGCCACGTTGAGTATCTGTGCTTGTGCTCAACGGTGGAAATTCGAATAAACAAGATTCGGGTATCGGGACTAAAGACATCAACTTTTAGGTATTTAGAATGTAGTTACGACAATTGAGAGGGAAGTAGTATTAGCACTTATATGATTATATATTTCAATACCTTACATCTTGGTTTCAGGGCTGATTTATCTGGTCAGCAGCTTTAGTAGCACGATTAGCTGCATTAAGAGCTATCGTAGCTGCTTTCTCAGCGTTCCTAGCAGCGTCCTCAGCAGATTTCACTGCTTTCTCGGCGATTTCCGCAGCTTTACTTGCAGTGCTTGTTACTGAATCAGCCATTTTCCTGCCTCTTACAGGCGATTCCTTGCTCTTATTCATTACCGCTTGGGCAACTTCTGAAGCAGCAGCAGCTTTAGTAAACGCTTCTTCCGCCCTTTTAGATGCTTGTGCAGCAGCCTTAGCTGCTGGCGTAGCTATCTCTTCTGCCTTGGATGCAGCCTCGGCAACTGCACGTAGAGCACGCTCATTGGTTCTATCTTGTACGTTACGGGCTTCTTCTGCCCATTTGCCTGCTTCACCTGATGCCTTGATTGCTGCACTAACAGCTTCAGTGATTTTGCTAAGTGCCTCCTCAACTTTTTTATTTATTGCTTCCTCAATCTCAGTAACTTTATTAACTGCCTCTTCACTATGCCTTTTTGCCTCATCGACTGCTTGTGTCGATGTTCTAGTTGCAGTATCAGCAGACTCTTTAGCTGTTATTGATGCGTAATCAGCTTTCATTGTTGCTTGCTCAGCCACTTGAGTGGCTGAAATGCGTGAACTTTCCGCCTTACTGGCTGCTTCTTCAGCTTTCTTGGTAGCCTCCTTTGCCGATGTAGTCGCTGCTTCGGCAGCTTTAATGGCAGCAGTCTCTGCTTCTTTAACCTTTGTCAAAGCTTCCTCAAACACTCTCTTATTTATTTTTGCCAGTTGCTCGCCTTCTTTTTTTGTTTCGGTAATTGCTGCCTTAGCTTCCTTTGCCAATCTTGTACTTGCTTCCTCGGCGTTACGAACTGCTTCGTCTGTAACCTTCTTAAAGTCAATTGCAGCTTTCTTAGCTCTTTCCTCTGCTTCTCTAGCCTCTCTCGCTGCTTCTTCAGAAGCTTTTCTGCTCACTTCGGAAGACTCTTTAGCTATTTTGGCAGTTTCCTCAGCTCCCTTTGCAGATTCCATAGCGATTTTAATAGCTTCCTGCATCTCGGCTAGGATGAATGGTAGCGGCTTCATTAGGATTTTTTCAAATTCTTCCTTCTTTTTATCATCAGCGGAACGATTACTTCTTTCTACCATTTAGACTCCTCTTATTTATTATATGCGGATTAATATTTGAAATGAGTTAATTTTAAAAACCTATAAAATACCACAACCTACCTTATAATCTGCCGATTTCTATAACTATCGCTTTGCCTAGTCAGCTTCTTTTTTAGCCTTTTCTTTAGCCGTGCTCTCGCCTTTCTTCGCAGTTAGTCTTTGAGCCTTTTTTTCTTCTTTCTGGGTATACTTCCTGGCCAGTCTCTCAGCTTCCTGCCATTTCTTTGCCTCTTCAGCTTCTCTTTTGGCCTTTTCTTTGACTTCACGGTTGGCTACTTCCTTCGCTCTCTTCTCCTCTTCTTGGATCTGTTTTCTGGCTAGTCTCTCGACTTCCTCCCTTTTCTTGATCTCTTTAGCTTCTCGTTTAGCTTTTTCCTTAGCTTCTCGTTCGGCTTTTATTCTGGCTCTTTCCTCTTCTTTATCAACCTGCTTTCTGGCCCACACCTGCGCTCGTAGTTGTCTGACACTGTCGTCCTCAAATAACGGATAATGACAATGCTGACAATAATCATTGTTATTGGTTATTTCCTGGCCACAGTTGGGACACCTTGACATTCATAACCTCATACACTAGTCATCTATTTCATTTTGGAAGTCTATTACATCAGGTAAGCTCTATTATATTCTTTTCATCACTGAAGTCAATATTAGTGTTTGTCAGTGGGGCGCAGGATGTGGTTAGAATTTCGAGGAGTAAGGAGTGTTGCGGGGATTCATATGATAATGTCTAACGAGGATTCATTGGAAAAAGCCTAGGTAACGGCTACCATCATACTATATGACTTATACTAAAGACGCGTTAAACTGATTATTAAACGGTAATCTCTGAGAAACCTCCTTTTATTGCTCCTTGCATTGGTTTGAATGACGGAGTCAAGCTAGGGCACTATATTTTGAATTCACATTTTGTTAAAATTCAATCAAATTCATGCCAAATTATAAAATAGTAAGGATTTTAACATCACTACACTAATTATGTAAGCAATATGATTAAATTAGGAGGTTAATCATAATGAGAATAATAAGTATATTATTAATATCTCTTGCGATCGTGCTTTTCAGTGTGCTTTCTTGTACTTCAGGAGTGACGCAGCAAGAGTATGACAGAGTGAGCAATGAACTGCGTGCAGCCCAGAACCAGCTCGCTTCGCTTCAGGGCAAATTGGCTGAAGCTGAGTCACTGCAGGAGGTATTGACCAAACAAAGCGATGCCACCAAGA
>SMTZ1_10000101_pt1 | contig 63834 bp, 56 predicted proteins | sample DeeMarSWOR136_30_FD_25667 | JGI IMG/M metagenome (IMG submission 25667) | reverse complement strand
TTATTTTCGGTGTGCATAACCTTGCTATTCTATTTTTAATTATTTTTAATTTATGATATTATTTTATTAGATTAATAATTATTTTAAATTATTATGATTAGAAAAAATTACAAAGATGTGGAAAGTAAGCAAGCTACCTTAACAGATGGAACGCCAGTTGAAAATGTTTACGTTCGATGGTTAATAGATGAAAATGATGGCGCTCAAAACTTTGCGATGAGAAGATTTGAAATTAAACCAGCTAATACTGTTCCTCTTCATAATCACTCTCAAGACCACGAGATCTTTATTTTAGAGGGGAAGGGAATATTTTATAATGATACAGGACAGGATTATGAAGTAGAGTGTGGTGATGTGATATATATACCTCCTAACGAGAAACATGGAATAAAAAACATTGGAAATAAGGATTTAGTTTTTCTATGCTTAATCCCTTACTTAAAAACAAGTAAACTTTAACAAAAAACTTATAAACTTTATAATTTTTGATTCTTTTTTAAGTTTCTTTTGTACATTTCCCTATAGCAACCACTGAATCATTTTCATACAATTTTATAACTCTAACACCTTTAGCTTTTCTATGTGTGATTCTAATTGAATCAACTGGGACTCTAATTACTTGACCTTGTTCTGTCCCAATTAGTAGATCCATATGTTCAGCTATTTTAATTGCAATTACTTGGTCTCCTTTTTCTTCATCTAAAGTGATATTTCTTACTCCTTTTGCACCTCTTCCTGTCTTTCGATATTCTTTAACTAAGGTTCTTTGTCCATAACCATTTTGAGTTAAGGTTAATATGATCTCATCATCATTCACAAGTAGACTATCAATCACTTCATCTCCTTCTCTTAAATCAGCACCTTTAACTCCCATTGAAGTTCTTCCTAATTCTCGTAATTCTGACTCATCAAATCGAACCGCATAACCCAATTTAGTAGCAATAAAAATATCCTCTAGCTCATTGGAGAGGCGTTTTACACTAACTAACTGGTCATCAGCCCTTATTCTTTGGGCTCTTACTCCTGTACTCTTAAATTTTGAAAAGAGTTTAATTGGAGTTTTCTTTATTATTCCATTTTTAGTAGTCATAATAAGCATTTCATTTGTGTTAAAATTGTTAATAGGGATCATGGCTGAAAGATTTTCGCTTTCTTGTAATGCTATAAAGTTTATTATTGGCTTTCCACGTGCTGTACGAGTTTGTAATGGAATATCAAAACACTTTATTGAATATACTCTCCCTTTAGATGTAAATATTAATATAGTATCATGTGTGGAACAGACAAATAAATCTGTTATAAAATCTTCTTCCCGCACAGTCATCCCTTTTTTACCACGACCACCTCTTCCTTGAGTTTTATATTCTTCTAATGAAATTCGCTTAATATATTGATTATTGGTAAAAATTACTATAGTTGGCTCTTTTTTAATTAAGTCCTTTCGTTGTATTTCTTTTATCTCTGCTGATTCAATAACTTTTATTTCTGTTTTTCTTTTATCACCATACTTTTTATCAAGCTCAGTTAAGTCCTTTTTAATCATTCCTAATTGAATATCTTTACTTTTTAAAATTTTGTTATAGTTCTTGATATCGGTCTTTAATGCGTTTTGTTCATCTACTAATTTTTGTTGCTCCAAATTAGTGAGCCGCGATAGAGGCATACTTAAGATTGCCTGTACTTGAATTTCACTCAATGTATATACATCAATTAATTTTACTTTAGCTTCATTTGCGTCTTTTGAGCTCTTAATTAGATTAACCACATTATCAATATCATTTAAGGCAATGAGAAGGCCCTCAACTTTATGAAGTCTATCTTGTGCTTTTCTTAAAAGATGTTCAGTCCTCCTTCTAATGACTTTTAAGCGATGCTCTATATATTCACTAATTAATTCTTTAAGGTTAAGTATTTTTGGTTGTTTACCTTCATTAACCAATACTAAATTGGTTATGTTAAAAGTAGTCAGGAGCCTCGTTCTTTTATAAAGGATATTTTTAATAATTACAGGTTGAGCATTTTTTGTTAATTCTAATACAATTCGCATACCAGATCGATCTGACTCATCGCGCAAATCTCTTACATCTTTTATAACTCCATCTTTAATTAATTTAGCAATTGATTCAATTAACACTGACTTGTTAATTAAATATGGAATTTCACTAATAATTAAATTAGTTTTATTTCCTTTTGTTTCAGTTTCTATCTTTCCGCTAAGATTTACAGTACCAATTCCTGTGGAATATGCATTGTAGATACCGTTAGTATCAGTAAGAATTCCTCCTGTTGGAAAATCAGGTCCCTTAATGATTTCCATAAGTTCTTCAATAGAGATATCTGGATCATCAATAGTGGCGATAATTCCTTGGCAAACTTCAGATAAATTATGAGGAGCCATTGAAGTTGCCATGCCAACAGCGATTCCTTTAGTTCCATTCAACAAAATATTTGGTAGCTTTGCAGGTAAATAGATGGGCTCAATAGTCGTATCATCAAAATTAGCTTGAAAATCTACTGTATCTTTATCTATATCCTCTATAAGTTCATTAGCAATTTGTGAAAGTCGTGCTTCCGTATATCTATAAGCTGCAGGAGGATCTCCATCAATTGAACCAAAATTTCCTTGTGGATCTATTAAGGGATACCTCATGGAAAAATCTTGAGCCATTCTCACAAGAGAATTATAAACAGCAACATCACCATGCGGATGAAAATTTCCTAAAACAACTCCAACAATTTTTGCACATTTAACATGTGAACTATTATGATACCAATTATTAGTAGCCATAGCATAGATTATACGTCTATGGACTGGTTTTAAGCCATCTCGTACATCTGGAATCGCTCTACCGACAACAACAGACATAGCATAGTCGATATAGCTACTCTTCATTTCATCCTTTAATAATATATCTTCTATTTGTTCTGAAGTCAAGTAAGAAACCAACTTTCTTTTTTTTTTTAAGTTAAAATTTAAAAAATCGTTAGATATCTAACACATTTACTTCGTCAAAATTATTAATAATAAATTTCTTTCGCGATTTTACTTCTTTACCCATCAATTTCGTAAAGATTAAGTCATTCTCTAAGTAATCTTCATATGTTACTTTCTTTAACTTTCTTGTCTCTTTATTCATTGTTGTGTCATATAATTCTTCGGGGTTCATTTCTCCAAGACCTTTGTATCTCTGAACTTTAATCGATTCAGTATTTTTTAACTTATATTTTATTTTGTATTCCTTCAAAGTAATCTCTTTTTCCTGATCACTGTAAACATAAATTTTGTTCTTTTTGTATCCAATTTTAAAAAGAGGAGGAACAGCAACGAATAAATTTCCCTCATCGATTAAGGGTCGCATATAACGAAAAAAGAATGTAAGCAATAAAGTTTCAATGTGGAATCCGTCAACGTCAGCATCACACATTATAATAACTTTATTATATCTTAGCTTACTAATATCAAAATTTTCTTCACTGTCATCTGTTTCGCCATTTTCACCAGGTTCTCCATTTTCTCCATTAATTTCATTGATTTCTTGAATACCTACTCCGAGAGCTTTAATAATTGCTTGAATCTCATTATTTTGAAGAATTTTATCTAAACGAGCTTTTTCTACATTTAAAATTTTACCTCTAAGGGGAAGAATAGCTTGATATGTCCTATCTCTTCCTTGTTTGGCAGAACCTCCCGCAGAGTCACCCTCAACAATAAAAATTTCTGCTTCTTCAGGATTATTAGAAGAACAATCTGCAAGTTTACCAGGCATTCTTGCACTGTCTAATGCTGATTTACGACGAATAAGTTGTTTGGCTTTTTGAGCTGCCTCCCGAGCTAATTTTGCATTTATTGTTTTTAAAACAACTTTTTTTGCTGTTTGAGGATTTTCTTCAAAGTACTGTGTCAATTTATCTGTAACCATCTGACTAATAATTTGTCTAAGTTCAGGATTGCCCAATTTTATTTTAGTTTGGCTTTCAAATTGAGGATCTGGTAACTTTACAGAAATAACAGCAGATAATCCTTCTCGTGTATCAGAACCACTTAACACATGTTCTTTGTATTTTTTTTCCATATAATTTTCAATGTAAGAATTGAAAGTTCTTGTTAATGCAGCTTTAAATCCTGTTAAATGAGTTCCTCCCTCAATAGTATTTATTGTATTAGCATAAGTTAGAATATTTGTTTGGTAACCTTGGTTATATTGCATAGCTATGTCACAATAAATCGCCCCACCATCGTCATTTTGAGTTGAATCAGAGATGTAAATAATGTCATCATGAAGGGGTTGTTTATCCTTATTCAAATAAGAAATAAATTCCTTTATTCCCCCCTCATAAAAATATTCTTCTTTTTTATCTGTTATTTTATCGATTAATTCAAATCTGGCTTGTGGTGTAAGAAAAGCAAGTTCACGCATTCTATTTGTTATTAATGACGGAGTAAAAATCCGCTCACTAGAATCGAATTCAAAAATTTCCTTATCAGGAAAAAAAGTAATTTTTGTATAGGAATTTTTGTCATTAGTTGGGACAATTTCTGGTTCTGAAATTTTCTTTCCTTTCGAAAATTTTTGTTTATATACTATCCCATCTTTATTTATCTCGACTTCTAACCACTCTGCTAAGGCATTTACGACAGAAAGGCCAACTCCATGTAATCCACCAGAAATTTTGTAACTTTTATTATCAAATTTTCCGCCCGAATGTAAATGCTCCATAATAACCTCTAAAGCGGGTTTATTATATTCTGGGTGATTATCAATCGGGATACCTCTCCCATTATCAAACACAGTAGTTGAATTATCTAAATTAAGAGTGACTTTTATCTCATTAGCGAATCCTCCTATGGCTTCATCGACAGAATTATCTAAAACTTCAAAAACAAGATGATGAAGCCCTTTTTTTCCCGTATCACCTATATACATCGCTGGACGTTTTCTAACTCCGTCCAAGCCTTTTAGAACTTTAATATCGTCTGCATCATAAGAATTATCGCGAGACATAACAATCCTGTTATCAATTATAATTCATGGTAAAGGTAAAAATTATCGAAACTTAATGTAACTTTAGTGATAATTTAACGTTTTACATATAATATAAGGTAGTAAAAGAATATAAATGTGAGCATAGTTTTTGAACAACCAAAATTAAAAAAAAGTTTTTTAGATTGTATCCAAATATATATATGTATTATTAAAAAAACTAATTCTATGAGATCGTCCTGATTTTAATACATTTCAACCTTAAATGCTACATATTAACAATTAGATTTTAATAAAAAATAGAATATATTTAGATATTCTTTCTAATTTCTTCTGCCATTTTGACTATTTCTAGCAATTGTTGATTAACATCATGTGTTCGAACAATATGAGCACCGTTAAATACTGCTATTGATGTTGCTGACAAAGTACCATTTAATCTGTTATCGGGCTCCGGAAGGTTTAAAGTCGAACCTATAAAAGATTTTCTTGAAACCGCTATTAATATTGGTTTATTCAGGGTTTTGAGTTTTATTAAGTTATTAATAATCTTCAAATCATAATTATACTTTTTTTCTTCAATCCAATGACCGATTCCAGGGTCCAATATGATTTTTGTTTCATCAAATCCTTTCATTTTTAAAATTTTTATTGTTTTCTTGAATTCCATAATGATTTCATCAATTGTTAAAAGATCTCCGGGAATTCTTTTTGAAGCCATTAAAATGACAGGCAAATTATTATCTATAATGAAATCAGCTAATTTTAAATCAGTTTTTAAACAACTTACATCGTTAATCATAATTTTCTTATTATCTTTAGATGCTATATGATAGCATTCTTGTGCTACTTCATGATATTGAGTATCTACAGAAATTATTATATCATCAGGAATTATTTTACTTACTATTTCCATGCTAGGGATGATCCGATCTATCTCTTCTTTAATGGTAATTTTTTTAGACCAAGGAGCTGTAGAACGCGCTCCAAGGTCTAATATTTTCGCACCATTATCAACCATGTTTAATGCTGCTTTCTCCAATGAATTTAAGTCTTCATAAACCGAACCCTTATAAAAGGATTCTGGACTTAAATTTAGCACACCCATTATTACTGTAGGAAAGTCGTCTCCAATTTCTAAGAAATCAAAGAATTTTGAATAAATTTTTTTCATAAATCTCTATATTTGTAAAAAAATATATCAAATAAGTTTAATTCTTTTTAAGTACGATGGAGTTAGTTTCAATTAAACTTCCTTTAATCAAGGAAAAAGACCCTCTTTTATCAATTATAATAGAAAATCTTAGAAATACTTTAGGATCTCTACAAGAAGGAGATATTGTTGTAATAGCAGAGAAAGTGATTGCCACATCACAGGGTAGAGTTGTTAATTTATCAGATATTAAGAAGATCTCAAACAGAGCTAAAGATTTAGCAGAAAAGTATGACATGGATGAGAGGTATGTAGAACTAATTTTACGAGAAGCTTCAATGATTTTAGGTGGAATGACCCATGTTATTTTAGCTAAAGTAAATGATTTTTTAATTGCTAATGCGGGAATTGATCAATCTAACGCAGGTCCGAATAAAGTGGTTCTTCTTCCAAAAGATCTCCAGGACGTTGTATGGAGTTATTGGGAAAAAATTAAAGAAGAGTTTAATATTAATAATCTTGGAATTATCATCGCTGATTCTAGAGTGCAGCCTCTAAGAAAGGGTACAATTGGAATTGCAATAGCTAGTGCCGGATTTGAACCTATAGAAGATTTGCGTGGAAAACCAGATCTTTTCAATAGACCACTAGAAATAACAATGAGAGCAATTGCAGATGATCTTGCTAGCGCGGCTCAATTTCTTTTAAGTGAAGCAAATCAACAAACGCCAGTAGTAGTTATTAGAGGAAGCAATGTAAAATTTACAAGTAATCCCCAACTAACAACCGAAATGTCTCCAGAAGAATGTCTTTATATGAATATCTTTTCCAAATATCTTCTAAGAAAAAAAACATAAAATAAGTTTTTTTTTAGAACTAAACTAGATTTATTGTAATTCTTTCCAATAAAAAGCTCATTATTTTATATTTAATCTCTGGAATAAACCAGTTATTAAAATTGGCAAAGCTATTGTAGCATCACACCATACACTTACATATCTAGCATCTAAAGAATATTTTCCCCATGATTTAGATTCTGAAAGAGTACATCCTGATAAACCCCCATCATATTCAATTGCTGTATGAATTCTAACAGAATATTTATATCCAAATTCATAATCTTTTCTAGTTAATCTTTCAATATTTTCAATATAAGGATAAATTTGTTGAGCCCAATTTCTTGGAACACCCCCTCCAATGATTAATGTACCACATGATTTAGCGGTTTTTATAATGGTAGCAAAATTCTTAACGTCTTTAAGAACCCGAAAATCAATATCAAATCCCTCGGTTTCTGTGAATTTAGTTAAGTTTAATGCAAATTCTGAATCAGAGATTGCTGGTACGAATATAGGGATTTCATATTTTGCTGCTGTAGAAAGGATACATCTTTTTTTTATTTTTTTACCTATTAAGTTAAAAAATTCAGAAGGTGTTATTTCAAATTCTTTTTCTGGAAATATATTTAGTAGCATTTTAAGTAATTCTTCTTCAGCGCGATCGTAGTTATCCTCTGGAAGGAAAATATCATAAATTCTATTTATTCGATTTTTAAATAAATTATTATCATTTATATTTTCTGTACCTAAATAATGTCCTATATTTGTAAAAGCATCTATAAAATCATGAGTAATGTTAGCTCCAGTTGATATTATAATGTCAACTAATCTATGTTCTATTAATTCACAAATTAAGTTACCCATTCCTGCAGGAATCATCGCTCCACTTAATGTCAAAATTGTTAGGCAGCTATCGTCAATAAACATTTTATAAAGGATATCAGCGGCAATTCCTAAGTTTCTACCCTGAAAACCACAAAATGTTAATGATTTAAGGAGATCATCAATATTATGGATTTTGTTTGCATCAAAAGGTTGAACTTTATTTTTGAGAAAATTATCCATATGAGAATTATGCATATTAAGAATAATAAAAATATGATTTTAAATTATTATACAATGAATTAAAAGGGACCTAAATTTTGTCTTAAGAAATTGAAAGGGAATTTAAATTAGATTTAATCGTTGCATTAAACCGGTAACTAAAATTGGTAAAGCTATTGTAGCATCGCACCATACACTTACATATTTAGCATCTAAAGAATATTTCCCCCATGATTTTGATTCGCTAACTGTACACCCACTTAAACCTCCATCATATTCCGTAGCAGTGTGAATTCTTACTGAATAATTATAACCCATAGTTTCAATATTATCGATTTGATCTAGTAAAGGAAAGATTTGTTGAGCCCAGTTCCTTGGAACCCCCCCTCCGATGATAATAGTCCCAAATTCTTTTGAATTTCGTATAATGTCTGCAAATTTCAATACATCCCCAAGTATGTCTAAATTGAAGCTATATCCTTCTCTTACGGAATATTTAATAAGATTTAAAGCAAGTTCAGAATCTGAAAAAGCTGGTACAAAAACAGGAATGTTATTCTTTGCTGCAACAGAAAGTATTGATTCCTTTTTTAAATTTTCACCGATTAATTTTAAAAGATCAGAAGGGAGTATTTTGATCTCTTTCTTATCGAATCCTTTGTGTAAAATATCCAATAACGCGTCTTCAGCAAGTTTATAATTATCTTCTGGTAGAAAAGTATCATATATCCTATTTATTCTTAAGTTAAAAAGTTCATTATCATCAACGTTAGAGCTCCCAATATAATGCCCTATATCTGAAACTGCGTCTACTAAGTCATGTATCGTATTTGCACCAGTACTTATTAAAACATCTATTAAATGGTGATCCATTAATTCACAAATCAATTCTCCCATCCCTGCTGGAACCATCGCTCCAGCGAGTGTAAGAACTGTTAAAATATCGTCATCTGTTACCATTTTGTACAAAATGTCTAAAGCTATCCCTAAATTTCTACCTTGAAAGCCGCAATATTTTAAAGAATTCAATAAATCATTAACATTTTGTACTTTATTAACATTAAAAGGAGTTACTTTTCTAAATAAATAATCTTCTTTATGCTGTTTAGCCATAAGTAAAAATTAATCCTTTAACAAATTTAAATCAAACTAAACCTTAGTTTATACTTTATTTAAACGTTATTGCTTATAACAAATATTATCACAATTTTAATGAAAAGTTAGTTTTAATTCTTGAATTTCATAAGAAGTAAGAAATAGGATTAAGTTTTTAAGTTTAGCTAAAATAGGTATTAATATTTATAGAAATAAGCAAGTAAATAAAACTAAAAATTATAATTGGTTCAATTATAAGATTATGGGTTAAGAAATTTTTAATATATTTATAGTTGTTCAGTAAATTTAAATAGCCATGATATATATTATATTATTAATTAAATAACATCATACGATTTAAATTCAGATATGTCACTCGTTCCAAAAAAGGTATTCTTTACTAAAGGAGTGGGTTTTCATAAATCAAAGCTAGCAGCTTTTGAGCAAGCCCTCAGAGACGCAGGTATTGAAAAATTTAATCTAGTTAACGTTTCTTCTATTCTACCACCCTATTGTATTGAAATAGAGAGAGTTGATGGGTTAAAGCAGCTACGTCCTGGTCAAATTGTCTTCGCAGTCATAGCCAGAGAAACATCTAATGAATATAATCGCTTAATTTGTGCTTCTATCGGAGTTGCAAAACCCGCAGATAAAGGACAATATGGATATTTAAGCGAACATCATTCTTTTGGGGTGAAACCTGAAAAAGTAGGTGATATTGCCGAGGATTTAGCCGCAGAAATGTTAGCTACTACTTTAGGCATTCCATTTGATCCAGATGCAAATTATGATGAAAAAAGAGAAGTTTTTAAGATGGGAGGAAAAATAGTTGAAACTAAAAATATTACTTCATCCGCCACAGTGAAGGAAGAAAATGAATGGGCGACAGTTCTTGCAGCAGCAATATTTATCGTTTAAGAAATTATATACTTTTTCTTCTTAATTCTTAAATTTCATTTAATCAATATTTAAATTTTCAACCTTAAGGAAATTCTCTCCTTTTCAAATTCAACCAAATTTTTTAAAAAAGACATTTTTTTAAATTTTCCTTTACTTTCTTAATTCGAAAATGAAGGAATCAAAATATATAACTATTGAGGAAGCTTTGAAAAAGGATTCACCTAGTGTAAATCTAAGGGGTTGGGTATATAGAGAGAGAAAATCGAATAAATTCATATTCATTGTTTTAAGGGATGAATCTGACATTATACAATGTGTTATCTCAAAAAGTAAAAATCCCCAAATTTTTGAAAAAGCGGAGCAACTTACAATAGAATCTTCAGTAAAAATTTCAGGTAATCTAAAGAAAGATGAAAGAGCTCCTACGGGTTATGAGGTTTCTGTCAGTGATTTAGAAATTATTCAAATTTCAGAACCGTTTCCTATAACTGAGCACCAATCTCCTGAACTTCTATATGACAATAGACATTTATGGTTAAGGTCAAGGAAATTAAATGCAGTATTGAAAATTCGGCATACTGTTGTTGGGGCAATTCATGAATTTTTTAGAAGTCATGGTTATTACGAATTTGATGCACCAATTTTCCAACCAAGTCAATCCGAAGGAGGAGCAACATTATTTGAAGTAAAATATTTTGAGGATAAAATATATCTTAGCCAAACATGGCAATTATATGCAGAAGCAGGAATATTCTCATTAGGAAAAATTTACAATATGGGGCCGACTTTTCGAGCAGAAAAATCAAAAACTTCAAGGCATTTAGCAGAATTCTGGATGGCTGAAATGGAAGCTGCTTGGATGAAACTTGATGAAGTTACTGAAGTTGCAAAAGATGAAATCAGATTTATTATACAACAAGTTTTAAAAAATAATAAAAAAGAACTCAAAATATTAGAAAGAGATATTAAACTATTAGAAGGTTACTCAAAAAAAGAATACCCTACTATAAAGTATGCAGAAGTTTTAGATATCCTTAATAATGAATATAAAATGGGTGTTCCATGGGGGAAGGATTTAAGAACAAATGAAGAAGCACAAATTGCTGAACATTTTAAAGTTCCAGTTGTTGTTACTCATTATCCTACCGAAATTATGGGTTTTTACAAACCCCCTAGTAGTGAAAATCCTAAAGAAGCGCTTTGTTTTGATATGTTAGCTCCAGAAGGATTTTGTGAAATAATTGGAGGATCAGAAAGAAGCTTATTAGTTGATGATATGATTAAAAGATTAAAAGCAGATGGTGAAGATCCAGAAAATTATGCATGGTATTTTGAGTTGAGACGCTATGGTAGTGTTCCTCATTCTGGCTACGGTTTAGGTGTAGAAAGAGTCGTTTCTTGGATGTGTGGATTAGATAATATTAAGGATGCCATCCCTTTCCCTAGAACCATGCTAAGAAAAAGTCCTTAATATACCAATCTGATTGTATAAAATAAGATTCATTCAATATCTATTTCTTTTTGATAAATTTTTTAGAAAGCGTTAATTTAATTTGATTAGATTAACAAGTGTAATATATTCCCTTATAATTCTTAAATTAACTTTTACTAATATGAAGCTCTATGAATACATGGGATATGAACTAATTGAGAAAGTAAAAAGTTTCGAAGTAGAGATCCAAGAATTACTAGAAACTATTTATGATCGAATAGAAGAAACAGAATCTCATTTGCATTCATTTGTTACTACTAGTAAAGAGGAGGCTTTGGCAAAAGCGAAAGTTTTCGATAAAAACTTAAAGAAAGGTAAAAATATTGGTAATCTCTATGGATTACCATTAGCAAATAAAGATCTTATATGTGTTAAAAATTTTCCTACTACTTGTTGTTCCAAGATTTTACAAGGTTATCATCCACCTTATAATGCTTATGTTATTGAACAGCTTTTGAAAGAAGGTGCAATTCATATAGGAAACACTAATATGGATGAGTTTGCCATGGGAGGATCTTCAGAAAATAGTTGTTATGGTCCAACCTATAATCCATGGGACCTTTCTAGAGTCGCAGGGGGATCAAGTGGAGGAGCAGGAGCTAGTACTGCGTCTGGGCAGACAATTTTTGCTTTAGGGAGCGATACAGGAGGAAGTATTCGATGTCCGGCTTCATATTGTGGAGTTGTAGGATTAAAACCTACTTATGGTAGAGTGTCTAGATATGGATTAGTCGCATTTGCCAACTCATTAGATCAAATTGGGCCAATAACAAAGTGTGTTTATGATTCTGCCCTATTACTTGAAATTATTTCCGGTAAAGACCCCTTAGATTCTACTTCAGTAGACAAAAAAGTAGATAAGTATACCCAAGAATTGAGTAATTCAATTGATAAAAAGGTTCTTGGAGTACCGGTTGAATTTTTTGGAGAGGGAATTAATAAGGAAGTGAAAAGCATCGTTAGAAAAGCTATTGATAAATTAGAGAGTTTAGGAGCAAAAATTATAAGTATTTCGATACCACATTTAGAATATTCTGTAGCAACCTATTATTTATTATGTATGAGTGAAGCGAGTTCAAATTTAGCTAGATTTGATGGTTTAAGATATGGTTATATGACTGATAATCTTTCAGGAGATATCTATGATGTTTTTAGTAGAACTAGAAGTGAAGGTTTTGGATCCGAGGTAAGGCGGAGAATATTTTTAGGGACGTATGCTTTATCTGCAGGTTATTATGATATGTTCTACATTAAAGCACTTAAGGTTAGGACCTTAATTAAAAAAGACTTTATGCAAGCATTTAAAAAATGTGACTCTTTAGTTTGCCCAACAATGCCTACTACAGCCTTTAAAGTAGGAGAATTAATTAATGATCCTCTACAGATGTATTTAGCAGACATCTTAACATGCCCAGTTAATTTAGTAGGTATCCCCGCATTATCAATACCTTGTGGTTTTGATAATAATAATTTACCCGTCGGATTTCAGATTATTGGAGATTATTTTGATGAGAGAGGAATTTTAAATATCGCTTATCAACTTGAACAAGAACTAAATATTTTCCGGAAAATTGCAGATGCTAATAAAGGAGGGAATTAGGCTGAGTAGTCAAGAAGTTAAAATTATGATTGGTTTAGAAATTCATATTCAATTAACTAACCTCAAAACTAAGCTTTTTTGTAGCTGTAGTAATAACTATCGTGGTAAAGACCCAAACACCTATGTATGCCCTATTTGTCTTGGGTTACCAGGTTCACTTCCAGTAATTAATAAATTAGCAATAAATTTTGCAACTAGATTAGCACTTTCTTTAGATTGTAATATTAATCATCAATTCTGGTTTTTCAGAAAGAATTATTTTTATGCGGATCTTCCAAAGGGTTTCCAGATTTCCCAATATCCTAGAGCAGGTGGTAAAGCTTTTGCGGATAATGGTAAGATCACCATACGACAAAATAACCATAAAAAAGACATTATTTTGAATAGAATTCATCTAGAAGAAGATCCTGCACGGTTAGTACATAAGGGAAGTATAGCGACATCCCCATATACATTAGTAGATTATAATCGATCTGGTGTATGTTTGATAGAAATAGTTACAGAACCTGTTATTAGTTCTCCAGAGGAAGCAAGAGAATTTTTAAAACAGTTAAAATCAATTGTTCAATATACGGGAATTTCTAATTTAGAACTTGAAGGATCTGTAAGAGTGGATGCGAATATTTCTATTAAAGGCCATGAACGTAGTGAAGTAAAAAATATTAATAGTTTTAAGGAAGTGGAACGCGCTTTAAAACATGAAATAATAAGGCAAAAAAATACTCTTAAAAGAGGCAAAACCTTAATGCAAGAAACAAGACATTGGGACGAAAAAAGAAGAGTTACAATATCCCTTCGCACAAAAGAATTTGAAGCAGATTATCGCTATTTTCCAGAGCAGGATTTAGTACCAATTGAAATTGAAAATGATTATATTCAGAAAATCAAGCAAGAATTACCTGAAATGCCAAGGGAAAGAGCTTTAAGGCTTAGTCGGGACTATTTATTATCTGAATTTGACTCTGATAATTTAGTCATAGATAAGGATATAGCGGATTTCTATGAAGAAGGTGTAAATTCTGACCCCTCCTTTGGTTCTGAAGAATTTAAACAATATTGTAATTGGTTAATGAATAATATATCTGGCTGGTTAAATGATAACAATAAAACCATCAAAGAAACAAAATTAGCACCACACCACCTGGTCGATATTATTAATTATATCAATAAAGGGAAGATTACTACAAAAATAGCCAAAACTTTTATAGATGATATGATGGAAGGGCATTCTATAACGGATATAATGAAATTAAAAGGTAAAGAGAGGATTTCTGATAAAAATATTATCACCACTAAATGTAATGAAGTTATAGAAGAAAATGCTAGTATTGTTGATGATTATAAGAAAAATACAAAAGCCATAGAAGCATTAATAGGAAAAGTCATGGGAAAAACTAAAGGTCAAGCAGATCCTAAAATAACACGAGAAATTATGACAAAGCGTCTAAATAAATTAAAAAAGTAGAAAAAATTTAAAGAAATCTATAAGTACTGCTTAAGAGCGTCAGCTGCAGCTCCTAATTTGAGATTTATTATTCCAAGTCTTGCATCTGTAGTCGCAATTATACAAAGAACGTTCCCCTCAATCTCAGAGAATAAGATTTTACCTTTTGCACTTTCAATTATTGCACTGCTGAATTGCCCTTGCTCAAGTTCTTTTGTTGCTCTTTGAGATGCTTTAAGAATAAGAGTTACCATTGCAGCTACTGCTTCTGGATCAACCCATCCGGGTAAAGCACTGCCTTTAATTAACCCAAACTTTTCGATTATTGCCGCACCATGCACGCCCTTAATCGCTTTTAGACTTTCTAAAATATTTGTTATTTCACTCATTTAACTCAATTCTGTTTAATAATTTTGATTATATAATCCTATGATAATATAATAAATATCTAAGATTTAAAAATATTTAATTCTAAAGCTAGTCCAAATAAAAGAAAATAAAAAATATTATTAAGAGCTATAATTTTATTATTTTTCCCCATCTATCGAGTAATATTGCAACGACAGTTATAATAATCATCATTATTATAAATATCAGAAAATCCTTTTCAAGTCCGACGATATCAGATATTAGAAATTCAAGAACGATTGCAATAACATATATAATAAAAGGAGATTTTCCGTAACTATCAAGTATGAATATTGGTTTTTTCACAATTCTATCGATACCTATAAAAATAAACGATAATAAGGTCGATGTCCCAAGACTAATCAAAATATATGTTAAAGTGACTTGGCGTTTATTAGCATACCATTCTGGAATAAGAGCAAGTAATATACCTCCCACAAAAGCAACTATTCCAATAATAGCATAGATTTGATATTTCTTTTTTTCAGGAGTTTCTTTATCGATAAAAAATAATTCACCTATACAGGTTGCGTAAATCATTATAGCGGAGAATCCAAATATGGTCCCAAATATACCCCCATGAACCGATTCAATAGCATATTCTCTCCATCCTCCATAAAGTATCATAAATTGATAAAAGATTAAGAGCACTGAAGCAAGAATTGCCCTCAATTTAGGATTTACGAATAGAAACGGAATTGCAATTATACCTACTAAACCAAGTGATGGTAACACATCCCAGATAACAATTATCATACCTCCTGATTCTTTTACAATTCCGCCCTGATCTATAATAATTACTAAGTAACCAAGCAAGAGGATTATACCATAACGTATAACCATATGTCGGACAGCTTTCCCCGTACCATCTCTATCCTTCCTGTGAAAAAAAGATAAAGGCATAAGCAAACCCATTATGAAAATAAATGCAGGAGCTCCTACATCATAAAAGTTCATAAATTCGACGGTACGCTGATTAGCAGGATGCGCTAAAAAAAATCGAGCAATTTCTGTACCTTCTCTTACAAAAACAGGTAGGAACTCAGTGACGACAAGTAATAACATGATAAATCCACGAGCATGATCGACCCAATAGTATCTTTTTCTCTTTAATTCACCTGATTTTAAAGATGAACTTATTTCGGTTTGATCTTCACTCATTTTCAGTCAATATCTTTAAGATAGTTCAATATTTTATTAAGAAAATTGTTATAATAGATATTTACGATATCATTATATATAAGTATAAAAAGTTTAATCTTACTCTAAAATTACCTCTAGTTAAATAAATTTATGGTAAATATCAAACCGTAATCTATCCCAACTTATGTCTCTTTCTCCTTACATTACAAAATGTGAATAAATATAAATATATCTTATTTCTTCTTTTAGTAAACGAAAATATTACCATATGGTATTTTAATGAGTTGGTTTTAATGGAAAAGGAAATTGAGAAAACAAAACAGATCTTTAATGATGGTTTTGAGTCATTAACTGATTACTTCGAAGAGAAAAGGGCAGAAACTATATTTGAGAAAGAGGAAAACACTAAAAAAGGAAAGGTAGCTTTATTAAAGTTTTCAAAAAGTTTAATTGGAAAAACTGAAAAAATTAATTTTCGAATACTAATTGGACAAAAGAAAGATATTGGGGATCATATATATGAAGCAGTGTATTTAAGTAATAAAAAGGAGCCTTATCTTTACATATATAAAATTAATAAAGGTAAACCATGTGAAATTATATGTAAAAATTTTAAGGAGGAGGACTGGCAGGGGTATAATAAATCAAAAAAATATAAATCACTTACTAAATTTTTAGAAGATGTTTATAATAGTGGTATATATTTTAATGGTAAAAAGGAAAAGAAAGAAGATGCTTTGAATATCTTGATAAAGGGTTTAAAGAGGACATTAGAAGCTATTGTTGAGGATGAAAAAGATAAGGGCAATGATAACAAGGAAGTGGTAAAAAAAGTGGCTAAAATAGTTGCTATCGCAGCAGCAACGACAATAATATATGCTGTTGCTACTCCTGCAGTGGGAGTTATTGCTCAAGAATTAACATCGGGTGGTGTTATAACAGGTGATGTTGTAGCTCAGGCAGGAGAAGCGGCTTTGCAAGGTCTTCAAAATCTTGCTGATCCCGCAAATTTAGCAACTAAAGTTGTTAAAAAAGTAGTAACTAAAGGTGCTAAATTTCCAATTTCTAAAGGTTAGATTAAAAAAGTTTACTTTATTAGTGCATTTATCTAAAAAGTTAATAGGGTATAAAAGAAGCTATTTTCTGAAGGGTTTCATTTTTCAAGAACTCAACAGTTGAGATCTTTTTAACTAATCTACCTTCAGATAAAATTATTATTTCTTTTGAATAATTGGCAATTACATAGGGATTATGAGTAACGATAATTATTGTATGCCCTTTAACATTAAGATCTTGAAGTATATTCATAAATTCCTTTATCATTAGAAAGTCTTGACCTGTTGTAGGCTCATCAATTATTAGTATATCTGGTTTCAATACTAGAACTGATGCTAAAGCTAATCTTTGTCGAATTCCCTTACTCAGATAAAAAGTAGATTCATACATCTCCTCGAACTTTCTTAAGTCAAGTAAATCAATAATTTCATTATAACGTACTTCTATCTCATCTTTTGGAGTTTTGAGATTATTTAATCCAAATTGTATTTCTTCTTTAATGGTGTTCTTGAAAAGTTGATGATCTGGATTCTGATAACAAAATCCTATAATTTGGGCAACTCTTGATATACTATAATCAGTAATAAGATTATTTTTTAATCTAACTTCTCCAATTTGAGGTTTAAGAAGTCCGTTAAAGTGTTTGATTAAAGTAGTTTTTCCAGATCCATTTTTACCAATAATAGCAATAAAATCACCTTGATTTATATTGATAGAGACATCTTTTAGTGCTTGAGTTAGATTAGGATAAGTAAAACTAATATTAGAAATTTCTAATATTGGTTTATTTTCTAAAGTCGAATGGAAAGTTTTTTTGAAATTTCCTGGAAGAGTAATTTCTGAAACATTTTTTGGATTGAAAATGCCTAATTTGTCTAATAATCCTTCTTGTTCACTTAATTGATAACTAGATCCGTCAAATACAATTGTTCCTTCATCAATAAGCAAAATTCGATTACAAAATTCTAACACTTTTTTTGTTTCATGACTTACTAAAAGGACAGTTAACTGGAATTCTTTTCTAATTTTTTCAAGTAATTTAAACACTTCGAATTTCCCTTCAGGATCGAGATCTGATGTTGGTTCATCCAATATAAGGATTTCTGGGCGCATTGCCATAATTGAGGCAATAGCAACTCTCTGTTTTTGACCACCAGAAAGTTCTTCAGGGGATTTTTGCTCAAATCCTTTTAATCCAACAAGATTGAGAGCCCACTCAATTCGATTCTTAATTTCCGATCGTTTAAGATTTAATGTTTCCAACCCGATAGCAATTTCATCTTCTACAGTCATCATTATAAATTGAGTTTCAGGATCTTGGAATACTAAACCGACTCTAGTACTTAAATCAGTCATTTTTGCAGTTCTTGTATTCATACCTAATACGGTTACAGTTCCTTTAATCCATCCTCGTGTTCTTAATGGAATAAGACCATTAATGCATGAACAAAAAGTAGATTTACCAGCTCCAGTTGGCCCCATTATCCCTATAAATTCTCCCTGATTAACAGTTAAGTTAATTGAATTAAGAACTAAATTTTTAGAAGCTTTATATTTCCAAGAAAAGTTATTAAATTCAATTATAGATGTCATAATAAATCACATAAACAAGCTAATAATCAAGGATATGAAACTTTTCTTAATTAAAAATAAATACACAGAAAATGCAAAAAATGAGAGTAATATAAATGTTATAAAATAATCTTTTTTTTTAAAGGGAAATGATTGATAAACAGTTCTTTTTTCTGAACGTAGAGGTATTCCTCTCGATTCTATAGATGCTGACATATCTTCTGTTTTTTTAAACATCAAAACGATCAAAGCAATGAAAATTGATATAAAATTTTTTATTTTCTTTGGAATAGATATTTTTTGAAATTCTACACCCCGAGTCATCATAGCTTCTTTTACGATTGAATATTCATTTTGAAACATTGCAAGTCCTCTAAAGGTAATACTGATCATCAAGCAAACTGCAAATGGTATCTTTATGGAGCGTAGCCCATGAATTAGGTCACGATCAGATATTGAAATAAAAAAAAATAACATTACAAAGAACATTATTATAACTCTTAAAGAAATCCTTGCTGCATAAAAAATGGTAGTTTCAGTTATTAAAATGTGCCATATCCATTTATCTTTGATTAAAACAATTGTTGATTCGAAAAAGACTACACTTCCTTCCCTTTCTGATAAAAGGCACCAAACTATGAATATAGAAACATTAACTGATAAGAAAGCTATAATTACTTTTTTAAAATGCTTTGAAAATAAAGGAATTTTTGTTAATAAAATTAAAATAATTACCATAAAAAATATAATCAAAATATCGAAAATATTATTCATAATAAAGGGAATAATAGATAATACAAAAACTAAAGAAATTTTTGTAATCGGATGTAATTTAGCCATAATATTTGTTGAAGGAATATAAGAAAAAAAAGTTTTAGATAAAGTTGAGATCATTTTCACCTCAATAATGTTACGAGAACCAATTTTCAACGAATACAGAAGTTTGTTTAATTTTACCTGTTAAAGCAACCATTAAAGGTGTAGCAATTGCTGATAGAACAATTAAATCACCTGCAAACCATCCTATCACTCCTATCCAGAAACTTTCAGGAGGAGCTATTCCAATAAAGACTAGTCCGGAAATTCCAAACAACGCAGATACAATAGCTGCACCAAAAATTCCAAAAATTACATACAATAGCCAAGATTTTGATGGGTTTATAATATACATACCAATAATAAGTATTACAGCTATTATTAATGTAACCAACCAAAGAATTTCTAAACCAGGTATTGCAGTAGCAATTGCAGCTATTATCAAATCAATTACTAGTATTGCAAGAATTATATATAATTCATTTTTTCTCTCTAAATTTGCCCCAATATCAACATCAGCCTTCATTATTCTAAATGCTAATAATGGAACTAATCCCTCAAATAAATCAGCTAATGACCAATAAAAACTCCAAGCACCAAAACCACTTACAAATCCAAGAATTACACATGAAAAATAGCCTGCTAAACACCCCCACATTCCTAGCCATAGACTTAAAGGAACATAAATAGCTGCTGCTAAATATAATCCTGAAACACCTGGAAAGGGTGCAACTGGTGCCGCAATTACTGCATATATTGCCAATATAGCCGCAACTCCAGTAGCAAGGGCAGTTACAACAATATGACGCCATGTAACGCCAACTTTTACTTCTTCCATTTCACTCATTTAATATTCACTTAAATTTTAATTTTTATAAATTGGGTAATTTTCTTTAGATAACATGTAAAAATTAAACGCATTCTTATATAAAGTTTAATAGTAATCTAGTTGACTTACGATTTCTTTAAACAATCCTTTATACTAAATCGATGAAAAAAGTATTAGCATTAGAAAAAAATTGCAATGTTTTAATCAGAATTATAAAAAAATATTAACGAGTGATTATAATTCTTAACCATGACAAAAAATTATGCTAACTGGATTGAAGCTAATCAACAAATACTTATCGAAATAAGTAATCAAATATGGGAATTTGCAGAACTAGGATTACAGGAATATAAATCCTCAAAATTATTGATTAAGATATTACGAGAACATGGATTTACAGTAGAATCTGGTGTTGCTGACATGCCAACTGCCTTCTATGCTAGTTATGGTGACGGAAATCCAATTATTGGGATTTTAGGGGAATATGATGCTTTACCAGGACTTAGTCAAGAAGCTTTACCGATTCGTAAACCCTTGAAAGAAGGACAACCGGGGCATGGATGTGGTCATAACCTTTTAGGAACGGGATCATTAGGAGCGGTTCTAGCTGTTAAGGAAGCGATAGATAAAGGTGAGGCAAAAGGTACGATACGTTATTATGGATGCCCTGCCGAAGAATTATTTAATGCTAAAGGATATATGGTAAAAGAGGGTCTTTTTGATGATGTAGATATCTCTATGACTTGGCATCCTGGATTTTTAAATATGTTACAGGTAATGTCTGCTCTTGCAATGAATTCCGTAGTTTTTAAGTTTCATGGTCGAACTGCTCATGCTGCGGGAGACCCTCAAAATGGTCGTAGTGCTTTAGATGCAGTTGAATTAATGAATGTGGGGGCTAATTATATGAGAGAACATATAATTTCAGATGCGAGACTCCATTATGTTATTACCAATGGCGGAGGGGCTCCTAACGTAGTTCCTGCTGAAGCAGAAGTACATTATTTTGTGCGTGCACCAGAGCGCCATCAAGTAGAAAGTATTTATAATAGATTAATTAATATAGCTAAAGGAGCAACGTTAATGACTGAAACAAAGATGGAAATAGATTTTTTAAGTGGAACGTGTAATGCAATGTATAATAGTATAGTTGATGAGGTACTTTCAGAATGTATGCGAAGAGTACGCCCTCCACGGTTTAATAAAGAAGATTTTGAATTTGCTGAGGAGCTTAGGAAATCATTACCTGAAGGATCAATGGATGGTTATTATAGATTAGTACCTCCGGATATGTTAGAAATGGCAAAAACTATTTTAAGCCAGCCCATAAATAAAATAATTGTTCCTCCCATTGGTAAGGGTAAACCGTTACCAGGATCAACTGACGTAGCTGATGTATCTTGGAAGGTTCCTTTAGGAGAATTCATGACTGCTTGTCAAATAATGGGATCTCCTGGTCATTCATGGCAAAATGTAGCAACTTCTGGAATGAGTATAGGTCATAAAGGTATGTTAGCAGCAGCTAAGATACTTGCATTAGCTTCTATCGAATTTATGAATAATCCTGAATTGGTTAAAAAAGCTAAGTTAGAACATGAGAAAATTCATAAGGATTTGCCCTATAAATCTCCATTTCCAGAAGGATTAAAACCTCCCCTCCATAGAATAAAAAACCAAATCCCTATGAACTAATGTTAATACTTCAGTAGAAATTACCTTAAAAAATTATTTTCTATTTATTTTTAACTGATTTTTTAATTTACTATCAAAAAATCAAAAGAGTTATCTCAAAAATTGGACTCTCTAAGAGATTAGTAGTCCAATCTATTTTTATAAATTAAGAAAATTAAAAAAGTTGGGAAATTGAAAATGAGCAAAGTAATTAAATGGCAATATGCTGATTTTTTCGAATCAAGAAGAGATAAATTAGTTAATATTCTCCTAAGTGAAATAATCTTCTTGAAAAGTCATTTTAAAAATACTGAATCAATTAATGAACAGCAATGTATTAAAAATGCTTTAGAAAAACTTGAGAATATCTTAATAATCTTGAAAAACAATGAGACAGAATTATCTGAAAGCGATTTTAATAAAGTAATTATGCTGATTTATAAGATTTTCAAAACTATCACCGATGATTTAATCAGTTGTTAATATAAAAGTAGAAAAAAAATATTTTTATAGTCTTAATTTTACATAAGACCTAAAACTTCGCTCGCCACACCTTCAATTGTTTGCTTGGGTGGTAATCCTTTTAGTAACTCCGATTTAACCTTTTCTGCTAGCTCCTGTGGTGTGAATGGTTTACCATTATTGTCAATTCGATTAACGGTGTTCCAGCCTCGATACACCCATACTTTATCACCAGCAGCTCTTAATACTTCCCCATTGACTCTTCTCGCTTCATCTGAAGCTAAATATACAATCAAAGGAGCAAAATGTGCAGGATCAAAAACATCAAAACCAGATTTATCTTTTTTTTGCATAATACCTGCGGTTTGGGGTGTAGCATCAACAGTTAACCTTGTACGGGCCATAGGAACAACACAATTTACGGTAGCATATTTCTTTAATTCACCAGATAAAATGAGAGTAAATGCTGCAATCCCTGCTTTAGCTGCTCCATAGTTAGATTGACCTAAATTACCCAATAATCCTGCATCAGATGCTGTATTGATGATTCTTCCAAAATTTTTCTTTTTAGGATCTTCCTTGCCTGCTTGTCTAAAGTAAGCAGCCGCATGTCTGCACATATTAAAGGTCCCCTTCAGATGTACAGCGATAACAGCATCAAATTCTGCTTCAGACATGTTAAAAATCATTCTATCACGCAAAATTCCGGCATTATTAACAACTATATCTAAATGTCCAAATTCAGCAACAGCTTGGTCAATCATAGCTTTAGCTTTATTGAAATCAGTAACAGAATCATAATTACCAACAGCTTTAACTCCTAATTTTTTACATTCTTCAGCAACCTCGTCTGCAACCTTAGTTTCAGCTCCACTCCCATCAAAACCAGCTCCTAAATCATTAATCACTAAATTACAACCTTCTCTTGCCATAGCTAAGGCTTCCTCGCGCCCTAAACCACGTCCAGCGCCAGTAATTATGGCAACTCTTCCGTCTAACATTCCCATTTTGAATAATCACTTTTGAATTTTTTTATAATCAATATTTTAAATATGGATAATTAAAAACGATTTATAAACTTAAAAAATTTTTATAATTTAATATCCTAAAAAACTGATATCTTTGGTTTTTTAAATTTAAAACAGAATGATAATTATAACTCATTTATTAGCTGGGATCCTCATTCAAATTATTTGCTTTAAATTATTCAATTTACCACTTAATTATTTATTAACAATTCTTTTTGCTTTTCTTTCACATTTCATTTTGGATGCATTTGTTAATATAACCTATCATACTCCAGATCCACAAAAAGGAGATAAATTTTGGAAAACATGGCGAATAATCGATTATGGAGTTACAATCGTGATCGTGATCTTTTTTATACCATATCTTTTAGGAATGATTTTAGCAAATTTTGTAGATATCATTGATTGGCTTATTTTAAGACCGATCCATAGAAGAAATATTAAAAAAGAAAATTATAAGTGGGATAATAATTATCTTTTTCATACGAGTATAGCAAAATTTAGAACTAAATGCCTTTTTTGGCTTCCAGATTGGAGATATAAAAAGTTTGCAATTATTCCAGAAATTATTATCATGATAATCTTATTGATATTTATAATAATCTTACGATAATTTTTCTTCTTTGGATTTTAATTATAATACAAAAATTTTAAGAATTTCTCAATATTTTAAGATATGTAAAAGAAAATAAGGGGAGATAATTGGAAACAATTACTCATAATTTAACGGCAGTTCTAATTCAGCTTTTATGCTTTAAGGTTTTTTTATTTCCATTGAATGTTATATTAACTATAATATTCGCCTTTACATCTCATTTTTTTACGGATGCTTTATCCAAATTGACTTATCATACGCCAGAACCACATAAAGAGGATAAATTTTGGGTAACTTGGCATATTATCATTTTTTCTCTCTCAATACTAAGTATTATAATTCTAATAATCCCCTTTTGGTTAGGAATATTATTTGTAAACTTACCAGACTTGATTGATTGGTTTATACTTCGACCTATCGATAAAATAAAGTATAAAGAAAATCCTGACTTAAAATGGAAAAAAAGTTATTTATTTCATCCTATAGCTAACTGGATTCGAAAATATGTATTTTTTTGGCTTCCAGAATGGACTTATAAAAAAGCGAGTATTTCAGTTGAAATAATTATTATTTTAGTTTTGTCAATTCTTATTTTTTTCACAATATAATCCAAATTTAACGGTTTAATTTAAATCTGCTTAATAATTTTTTCCTTTTAATTCTAATTTACGGTCTAAAATTTTATCATATAGATCATCCATAGTTTCAACTAAATCAATCTCTTTATCTTTTCTTTTTAGATGCATTGCATTTTCTGGGCAGGTTGGAACACAATTACCACAACCGATACATTTCTTTCTATTAACCTTCGAAACTTCATTAACTAGTTTTATAGCTTCCATTTGGCACCGTTCTACACAAGTACCACAACCAGAACATACTTCAGAGTCAACTTCTGCATAAAAATTAGCTGAGAAAAATTGCACTGGTCTAGGAAAATTCTTTGTACCTGTTAATACGGGGCAACAACATCCGCAGCAACTACAAATAAAATCAGGTCTAAGTGCATTTCCTGCTTGGAGTACTAGTCCATCATCTTCATTTTTACGCTGTATCTCGAGAGCTTCTTCTCTCGAGATTTCGCGTCCCCACCCTTGATCAAGGTACATTTGAGCCATAGAACCAAACCCCATACACACTTCACGGCGATCTGTAGCCTTACAAGGTTGTCCGAAAAGATCCATAGCTTGACGGCAAATACAATTTATAACAACAAACGGTCCTTCCACTTCTTTAATAATTGTCTTAAGATCGTCATATGTAGCAATGTGATGTTCTGGAGAAATACTTTTTTCTACCGGAACCGTTCGAAACTGAGAAATTTTAGTACCAAATACTTCTAATCCAAACCCTTCACCAAGATATCTGTATATTTTCGCTGTAATATCTTTATTAAGCCTATTTACTTGATATTCATGTATCCCAATTACGAACTGAGCGTTGCTAAAATATTTCTTTCCATCCTCTTTTTTAAAATGTATTAACCCTTTTTTAGCCATGTTATCTAAGTGCGTCTCTAATTCTTTAAAGTTAACACCTGTATCTTTAAGGCGTTCATAAATCTTCTCTAAGGGCTCAAATTGCTTAGACCAGGAAAATCTTAAGTTAGTCGCAATTTTTGCCTCTTCGGGAGTAAAGAAATATTTTAAAATGTCTATTTCCACCCCTGATTTAGTTGATGGATATCCAATAGGGAAGGAATCAAGATGTTCTCTCAATTCATTATATATAACTAATTCATCTACTTCCATTCTTTTAACCATTCAATTATGATTTTTAGGATTTCATTAAGTTTTAATAATAATAGTTAAGAATAAGTGTTATTTATTAATTGCTTTTTAATATGTCTAAAAATCAAATTATTTTTAAGTAAGATAGTCTTTATCTTATGTTGTTTATTTACTTCCCTTACATTTGTATCTATAATCTATTTATTTTTATTTATAAACAAGCAAATCTTGTCTATCAAGATTCTGTTGAAATTATTTTTATTATAGCTTTATTTATCCTTTCGAAATTTGATGGTTAAATTCGTTAAATTTTTTAAAGTATAACAAATGGCTCTTGCACTGGCAATCTGAAGAGCCAAAGTCCTTTATATAATTTTCAGAGCAAAGTAATATCTCTTGAGCTATAATACATTCGTAACTTTGTAGTGATGGAATAAGATATAATTTTTTAATAAAAGAGTTAGAACTACTTAGTAGATAATCTATATGCCAATGGAGTTTTTTATCTTTAGCATCTAATATATGCCTTCTAACTCTATTAATGAGGGTTGAAGAACCACTAGGACCCATCGCTGAACCTACATACAAATAATAGCCTTTATTAAAGGAGATCTTTCCAAGAGAACCAATTTTAATAGTAGACTGTTTTTTCAAATAAATTACTAAAATATAACTTCCTTTCATTTATCTACAAGTCTTTTTATGATCTTGATAACAACTATCGCAGTATTTTTTCCCACATTTTTTACATATATTTACGCAATTATCGCAAAGTTGGTTAAAACACTCAGAACATTCATACAGAATATCATTCGGATTTTCTCCACAATTTTCACATATAACTTCTTTGTTCATTTTGAACGCTTTATTTTTAGCTATTTAAGTAAATTTAATTAGGCAAGTAAAAATAAAAAAAATCTTTATTATTACTTAAATAAATTTATTAGATTCGGGATGAAAAGATGAATAAGATTTTTTTCACTGATAACCATTATAGTTTACAAAAACAAGTAAGAAATTTCCTTCTAAAAGAATTAGAACCTATCAAAGATGAAATTAATCAAAAAAAGGAAATACCTCTATCCTTATTTAAAAAAATGGGGAAAGAAGGATTATTCGGACCACTATTTCCGAAAAGATATAATGGTACTGAACAAGGATTAGTAGCTCACTGTATGATTACAGAAGAAATTTCACGGTTAAATGTTGCTGTTTCTGTTTCTCGGACACCTTGCATATTAGATGGATATCTAATTAATAAATTTGGAGAAGAATTTCAAAAGGAGAAGTATTTGAAAAAAATCGCAACCGGAGAAAAACTATGTAGTATATGTGTCACCGAAGAAGAAGCAGGATCTAATGTATCAGGAATTAAAACGACTGCTAGGAAAGTGGGACAAAATTACATCATTAATGGTTCTAAAAAATTCATCACTAATGCTGGGTTAGCCGATTATTATCTTGTATGGTGTATAACCAACTCGAGAGTTAGCCCTCGAAATGGAATGAGTGTATTTTTAGTTGAAAAGGATAAACCAGGTTTGACAATTGAGAATCCCTATAAATTAATGGGAATAAATGGGTTATATAATGGAATTTTGTATTTCAATAATTTAGAGATACCAAAAGAAAATCTTATTGGAAATGAAGGAAATGGTTATCAAAGTTTAATGGAAACTTTTAATATAGAAAGATTAACCCTCAGTTCTGAATGTAATGGTATAAGTATGGCGGCATTAGAAGATACTAAGGCATATGCAAAAAATAGAATTCAGTTTAATAAACCAATTTCGAAATTTCAACTTATTAGGTTGAAGATTGCCGAAATTGCCACAAAATTACAAGCGGCAAGGTCTATGACCTATAATGCTGCCAGATTAGCGGAATTAAATATTAACATAACAAAGGAAGCATCGATGTCGAAGGTTTTCTCAAGTAAAACAGCTGTAGAAATTGCATTAGAAACCGTACAAATTCATGGTGGGAACGGATATACAGATAATTATTCTGTTGAAAGATATTTAAGAGATTCAAAATTCTTTATGATAGGTGGAGGAACTTCTGAAATCCAAAATTTAATAATTGCTAGAGAAGAATTAAAATAAAAGTAATTAATTTTTCCTTAATCGATCCTAACTCCCTGCTTTTTAAGGGCTTTTTGAACGTTTCGGATATTAACCTGTCTAAATGTTACATTTTCCTTTAGAGAGACAGCTGCAGCGACTCCTGCAGCTTGGCCTGTGACGGTACAGCATGCCATTTGACGAGTGGCAGCATGTGATATTATATCACCTGCAACACAACGACCTGCCACGAGAAGATTCTCCACTTTCTGAGGGAGTAATATACCATAGGGTACATGAAAATAACGTCCTGTGGTAGGTAAAATCGCGATACCATAGCCATCAATAAATTCTGGACATATTCCTATAGAATCCTCGAAACGAGCTTCATTTCTTATATCGTATTCAGTGATATTATATTCGCCAATGATCTTTCTCGATTCTCTAGTACCTAATGAGGATCCAATTGTTCTAAGTCTTATTTTTTTAAAACCGGGAGTATACTTTTTTAAAGCTTTAATCGCCCACATTACACGTTTTCTACCTTCAATTTCTGCATTAGTAAGATCCCATACATCGGTGCAATCAATATTTTTCATGTGTATGCCGTTAAAGGAAGTTATTTCTCCCGCATCAGTATAATTCGTCCAAAAACACTCTATATCAACATCATCAGGAATCTCGCGAGCTTCTTTGGCTTTCTTAAATGGTTCCACTAAATAGGTACTAAATGCGTCTTTTTCCTTACCAGAAGTATCACCCCAATCACTTATTTTACCACGATTTAAATACACATACATAAGAAATTTACCGATATTAATCCCACTACAACCAAAATTTACTGTAACTTCCATCAATTCATTCTTCGGACTTTTTCGATATGGCACGCCAGCTTGATACGCGACATCAGCATCTCCAGTAGCATCAATTATCCTTTTCGCAAGAATTGCTTGCCTCCCAGATTTGCTTTCTGTAATAACTCCCGTGATTTTTTTATCATTCATAAGTACATCTACTACTAAACAGTGTAATAAAGGTTTAATTCCAGCTTCTTGTATCATTTTGTCGACCATATACTTGAACATTTCGGTATCCAATATCTCATAAGTGGGCTCTCCATTTACCATCAATCCTTCCTGTTCAAGAACTTCCACCATTTCTTTATTCCGAATATTACCTATAACATTTATAGTACCTCCTATCTCTTTCGCACGACGCTCAAATTCTACTCCGATGCCTCCAGCATCCACCGTATTAGCATAACGGTACCAAGAGATTGTTCCTATCATAGCTTGAGTTATAACTCCTCCAAAACACCCATATCGTTCTACTAACATAGTATTTACACCTTCTCTTGCTGCTGCCAGTGCAGCTGAAAGACCCGCTGGACCTCCTCCTATGATCAAAACATCTGTCTCTGCCATAACGGGAATTATTCGAGAAGATTCTTTAATATTTTTCATGATTAATAATCTCTACACTAAAATTATACTGGGTAAATTAAGTAAAAAATCATTCAATTAAAATAATAAAATTGAAGAATATTATTAAAAAATTAATTAAAGTTTCACTATTAAAAAATAAAAAAAATTTTACTAATAGTTATAAAATCCTTTTCCGGTCTTTCTTCCTAGTAAATTATTTTTTACCATTTCTTTTAGGAGCGGACTAGGAATATATTTATCTCCTAATTCGCCATATAAGTAATCTCCAATATGATCATATATATCCAATCCAACAAGGTCAGAGAGCTCTAATGGACCCATCGGGAAATTGAAGGCTAATTTACAAGCAATATCAATATCTTCAGTGCTTGCGATTCCCTCTCTTTTCATATTAATAGCTTCATTACACATTGTATATATTAATCTCGAAGTAACGAACCCAGGGGAATCATTTACCATCACAACTGTTTTCTCGAGACTTTCAGAAAAATTTTTGGAGTATTCTAAAACCTCATCAGAAGTATTCTTCCCTTTGATTAACTCGATTAATTTCATCACTGTAGCAGGGTTAAAGAAATGAATCCCTACGATCCTTTCTTGATTTTTAGTTTTAGAAGCAATATCGGTTATACTCAAAGATGAGGTGTTAGAAGCAAGAATTACTTCTTTATCGCAAAGACTATCTAATTGAGAAAAGAGTTGTTGTTTTAAATTCATATCTTCAAATACAGCTTCTATTACAATCTGCACATCTTTAATTGCTTCATCTATGTTAAGGGATAAATTAATTCTATCCAAAATGAAATCGGCTTCTTCTTTGGATATTTTATTTTTAGCAATAAAAAATCTCTCTAAATTTTTTTGAATCTTACTTTTTGCATCTTTCAATATATTCTCATTTATATCAACTAGATTTACCTTATACCCATGAGTAACAATTAATTGTGCAATACCTGATCCCATTGTTCCTGCACCAATTACACATACACTTTTAATCTCCATTTTAACCCCCTTACTTCCTAAATTGATTATAATCTGCTTTACGCTTTTCAATAAATGCATTCTTTCCTTCTACAGCCTCGTCAGTACCATAGTATAAAGAAAGTCCACCTACGCCTAATTGTGTTATTCCAGTTGTTCCGTCTGTTTCTGCCAGAAAAGCATATTTTAACATTTTTAAAGCTGTTGGACTCTTTTCTAATATTTCTTGACACCAATGGTCTACTTCCTCATCTAATTTTTCCATAGGTACAACTGCATTTACAAGGCCTATCTCCAACGCTTGCTGAGCAGTGTATCGACGACAAAGGTACCAAATTTCTTTTGCTCGTTTCACGCCCACAGCACGGATTAAATCACCAGTTCCATAACCCGGATCAAAAGAACCTACACGTGGTCCTGCTTGCCCGAGCTGGGCATGATCAGCAGCAATACTGAGGTCACAAACTACATGCCACACGTGACCACCCCCAATTGCGTATCCATTTACCCGAGCAATTACAGGTTTTGGTAGAGTACGAATTTGATGTGTTACATGTTGCCAACCCACCTCTAATGGTAATAAATAACCTCCTTTATAACCTCCTTTTTCACGAGTTGTCTGATCTCCACCAGTACAAAAGGCTTTATCTCCAATACCGGTAAATACTACCACTCCGATCTCATTGTCCATACATCTATTGAAAGCATCAATTAATTCATGGACAGTGTGCTGTGTGCATGCGTTATAACGTTGAGGACGATTAATAGTTATACGTGCTATACCATCTTTCTTTTCAAATATTATATCTTCATATTCCATTTAATTTCATCCCTAATTATTATTAATATCAATTTTTTAATTAATCACTAAAAATGAACGTATTATATATAAAACAATCTCTGAGAGGTAAAAGCTTAAATTATCTTATTTTAAAGCAATTTAACTCAAAACTTCGTGAAACCTTAATTTCACGAATACAATTTACTATTTTTAATGAGTTAAATTAAGGGATGATCATTTTTTGTTTAATCTCATGGACAATATTGTATCCTTCTTTATTAATTTGAGTTAAAATATCCCGTAAAATCTCATTGATTTCAATTCCCTTTAAATCACACGAAATATATAAAAGAGATAGTATTTGGCGAGCTAGAGTTTCAATATTTTTAATATCATCAATCGGGATTCTTATACCAAGTGCTTTTAGATCCATATGAGTTTCTTTTTCTTGTTGTCTAATTACAAGCAGGATGTCATTTTTGCGACCTTTCCAATTTTCAGTGATAGCCCGTATTGACATAATGTATCTTTTGGTAGGACTGCCAATTCCATTCACATCTCTGGCAAATTCCAATGGTTCGGAATTTCGTATAGTTTTAAGCCCAAAACTTCTATTAATGATATTAGCTTTATTTAATTTATCTTTCATTTTTGAGATTTCATCGGTTAACTGTTCAATCTTTAGCGACAATTTTTCAAATTTCTCAAGAAACAATTCTTTGTCCATTAAATTTTCGTAATCATTCATTCAAAAACGCCATCAAAATTTAAGTATGATATTTTTTGAATAAGTCTCTAATAAAACTAATTATTAAAGGCTTAATCTCAGTTTGTTTTCTAATTTATATAAAAATTGTAATTATAAAGAAATAAGAGGATAATCGCTTAATTCTTACAAATCATTTGGATTAATATCTCCGTTATAAGATTTTGGCTTAGAGTTGTCATTTGATTCTTTTTTGTTTCCTTCCAAATAGTTATATTGGATCTCCTTGGGTTCTTCTATTGTTTTTTCTTCAATTTTCTCTGTATCTTCGACCTTATTAAATTCTTTAGATTCAATTTGAAAATTTTTAACTTTAATATAGTCTTCATAGCTCAATAGTTCTTTAACATCTTTATCAACTACTTCTTTAAACTTCTTTTCATTTCGATAAAACTTTCTTGTCTCATATAATCCAAGGACAATTAAAAGGAGGACAAAGAAAAATAAAATCGCAATATTTCTAAATAAGTTTACAATTGCTTCGTTTAAGAAAGATAATATATTAGCATATGGTAAGTAACCAAATAATGCATATGGAAAGTTTTTAGCAAATTCATAGGATACTTTTGAAAATAATAGCCACATTAAGACCGTATCCAGGCCAATTCTTTTAGACTTTATCCTTTTACTTAAAAGTTCTGCCTGAGATCCCATTAAAGTGCTGATAGAGTATAATAAAATCCCTAAATCTGCAAATAGCAGAATGAATTGAGTGGTAAGAGAAGATTCACCACCTCCAAAATTTCTGAGGGCTAAGAAAAGTTTAATTAGTAGATAAAAAGTATAAAGTACAACTAATAATGAAAACATGCCTAACCAAGCGTTAAATACTTTTTTTATTAAACTAACAATTGCAATCACTAAAAAGAAAATGATGACTGCACCGATAAAGGCTACTACATAATTTAAAATCTCAATAGCTGCTTGATTAATTTCTAATCCTGTAAGTTCTCCTATAAGTTGAGAGCCCATTAAATATGCTATTAATAAGCTAACACTTAAAGCAAAACCGAAAATAAATGTAAAAGTTCGATAAAACTTACTTTTAATTTTTGTTCTTAATGTATCATCCAATCTTTTACTTGAAAGATAACCACCATACAAAATGAACCAAGAAGTCAGGAAAAAATAGGAAATTATAGAGAATAAAAAAATACCTAATAGAATTAAAATTAGCAGAAACATTAAAGGTAATGATAAAAAAAAATATATCAAAACTTTCCAGGATGCTATTTTTTTTACATCTTTTTTAGCGAAGAGGGAAAGTATAAATAAGAAAGTAATAAACGTTAAAAACGGTAAATATATGATCATCCCAATTAAATCTAATAAATCAATATCTATTCCAAAGATTTGAATGGTGCTTTTAATTGGGAACGCAATTACAGCAATATTAATATGAAGCCAAACCACAAGAATTAATAATTTTCTGTTTTCTTTTAATCCTAATTTCTTCAAATTTTCTATAATTTCCATAAAAAAATCATAGGTTAGATATATTTAAAATTTAGTAATAGCACGACCTATTTTATAAAAATAAGAAGTGATATAATCCAATTTTAAAGATTTCTTAATTAAGGCAAAAATTTATATTTAAAATTTAAGAATTTGATTTTATTCAAATATAAGCTTCTTTAGAACAATAAATATTTAAAACCATACTCGATCTATTATTTAAAATATTTTATAAATCGTGATTTTTTTGATATTCCAAACAGATTACTGGTATTATTTCCAAGCATTTTTTGATTGGGTTGCTCAATCAGCAGGTGTAATGGTTTGTATAACTGGTTTTATAGCATTTACTTGGCTAGGATATGAAAGAAAAAGAAGAGGTTCTTTTACCAAAAGACAGGTGGAGGAAGGCAGAAAATTTAATATTACAAAATTTTTAAGAGTTTTATCATATACTGGCGTTATAGTTGGGATTCTTGATATTTGGGCAGGAGCAATGGGTTTAATATTAGATATTCCTCCAAGTTTTAGATACGCAGCCCTAACTGAGAATGCAGCAGATCATTTTACCTGTATTTTCTTAATTGTTATTGGAATCGCAATGTTCTTTAAACCAATTAACGATTTACCACTCGCAAGCATATTAGGATTAATTGCTGGAATAGCAACTGCTGTAATTTTAGCTGCAATAATTCCTCCTGGTGTTGAAGTTATTATTGCAGAATGGATTAATCCGAAATTACTGCTTATTATCGTTTTTATAATTGTTGCGGTTATTGTTGCTGTTACTGCTAAATTCTATATTAAAGTTTTACAGATTATTTCTAAGTTTCTTTCTTGGCCTCCAATTGCTTTTATTATAATGATTTTCTGTTTAATTCAAGGAATTCTTTTGTGGGGCTTCGGAATGAGTATCTTCGTCAATTTACTTTAAATACTTTTACCATACTTTTTTTTATTCTTTTAATCAATAAATTATCTAAATATTTTCCTTGATTTACCCTTTAATCGTTAAATTTATGCTTGTTCTAAAAGAGAAGCGATATAATCCCATTTTTTATTTATTCTTTCTGATGTACGTAATTTATTGAAAATTTTATATTCGAAAGCACCGATAAGGTTATACATATTCTTCACCTCTTTAAATACTTCAGAATCTTCAAACCTTTTGTTAAATTCATTCAAATTGCCAGAATTCCATAATAATTTATTAACTTTAGTTGATTTAGCAAGATTGGTGTTTATTTTCTCAGAGATCATATTAACCCATACTTTAGCCATTTCCATCGAATAATAAAGTCCAGAAGAGCCAAAAGGATTCACAAAGCCCGCACTATCTCCAATTAAGACAACACCTAAATTAGGGATAATTCTCTCTGCCATTTTCGCATTTGGTAGTTGTGTAAGTTCTTCGTAATCAATAATAGCTCCTTTAAAGAATTCACTGAAACCAGGGTAAGTTAATTTTAATTTATGCCAGACATCCATTATTTCATCTTTATTTGGTATGATAACCGTTTTCATGTTGGGAACTTGAGCCATTCGTAGCATCAAACCAACTTCAGCACGTTTACTTTCTAATGGAAAGAAATAAGCAACGGATTGGGGAAAATTTGGTGAATAATTTAAATCACCATTACCTATAAAATAAAATTGCAAATCAGGAACATCTTTTAAATCATAATTAGCATTGCTAATAAGACATTTAACAATAGGGCAGTTCATCAAATCATAAGGAATACCGTAATGCTTTCCTCCAATAACTCCTTCATAACCACTACAGTCCAAAATAGCATTACCAAAAATCTCTTTAATTTCTCCTTTTTCATTCCTATACTTTATTCCTAATGTAATATTATTTTCTTCAATAGGTTCAAAAACTTCACAATTTAATAAGATTTTAACTTTCAATTCTTCTGCAACCTTTACGAATCTATCAATAAATTTACGCCATTCGAAAAAATAATGAGGATAGCTTTTAAAAGTAGTGGTTGTTTGCAGATCACCTGGAGAATGCCAAACTCTTCCACCATTAGATCGTAAACCGATCGAAGGGAGATAATCTTTACCTAATATTTCGTCAACAATAGGTTTATGAGCCATCCCTTCACCTCTTGGTTTAGGTCCTGCTATTTTACCTTTTTCTATAATAATTGAAGTTAATCCTTTTCTAGCTGCAACAATTCCAGCCGTTAATCCCGCTGGTCCCGCTCCAATTATCACAAAGTTGTAAAAGTCATCTTTAAAATTAGTCATGGTATTATAATAAGCAGTTTAAGAATTAATTAATTACTAATTAATAAAAAAATTAATTCTTAAATTCTGAAATCTATTAAAATCATAATGTAAAAGCTAAAACATATTATTAGGAGTTGCTTTAAAAAAAGTCAGAAAGTCTTTTTTGTTGATTAAAAGCTATGGAAGGTATATTTAACTCTTTTTTAAGCAGATTAGCAGATTCTGGTGCGAAACCTTGAAAATGATTATTTACAATTATGAATATTTCATAAATAGTTGACGATTCTTGGAAAATTTTTATTTTGTTAATAAGATCCTTCCATACTTGTTCCTGTTTTCTTTGAATACGATTAAATATCGTAAGTTCCCGGTCCCCTATGAGACGTATATAGTATATTTTCTGATTAGGAAAGAAATATGCCTGTATGCCCGGCTTATATGTCGTTCCTAAAATAAATATTTTTCCATCAATAAGATTTGAAAGAATTTTTGGATTAAACCATGAATCGTCTCGTAATTCATAAATATGTTTAAATTTATCATCAGAGGATATATCATTAAATAGTTGTTTTAATTTTAGGAGATGTTCTTCAGAATATTTGAACCATGGAGGGAATTGAAATAAATAACCGTAAATTTTCTCTTCTAGCGGTCTCATTCTATGGAAGAATTGTGATAATCTTTCATCGAGATCGACTTCACCTAACTTATGAGTAATCTCTTGCCAAACTTTAATAATGAAGCGAAAATCTTCAGGAGTTCTTTTTAACCATTTAATTACAGTATCCTCTGAAGGAAGATTATAAAAGCTTGAATTTATTTCAGAAACGTTAAAAAATTTAGCATAATATTCTAATTGACGAAATTTTTCAAGCTTTTTGGGGTAAAATGGACCAATCCAATCTTTATAATCCCATCCTGCGCAACCTATATGAAGATTAACCATTCTAATTCGTTGATTTTCAAAAAAATAATTTTTAATGTAGTTTCAAAGAATCTATTATCAAATTCTTTAAAATATCTTGGTATTATTAAAAATTATTAAGATAGTAAAGTTTTTAAAAAGAAAGAGAGATTTAAAAGAGATAAGCACGTTATTATAATTAAAAAAGACATCAAAAATTAACACTTTAGTATAGAAGGGTGGAAAATTATTTCGATTGATTGGGAAAAATGTGAACTTAATCCCTCAAAAACTCAGAAAGTGGAGGGAAGAGTGTTATTGGATCTTCGTGCTAAGGTAAACGAATTAGAAAGAAATTTAATTAAAAACAGGGAAGACTTGAAGAAAACTAAAGAAGATTTAAGAGAAGCTTTAGGTAAATTATCAGGGAGAGAAAAAAGTCTAGTTAAAATGTCAGAAAAATTTTCTTCTGCTAAAAAAAATTTAGATAATATAGCGGAGGATAAATTAAATGTAGATATCGAATTGACTAAGTTAAAGCCACAATTAACCGAAAAAGAAAAAGAATTATCAGTAATCAAAGCAACCGTAACAGAATTAGAAAATGAATTGAAGTTTTCATCCGAAAAAATAGCTGAAATGGAGCAAAAATTAATATTTAAAGAAAAATCCATCGAAATCCAGAAAAAAGAGATTGAAAAAATAAATGATGAAAAGCTGGTACTTAAAGAAAAATTGGAATTAGAACAAGAAGAAAAAAAAGATCTTATAACTAAAATCAAATCGCTTGAAAAGCTAATATCGGGAGTGCAATCTGCTCCAGAAATACTAGAAAAGATAAGAGAGACTATGGTTCATAAGGGCTTTATTTCCGATAAAGAACTAGAAGAAATTTTAAATGAATTTGAATAATATGATTTTTCAATAATATATAACAAACAGAATTCTAGCTAAAGTAATATAAATCTATTAAAATATAAATCTAAAAATAAATTAATAATCAAATATAAATCAATATAAGTTAAAGAGTAATATAAAATAATTATAAATAAAATATAAGTTGGGAGAGATATTATGTCGATAGACTGGCAAAAAGCTAATGAAAAACCTCAATCTAGCCAAAAAGTTGAGGGCCGTTTTCTATTGGATCTTAGATCAAAAATAAATGATTTAGAGCAGAAATTTAAAAGTAATGAGAGTAAACTTGAACGTGTAAATAAGGAATTAAATCAAATTAAAGAAAATTTATCAGAAAAAGAAAAAGAATTATCCGAAAAGAATAAAGAAATTTCTTCGATTAAAAAAGATTTAGAGAGAGAAAAAGAAAATAAAACTGAAGCAGATTCTGAAATTGAGAAACTGAAATCAGATAAAGCAGAGCTAGAGAAAAATTTATCAGATGCTAATGAAAAAATTGCGGAATTAAAAAAGATGGAACAAAAGTTAGAAGAAGTGGAACCTCAGGTTGATAGTCTAAAAGAAGATTACGAACAAAAGGAAAGAGAACTTGAAGGTGTTAAAAAGGATTTACAGCAAACAATATCGGACAAATATGTAGAAATTGAAAGTTTAAAAACTGATTTAAACGAAGAAATTACTAGTAGAGATGGGGAGATATCAAAACTTAAACAGGATTTAGAAGCAAAGGGTAAAGAAGTTGAAGCTCTTAATCTTAAGATAAAGTCTCTTGAAGATTACATAGAGGAAGCAAAAGGAGCACCTCAAGTTCTTGAAGAAATTAAGGATATTATGGCTCATAAGGGATTTCTTTCTGATAAAGAATTAGATGAGATTCTGGAAAAAAAACTAAATCAATAAATTAATAAATTTTTATTTTATAATTCATTTTTGTTAAAATTAGTAAGATATTTCAGACTTAAACATCAACAATAGTTCGATTATGTTATTGCAAACAATTTCTTTAGAATTATTTTATGAACTTTTCATAAAAGTATTAATTTCCATCTTTTGTGGATTCCTAATAGGTATTGAAAGAACACGAGCACGGAAGTTATTTGGAGCAAGAGACCACATTGCTTATGCTTTACTCTCAACAACGTTAATTATCCTCCATGAAAATTTCATAATTGGTATCGGATATATCCTGATCATTTTAGTATTTGGAGCAATGGTGATCTTTCTGACAATAGGAAGTGTATACCGACTCTTTCATACCCAAGAACCAGGTTATACCTCCACGATATCAATGTTATTAGCAATAGTAACTGGAATTTTAAGTTACTATGTCCCTTATCTCGCGATAATGATATCTGTTATATTTTTAATAATACTGTCAACTAAAAAGGAATTTGAAAAGATTAGAGCATTGCAACAAATTGAATGGACAGGAACTGTTGAATTTATAGCAATTGTTGTTTTATTATTACTTTTAATTCCTGATATTATTATTTTAGGGATTCAAATTCGTTCGATAATAATCATTTTTATTACTATCTTAGCTATTAAGTATATTAGTTATTTTCTTTTAAAAAGCTCAGCTAAACATAAATTATATTATATCTCTTTTTTAGGAGGATTTGCTCATAGTGAAGCAACATCTGTAGAGTTAGCAGAGTCTGGAGCGTCTTCTTCATCGATTTGGCTTGTAATACAAACAATGTTATTTAGGATGGTACTAATCTTACTTTTTGGAGCTTTTAATTTATTTTTATATTCCTTGTTCCCTTTATTAGCAACATCCAGTATAGGTTTAATTGGGGCTTTTTTAATTTTAAGAAGAAAAGATACAAGTTTATCATTAGCAAAAATAAAAAATCCTCTTTCATTAAAAAGTGCTCTGATTTTCTCTGGAACTTATATCTTAGCAGTATTAATTGCTTTAGGCTTACAAACCATCTCCATAAATTGGGGAACTATTAATTATTTCTTACTTTATATTATTACTTTCATAATTGGTCTAATATCTGGGGGTGCCTCATCCTTATTCATAGCTACAATCTATACCATATCGTTAGTTAATACCGCAAATGCTTTAATAATGCTTGCAATTGGGTTATCCGCAGCAATTTTAAATAAAATCTTTTATTCAACAAAGAATTTACATCCGAACAAGAATAAGAAAGTGTATGCTATTCATTTATTATTTTATCAAGGGACAACTATATTTCTTTTGATATTTTTTACATTATTAACAATTAGTATTTTTAATCTCCCCTTTTTTTAGGTGATTAAAAAAAAATTCTTATATTTCTCATTTCTATTATTAACATTAAATAAGAATTAAGACATTAATTAAGACATATAATGGTTCAACTTATTTGGAAAAATAAAATAGATATCACAGATAAAATTCAGAATTTGAAAAATTTTTATAAAGATAAATATGAAGTTGTTAAGATTCAACCTGAAGTTAAGAAAGGTTTAAAGTTTGGTGAACAAAATGAAAAAGTTTGGAGAAATAAATTAATTTGGGGGGATAATTTTAAAGTTTTATTTTATTTATTGAACTCTTTTAAAGCAAAACTAAACTTAATTTATATAGACCCCCCTTTTTTTTCAGGAACCAATTATCATATAGATGTTATGGAAGATGATAATAGCTATAATACGATAGCATATTATGATCATTGGAATAAAGATTTAGATTCCTATCTACAAATGCTTTATGAAAGAATAATCTTATTGAAGCAACTATTAACAGAAAAGGGATTATTATTTGTGCATTTGGATTGGCACGCAAGTTATTATATAAAACTAATACTTGATGAGGTTTTTGGAGAAAAAAGATTTGTAAATAATATTGTCTGGTATTATTATAATAAGTATTCAGCGGGAAAAAAAAATCTTCCGCGAGCTCATGATGATATTTTAGTTTATTCAAAAACAGATGAATATACCTTTAATGAAATTCGAATCCCACGTAAAACTCCAATAAAACAACTAAAAAGAGAAATGGTAAATGGAGTACTCAAAAATGTTAAGGATAAGAATGGCCACGTTATGTATAGATTAGTAACTGATAAAAAGTTGGATGATGTTTGGCGCATTCCCTGCTTGCAACCTGCTTCAAAAGAATGGACAGGATTTCCAACTCAAAAACATCATGATTTACTAAATAGGATAATTCAATTAGGAAGTAATGAACAAGATCTTGTAGCAGACTTCTTCTGTGGTGCTGGAACCACCCTACTAGAAGCTGAAAAGCTAAATCGAAAGTGGATAGGCTGTGATATTTCTGAATATTCAATATATCTCACTAGAAAGAGAATTCTAAATTATATTAAAGCGAATCCAATGAAAAAAAAAATTTTTTATCCCTTTGAAATGTTAACTGATTTGAATGATGAACATAATAAAATTCTTAATTCTGGCTTTTTTGAGAAAAAATTAAAAATAAAAAGAAAAAAATAAATTCTTAGTAATAAATTACATTCCAGCCTAAGTAGGTAGTAAGTGCCTCATTTACAATAGCTCCTACTTCATTAAGAGTTGCTGCGACGTGATGGGCAAAACCTTCGGTACATATGGTTTTTAAAATGTGTTGTAAGTTTGGAATCTCTACTACTCCATAACCTCCGTAAGTGTTTAAAGGATCATCGGTATAATCTCCTTCTACAAGTAAGGCTTTAATATCCCCATACATATCGTCAGTTTCAATTCTTAAAAGAGTACATGGATTAGTTTTAATTCTTCCTTGAATAGCACCATAACTCAAATCTGGTTTATCATCTCCAATTATTGGATGAATTGTTATTTTAGTATCCTTGAAAAATGATTTTGGAAGGTTGCTACAATGAAAGAGCACCATCTTATCAGGATCAGTTCCATAATTATTATTCCAATCCAAAATTGCTGAAGGAGTATCAGAAGCGATTTGTAAAATATACATACCTAATAATCCGGAAATGTCTACTTCACATGCTGCAGGTAATAATCCCTCACTAAACATACTCATAACCGCGCAAGGCACGATACCAAAATTATCTTGGATTGAAGGCCAACATTGAAATGCAAATCCATCCAATTCATTTTCAATGACCCATTTTTCAACAACAACAGCTAGTTTTGCTAGCTTTAAAATGCCATCTTCAGGAAAAGTAGTTGTTGATGTGTAATTTTTAATAAATTGAATCTTTTCTTTTATCTTTGGATCATTATCATTCAACCTATTAATTTCTCCAAATATCTCTGAGAGATCTATGGGTTCAATTGTTATTCCATTGAATTCCAAGATTTTTTCACTATATCTCACTGTTTCAAAAGCATTAGGTCGAGTACCAATCTGCCCAAATCTAGCGTTTTTTAATTTCTTAACTATTTTGCAAATTTTTTCGAACTTTTTGAGATCTTTCTTAAAAGAATCTGATTTAATTGCACAGGTGTGGGTTTTTGTAAGAGAATAAGGAATTCCATACTGATATAACACACTACAGACTGAAATTTTTCCACAAAACGCATCTCTCCTATATTTCCTATCCATCTTATCAATTTCGTCAGAGGAGGCTTGAATTAAGACCGGAACATTAAGATTTGCGAGTTTAAGTGTTACTGCTATTCCTTTCTCATCTCCAAAATTGGGGAGCATTACGAGGATTCCATCAATCTTATCTTTATTAGCTTTGAATAGTTCTGCACATTTCTTCGCATCTGAATAAGTTTCTACAACACCAAATTTTGTATCGCTTTCTCCTAGAATTATGTAGTCGAAACCTATTTCTCTTAAGACTTCTTGAATTTCCAATCTACCTTCTTTTGCTAAATGATCAGGAAACACATCGCGGTTTCCAACAATAACACCAAAAGTAGTAGTAGAATTAATAATTTTATGAAAAAACATCTTTCTCAAATCGGATTAAATAATTGTTTTTGTGAATCTAAAGATTTTTTTTTTCTTAAAGTTATTCATAATGATAAATTACAACTTACTAAGGTCTGCTATTATTATTTTTAGATTTAGTTAAATTTTTTTCTTAATGAATATATTGAAAGATATGAACATTGTTTTTGTTGAAAATATTAAAATCTATAAGAGTTTCACTAAAATAAAAACAATTGGGGGAATTGAAACTAATACTAATGATGTTATTTCTGAATTAATAAAGAGAGGGAATCACGTTTGGAATTATAGTAAAGAGGAGGAACCAACTTGGGTAAAAAGTGGTAAGATTGATATTATTGCGGCATCAACATTTGATCCCTTGACTTTCATTCAAGTAAGTAAATTAAAGAAAAAATTCAAAAATTCTGCTGCAGTAGTGTTTCATGCTCATACAACAGTCGAAGATTTAGCGGGTAACTTTTTGCCTGATAAACCTTTTTTTAATACAATATTTAAAATATGGTTAAAAATTCTTTATGGATTAGCTCATTTATTAATTACTCCAAGTGAGTATTCTAAAACATGTTTAGAAAAAATTCAGACTCATATGACATATCCGATTTATGCGGTAAGTAATGGGATTCGTATTGAAGAATTTCAAGAAAAAGAGGAGTATAAACCTAATTTTAGGAAATTTTTAAATCAAACATATAATATACCTTTAGATTCTAAAATAATCATTAACGTTGGGCTAAGTTGGAAAAAAAAAAGAGTAGATATCTTTGGAAGAATTGCTAAATTACTTCCAGAATATTATTTTGTTTGGGTAGGACCAATTAATAAAAATCCTGATATCGATGAAGCTTTAAAGTTAAAAAATGTTATATTTGTTGGATTTTATGACGATATTAGAGAAGCTTATTATGGTGCAGACCTGTTTTTAAATACATCCTCAGTGGAAAACCAGGGAATTCCTTTAATTGAAGCTGCTATATGCAAGCTCCCTATAGTAGCAAGTGATTTACCTGCTTATGATTGGGTGGAACATAATGAATCTTGTATTAAAGCAAATGAGTTAGAAGATTATGTTAAGGGAATAAATAAAATCTTTTCTGATGCAAGCTTTAAAGAGAAAATTGTAAACCAAGCATATAATATTGCAATAAAATTACATGATTTTAGAAAAATTGGTGAAAGAATTGAATTCTTGTATTCCAAAGCGAAGAAAATAAAAAAAGTTTGGGAGTATAAAAGAAAAAATTAAAATTAGTTTCAATAATTCTTTTAAACTATATTTTAATTTGTTATAAGATGGATTATTTAATGAATTTAAACCTAATTTTTACTAAAACTAAGAAAAGATTTAGAGAATTATGGAATTATAAGATTTTCAAATATTCTATTATAATTCATAGCTTGTATATTTTGATTTGTAGTATACTCATTATTTTTTGGTTTCAAGATTTCAGTGATTTTAAGGTCTTTTATAAAGCAACAGAGGTTTTTTTAACTGATATTACAGATCTTTATAACCGAATGAATTATCCTTATCCTTATAGGTATTTTCCTTTATCCGTTATTATATTTATTCCATTTTATTTTATGGGATTCGATATAGGATTTATAATGTTTACTCTATTCAATCTATTCCTTAATATTTTGATTTCGGTTATTGTATACAAAATAGTTATGCTTATAAGAGGCGAAGATCATGAAAAGGGAGATAAACGGATTATTCATTATATATGTTTATATGCTATTGGGCTCCCTCAAATATCTAATTATTTTTTAGGGCAAAATAATTTAATTATAACTTTTTTGATAGTATTGTCTCTTCTAATATATCTTAGGAAGAAGGATCTTAAATGGCAATTTGTTGCTAGCTTACTAATAGGAATAAGTATAGTGGTAAAACCAATTACGATTACCTTGATTCCATTTTTATTGTTAGTAAATGTAGATTTAAGAAGGAAAATATTTAAAATAGACTTTATAAAAAGCCTCATTAGAGTTCTTGGTTGTTTAACTCCTTTAGCGCTAAATCTAATATATTTTTTCCTTTTCCCGAAATTATGGGAAGCTTTTTTGTTAACTAATTTTACAGGTGTTGAACCCGTAGATATAAATTTTTCATTTAGTGTATCTAAAATAATCATTAACTTTTATTACTTTATAGGGGTACCTTATAATCAAGTCCTTATCCTTTTTGTAGTTTTATTAATTTTTGGAGGATTAGGATTTTTGATTTATGTATTTAGAAGATTTTCTAAACATGCTTTAATATATGGATATACTTTAGGTATCTTGATCACTTTGATTGTTTATTTTGACACATGGGATCATCATCTCCTAAATCTCACTCCATTACTTTTAATTATTTTATTTAATTTACCTAGGAATTCAAAAATAGCTAAAAGGTTCATTAAACCTAGTTTTATCTTTTTTAATTTCTTTAATTTAGTTTTTATGGGATTATTTGTTCTATTTAAGGATATTTTTCCATTAAACTTTATTCCTATGCTTTTTCTTCTATTAGTGTTCTATGGAATAGCACGATATTGCATAATACAACAAAATTCTAATAATGCGAGTGAAATATCATAGAGATTATTCCTGCTATAGATATTAGTAAGGGAAAATGTGTGCGTTTATTTAAAGGGCAAAAAGGATCAGAAGTAGTTTATTATGAAAATCCTTTAGACGCGATAAACTTTTGGGTTGAACAAGAAGCAAGTAGGTTACATTTCGTTGATTTAGATGGAGCATGGGGATCAAATATCAATAGAGCTTTGTTAATGGAAATGATTGAAAAGGCATCGAGTAAGGTGAAGGTACAAATAGGTGGAGGAATTAGAAGTGTAAAAGATGCAATCGAACTTATTGAGCTTGGAGTAGATCGAATCGTACTAGGAACCTTAGCGGTAAACCATCCTGAAAAAATTAAAGAATTAGTAAGTATATTACCAACCGGAAGTATTATTATAGCAATCGATTACAGACAAAACAAAATTGCGATTCATGGTTGGACGAAGATTACTAAAGAGAATCCTTTCGCATTTGCTAAAAAGATGTTAAGATTAGGAGCAAATTATGTATTGTTCTCATCAATTGAAGCAGACGGTACTTTAACTGGCCCTGATATACAAAATATAAAAATGATGGTAAAAATTGTTGGAGAAGATCATTTATTCATTGCTGGTGGGATTAGAAATGAAAAGGATATTAAAAAATTGAACAATTTAGGAGTAGCAGGCGTTATTATAGGCAAGGCATTTTACGAACATCAAATACCAACGTCAATAATTAAAAAATTTTCTTAAAATAATTAAAGTTAAATAATTGGGAAATTAAAAGTTAATTGACTAAAGGATTAATTAAATTGTAATAAAGGGCTAAAATGCAAGAGTACCTAATAATTTTCTTACCTGCATTTTTATTAGGAATACTACACACTACTATTCCATGTGAAGATAAGGCAATTTTTTTTTTTTGGTCATTCGGAATAGCAAAAAACCCTAAAAGAAGCGTTTACATTTTAGTTCTTTATGGAATTGGGTTAATTTCAGCGAATTTAATAATTGCAACAGGTACAATCGTAGTAAGTTTAGTACCAAGAATTGTAATCCCTGGATTTGTTCCCAATAGATTTATAATTAACTTTTTTGGCGCATTTACTTCGATGTTTGCGGGAATATTTTTGTTATTCTTTATAACACGACGCGATTATATGCCTCATTCGAAATATTCAAAAAATATCACTACTTTAGACTGGGAAAGGAATAAAACACCTTTTCTTTTTGGAGTTTTGGTAGGATTTGCACCTTGTATTTTTGAATTGATTATCTATTCTCAGTGTTTACAATTTTCATTAGGTTATGGTTTTTTAGAAGGTTTTTTAGTAGTACTATATTTCTCTTTAGGTACTTTCGTAGGATTATTTCCACTAGCATTAGCAAAACAAGGCACATCACATATAGTAAAACCCAAAGATAACAGAAGAAATACAATTTTTGTCATTATGATATTTATAATTATAGGTTTCAATACAATTGTTATGGTTTTATCATTTTTACAAATTTCTGTCTTTCCAGTGCAGAATATCTAATTTTTCATTAGATAATTATTTACGATAACAACAAAATTAAAAATTTATAAACTATTCATTAATCTATAGACAATTCAAAATTGGTCTATGTTAATATTTTATATTTGTATTATCATATATATTATAGACATTGCTTAAACTTATTGCAATAAAGGATGATTATAAACGATGAAATGTTTATTCTGTGAAAACGAAAGGATTGACTTTACCTGTGAAAAATGCAAATCAAGCTTTTGCATCAATCATATGGCAACAACAGAACAGTGGGAATGTAAAAAACACGATCATGTATATTCTAAAGCAAGTGCCGCTGAAAAAAATTATAGATGCACCATCATCGAAAATAGTAAATGTCCAGAATGTGATGCCCTATTACGCTTGGAACGTTTATCCTCTGGACAGTATTATTTAGAGTGTATAGATTCTAAATGTGGATGGAATTCTTATTTAAAAACGCCAGGTTTATTCTTCCCTACGAAAGAAAGGTTAGCAAGAGAAGCCGCTAAATATAAATTAATTCAGGGATATAAATTAGAATTGTGTCGTAAAAGTTTAAAGCATATTATTGGCAAAGAAGTTTGCCCTAATTGCTTTTTAGAATTATTAAGTCGATCTCATATCACAAATTTCTCAACAATAATGAATTCTTTCAATATTTCAGCTCAACAAATGATAAAGTTAATTAATCAGTATATTGAAGAAGAAAGGATTTATGGAATTATTGATCAGAAAAATCAAATGTTCTATTTTATTTCTCCTGAAATGAGAGAAAAAATTCTTTCAAAAATTCAAAATGAGGGAATAATCAAAGTAGAGGATCTAGCAGTGATGTTAGATATGAGTTCTGAAATAGCAATTAAGGTTATTTACAAATTGATAAGTCAATTTCAAATTAAAGGCTCTTTTTCATTGAATAAACAGTTCTATTATACGCAAAAGTATATTATGGAAAAGATCATAACAGAAATCAATAATAAAGGAAGAATTTCCATAAATGATTTAGCAAATATATTTAAAATTCCTAATGAATTGACAAAATCATTTTGTGTCAATTTGATGAGAACAAATGCAGTAAATGCATTTTTTGCTGATCGTGGTAATGAAATTATAACAAATAGTCAAATATATAAAGAAATTAAAGCATATTCTAAAGAAACGGGTTTATTTGAACTTACTAAACTTTCTAAGAAATTGAAAATTGCAATAGAATTAGCTAGAAAAAGTTTACATGAATTAATAAAAAGTGGTTCTATAACGGGCATTTTTACGCAAAGAAGAGAATTTATGACAACTAAATATCTTGAAAGTAAAATAAAAGAAATTGCTCGAGCTTATAGAACCATGCCTTTGAGGGAACTTTCTAGTAGACTCGGGGTGACAGAATCTAGCATAGAAGAAAATTTAGCAATTTTAATTGGGAGAGGAGATATTGATGGATACATTGATATGTCAAAGAGAAATTTTGTTGCATATAGCGTACCTCGCGCTTCAGGGGCTCAAACCCAAAAGCCCCCTAAAGTTATTGAGGATATTGATAACGATACAGTTGAAGTTGTAAGAGATTATGATTTTGAAGGAGGGCAACTTCACTTTAAAGTAGCTGTTAGAAATCAAAGTAATATGGCAATAAATAACGTCAAAGTTATCTTGGATGTCCCTTCTAGTTATAAAATAAAACAACCTCTTATAAATATACCCGTAATAGAGGCGAAAAATTCAAGAGGAGTTGATTTCTATTTGGAACCTAAGCAATGTGGAATTTCTGATATAGGAGGGACAGTTATTTATAAAGATGCAAAAGGGGATAAACATACAATACATATCAGAAAAAAAGAAGTTCAGATTAAATGCCCATTGGTTTGTACATCTTTAACCTCAATTGAAGATTGCCAAATCGCAATTCAAACTTTACCTAATGATGCACGAGCATTTTTAATCGCAGATTTAGATCCTCGATTGGCATATCGAGCTGCGATAAGAACTCTTAAAAATTTTGAGACCAGTGCTGTGACTTCTCATGAAGGGACGGATGCTAAAGGGAATTATGAAGCAGAGGCATGGTTTTGTGCTGAAGCTAAAATAACTGGAGGAAGGATAATAACTAGAATCTATGTTTCTGAAGGAAGTCAATCCTTAGAAGTTAGAGTGTGGACCGCTAACCCAGGGCAACTGACGGGATTCTTAGCACGAGTCATTGAATTATTATTTGAAGAAATAAATATCATCCGTAAAATTAAATCTGAAGAACGTGAGAAAACCATAGACGTTATGGCAATCACTCAAAACCTTGCTGAAGTTTCAGACTATTGTATGTTAAGATGGAAAGCCCAGAATATTAGAAATAAATTACATGATACATTCATAAGGTTACGTAAACTATTAGGAGATAACGAGGCTATACTTGGTCGTATTGAATTTTGGTTAACTCAGTTGAATAAATATGGAAAAGATGAAAAAATTAGTGATGAAGATGCTGATAAACTGGTAGAAGATATTGAGAAATTCAAGAATGTAATCGCTCGAGCTATTAAACTATAGAAGTTGTTTTGATAAATATTTATATATTTAAACAGTACTTATTATTAATAAAAGAAAAGGGATAAATAGAAAATAAGGTGGTTAAAATACCAATTATTTCAATATCAATAAATGAAAATTTGAGAGAATTTATAAATAAATTAGTCTCAAAAAATCAATATGAAAATAAATCTAAGTTAATTAGAGATGCTTTATTAAGATTGATGTCAACTATGGATGTTTCAAACATCGAGTCCTATGGCGAAATAACCACCGTTAGCAAAAAGATTGTTGGTAATATGATCATTGTCACACCTCATGATCCTCTGATTCTAAAAAAAATAAATAAAATTGAAAATGAGTATAAAGATCAAATTGTTAGTAAGAACCAACATTTTCATGGGGACGAAATTGCGATAATTTTTATGATTTTTGAGGGAGAGGTTCAAGATTTCCAGAAGATCGTAGTTGAAATAAATAGTATTAAAGAGATTAAAAACTTTAGATACCTAATTGTAAATTAAACTCTTTTTTGAGAAATAAGTGCGATCCCCTATATTAAACGAATTAATAGATTTTTAATATTTTTATCTTCTACAATAATTTTATTTTTAATTAGAATTAATTTTAATAAAAACAAAAACCTAAAATCTATTATACAAAATTTTAATTAGGAATTTTAGGAGATATTAATCATGCATAATTCAAATTTAATAACTGATGATCCTAACGCTTCCTATCGAAAATTACAGAAGCATCTTAATCAATTACCGATAGGTTATCCCGCTACAGAATCTGGTGTTGAATTACGATTATTAATGTATGTATTTACACCAGAAGAAGCTGAAATAGCAGTAAATATGAGATTTATTCCAGAACCGATAGAAAAAATTTATAGAAGAGTAAAGAAAAAAGTAAAATCAATTGAAGAACTTAAACAGATATTAAATAATATCTATGAAAAAGGCGGACTCCGAATTAAAAGAAAAATTGAAGGTAAAAATGTGAAAATTTTATATCAAAATGCTTTTCTAGCTGTTGGTATGTTTGAATATCAAGTTAAAAGACTCACCAAGGCCTATTATGAAGATTTTGAACAATATATGGAGGAAGGCTTTCGAGACGAGTTTGCATCCACAAAAATTAATCAATTACGAACGATCCCAGTTGAAGAAAGCATTACCCCCGAACATAACGTAGCTACTTATGATCAATTAAAACAATTAATTGAAAATGCTTCAAGAATTTCGATAATGGAATGTGTGTGTAGAAAGGGGAAAGATCTAATTGGTAAACCATGTAAACAAACGGATATGCGAGAATTATGCTTCGTATTGAATGATTCTGTTGAACATGTTTTAAATTTGGAATGGGGACGTGAAATATCAAAAGAAAAAGCACGGGAAATTTTTAAAAAAATTCAGGAAGAGGGATTGATAATACAACCAGGGAATGCACAAGATCCGAACTATATTTGTTGCTGTTGCGGGTGTTGTTGTGATTTAATCACAAATATTAAGAAATTAGAAAAACCCTGGGAATTATACTATACTAATTATTATGCTTTAGTTGATTCGGATTTATGCATTGGATGTGAGACATGCGTTAACATATGTCAAATGGAAGCAATCAATATGAACAATAGTGTAGCTAAAGTAAATATATACAAGTGCATCGGATGTGGAAATTGCATAACAAGCTGCTCCGAAGACGCATTAAAGCTTATCAAAAAAAAAACTCAAAAAGTACCTCCAAAAAACACTACAGAGTTATATCTAAAAATTATGGACAAAAAAGCGGAATTAAGAAGAATAGAAAACGGTATAATGTAAATTTTAAAAGAGGAAAAATTTATGGGTAAAAATAAATATGGTAAGGGCTTTCAGAAAGGAATTCAAGAAAGTAGAAAGAATTTAAAAGGAGGGGATCCCATTCGTGGAGGAAAGATTAAAGCATCACATATTTTAGTTGAAAAATTTTCTAAAGCCCAAGAATTGTATGAAGAAATTCTTAGTGGAGAGAATTTTGAAAATTTAGCAAGACAACATTCGACTTGTCCAAGTAAAAAAAAAGGAGGAAATTTAGGTGATTTTTCTAAAGGTGATATGGTTCCTGAGTTTTGGAATGCTTGTACTAAATTAAAAGTTGGAGAGATTTCTCAACCGGTAAAAACAAAATATGGATATCACGTTATAAAAAGAACTGCTTAAGGATTATATTTTATTCCTAAATCTTATTTTTAAAAAAATAAACAAAATTTAATTTGAGAAATAATTTTTTAATCCAGATAAATAACATTTGAGTTTTATCTTACATTTTAAAAAAAATATTATTACTTATAAGCCCGGTGGTGTAGTGGCCAAGCATTTGGGACTCTGAATCCCGAGACCACGGTTCGAAAATTAGTGAGTTTTTTTCATAAGTCGAAATTCCGTGCCGGGCTACTTTTTTTATAAATTTAAAAAGAATTTAGGTTACTCTACAATGGTTTAATTCTTTGAGATTATTTAAAACAAAATATAATATTTAATTTGAATAGAGATAGATTTTTATTCTTAGATGATTTTATATCTTATTGGATTACACATAACATTTATAGGAGGATTTAAAAAAAGTTTTATAAACTATTTTTTAATACCCTTTGAGGTATTTAAACCCCGTGACTGAAACAAAACCCCGTATAATTATATACAAAAAATATATCCTCCTCGTGTAATCCATCTTTTCATAAATAAATAATTCTTTTTTTAATCGAGGCTAGTGAAAATTCATTTCTTAACTTTAAACCTATGATAAATTTCATTAAAATACTTATCACTCATACCAGCGATATAATCTCGCACAATTAGGGCTAAATTGTTATTTTCCATTAAGGGTTTATAATAAGTGGAATAATTAATATCATCTATATATTCAATATGGTCTGTAAAAATAGGAGCTTGATAATTCTGATTTTCCAAATCTTGTAATGAAGAATTAAAAATTAGATTGAATTTTTTTGTTAATTTATCAATAAACTTTAAGGTAGTAATTTTATCTGAGGCTAAATCTCTTCTATTGTAAATTTTTTCATAGTTAAACGTTTTCAATTCTTTTAACGAGTTAAAAATTTCTTCACTGTATCCCACGATTTCATTTTCAAGACTATGTTCAAGCAAATCCATTATGAGTGTTTTCATAATTTCTCGATTAGTATCACCGAGTATATCCTTACAATGTTTTGGAATTTCCGATCGCTTAATATATTTTAATAAAATTGCATCTTCAATATCTCTACCAATATATGCTATAGTATCAGCAAATCGAACTGCCACTCCCTCGTAAGACATGGGAATTCTTTTCAGTCTATTCTCATTAAAGGCATCTTCATACTCATTAAAGTGATCTTGCCAAGATTTTCCATTTATTTTACTTGGTTTTAATTCTCGTTCATTAACTTCACCATCATGGCAGAGAATTCCATCTAGAACTTGTAATGTTAAATTAAGTCCTTTTGCAGGTTTTTTAGGAAATCTTTTTTCTAAATGAAAGAGCCATCTGATACCTTGAGCATTGTGGAGAAAACCTCCTAAACCTAATTTATTACTTATTTGATTTAGGATTTCTTCTCCTAAATGTCCAAAGGGAGGATGTCCAATATCATGTCCTAAAGCTATAGCTTCAATTAAATCAGTATTTAGTTTTAAGACACGTCCTATTTGCCTACTTACTCTTGAAACCAGTTTAACATGAAGGCTTCGATGTGTAATATTAGCATTAAACGGATTTAGTTCAAAAAATACCTGTGATTTGTCTATATATCGTGAAAAAGCACGAGCATGTACAATTCTATCTACATCACGAAAGAAAGGAGGTCTAATATCCCCATCTTCTTTTTCTCTATAGTATCTTAAAGCTTGTGAATCTAATATCCCAAGTATCCCTATATCAGAATCTTTTCTCATCCTTAATTGTAATTCTTCAATTTTTTTGGGATTCATTTATATCATTTAGTAGTAATACGTATTTCAGATATTTTATAACATTTTTGAGAATTTAAACGCTCCCAAATTTTAAATTTATAGCTTTATAAGGACATTCTTCTTTACATTTCATACAAAGATTACATTCTCCTTTCCCAGTAAAGAATTCAAATGGCTCATCTAATATCCTGATTTGTTTAGGACATACTTTCTCACAAATTCCACAATCAGATCTTCCCACACATTTAACAGGATTTCTTGATAATTTTAAGAAAGAAAAATCTGTAACAGCAGAAGCAACTGCTGCAAAAGGACAGACATACCTACAATATATTCGAGGATACCAAAAAGAAAGAATAATAATGATTAAATATATAATAAAAAGAATGAAACCTCCAAAATTAGAAAATAATGGTTGTAAACCTCCAGAAGTAAAAATATCTCCAATCATTTGTGGAAAATATACAAAAATGTACTCAGATAAGGAAAAAAATCCTACGGGTTTTTGAGCAAACAATCCTAATTGATCTTTAAATCTAAGATAAAATAAAATATTAGCATCTTTTGAAATCCCTAATGGAACGACTAGGATAGTTAGTAAAATTATAATTACATATTTGATATTAAGAAGAGTTTTATGCGTTTCCAATTTAAATCTCTTCTTCTTTGTGGGAAATGAGGCACATATGTCTTGGATAAAACCGATAGGACAAACCCAACCACAAAACCATCGATTTGTTAGGAGTAATATTATAAGTAATAGAGCAATTAAAAAGAATGGAAAAATTCCCTCTGCAATTGCAAAATATATATATTCAAGCATACCAGCTCCTTTTGAAAGGGGATTACGAGGAGAGTTCAAAATGGGTAGAGCTTTTAAGATATCTTCTATGCTAATTAGATTAATAGCAAATATTAATTCGATTATTAAATAATTTATTAACAAAAAAGCAGATATTTGAACGAAACGACGTAATAAAGTAATCTGATGTTCCTTTAGTTTGTAATTATTATTTCTCAAAAAAAACCACTTAAAGAATTTTTAAATTAATAAATAATCGTTATTTAAAAAATTCTTCTTTAACAGTATGATAATAGCACTATTTTCATTTCAAAAGTACAGTTTCCCTATTTTTGGGACTCTTGGTAGCCTTCCTTAATTTTATATGAATCATTGTCGAAAGACTCACACATTTGCTTTCTTCTCCATGATTTGTTATCACTAATTTAGGTCTGGGCTGAATTCTTCTTAAAAATTGAGATATTTGGCTACGAGATGAATGTCCACTAAATCCTTCGAGAGTAAATACATTCAAGTTTAATTTTACAAGTTGAGTTCTACCTTTATCATTAATGTATTGGAATTCACGAAATCCTCTTTGAATCCGTGATCCTAACGTACCATTCACTTGATAAGAAACAAAAATTAACGAATTATCTTTATCTTCTGCCAATGCTTTTAAATAGTGCACTGAAGGACCTCCAATAAGCATACCACTTGTAGCAAGTATGATACAGGGTCCTCCCGTAATAACATCAAGCCTCTCCTCTGGATCGGATATAGTTGTGAAAAATTCGCTTAAAAAGGGATTTTTTCCTTGATGTAATATTTTTTCTCTCAAATCTGAGCTCAAATAATCGGGGTTAGCAGTATGAATCGCTGTTGCTTCTGAAATCAGACCATCTATATAGATGGGGACTTGATCGATTATGCCTTTTGAAATAAATTCCTCTAACACTATCACCAATTCCTGAGCACGACCTACAGCTAATACGGGGATAAGCACTTTTCCTCCTCTTTTAAGAGTTGAGTTTAAAATCTGCTTCAGTTCTCTCTCAGAATCTTGCCTACTGGGAATGCGATCTTGAGGACCTCCATATGTAGCTTCTATTAATAAGGCTTCAACACGAGGAAACTTCACAGTAGCCTTTTCAAGTAGTCTAGTCTTCTGATATTTCATATCGCCCGTGTACACGAAGTTAAAGCCGCCCTTTCCAAAATGTAGATGAACGATTGAGGATCCTAAAATATGTCCTGAATTGTGCAATGTTAATTTAATATCAGGAGCTATATCGGTAACTTTCCCCCAAGAAAGAGGTATGGTATGAAGAACAGTCGTTTTTACATCTCTCCTTGAATAAGGAGGGGGTGTTCCTTCTTTTTCACAAATTTGGATAAAGTCTAATTGTAGCATAGTAGAAAGGTTTCTGGTTGGTAATGTACAGTATACCGGTCCTCTATAGCCATATTTATAAAGAAAGGGAACCATTCCGCAGTGGTCTAAATGAGCGTGCGATATGATAACCGCATCAAGATCTCTAATTGAAAATTCGGGAACGTCAAAATTTGGAAACTTATCATTGTTATTCCCAACATTTAGTCCCACATCAAGTAGAACATTACTATCTCTTGTTTGCATTAATATACAAGACCGTCCCACTTCTCTGAATCCTCCAAGTGCAGTTAACCGTATATCTAAATCTTTAAAAACAGTTGGTCTATGGATTCGCTTCCCAATTCGGAGTAAGATATCCTTCTGTTGTTGTCTTTCTTTAGTTAACATCCCTCTTATGAGTCCTATAGTCTTCGAATTTAAGGGAGGTGTACGAATAGTTCTGGGTTGCCAGAAGGTATTCGCTCTTATTTCCTTTAAATTAACTCCTTTTTTACCAATAACTAACCCTGGTTTACCTGATTCTATTATCACTTCTCCTCGTGTATGATCGAATTCAATATCTGATATTTCTGCTTCTTCTCCTATTAGATTTCTTATATAATCTTCAGTTTCTGAGGGATCTTTACGTTTTTCTACGTTCCACCTAAAGACCACTCTCTTTCTCATAGTTTTTGCTAAATCTTTTAAAATTTCAGAACTTTCGATCACTTCAAAATTCGAATTTTCAGAATATACTGCTATTTCTGGGCCTTCAAATTCAATTTTTTTAACAGTGATATCAGGAGGAAGATTTTGGATGATTTCATCCTTTATTCTTTGTAATTCATCTTCAAAACTCATACTTCTTCAATTCTTAATACGTTCTTTGATAGTTTAATTAGAAATATAAAATTCTTTGAAAAACATTTTCATTTTTTATTTTTGTTTCTGCTAATTAGAAATCATTTTATCAATCTGATTGATCTTAGCTTTAAAATCGTGAATCTGTGAATGTGGTGATTAACTTTTATAATATTTTTTAACAAATAGAAAATTTCTCTCTTAAATAATATTGCAGATATAAGAGATTAAATTTAAGAATAAATTACTTCTAATTTCTAATTAATATATAAGTTAATCAAATAAAAAATTTATTGTTATAGATTTCATTTGAAATAAAAATTCTTAAAAGTTTAATATACAATTAGAATTAAAACCTTATCTTCAATTAAATAAATTTTTTTTGAAAGAATGAATTAGAAAGAACTATGTCAATAGTGAAAATAGGAGCCATTGCCAGTGGGAGTGGTAGTAATTTCGAAGCTATTATTATGGCATGTGAAAGTGGAATTTTAAAAGGAAAAGCGACTATAGAAGTGTTAATCTGCAATAAAAAAGGAGCTTTTTGTATGGAAAGGGCTCAAAACCATAATATACCGTACTTCCTTATAGAATCTGATAATTATTTAGATCTTCCAAGAGAGGAATTTGACCAAAAAATGATCGAAGTATTAAAGAAATTTGATTGTGATTTAATTGTTTTAGTTGGTTATATGAGACTTGTAAGTCAGAAATTTATTAAAACTTTTAATGGAAACGTTATGAATATCCATCCTGCCCTATTACCTTCCTTTAAAGGTATGCATGCTCATCAGGATGCTTTAGAATATGGTGTTAAAGTCACTGGTTGCACAGTCCATTTTGTAGATAATGAAGCTGATCATGGACCCATTATAATACAGAAGTGTGTTCCTGTTTATGATACCGATACGGAAGATACTTTAGGGTCTAGAGTGTTAGTATGGGAACATAAAATCTTTCCAAAAGCAATTGAATTATTTTGCGATAAGAAATTGCTAATAGAGGATAGAATTGTAAAAATTAATGGAACCGTAGAATTTTAAAAATATCCTCAATAATAATAATATGCGGGAAATGATTTCTTTGAAAACTCTGACCCAACTGAAAATTGCGAGAATTTTCTCAATTTTATGAAGAAGATCTTGAGTAATGAGATTACTCATTTCCCGCTCCTAATCACTCATAATAATCCTAAAATTTTAATCAAAAGGATTATAGATATTTAATAAAATTAGATCAATTTTACATATAGGGTTTGAAAAATGCCTCGACGTAAAGAGATTTCAGAGATTCTAAATATGATGGGAAAAACACAAAATATTAGAAACATTGGTTTTGTGGGTCATATAGATCATGGTAAAACTACTTTAACAGACTCGCTTTTAAGTGAAGCTGGTTTATTATCTCCTGATTTGGCTGGTGAAGCTAGAGCACTAGATTATCTTGAAGAGGAACAAAAACGTGGGATAACCATGAAATCTACAAATATATCACTTTATTATGAGAAATCCTTAGAAGGACATGATCCTTTTCTTATCAACTTAGTAGATACACCCGGTCATTTGGATTTTAGTGGAAAAGTTACAAGAGCGCTCCGCTTAATTGATGGAGTTGTTGTTGTAGTGGATGCAGTAGAAGAAATAATATCCCAATCTGAAACCGTAATAAAACAAGCTTTATTAGAGGGTGTAAAACCGGTACTTTATATAAATAAAGTTGATCGTTTAATTAGAGAATTAAAACTTAATGATGAGCAAATTAGAAAAAAATATACCAGAATTATTAATGATTTCAATACTCTTATTGAAAGATTCGCTGATAAACCTTTTGATAAAGAATGGCAAGTATCACCAGCTAATGGTAATGTAGCTTTCGGTTCAGCATTGCATAAGTGGGGTTTTTCTCTAAAAATACTAGAAAAAAGTGATTTGAAATTTACAGATATTAGAAAACGATATAAAAAAGAAACCTACACAAAGGAAAGTTATGCGGATTTAGCAGTTTATTTTCCTATTCATAACGCAATTCTAGAAATGATTGTTGATCATCTTCCAAACCCTATTGAAGCTCAAAAATATAGGATAAAAAAAATCTGGGATGGAGCCCTTGATACTGAAATTGGTAAAGCAATGAAACAATGTGATCCAACTGGGCCATTGGTAATTTGTTTGAGCAAAGTACAAGCTGATAAACACGATTTAGTAGCAACTGGTAGAATATTCTCTGGAAATTGCTTTAAAAAAGAAGAAGTTTTTCTATTAAGAGAAAATAATTATGAAACAATTCAGAGAACTGCAATTTTTATGGGACAAAGAAGAGAGCAAGTTGAATCTGTTCCCGTGGGAAATATTGTTGCAATTGAAGGGATAAAGAAGATTAAGAGTGGTGAAACCATTGTAGATCCTAACTACATCGATAAAATGCTTCCTTTTGAAAACGTAAGATATGTTTCAACTCCTGTGATAACTGTGTCTATTGAACCTGAATACCTAAGGGATTTAGATAAGATGAAAGAAACTATAGAGAACCTATTAATTGAAGATCCAAATCTAAAATTTGAAATTAATGAAGAAAATGGAGAATTTCTATTATCTGGGATGGGTCCATTGCATCTAGAGATAACTGTGAATGAGATAGAAAAGAAAGGAATAAAAGTTTCCACATCGGAGCCGAGGCCTGTGTTTAAAGAATCCTGTAGAAATGCTTCATCCTTAATATCAATATATTCTCCCAATCGTCAAAATCATTTAAAGATTCGAATAGAAAGGTTAGATAATAAAAGTGTATTATTCTTTCAAACTGAAAATGTTAATAATATTAAACCTAAGGATAAATTGAAAGAAATATTGAAGGAAAAAACGGGATTATCTGAAAATGAAGTTAATAGCTTTTGGAAATCCGATGAACATCAGAATTTGTTAATTTTTCATGGAAATTCTAATTTAAATCAAGTTTATAAAAACACTATTTTAGAAATAATTGAAAAAATCCAGTTAAATGGCCCTCTTTGTGGAGAAAAATTATCTGAAATTAAATTTACGATTGAAGAGTTAGAAATAAAAAATCTAAGTGAAGATAATGCTTTCACAGAATTATCTACTATGTTTTATGAAGCAATAAAAAAGGGTTTGCATGAAGCAGATTTAATATTACTTGAGCCGATATATCATACTATTATTCAACTCCCCCCTAATTATATAAAGAATACCCTTTCCCTACTTTCAAAATATTCTGCTAAAATAAAGAATGTGAACCAAGAGAAAGATTATCAAGCAATTATTGAAATTTTATTACCTGTCAGATATTCCATAAAATTTGCTGAAGAAATTCGTTCTATAACTTCAGGAAGAGCATTTTGGCAAAATGAATTTTATGCATTCTTAGAAGTTCCTCCTCATGAAGCAAAAACTATTATTGATAATTTGAGATTCATTAAAGGACTTTCGTGGTAAACTAGTTAAATTTTGCTCAAAACTAATTTTTAAAAATTTTTCAAATTAAAAATAAATGCGCCCGCCGGGAATTGAACCCGGGACGCTGGCTTGGGAAGCCAGCATATTACCACTATACTACGAGCGCCTTTAAAAATCAAAAGAATATTTATTAATAATTAGGAGTTACAATTAAACTTTATTCTCGAGATGTAAATTTAACTAAAAAAATCATTTCCTTATAATGTACGTTATAAATTAACGAACAAGTAATTTAGAAAATATTATTAATATCTTATAATACTATTTAGACATAATTAGGAAATTAGAACTAAAGATAAGTTAGAAATAGTCAAATTTATCCTAAATTGTAGGACTACTTATACAGTTAGGTATAATGGAATTTACAAACAAATTTATAATCAATTTTAGGAAGAATAGAAAAATTAATTTGATAGACTAAAAGAGCGTAAAAATCATTATGATATCTAATAGAAGAGAATCTTATCAAGAACTTAAAGATTCCAATGAAAAATTCCAAACAATTATAAATAATATACTTGATACAATAGTCGAAATAGATTTAAACGGTAATTTTACATTTATCAGTCCTCAATGTAAACAAATGTTTGGATTTGAACCGCATGAGGTTATTGGAAAAAAAGCCCTGAATTTTATATATCCTGAGGATCTAAAGGGTGTTATTAAAAAAATGCAGGAAGCTATTGAAAATAAAGGAATAATATCTTTTGAATATAGAGCTAAACATAAAAGAGGGGATTATATACATGTTTCTGCTAAAGGGGGTTTAATAAGTACACGGGAAAATTCTAGGTTACTAGGAGTAATAAGAGATATTACCGAAAAAAAGAGAGCTGAAAGAGAATTAAGGAATTCTGAACAACAATATAAAACAATTATAGAGAGTATTGGTGATCCAATTCATGTAATTGATGAGAATTACGATATAAATTTTGTTAATTCAACTCTGGAAAACTGGGTAAAAGATTATAATATAGGAACTAATTTAGTTGGAAAAAAACTTAACGAAGTTTTTCCATTTTTGCCTCAGAAAGTCTTTGAAGAATATCGAAGAGTTTTTAATGCACAGGAAGTATTAATCACAGAAGAGGAAAACTTTCTCAATGGTAAAGAGGTTTTTACTGAAGTTCGTAAGATACCGATCATTGCAGGTCCAAAAACAATACAAGTATTAACAATTTTAAGAGATATTACTGACAAGGTTAAAGTTAATAGAAAATTAAAAGAATCTGAAAAAAGGTATAGGAAGATGATTGAAGATCTAGACGTAGCATTTTATAGAATTACCTTAGACGGAACAATATTAAGTTATAATCCCGCTTTTAATAAAATCTTGAGAGTCGATCAGTCTACAAATTTAAAAGGGGCAAATGTATCAAAATTTTGGTTAAACCCTAATGAAAGAGATGATTATTTGGAGAATTTAATAATTAATGATACCGTTAAAAATTATATTGTAAATGTAAGAACAGAAAATGGAAAAAACATTATTATTCAGTTGAATTCCCATCTGATAAAGGATCTAGTTGGGAACCCTATTGAGATTGAGGGGACCTTTACGGAAATTACAGAAAAGTTTGTTTTAGAACAAAGATTAAAAGAATCTGAAAAAAAATATCGAAATATTCTTGAAAATACAAAAGATGCAATTGTTATTACAGATTTTAAAGGACGCTTTTTATATGTATCTCCCCAATTATCATCAATAATGGATGGTATTGATATAAAACCAGGGACTAACTGGTCTAAACTGATTCATCCTGAGGATATTGGATTTTTAGTGGAGTTATTAAGAAAGGGTTCGAAACATAAAAAAATTTTATTTAATGAAAACGTTGAATTCAGAACGCTGGATAAAATGGGAAAAATTATTTGGATCTCAAGTTCTTCGAATAATTATTATAATGAATACGGAGAAATTATCGGTTTTATTTCTTCTTTACGAGATGTTACCGATAAGAAACAGGCAGAACAAAAGTTAAAGGAATCAGAAGAAAAGTATCGTCATCTCTTTGAAAACTCACCTAATGGAAACGTTTTATCAGATAAAAAAGGAATAATTTTAGAAGTCAATAAAACTGCCGGTGATATTGTAGGATTTAAGCCTAATGAACTAATTGGGAAAAATTTTGCGGAATTAGGAATATTTACTTCAACTCAAATCTCGCTAATTAGAGAGATGTATAGGGAATATTTTAAAGGAGTGAATTCTGAACCAGTAGAATTTCAAATTACTAAAAAGAATGGAAATAAAGTATGGACTAATTATCAAAATTCAATGATTAAATTGGATAATGATATCCTAATTGAAACTACCATTCAAGATATCACAGAAAAGAAAAAAGCTGAAGAACTTATTAAAGAAGAGAATAAAAGATTGCTTGAAATTACTAAAATGAAGAATGATTTAATTTCAAGAGTGTCACATGAGTTAAAAACACCTTTAAACTCAATATATGGCGGAGCCCAGATCCTCCTCAATTTGTATAAAGATAGAATTTGCTTAGAGGCTATGGAATTCATAGAAATGATTAATAAAGGAGGGCGAAGATTGAAAGAATTGATAGACAACCTCCTTGATACATCTCGTATTGAATCAGGCAAATTAAAATTAAATCTAAAGAGGGAAAATTTAGTTGAAATTTTAATGGAATGTGTTAATGATATTAGATACATTGCTAATGAACGAAGAATAAACTTGGAGATAAATTTTCCTGGTGAGATTCATTTAGAAATAGATAAACTTAGAATTGAACAAGTAATTACAAATTTATTATCAAATGCAATAAAAAATACACCTTCTCAAGGAATAATAACAATCCAATTAAGGGAAGCAGATGATAGCGTATATATTGAAGTAAAAGATACCGGTGTAGGTCTTACAAAGAAAGATATGGATATAATATTCAAAAAATTTGGAAAAATTGAACGTTATGGAAAAAAGATGGATGTAGATATTGAAGGGAGTGGTTTAGGGTTATATATATCTAAAGAAATTATCGATTTACATGGCGGATCGATCTGGGTTGAATCTGAAGGAAAAAATAAAGGTTCTACTTTCATTATTCGACTTTATAAGAAACCTGATTTCATTTTTATATAATTTAGATATTATATGCTACTAGGTTTATTTATTTTAAGATTTAATAGATAATTACAAATTAAAAAATTTAATTAATAAATAATTATGGAGATTTAATATAAATAAATTATAATGATGTGAAAATTTTGTTTGAAAAAGACTTAAAATTTGAAGATAATATAGATATTAATAATCTTGACGCTCTAATCATCGTTGATATGCAAAATGATTTTATGCCAGGAGGAACACTGGCCGTCGAAAACGGAGATCAAATTATTGATGACATTAATAAAGTTGCAGAATTTTTTTCGGTACGACAAGGTAAAATTGTTTTAACCCAAGATTGGCACCCTCAAAATCATTTATCTTTTGCAAGCAATCATCCTGGAAAAGATCCGGGAGATAATTTCCAAACAGAAGCGATCGGGCCCATTTTATGGCCAGATCATTGCGTTCAATCTTCTAAAGGAGCAGAATTTCATGAAAGAGTTAGAACAGATTATGCTCATGCAATAATTCGGAAAGGGTATAACCCAAATATTGATAGTTATTCAGGATTTATTGAAAATGATAAAAGATCTGAAACAGGGTTAGCAGGTTATTTGAAATCCTTGAATATTAAACGAATATTTATTTGTGGTTTAGCATTAGATTATTGTTGTTTTTCTACTGCAATGGATGGAGTGGATTTCGGATTTGAAGTATACTTTATGGTTGATTTGACAAAAGGAATTGATCTACCTCCAGGGAACGTCTCTGATTCTTATGATCAAATGTCAAATAAAGGAGTTAAATTTATGAAAATGAAAAGTTTTTCTAAATAAATATGAAACTTGTTATATTTCTTCTGGATATTTTATATTTTAATTATTGATAGAATCTAAGTTTCGATAAATTTATGAAGTATAAGCTAAGAAATTTTCCCTTCAAGACAGTACTTGTGGTATGTAGTGTAAATACTGCAAGAAGCCCCATGACCGTTGGTTTTTTAAAAAAATATTTTAAGAATTTGGATATAGTTGTATACTCTGGTGGGATTTCTTCTCATGCTCGAAATGGAATGCTTATTTCTATGGATGCAAAATTAGCTATGGAAGAGATTGGAATTATTTTACCAGATAATTCTGTTTCAGTAGATTTAAAGACTCGCCCAGAAATTATAGAAAAAAGTGAATTAATTCTTACTCTAACAGAAAAACATAAAGAAGAAGTACAGAAATTTGCCGCCCTTGATGGTAAAGTAATAATGACATTGAAAGAATTTGCTGGCGATCATGGAGATATTGAAGATCCCTCGATGAAAGGATTAAAGGGGTTTAGAAAAGTAAGAAATCAAATTGAATGGTGTCTTGTTAAAGGATTAAAAAAATATTCATGATTAATATGATAGAATTAATTATTATTGCA